>Ga0105047_10004505_pt1 | contig 24194 bp, 22 predicted proteins | sample MAT04_FD_78384 | JGI IMG/M metagenome (GOLD analysis project Ga0105047, IMG submission 78384) | Freshwater microbial communities from Lake Fryxell liftoff mats and glacier meltwater in Antarctica - MAT-04 (megahit assembly) | ecosystem: Environmental > Aquatic > Freshwater > Ice > Liftoff...
AGGGCGACGATGATCGCATCGTCGGCGTAGCCAAGGACCGGGATGAGGTCGGGAATCAGGTCGATGGGCATCAGCAGGTAGCCGAGCAGGAGCCACAGCCGGATCCGCACCCCGCGGGGGATGGTGGGATCCAGGGCGAGTCGTCGCAGCAGGCGGATCAGGTCCGGCAGGAGCCGCACGGCGTCGCGCAGGCCCACGTCGTCGGGTCGGTGGGTCCACAGAGCCACGAGTGCCGGCGAGGGAGTCGGCTCACCTGTCCACCCCGGCGTCGTGGGCCAGGCCAGTGCTGTCGAGCTCGGCACCACCGAGCTGGGGGGCTGAGGCTAGGAAGCCTCACGCCAGGTGAGCGCCCGCATAGCGTTCGTGGAGAAGATCTTGTGCAGCGTCCCCGGTCCGAGGCCAGCCCGCCCCAGGACTGCAGGGAAGTCCGACGCCAACCAGGCCAGGCCGGGCCGGCCGCCGAGAGACCGCCAGAGCGTGCGCCGGGCTCCATCGGTCCCCAGGACGATCTGGTCCTCGAACCCGGCCTCGACCAGGGCGAGGATCGCGCGGACGGTGACGGAGCCCGTCCCCTTCTCCCACTCCCTCAGGGACTGGTCGAGCTCGAGGATGGATCCCCACCGAGCGAGCTCGATCATCGACGAGATGTCGGGGGCCTTGTCCACGTGGCTGACGATGATCGACGACGGCGGCACACCCGCTCCGGCCAGGTGGGCCACTTGCGCCACGCCGCCCAGTCCCCCCTCACAGTGGGTCATCACGGGCGCTCCCGTGGCGACGCTCGCCGCTGCGACAGCATTGAGGTTCCGGACGTCGCGACTGTCCGGCTGGGCCCCTGACGTCGCCACCTTGACGACTCCAGCACGGTGCGGCGTGCGCCTCACGACGGGGCCTGTGTAGTCGAACGCGTCGATGCCCTCCGTGAGGTCCGCTATGAAGAGGCCGGTCAGCTCGTTGCCGCTCACGCGGTTGGTCCAGTGCAACGGCCCGTAGTACCGGTCGTGGTGCAGTCCGGTCACGGCGACGATGTGGACACCGGTGCGCTCGGCGATCACCGCGAGTCGCGACACGTCTCGACCGGCGGCCACGGGCATGGTGTCCACCATGAGCCCGGCGCCCGCACGGCGCGTCTCAGCCACCTCCTCGACCGCAGCGTCGACGTCGTGCAAGTGGATGTGGGGGAAGCGGTCGGCGATCAGTGGTGAGTCGATGATGAGGTGCTCGTGCGCGTAGATCACGCCCTCCACCGTCGTGATGTCGCCCAGGACGGTCCGAACGAAAGGCGTCGTCACAGGATCACCCCGTCGTCGCTCAGCTGGGATCGCAGCGTGTCGACGTCGATGTCCCGAACCGTTCTGAGGGTCGACACCGAGAGGGCAGCCGCGGTGCCGGCGGCCTGGCCGTAGGCGAGACACTGCGCGATCGACCGCGCCGAGGCGTGGGCGTCATGGGTCGCCGACAAGCAGCGCCCAGCGACCAGGAGCCCGTCGACGTCCTGGGGGAGGAGGGTTCCGTACGGGATTCCGTAGGAGCGACCCGTGGGTTGGCCGTCGTCCCCGGCGGCGACATAGCGCCAGATGGTGCTGGCACCTCCGTCATGGTCTTCGATGGGTGCGCCGCACCGGGCGATGGCGTCCTCGAACTGCCGCGCCTCGATCACATCGTCCTTGGTGAGCAGGTACTGGCCGATGAGTCGCCGCGTCTCCCGGGTCCCGGCCCACACGGAGGTGTTGAGCAGGAAGGAACCCTCGTAGCCGGGCACCTGCTCCTTGAAGAAGCGGGTGTACTCGGCGGCCTGCTTGCGGCCCTCGATCTCGGCGGCCGTCGCCGCCCACGGATTGGTGGCATCAATGCCCGACACCCGGGTGACGTTGGTGTGATAGACGCCGGGGACGACTGTCGGGTGGGCGGAGCCCTCGACCCGGGGAAGGGCGTAGCCGTTCTGTGCCGCTTCCCGCATGAGACGGTGGAGCTCGACGGTGGTGACGGGCTGGCCCACGCCGCCGAGCCGGAAGGTGGTCGTCAAGGGCTGGACGCGCCGATCCGCACTCGGCATCTCCATCGAGCACCCGGCCGCCCAGGCTACGTTGGCGTCGCCGCTCGCGTCGATCACCACGTTCGCGCGGACCTGGAACAATCCCCGTCGGGTGAGCACGATCACGCCACGGACGTTCGCCTCGTCCAGGATCACCGCCGCCATCCTGGCGTGAAGCAGCGGCTGTACGCCGCTACGGACGATCATCGTGTCCCACTCGGCCTTCAGCGCCTCGGGCTCGTATGTCACGCCGGTGCCTGCGCCGTAGGTGTTGCCCCGGAGCATCGCCTGGCCCGACTCGAGCAAGGTGCTCGCGATCTCCCAGCCGACGCCGCCGACGATGCGCTCCTCGCTGCCGGCGGGAAAGAAGCCGTACATGGTGTCGAGCACCGCAGCCGCGGTCCCCCCGAAGAATCCGCCTGACTCGATCAGAGTGGTCGTCGCGCCGCGACGTGCGGCAGCGACCGCAGCGGCACAGCCGGCCGAGCCTCCCCCCACCACCGCCACATCGCCCTCCCACAGCAAGGGGTACGCGTCGGCGTCTGCGGTCGTGAGCCGCAGGACGCTGGCTGGCGTGTGAGGGGGTTCAGGGATCGTCCCGGAACCGAAGGTGTCCGCTGACATGGTGATCTCTCTCTCGGCAGGTGGGCCGTTCACTGGAGAAGCCAGCCGCCGTCGACGGGCAGGACCGCTCCGGTGGTCTGGCATGCGTCGTCGCTGACCAGCCACCGCACAGCCGCCGCGACCTCGACCGCCGACGCGGGGCGCTTGGTGAGCGGCATGAGGTCGGGGAAGCGGGAGACGATGGCGTCGTCACTCAGGGCACGCGCCGCCATGGGGGTGTCGACGAGGCCCGGGGCCACGACGTTGAAGCGGATGCCCTTGCGAGCCCCTTCATAGGCAGCGGCCTCCAGCAGCGGGATCAAGCCGCCCTTGGCGACCCGGTAGGCCACGGTGAGGAAGTCCTCGTCGAGGCTCTTCGCGAGCGCGGACCCGATCAGGACGACCGAGGCGCCCGGCACGCAGTGCCGCAGGCACGCTCGCGCGAAGTAGAAGGCAGCGGTGAGGTCGACCCGGAGGATCTCGTCCCACGCGGCGTCCTCGCAGACCGAGAGGGGCCCGTCGCCGAGCCGACGGCCGCTCATTCCGATCGCATGCACCGCAGCCGTCAGCGGGCCGGCGGCGGCAAGGCCGGCTGCGACCGTCTCGGCCATTCCCGGCTGCGTGATGTCCTCGTCTGGCCGGTCCGACCCGTGGACGTCGAACCCGTCAGCCGACAACGCGTCACCGCAGGCGCGCCCGATCCCGCCCCCGGCACCCACCACCCAGGCGGTACCCCTCACCAGGGCATCCCGGGGACACTGACGCGCAGCACCGACGCCTTGCGACGTGCGTGCTCGAGGTATGCGCTCTCGAACAGCTCACGGGAGCGCTCGGGACCGGCGATCTGAGGACCGGTGAGCACGGGGAGCTCGATTCCCCGATCCGCGAGCTTCTGGGCGGTGAGGACCTTGACCATGTTGACGACCGCGATGTTGGCGATGCTGCTGACCGGGCCGACCTTGTTCTCCCAGCCCGCGATCTCGACCACCGCGTCACCGAGCGGGGTGCAGATGTCGATCACGACGTCCGCGTGGTCGGCCAGGATCGTGCCGGAGGCGTGGGTGGGGGGAACGGCGCGCGCCTCGGCGATCGAGGTCACCGCGATGACCTTCAGTCCAGCGTCCTTCAGGATCATGGCCGTCTCCACGGGGACGGCGTTGCGCCCCGTCGCGCTGAACATCAGGACGGCGTCCGTGGGACGGAGCTTGAAGTTCGTCAGGATGACGCTGGCGAGCCCCGAGACCCGCTCGATGAACATCGCCTGACGCTGCCCGTTGGAACCCGCGATCTCCGTGTGGAACGTCATCGACTGCTCCACCAGCGGGTGCCAGCCCGGGAACGAGCCGTAGCGAGGGAACATCTCCTCCACAGGCATGCGCGAGTGGCCGGTGCCGAACGTGTGCACCACACCGCCGGAACCGATCGCGTCCGCCGCGATCGATGCGGCGGTCTCGATCGCCTCGCCCTGGGTCTGCTCGATGCGGTCCAGGACCTTGCGTGCTTCGTCGATCCACTTCATGAACGGAACCCTTCGTTGGAGAGTGTCGTCGGTGCGGGTGAGAGGGATGATGCGGCGAAGGTGGCGGCGCCGATGGAGCCGGCCTCTGTCCCGTGCTGCGCAGAACGTGCCTGGACGGGACCCGTCAGGGACGCTCTCGCGTCAAGGACCGTCTGGACACGGGGCAGGTAGAGGTCGGCCGCCGGACGGAGGCCGCCGCCGACCACCACCACGTCGAGCTGCAGCAGGAGCGCGATCATGCTGGCGGCCTGGCCGAGCGCGTCGCCCGCACGGTCGAAAGCGTCCCTCGCCCAGGGATCACCCCGACGAGCCGCCTCGGCTGCGATGCGCGCCGTCAGCTGCACGGAGCCGTCGTCGGTCAGCTCGCGAAGGACGGGTGACTGGCCTAGGGCGACCGTCCGCGCGAGCCTGCCGACGATGGCGGTCGCCGACGCGAACGTCTCCAAGCAGCCGCGGCCGCCGCACGCGCACAGCTCGCCTCGGGCGTCGATCGGTACGTGACCCATCTCGCCGATCGAGTCGAGCTGTCCCACGAGGATCTCGCCGCGAAAGGCGATCGCACCGCCCACACCCGTCCCCAGGGTGATGAACAGCGCGTTCGCTGCACCCTGAGCCGATCCGCTGGTGTGCTCGGCCCAGGCGAACGCCCGCGCGTCGTTGAGGAGAGCGACCGGCAGCCCGCTCAGGCGCTCGAGCTCGTCCGAGACGCCGAAGTCGCTCCAGTCACCGGGGAGATTGGGGATGAACACGCTGCGGCGACGCAGGTGGTCGACAGTTCCCGGTACCGCGACGCCGAGGCCCGCGAGGTCGACGTCGACGGAACCCGCCAGCTCCGCCACCGTACGCACAACTGCGTGATGATCGACGCGAGGCGTCGGGACGGACCCGCTGGCTTCGAGCACGCCCGCCCGGACCACCGACCACTTGATGGAGGTGCCACCGATGTCGACCCCGAGATAGGGGTCGCCGGCCGGGCGGCCCGCCGCCGCGGACGACGCCGCACCCGGCGCGCTCACGGCCGCTCCCGCCGATCGGCAGCGCCGGCGATCGCGGGTCCACCCGCGACGTGGCCGTGCAGGGCACGTGTCATGAGCTCTTCCGCAAGGATCGACTGTTCGCGGAACCGGTGGGACACGGACCCTCCCTCGCACAACGTCAGGAACTGCTCGATCGGGTGGTGCAGAGTCTCGTCGGGCCGCTTGGTCGGCCCGCTGAGGAGCTTTTCCTCACGCCCGTCGATCGCGAAGAGGGACACGTTGGCCGGCTCGGCGACCGAGTCGATGGTCAGCGTTCCTTCCTCACCTTCGATGACGCTCGGCGTGACCGACCTCGACACCTTCGAGTACGTGCAGGTGACGCTCATCGCGCCGTATCCGAGGACGAGCGTGCCACCGGCCTCGAACCCGTTGTCGAGGCGGTAGGACCTGCCGACCAGGTCCTGAGGCGCGCCGAAGAGCGTCAGACTCGGCTGCAGGCAGTACACCCCGATGTCCCTCAGGGCGGCGTTGCCGCTCGCCGGGTCGAAGGCGTTCGTCGTCTGGCCGCGCAGGTAGGCCGGGTACCGCGACGAGTACTGGCACTTCTCGAGGTGTGCGTGGCGCAACGTCCCCAGCCTGGCCGTCGCGGCGGCGATCACCTGGTAAGCCGGGTCGTGCACGGGCCGGACCGCCTCGAGCAGCACTCGCCCGTGATCGGCAGAGCTGTCGAACATCTCTCGGACCTCAGCGGGGGACGTCGCCAGGGTCTTCTCGCACAGGACGTGCTTACCTTGGCTCAACGCGGACATGACGTGCTCGAAGTGGGCACCGATGGGGCTGGCGACGTACACCGAGTCGATCGCGTCCGACCCGCAGATCTCCGCCAAGGACCGCGAAGCGAAGTCCAACCCGTGACGCCGAGCGAAGGCCTCCCCTCGATCGTGATCACGCGAGAAGACGCCGACGGGAGTAGCACCCGCCCGCCGGCACGCCGCAACGAACCAGTCGCTGATCGCGCTCGTGCCGATGATGCCGAATCGCGTTCCGGGACGCGCTCCCGTGGCGGGCGTCAAGCGCGCGGGGGTCACCAGGGACATGGTCACCCACTCACCGACGTGGTGATGCCACTGTGCTCGAGTCGTGAACGGAAGTCGTCCACCTCTGACGGCGTCAGCGACCTCGCGTCCTGGAAGGCGTAATCACGGCCGAGGTCCGCGTACTTGCCCTTGCCGAACTGGTGGAACAGGACGAGCTCGACCGCAGCGATGCCCAGCTCGGACAGCAGCGCACCGAAGGCATCGGCGTCCGTCGTGCTGTCATTGACTCCGGGAACGACCGGGATCCGAAAGACGTGGGGGGTCCGACTGTTCGCAAGGTGAGCGGCATTGCGAAGGATGAGTGGCAGGCGAGCACCGGTGGCCTGGAGGTGGGCACTGGCATCGTGATGCTTGATGTCCATCATCACGTAGTCCAGGCGGTCGACCAGCCCAGCGAAGATGCCGGCCGACGCGAGGCCCGACGTCTGGCCCACCACCGAGATCCCTTGAGCGCGCGCTGCGTCGATCAGAGCAGCGGAGAACTCTGGCTGGAGCATGAACTCGCCACCAGACAGCGTCATGCCCCCCCCCGAGTGCCCGTAGTAGTCGACGTCGCGAAGGACGACAGCCAGTACCTGGTCGACCGTCATCCAGTCACCGACCACCGTGGAGCGTTCGCCTCGGCGGCTCCACATCAGCTCCGGCTGCCGGCGCTGCGACTCCGGGTTCGAGCACCAGCTGCAGCGCATCGGGCACCCCTTGAGGAACACGCTCGTCCTGATGCCGGGCCCGTCGTGGAGGGAGAACCTCTGGATGTCGAAGACCAGTCCCCTTTCCTCGACCTGACCGGTCCTGGGCGTGACGGCCGACATCTTCCTCCCTCCCATGCTTGACGGAACCGCTCGCGCGGTCATCAGGACGTCGCCTATCTCCCGTACAGCTCCCGACTGATGACCTCGTCCTGCACGTCTTTGTCGAGGTTGACGAAGATCGCACTGAAGCCACTGACCCGGACGATGAGGTTCGGGTACCGCTCGGGGTGCAGCTGGGCATCCTCCAGGACACCGCGGTCAACGACCGTGACCATCAGCTGACAGCCTCCCCGGTCGAAGTACGTCTCGAAGAGGTCCTTCACCTTGGCGCGTTGGTTGTTGAACATGGTCGGGGTGAACTTGATGTTCTGCACCGAACCGCCGTGGTACCGCGCCCTGAATCGCGACAGCGAGTTGAGCATCGCCGTGGGCCCGCTGCGATCGGCGCCTCCCTGCGGGTTGTTCGCCGGGTTCATGAACTTCCCCAGCGCTCGTCCATCAGGCGACGCGGCGGTCCGACGACCCCACTCGGTGTTCGTCTGATTGTTGCTGATGACGATGAGGTAGTAGTCCATACCCCGCATCAGCCCGAGCTGGCGGTTCTGCTTGGCGATGTACTCGTACAGGTCATTCGCCAGGGCATCGACGTCGTCGATGTCGTTCCCGTACTTCGGCACGTCGAGAAGATCCCCCTGGATCGCCTCGTAGCCGCTGAAGTTCGCCAGGGCCGCGTCCCTCAGCTCGGCGAGGGAGTACTTACCCTCGTCGTAGACCAATCTCTTGATGGCATACAACGAGTCGCTCGCGTTGATGTTCCCGTACGTCTCGTTGGTCCCACCGAGGTAACGGATCCCCCCGCCGAGCATGCTCTTGCCGCGGGCCACGCAGTCGTCCATCCAGAGGCTGCCGAAGACGAACGATGCCTCCCGGTCCATGACCTCGTAGCTGTGGTGCTGGGCATCAGCCCCCAGCGTCAGGTAGTAGTCCAGAAGGACCTTGTACTGGTCGTAGAACTCTTCGAAGGTGCGCAGGTCGCTCAGGCTCTTGAGGGTGACGGGCCCGGCGCGGTACACGCCGTCCATCGGGTCGTGGCCGTCGTTGAGGGCGATCGTCAGAAGCTTGAGAAGGTTGATGAGGACGTTGGGCGTCCCGATGCTCTGGCCCTGGATGACGAACTCACCGCACCCGAAGGGCACGTACTGCTCTGCCGTCGCTCGGTCCACCCGCATGCCGTACATCACCGCTGGCACGTTCGTGTCGTCGTTGTAGAGCGTCGGGTAGGTAGCCCCCGTGCCGATGCAGTCGAGTGCTGCGTCCATGAGGTGCGCCGGGGTCTCACGGTTGAAGCGCAGCGTGAACTGCGGTTCGACGTACTGGCACTCCGCGGTCACCTGCAAGGCGAGACGTGCGAAGACATCGGCCGCCTCCGGGTTCTGCCGCCCGTAACCGCCGACGATGATGCGACCGTTGACGGTCGTACGCCTGTTCTCGATCATGGTCCACAGCGAGACGAGGTAGTCATGCGCCTGGCGCTCGTCGATGAGACCCGACTCGAGGTCTCGCACGAGGTAGGGGCCCAGGTAGTCGTCCAGGCGCCCGTAGTTGATGCAGCCCGCGAGCAAGGCGAAGAGCCAGACCTGCTGGATCGCCTGGTGGAAGGTCTGCGCCCTGCCGTCGCGGATGACCTCCAACGACGACGCCATGGTGGCCAGGCGGTCCCGCGCCGCTGCCGAGGTCGCCGCATCCGAGCTGATGGTGATCTTCTCGAGGTAGAACTCGACGACCGAACGGTAGATGTCGAGCGCGTCGGAGCAGGCGTGGAGAAAGAGGTTCTCCGGCTCTTCGGCGCGGCGCGTCGCGAGCCGGTCCCGCATACCTTGCGGCCCTAGCGCCAGGATCGTGGGGTAGTCGAGCATCACGCCGCTGAGCCGCGCGGTCGCCATCAAGGGGAAGTCGGCGTCGATGAACCTGCCGATCGTCGTCTCGGTGAGGACGTCTGCGCAGTACAACGCCTTCGTGTCGTGCTCGGACCAGTACTCGTACATCGCCGCCACGCGGCCGCGGTCCTCCGCCGTGGGCAACGTGGCCCCGAAGGCCTGAAGCTTGTCGAAGACGCAGTAGTGCCCCACACCTCCTACTGAGGTGACGGATCCGAACCCGATCGGGAGGAAGTCAAGCCTTCCGACGAACCAGTCGTCCTCTTCGATGCTGCGGAAGAGGCTCGGGTACAGGACGCGGAGACAGTTGATCTCACGCTCCTCCTTCGAGAGCGACAGCGACTCCCGGTGGACGCGCGTGTACGTCTCCATGAGCGCAAGCTGCTCGCTGGGCGTCTTCTCGATCGGGAGCTTCTTGCTCACCTCGACGTTCTGTGCGCCCGCCGCCTTGATCTCAGCCATTGGGGTGACTGCTCCGTTCGGCTTCGCGCCAGTTCGTCTGGAACCCACCGAGAAGGTCGGTGAACCTCTTGGTGATGAGGTGCGGGCGGGTGATGGCACTGCCCACCACGACGGAGTGCGCGCCCACGAACATGGCCTTCATGGCGTCCTCCGGCGTGTAGATGTGTCCTTCCATCATCATGAACACCTGGTCGCCGAAATCACGACACATCCGGGCGAACTCCCGGTAGTCCGCTTCCTCGACGTGCGCCGTCTCCCGGGTGTACCCGCGGAGCGTCGGTGCGACGATGTCGGCCCCGTTCGCGACAGCGTTCTCGGCCTCGGCATACGTCGAGACGTCGGCGAACACCAGGACGTCCGGAATCTGCGCCTTCAGGATCGGCAGAAGCTCGCATGCGCGCTGCCCCTCGTCGTTGATCTGGAAGGTGCAGTCGATCGCCACGACGTCGGCGCCGGCCTCCCAGACCTGCCGTGCTGCATCGAGCGTCGGCGTGATGAACACATCTGTCGTGCTGGACCAGATCTTCCAGAGCCCGATGAGAGGCAGGTCCACCGCTGCCTTGATCCGACGGATCTGGTCAGGACTGTTCGCCCGGATCCCAGCGGCGCCTCCCCACTGAGCCGCCTGCGCCATCTTGACGACGAAGTCGTCGCTGTAGGTCGGGTCATCGCTCTGCACCTGGCACGAGACGACCAGGCCTCTCATGGACTCCAGCAGCGCTGTGCCAGTGGTTTCCAGCTTGCTCATTCTTCGCCTCTCAGATCGGATGTGCAGATTACAAAGTTGTCGGGAACCGGGTGACCAGCTGGCGTCTCGTTGACGAACACCTTGTGGAATTCCGAGAGCATCGCGTACCGACACACCCCGGTGTAGTCGAACTTCGAGTCGTCAAGAACAAGGATCGACTTCTTGCTCCGCTCAAGGACGTTCCTCTTGATCTCACCGATCTGGTACTCGCTGACGTACGCCTCGCCGAACTTCAGGTCGACACCATTCGCGCCGAACACGGCTACGTCGAAGCGGAAGTCCTGAATCTCGCGGACCGTGATCGCGTCCATCGTCGCCTGGTACTTGTGCTCGTAGCGGCCGCCGAGCAGGTAGATCTCCGCCTGGACACCGGCGAGCCGGCTGACCGCAGCGAACGAGTTCGTCACCACGATGACCCGTCGCTGCGCCAGGCCCGGCAGCAGGTACAGCGGAGTGCTGCCCGAGTCGATGAACACCAGGTCGCCCTCGTTGACCTCCTCGAGGGCCCGCGCGGCGATCGCGCGCTTGGCTGCCGCGTTCCGGTCGACCTTCGTGTCGAGCGCCAGCTCATTGAGGCTGCTCATGATCGTGGCAGCCTCAGGATGCATCGCGCCGCCGAAGTGCCGTTGGATCTGGCCCTGCTCGTCGAGGTGCCGCAGGTCCCTCTGAATGGTCGATCGGGAGCAGCCGAGCTCGTCGGCGAGCTGCGTAGCGGAAATCGCAGGCTGCATCTGCAGCTTCTGCAAGATGAAGAGCTGTCGCTCGCGTGCCAGCACTGGACCTCCTCGTAGCGGGTACGTGCCCAAGTGTAGTCATCCAGCCATCCACGTCAAACCATCCATGGGCACCGATGGTCACAGTAGGTCGTCGCGCCGCAGTCCCTGCCCGGGCGCGCGTCGAGTGCGTGGGGGCTCCTCTTCTGCCGATGCCCGATCCACGTAGGGCGGGAGACCAGCTTCAGCAGGGACTACGTATCACTCCTCGTGCTCGACAACCGACCGCCGGCGGCGTTGCTGCGCCCGGTCGGCCCAGCGTCGGCCTGGGCCTGGGACGAAAGGCTGTTGCGCTCGTCGCGTCTCTCACGTAGTCAAACTTGATCACTCGTGGGCGCTCAGTGCACATGTTTGACATGCCCGCGAGTCAGACCTAGTCTGCGGGAGGCCGATCAGGTCGGCAGAGGAAGTGCTACGCAAAGGAGCAGACGGCACGTGACCCAAGCGGCCTACATCCTGTCGATGGAGCACATCGTCAAGTCGTTCCCCGGCGTCAAGGCGCTGGATGACGTCTCCCTTCGCGTCAAGCGTGGCGAGATCCACGCGATCTGCGGGGAGAACGGCGCCGGCAAGTCCACCCTGATGAAGGTGCTCTCTGGTGTGCACCCGTACGGCACCTACTCGGGCGAGATCCGACTGAACGGGGAGGCGGCTCAGTTCCACGGGATCCGTGAGAGCGAGGCGGCAGGCATCGTCATCATCCATCAGGAGCTCGCACTCATCCCGGAGCTCTCGATCATGGAGAACATCTTCATCGGCAACGAGCCGGGGCGGCACGGACGCATCAACTGGACCGAGGCCCACAACCGAGCCGTGGATCTTCTTGCGCGCGTCGGGCTCAACGATGACCCCTTCACGAAGATCAAGGACATCGGCGTCGGCAAGCAGCAGCTCGTCGAGATCGCGAAGGCCCTGAGCAAGGACGTGAGACTGCTCATCCTCGACGAGCCCACGGCGGCCCTCAACCAGGACGACTCCCAGCACCTGCTCGATCTCATCAAGGGTCTGCAGGGGCGCGGCATCACCTCGATCATGATCAGCCACAAGCTGAACGAGATCGAGCAGATCAGCGACTCGATCACGATCATCAGAGACGGCAAGACGATCGAGACCCTCGATGTCGCAGCGGGCGGCGTCGACGAGGACCGCATCATTCGCGGGATGGTCGGACGCACCCTGACACATCGCTACCCCGACCGGGGAGACCACGAACCTGGTGAGGTCTTCTTCGAAGTCCGTGGCTGGACCGTCCGGCACCCGCTCGCCAGGGAGCGCCTCGTGGCCAAGGGGTCGAACTTCACGGTCAGGCGCGGCGAGATCGTCGGCCTTGCCGGCTTGATGGGCGCCGGGCGCACCGAGCTGGCGATGAGCATCTTTGGCCGACGCTACGGCGAGCACGTGGCCGGTGAGATCATCAAGGACGGCGCCCGAGTGGATCTGCGCACCGTCGCAGCAGCGATCGACCACGGCCTCGCGTACGTCAGCGAGGACCGTAAGGCCCTCGGCCTGAACATCCTGGACGACGTGAAGCGGTCCGTGGTGGCCGCGAAGCTGAAGAAGATCAGCAGACGTTCTGTCATCGACTCGGCTCTGGAGCGGCAGGTCGCGGAGGACTACCGGCGGCAGCTGCGCATCAAGACGCCCACCGTCGACTACAGCGTCCAGAAGCTGTCGGGCGGCAATCAGCAGAAGGTCGTCCTGTCCCGCTGGATGTTCACCGATCCGGACCTGCTCATCCTGGACGAGCCGACTCGTGGCATCGACGTCGGCGCCAAGACCGAGATCTACGGCATCATCCGCGAACTGACCAACCGTGGGGCCGGCGTCATTCTCATCTCCTCCGAGCTGCCCGAGCTGTTGGGCATGTCGGATCGGATCTACACCATCTTCGAGGGCGAGATCACCGCCGAGTACCCCGTCGCCGATGCCGACCCCGAGACCCTGATGCGAAGCATGACCAGGCCCAAGATGACAAGGGACGAGCAACCGTGACGAACACCACAACACCGGAGACCGGCGAGAGCACCCCTTCTCGAGGCTTCCGAGACCTCAGCAAGATGTTCGGCGGTGGATCGTCGAGCGTGCGCCAGTTCGGCATCCTGGGTGCACTGATCGCCATCGTGATCTTCTTCCAGATCATCACGGGCGGCAAGACGCTCGAGCCAGGCAACGTCATCAACATCATCAACGCCAACACCTACGTGCTCATCCTTGCCGTCGGCATGGTGATCGTCATCATCGCCGGGCACATCGATCTGTCGGTCGGCTCGGTCGCGGCATTCACCGGTATCGTGGTCGCGATCGCGCTCAACCGCTGGGATCTCCCGTGGTGGCTGGCGGTGCTTCTGGGCCTTTCTATCGGCGCGGTCGTCGGGGCATGGCAGGGCTTCTGGGTCGCCTATGTCGGGGTGCCCGCATTCATCGTCACCCTCGCTGGGATGCTGTTCTTCCGGGGTGCAAACCAGTTCGTCGGGAACTCGACCACCGAGCCGATCCCCGAGTCGTTCTTCCTCCGGCTCGGCGGCGGCTACCTCCCGGACCCGGACCTTGGCATCCCCTACAACGTCCCCACTCTGGCCCTGGGCGTGCTCGCCGCAGCAGCGATCATCTATGGCGAGGTCTCGGCCCGCCGGAAGCGGAGGACGATGGCCGCGGAGCTGATTCCCCTCTGGGTGAGCGCCGTCAAGGTGGGTGCCCTCGTGGCGATCGTGATCGCATCCTCGTTCCTCTTCGCCGGTGGGCGCGTCGGGACGAGCTTCCCGATCCCTGGAGTCATTGTGATCGTCCTGGTCGTCGTGTACTCGTACCTCACCAACAACACGATCATGGGCCGACACGTCTACGCGATCGGCGGCAACTGGCGGGCGGCCGAGCTGTCCGGGGTGAAGATCAAGCAGGTCAACTTCTTCGCGATCATGAACATGTCCATCCTCGCAGCACTCGCCGGCATGGTCTTCATCTCGCGGTCGCGGGCTTCGGGCCCAGGCGACGGGACGGGCTGGGAGCTCGACGCGATCGCGGCTGTCTTCATCGGCGGTGCAGCGGTCTCCGGCGGCATCGGGACGGTGATCGGGTCGATCGTCGGTGCTCTGGTCATCGCCGTGCTCAACAACGGTCTCCAGCTCGAGGGTGTGCCCTCCGACCGGGTACAGATGATCAAGGGTCTCGTTCTGCTGGTCGCGGTGGGTGTCGACGTCTGGTCCAAGCGCAGCGGTGGTCCGTCCCTGCTCTCGAGGTTCTCCCGCAAGGGCGGGGACTTCGACCTGGCTGCGGGTCCAGCGGCAACGACGCCACGCCCCGACCCCACGGTCGCCACGAGCCAGGGCCAGCCGACCACGCTGCCCTAGAGCCCGTGGCTCCAGGCCCGCTCGTCGGGCATCCGAATGTTTTCTTCCGCTTCATCAACCCACCCAGAAGGATAGAGAGATGCGACACTTCGCAAAGGTAACCGCCACGGTCGCGGCCGTGGCAATGCTGGCCCTCTCGGGCTGCTCATCTCGCACGGACTCCGGCGGGACAGAGCCGACCGACACTGCGACGACCGAGGCCTCGGCCGGGTTCGAGGAAGGCTCTGTGATCGGCGTCGCGCTGCCGGCCAAGACCTCGGAGAACTGGGTGTTGGCCGGCCAGCTGTTCGAGGACGGCCTGGCGGAGGCCGGATTCGAGGCCGACGTGCAGTATGCCAGCGCCTCCAGCCCGGTCCAGGACCAGCAGAGCCAGATCACGTCCATGATCACGAATGGCGCCAAGGTCATCGTGATCGGTGCGACCGATGCGGGTCAGCTGGGCGCGCAGATCAGTGAGGCCAGTGAGGCCGGGATCACGACCATCGCCTACGACCGCCTCATCCTCAACAGCCCGGACATCGACTACTACATCGGCTTCGACGCCAACAAGGTCGGCAACCTCCAGGCGGAGGCGCTGCTCGAAGGTCTCGCCGGTCGCTTCCCGGACAAGACCAGCTACAACATCGAGCTGTTCTCCGGGTCGCCTGACGACGCGAACTCCGCCGTCTTCTTCAACGGTGCGATGGAGGTCCTCCAGCCGAAGATCGATGACGGGACGCTCGTCGTGGTGTCCGGCCAGACGGACATCGGTCAGACCGCTACCCAGGGCTGGCTTGCGCAGAACGCTCAGACCCGGATGGACACCCTGCTCCAGGGCAACTACACGGCGACTGACCTCGACGGGGTGCTCTCCCCGAACGACACGCTGGCTCGCGCGATCCTCACGTCGGTCGCCGCTGCCGGCAAGCCGCTCCCGATCGTGACCGGTCAGGACTCCGAGGAGGAGTCCGTGAAGGCGATCATGACCGGCGATCAGTACTCGACGATCTACAAGGACACGCGTCGCCTGGTGGCGCAGATCATCACCGCGCTGACCGCGCTCCAGACGGGCGAGACGCCGGAGATCAACGACACGTCGTTCGACAATGGCTCCAAGCTCATGGACTCGTACCTGCTCGACCCGGTCATCGTCACCAAGGAGAACGCCGGGGAGGTCTACAAGGACAACCCGACGCTCTTCGCGCTGACGCAGGAGTAGCCAACCGTCAGGGCCGGGTGCCCGGTGCCCGCCATTCCAGGGCACCGGGCACCCGCCTCTGACACCGCGCCTCAGACCGGGCGCGAAGAGAGGGCACGAGGAAAGATGCGAAGGAATCTGCTCGCCATCGATGCGGGCCAGACCGAGGTCAAGGTCAGGTTCTCGGGACAAGACCTGGCGTTCCCGGGCGTTCGCGCCGACCTGGACCTGCTCGGCCAGGTGGCCGAAATCGTCATGCAGGTCAAGCGCCAGGTGGACTGCCCCGACGAGCTGGCGGTCGGCGCCGCAGCCCTGCCCCGGGCCACGGCTCAGGACGCGGAGGTCCTCCTTCAGCTGTGCTGGTCGGCCGGGGTCCGGCGGGTCTGGCTCACTCCGGACTCCGTGACCTCTTACCTCGGTGCGGTAGGCAGGGAGTACGGGGTCGTCGTGGCTGTGGGCACCGGTGCAGTGACGTTGGGCGTGGGCGCCAGCGCGCTTGCCCGAGTGGACGGCTGGGGTCACCTCATGGGCGACGCCGGATCGGGCCACTGGATCGGGCGCGAGGCCCTGGACGCCGCACTACGGGCGCTGGACGGCCGTGGTCCGGCGACCGCCCTCTCCGAGGTCGTCGACAGGCTCTTCCCGAGACTGGACGAGGCGTACGTGCACCTGCTGTCCCATCCCGACCGTGTGCGGCTCGTCGCGTCGTTGGCACGAGACGTCGCAGCCGCCGCCCCGAGCGACCCGGTCGCTACGGCGATCCTGCAGCGCGCTGGGGAGGAGATCGCTCACTCAGCAGCGACGGCCGTCGAGCGGATCGGCCACGCACACCACCGGAACCCCCTCATCTGCCTCATCGGCGGGGTCGTGCGTGAAGGTCCTGTCCGCACTGCCTGCGTCGCGGCCCTTCGAGCGCAATGGCCGGGCTACATCCCCTTCGTCCCACGTGGAGACGCACTGAGTGGCACGGCGCAGCTCCACCGCATCCCCTCCGACCACCCGCTCGCTGCCCACGTCGCCGTCGCAGGCACCGTCCTGCGCGCCTGACGCTGTTCTGCACCCCGTGCTCCACCGCGGTCATCCCGCGACGACCGACCCCTCGTGGCTCCGGTCCCGACCGTCCAGCGTCGTCGTCGTCCGCAAACCTGAAGGAGAACCCATGCCGAGCTACCGCGGCTACGACTACACCCGCTTCGCCCGGACAGTGGACCACGCGCTCCTGCGCCCGGAGCTCACCGTCGACGACGTCACTCAGGGCTGAGAAGGGAGCTGATGATGCCCGGAGTGACGTTGATCTCGAACGAGCCGCGCGACTACGACTGGGGAACTCCCGGCGGAATCTCCCGGCTCTTCGGCCGTCCCGCCACGGCAACGCCCGAGGCCGAGCTGTGGCTCGGGTCCCACCCCGGCTCACCGAGTCGCAGCGTGCAGCCGGACGCGCCGTGGCAGGACCTTCAGCAGTGGGAGGAGCAGAGCGGTCAACGGCTGCCGTACCTCTTGAAGGTCCTGTCGGCCGCCGCGCCGCTCTCGCTCCAGGCGCATCCCGACGAGGAGCAAGCTCGGCATGGCTACGCCCGCGAGGACGCCTCCGGCCTGCCCCGGACGCACCCTCGGCGCAACTACCGCGACCCGTTCGCCAAGCCCGAGCTCATCGTTGCCCTGAGCGACGGGTTCCAGGCGCTGTGCGGGTTCCGGGACGTGAGCGAGACGATCGCCGCGGTGGATCTCCTCACCGCCTGGGGCTGTGGCCCCGAGGTTCTCACGCTTCGCAACACCCTGGCCCAGGCGGACCCCTTGAGATGCGCACTCGGATGGTTGCTCTCAGGTGACGGCGAAGCGCATCGGCTCGCCCAGGACCTCACCCGACTCAGCCTGGCCAACCCTGGGCTGCTCCCGGTGCTCGCGCGACTCGCACAGACCTATCCAGGTGATCCAGGGGTTGCCGTCGCACTGCTCCTGAACCATGTGGTGCTCAGGGCCGGTGAGGCCCTCTGGCTACCTGCTGGGAACGTCCATGCCTACCTCCACGGCACGGGCGTCGAGCTCATGGGCCCCAGTGACAACGTCTTGCGCGGAGGCCTCACCCGAAAGCACATCGACGTGGCGGAGCTCCAGCGCGTCGTCAGCTTCGACCCCGCCCCTGCGTCCCGCCTGATTCCGGAGAGGTTGTCGCCCGACGTCGTCACGTACAGACCGTCGAGTCTCGAGTCGGGAGCCGACGTCGGCTTCCAGCTGCTGTCCGCCACTGGAAGCGCCACGCTTGCTCTGGGCTCACCGACCGTCGCGCTGTGCGTGTCGGGTTCGTTCCGTCTCGCATCGGCGACCGCAGCGACCGAGCTCTCCGTCGGCGACGCTGCACTCGTCGACAGCCCGGGCAGGATCCTCGTCGAGGGATCGGGCCAGCTGTTCCTGGCCGTGGGCGACGCGATGGATCCGACGGGACCATGAGCCCTCGGCACGCAGGTGCTCGTCGGTCTGCCAGGCGGCGTTGGCCGCCGCCTGCTCGCGGAGCAAGTCGGCGAGAACGTTGATCCAGTCGTCGTTGGTGACTCCCCCCGGGTGCGACCCGGTCGACGATCTCGCGAACGACTCGTGTCGCCCGGCAAGCCAGTCCGCCGCTGTGTAGCGGTTGGTCGGAGCCTGCGGAGCTGCCGTCATGGCGTTCTCCACGCTCGAAGCGTGTCTCAGAACTCATCGTGCCACGTTGGAGTTGATCGCCGCGGTGACGCCCTCAGCGGTGGCCGACCTGTGGTCGTCCGGCGCGCCGGCCAGGACCCGCACCGACGTCGAGTCCGGTGACACGGTTGCCAGGGCGGGAACGTCGTCCCGGGCCTCAGTCGTGGACCACTGTCCCGCTCTCACCTACCATCGCGAGCGGCGCCTTGGCGAGGGAGGAGATCACCGCTCGCCGGCCGGGCCCGCTCGAGGCGAAGCCCATCGCGGCCTGGATCTTGGGCAGCATCGACCCGACGCCGAACTGGCCGTCGTCGATGTGGCGCTGGGCGGTGACGAGGTCGAGGCTGTCCAGGTCGCGTTGCTGGGGGGTGCCGAAGCCGATCGCGACCCGGTCGACCGCTGTGAGGATGAACAGGAAGTCAGCCCCGACGACCTCGGCGAGTTTCGCCGAGGCGAAGTCCTTGTCGATCACGGCGGGCACGCCATGCAGATCGCCCGCCTCGTCCCGGACTACGGGGATGCCGCCCCCGCCGCACGCGACCACGATGAACTCATGGTCGAGCAGGTTGAGGATCGACTCCCGCTCCACGATGTCCACCGGGCGGGGTGAGGCGACGACCGTCCGCCACCCCCGCCCTGAGTCCTCGACCATGACCAGACCGGGCCGGCGGGCCATGAGGCCGCGCGCGGTGACCTCGTCGTAGAAGCCGCCGATCGGCTTGGTCGGGTGGGCGAACGCCGGGTCGTCGGCCGCCACCTCGACCTGGGTCACCACCGACGCGACGTGCCACGGCATGCCTACGCGACGCAGCTCCCTCGTGAGGCCCTGCTGAAGGTGGTAGCCGATGTACCCCTGGCTCATCGCCGTGCACTCCGGCAGCTCCATCGGGACCACCCGGTCGGTGTGCTGCGACGCGATCTCGAACGCGAGGCTGATCGCACCCACCTGGGGGCCGTTACCGTGGGACACGATGATCTCGTGCCCCTGGGCGATCAGCCCGACGAGGGAGGGCGCGGCCGCGTCGATGCACGCGCGCTGCTCCTCGGCGGTGTTGCCCAGTGCGTTGCCGCCCAGGGCGATGACGATGCGAGACATCCGGGTGACCTACAGGATTCCGGCGAGCAGGGTGGTGAGCTCGGCCTTGATCGCGTCGACCTTGACCGGGTTGGCGACCTCGGGGCGCAGGAAGTACGCGAGGAGCGCACGCTGGGCCGTCAGGCGGTTGCCGGCTTCGTCGAAGGCGAGCGAGGCGGCCGAGTCGAGAACCTCGTCGGTGACCTCCTCGCCGCGGGTCGCCGGCAGGCAGTGCATGAATCTCGCGCCCGGCTCGGCCAAGGCCATGAGCTCTGTGTTGACCTGGTACTTCGGCATGAACGCCGCGAGGCGCTCGGCCTCGCCCAGCTCGGCCTCGTAGTCTCCGTACCAGACGTCGGTGTAGACGAAGTCCGCACCCTCGAGGGCCTTGTGGGCGTCGTCGGTGACGAACATGCTGCCGCCCGACACCACGCAGTTCGCCCGGCCGATGCCCTGCAGGTGCTCGCTGAGCTGGAAGGCCTCCGGGCCGAACTGCACGAACTCCATGCCCATCTTCGTGGTGATCATCATCAGCGAGGCACACACCTGGGTGGCGTCCCCGACGAAGACGACCTTGCAGTCCTCGATGCGCTTCCCGGTGGGCAGGTTCTCGACCATCGTGATGAGGTCGCCGATCTCCTGCGTCGGGTGGTTGTAGTCCGACATGCCGTTGAGCACCGGGATCGTGGCGAACTTCGCGAGGTCGACGATCGTGTCGTGCCGGGCGACGCGCGCCATGACGACGTCGACCAATCGGGACAGCACCCGCGCGGTGTCCTCGATGGACTCGTGCCCACCGAGCTGGATCTGGCCGGGAGCGAGGTACTGCGCGTGCCCGCCGAGCTGGGACATCGCGGTCTCGAACGAGACGCGGGTGCGGGTGGAGGACTGCTCAAAGATCATCCCGAGGGTGCGGCCGCGCAACAGCGGGGGGAAGTAGCCGACCTCGACGCACCGCTTGAGGGTGAGCCCGAGGTGGACGATGTCGAGGATCTCGTCCTTGGTGAAGTCCTGCGTGTCGATGAAGTCGCGCGCGGTCATGATCGTCTCCTTGAGGGTCGACGCGGTCTGAGGAAGGTGCGTCTGGGGGCATGGCGAGGCTGGGTCGGCGTCGCCGAGGAACGGGCGAGTCGGACCGGAGGGGTTCTGGGCGGGTGGGCGGGGGTGGGCGGGGCCTATCGGCCGGAGGGAACCTGCTGGGTGATGCAGTGGACGTTGCCGCCGCCGAGCAGGATCTCCCGGCCCGGGACGGTCAGGATCCGCCGCGGCGCGAACAGCTCGTTGTATGCCGCGACCGCCGCGTCGTCGTGCACGTCGTCGAAGACCGGCAGCACCACCACGTCGTTGCCGATGTAGGAGTTCACGTACGAGCCGGCCAGCCGGTCGCCCGTCTCGCGCGGCAGCGTGCCGGCGATCGAGTCGACCCCGCGGGACTCCTCGGCGGTGATGAAGATCGGTCCGGGCTGCTGGAGCTTGACGACCTCCAGCGTGCGACCCCGGGCGTCGGGGGTGTTCTCCAGGATCTTCAGGGCGGCCGCCGAGCGCTCGTACTGCGGGTCGGTCCGGTCGTCGGTCCAGGTCAGCATGACCTTGCCGGGCTCGACGAACCGGCAGAAGTTGTCCACGTGCCCGTTCGTCTCGTCGAGGTAGACGCCGAACGGCAGCCAGACGATCACCTCGACCCCGAGGTGGTCGCGCAGCAGGCCCTCGATGGCCTCGCGGGTCAGGTCGGGGTTGCGGCCTGCGGAGAGCAGGCATTCCTCGGTCACCAGGAGCGTGCCGTCGCCGTCGACGTCGATCGATCCGCCCTCGAGCACGAACGGCGCCTTGTAGCGGCCCGCGCCCTCGATCTCGAGGACCTTGCGGGCCACGGCGTCGTCGGCCGCCCAGGGGAAGTAGAGCCCGTCGACGAGGCCACCCCAGGCGTTGAAGTCCCAGTCGACCCCACGCACCTCGCCGGCGTCGTTCACGACGAACGTCGGGCCGCAGTCGCGGATCCACGCGTCGTCGGTGGACATCTCGACGACCCGGATGTGCTCGGGAAGCTCGCTGCGGGCGTTGTCGTACTGCCGGGCGGAGACCGCGACGGTCACCGGCTCGGTGGTCGCGATCGCCGCGGCAACCGCTGTGAACGCGGCCTGTGCGGGCTTGGCGCCCTGGCGCCAGTTGTCGGGCCGTTCGGGCCAGATCAGCCAGCAACCGCTGTGGTGCGCCCACTCCGCCGGCATCCGGTAGCCGTCGGCCGCGGGGGTGGAATCGAGGGTGCGAGACATGAGAACGGGCCTTTCGACTCAGAGGTTGGCGTCGGCGAACTGGCTGGCGCTGTCGGGGTCGTCGCCGCGTTCCAGAGCCCGCTGGCGGGTCCATTCGGGCGACTTCGCGCAGAAGTACTCCTGGAGTACGACGGTGACGACGAGGCCGACCAGGATCGAGCCGGTCACTGCGAGGGAGTAGTCGTACGGGTTCCAGACGAAGAACACCGCGGCCGCCGAGAGCAGGGCCACCGGGATCCAGGTGATCAGCCACGTCATGGCGGCGCCGCCCGGGACGCGGTAGGGCCGCTGTCGGGTTGCATCGATGCGCCGCAGCTTGGCGAATGCCAGCATCATCACGATGTACGGCAGCAGGAAGATGACCGAGGAGAAGGCGAACAGGTTCCAGAACAGGTCGTCGATCGCGCCGTCGGTCAGCGAGAACAGTCCCGCGTACCCGACGGTGAACACCGTCCCAACGATCGAGCAGAGCATGGCCGCCCCGACCGGGGTGCCGCGTGTCGGGTGGGTGCGGGCGAAGACCTTGGGCAGGTCGCCTTGCTGGGCGGCTTCGGCGGCGGCGATGTTCGCGCCGATGGTCCACGGCACGAGGCTTGCGAAGAAGCAGAACAGTGCGCCGATGCCGAGGATTGTCACGACCGCGTTGGCGACGGCGGACTCGCCGAGGCCGCGGCGCAGGGCGTCGACGAGGCCGGTGGTCTGGGAGATGTCGTCGGCGGGGAGGATGAGCTGCATGCCGACGGTGGCGATCAGGTAGAAACCGCCGATGAGGAGCCCGGCGATACCGATGGTCTTGGGCACGTCGCGCTGCGGGTTCGCCATCTGCGTCGAGGCCGAGCTCATCAACTCGAAGCCGAGGAAGTTGTAGATGATGATCGGGAGCGCCGCGATGAAGGCGGGCAGCGCGTTGGCCGGGATGACGGTGTCCATCGTCCAGGCGGTCGCCGAGCCGTGCGCCGAGGCGTAGATCCCGCCGGCGATGGCAAGCGCGATGATGACGACGATCGTGATTCCGGCTCCAAGGTTGGACACCCAGGTGCCGGTCTTGAGGCTGCGGGCGTTGACCCAGAAGTTGACCCAGATCAGCGTGACCGTGATCGCGACCTGCACCCAGAAGTTCAGGTCTCCGCCGAAGAACATCGATGAGATCGCCCCGGAGAACATCAGGTACACGCTCGGTACCCACAGGCCGACGTTGACCCAGTACCACCAGGACACGCGGCTGCCCCAGCGGTTGCCGAACGCGCGCACGACCCAGGCGTAGATGCCGCCGGCGTCGGGGTAGGCGGAGCCGAGCTCGCTCGTGACGAGCCCGTATGGGACGAAGAACACGACGATGATCGCGACGGTCCAGAAGATCGCCGTCGGTCCGACGGCGGCCGTCACGGTGAGCTGGCTGAGCAGCAGCATCGCGGCCACGGAGAACAGCACCATGTCGAACATCCGGAAGGTCGGACGACCCGTCGTCCGTGCGCCTGTCGGTGGCCTGTCGGTCTGCACGGTCATCGCTGCTGCTCCTTTGCTTGGCGTGTCGCTGGGACGTGCATCGGACGCTGGACGCTGCGCAGAGGGCCAGGTCGCCCTGACTTGTACAAACGTACAACCCTTGATGTTGTACAAAAGTACATCTGCCAAAGAGGGCGTGAAGGGACCAACGTCCCTCCGTCGGGGCTGCTCCCTTCCCCGTTGGATGGGGTCGGGGTAGCGATCTTCGGCTGGCGGGTGCGAGGCCCTACTGCAGCGGGCAGACCCGTTCGACGACGACCCTGAGCCGCTCCGCGAGGTCGGCGACGGTCAGCTGGCCGTTGGACACCGCCTCGAGCATGAGGCCATCCACCAGGCACGCGACGATCTGCACGACGGTCACCCTGGACAGAGCAGGGTCGCTCGCCGGCAGCACGCGATCGACGAGCATGCCGATCATGGTCGACCACTCGCGCGCCTCGTTGCGCACCGTGACGTTGCGGGTCGCCTCCAGGAACATCTCGAACAGGGCCAGGTCATACAGCGGGTCCGCCACTGTCTTGTCGAAGAACATCTCGGTCAGGACCTCGATCGACCGGTCGAGGCCAAGAGGACCGACCAGCGCGTCGACGATCGCATGCAGCCGGATGGCCTCGGCCTGTCGGGCGTGGGCCATCGTCTGCAGCAGGAGGTCGTTGCGGTCGCTGAAGTAGTAGGTCGTCGAGCCGAGCGGCACGTGGGCGACCTTCGCGACGGCGCGGTGAGTCACAGCGGCCGCGCCCCCGGTGCCGAAAACTCGAACCGATGCGTCGAGGATCTGCTCGCGCTTGCGCTCACCCGTGGTGGTCCGGGCCCGGCTGCTCGCGGTCCGTGTCGTCGCCGCATGTGCGTCGCTCATCTGTGGTCCGCTCCGCTCTCTCGAGGTCGACTGCGGAACCGCCGGCCGGCGGGACGCGGCGCCGTGTCGACGCCCGAGCTGTCCGTGCGGCCAGGCTACCGCCGCACTACGCCGGGCCCCACTACCTTCTGACCCCTCATAGACGCCACCTCGGCGGCGTCCAGTGCACTCGTCGACCTCGTGCTGAGCCAACTCGCCGCGGCTGCGTCCCGGTCCCGCTCGTGGGTCTGCGCGGGTGAGCGGACTGCTCTCGGTCAGCGCGCTTCCCCGACTGGCGGTCTGTCAAGGGGTGTGTTTCGGGAGGTGTAGGGCGAGGAGGCACACGTCGTCGGTGGGGTAGGGGGCGAGCCGGTGCAGCAGGGTGTCGCACAGCGTGTCGAG
>Ga0105047_10004506_pt1 | contig 24194 bp, 23 predicted proteins | sample MAT04_FD_78384 | JGI IMG/M metagenome (GOLD analysis project Ga0105047, IMG submission 78384) | Freshwater microbial communities from Lake Fryxell liftoff mats and glacier meltwater in Antarctica - MAT-04 (megahit assembly) | ecosystem: Environmental > Aquatic > Freshwater > Ice > Liftoff...
AATGCCGCGGCGTTCCTCGTCTCGCCTGCCGCTTCCTTTATCACCGGCGTGATGCTGAACGTGGACGGCGGAATGTACAAAGGCACGTTGTAAAAATTGAAAGTTTACAGGTTGGAAAGTTGCAGGTTATAACCTGCAACTTTCCAACCTGCAACCTGTAACCCAAAGGAGAAAACCATGAACGAACAAAATGAAAAAGTATGTTTGAATTGCAACCGCACGGACGAGAAAGTGCCACTGATAAATTTTTCCTTCAAAGGCGAAGCGAAATATATTTGCCCGCAATGCCTGCCCGTTTTGATCCACAAGACCCAACAACTGGCAGACAAATTACCGGGCGTGGAGATTGCGCCGCCTGCGGATCACTAACGATAAATGAGTAAACTGTCACGCCTGACGCGGAACTCGCTGATCATCGCGTTTTTCTTTTTAATAGATAAAGTTCTCGCCTTCGTCCGCACAGGGATTATCTCGCGCCAGTATTCAGGCTCGGTGCAATTGCTGGATACGTTCAACGCCGCGAATAATCTACCCGACGTGCTGTTTGCGTTGATCTCCGGCGGAGCGCTGGCGATGGCGTTCATCCCCTTGCTGACGGAATATCTCACGACCAAAGACCGCGCCGCCGCATGGGATTTGTTTTCGCGTGTGGCGAATGTCGCGTTTCTGGTGACAGGTTCGATTGCCATTCTCATTGCCATCTCTGCCCAGCCCATCGTGGATGCGAAACTTGGCATCGCGCCCGGCTTTGGTGCGGAGCAGCGAAAACTGCTCGCGGAACTGATGCGTTTGAATCTGGTTGGCACGGTCATCTTTTCGATCAGCGGATTGGTGATGGCATCTCTGCAAGCCAACCAGCATTTTGTTTTCCCCGCCATCGCGCCCATCATGTACAACATCGGGCAGATCTTCGGCGCGATATTTCTTGTACCGCTTTATGGCATTCACGGTCTCGTCTACGGCGTCATCCTCGGCGCGGCAATGCATTTGCTTATTCAAGTGCCGATGCTTTTCAAGTTCGGTTTCCGCTGGACTCCCTCGCTGAATCTACGTCACACGGGGCTGATCGAAGCCTTGAAATTAATGGCGCCGCGCTTGTTGACCATGGGTGGCATTCAGATCATTGTGCTGGCGCGCGATAATTTAGCCTCGCGGCTCGATCAGGTCGGCGCGGTGACTTCACTGACTTACGGCTGGATGATTATGCAAGTGCCGGAGACGATCCTCGGGACTGCGATTGCCACCGCGATGCTGCCGACGCTTGCAGAATTCGCGGCTCGCGGCGACTGGGCGGGATTCCGCTTGACGATTGAACGCGCCCTTCGGGTTTTGATCTCGCTCACCATCCCAATCGCGGCGGTCATGGCAGGTGGGATTCATCCGCTGGTGCGCGCGGTTTTCGGCTTCGACGAAGCCACCTCCACGCTGGTCACATGGACAACGCGCGCCTACCTGATGACGCTGACAGGCTACACCATCCACGAGATTGCGGCGCGTTCATTCTACGCACGCAAGGAGCCGATGTTCCCGCTCTACGCGGTGGGATTGCGCCTCGTCATGTTCCTAGGGATCGGATATATCGGGCTGACGTTTTTCAAGGACATCGGCGCGCCGATCATTGCCTTTGCAGAGATCGCGCTTTTGGTGGAAGCCATTGTCCTCTTTGGCTGGTTGTCTAAACGCACACATGAGCCGATCCACGTGGGCGGAGCGGTTATCAAAGGGCTGGTCGCCGCGCTCGTTGGAGGCGTAACATCTTACGGGCTGGCAGTCTACGTGCCTGGCGGGGCAATATCCACCGCTTTGCTGGGAATGTTCGTCGGCGGAGTCGTCGCCCTGGCAATCGTCTGGTCAGAAGCAAAACAGATTTTCAATTTATAATTTATTATTTCGTCATTGCGAGCCACCGCTCTTGTATTTTGGTGGCGAAGCAATCCTCGTAGCGCTGAAGGGGATTGCTCACCTGCACTGCAACAAACGCAGTGCGGCGCAAGTGTCGTCGGTAGGAACATCCTCCTCGCAATGACGAGATAAATAAGAAAAATTTTCGCCAATTCAAAGAGAAGTATAATAAAAATCATGTCTGAACAAACTGAAAACACACAACCTGTACCGCCCCTTCAAGAAGACGACACACAGCCGATCAAGCCAGTCAAGAAAAAATCGCGCTGGCTTTCCATTCTCATCGGCATTTTGGGATTCATTCTGCTGGTCGGGCTGGGCGGATTCGGCGGATACACATCTGGCATTGGCGACCGCAAAACAGTGGAAGCGTCTGTTGTTTCGCAGCAGGTGACAGAACAATATAAATTTGCGCTCGTGGATATTGAATTCAAACGCTACGAAGCCGCCGCACAACGCCTTGAATATATTATTTCCAAAGACCCCGGCTTCCCGGGAGCGCGGGAAAAACTGACTGAAGTATTGGTGTTAAGTTCCATTCCCTCCCCCACAGCCGCGCCCGCGCTGACCTCCACACCCGATTTCAGCGGCGCAGAGAGCGCCTATCAACGCGCGCAGCAACTCATTCTGACACAGGATTGGAGCGGCGCATTGAGCGCGCTCGATTCCATCCGCAAACTTGACCCCACGTATAAAACCGCACAGGTGGATGGAATGTATTATTTCGCCTTGCGCAATAACGGACACGCTCTCATTACCAAACAAGGCAATCTTGAAGGCGGTATTTATTATCTGACACTTGCAGAGCGATTCGGTCCGCTCGATAACACATCCATTGGGTTACGAGATGGCGCGCGCATGTACATTACCGGCGCAAGTTTTTGGGAGTTGGATTGGAAACAAGCTTTCGACTATTTCAGTCAGGTCGGCAGTGGCTGGCCATCCCTGTGGGACGGCACAATGACCGCTTCACAACGACTGCAATTTTCAGCCATGCGCTTCGGTGACGATCTCTTCGAGCAAGAGGATTATTGCCAGGCGTATGAAAAATATCAAATAGCCGCAGGCATTGGAAATTTAACAGAATCCTCTGCCAGTCACTCCAACCATGCGTATCAACAATGCTACCCGCCTACTGCCGTCCCGCCGACCGCAGAACCTACCATCGGCATACCAACCGACATACCAACTGACGTGCCAACAGTAGTACCATGATCACGCCGCCATCCTGGGCGATGGCTCTGATCTACTGGCTGCACATGCTCGCCACAGTCACGTGGATTGGAAGCCTGACCGCGATCAACCTACTCGTCCTACCCGCATCCAGCCAAACCTTGAAACTGGTCGACCAACTCAGCTTTATCGCCGCCTTGCAAAAAAGACTCGAACCCCTGGCGTGGTTCTGCATGGGATTATTGGTAGTAACCGGTTTATTCCAATTGAGTGCGAATCCGCACTATGACGGGTTCCTCGCCACCAGCACGCAATGGTCACTGGCTATTCTGGTCAAACATGGGTTAGCCGCCATCATGGCAGTCACCAGCGCCGTCCAAACCTGGGAAGTGCTGCCCTCCATCCACCGCATTTTGATGAAAAAGGAAAACGCGGATGAAGGTGAACTTGCAAAGTTACAGCGCCGCGAAGTGCTTCTTTTGAGAGTGAACCTGATCCTCTCGGCATTGATTTTAGGCGCAACTGCTTTTGCAAGAGCATCATAAAAAGCAAAAGTCCGCTGTCTCAAATGAGCAGCGGACTTTTTGATTCCGTAGGGGAATATTTTTTTACAACTTGATCAACGGCTTATTCGCCAGCGTCCCCGTCAGGTCATATGCCATCGCGCCGCTGATCCTGACCGGCACGATCTCGCCCACTTTTGCTTTCCCTTCAATCAGCACCAAGCCGTCAATTTCGGGCGCATCGCGGTAGGAACGTCCAATGGATATGCCATTGTCAAATCCCTCAACCAAAACATCCAGCGTCTTGCCCACATAGGATTGATTTACTTGCAGGGAGATATTTTGCTGAAGTTCCATCAAACGGTCATAGCGTTCCTGTTTGACAAGAGCAGGCACAGGGTCGCCCAGCGGCGCAGACGTTGTCCCCGGCTCAAACGAAAACTGGAACCCGCCCACACGGTCAAAGCGGATCTCGTTCACAAAATCGTACAAGGCTTGATATTCTTCATCCGTCTCGCCGGGATAGCCAACGATGAATGTTGTGCGGATGGAAAGATCGGAGATCGTCGCGCGCATTTTGGCAAGTGTCTTATGCACCCATTCGATATTAGCCGGACGTTTCATGCGCTGTAAAGTTTTGGGATGCGCGTGTTGAAGCGGCATATCCAGATACGGCAGGACCTGCTTGCGGGTTGCCATCACCTCGATCAGGCGGTCAGTGACATAGCCCGGGTACGAATACATGACGCGGATCCAATCCATGTCCGGCACTGAATCTGTCAACTGCTCCAGCAAAATGGCCAAGCCGTCTTTCATACCAAGATCGTGACCATAATCCGTTGTATCCTGTGCGATCAGAATCAGTTCGCGCACGCCGGCATCGCGCAAGGTGCGCGCTTCATTAATAATCAACTCGACAGGACGCGAAACCGCCATGCCTTTGATCAACGGAATGGCGCAGAACGCACACGGACGGCGACAGCCATCCGCCACTTTGAGATAGGCGCTCGCCCCCGCCACGCTGACTCGCAACGCATTGTTTTCATCCGAGCCGACTGTTGCGGCTTCGGGCAAATGATAAACAGGTTCGGGGCGGAGTCCTGAGCCTGTCGAAGGACGAACCTCACGCACCACCTGCACAATATCCATCCAGCGGCGCGTGCCAAGAATACCGTCAACGCCAGGAACTTTCTGTGCAACTTCCATGCCGTAACGCTGTGTGAGGCAACCTGCCGCGATCAAGACCTGTCCCTTGTGCTTTGCCTGGGCAAGTTCACCCAGCACTTGATAGGATTCCGCTTTTGCTGTGCCTATAAATCCGCAGGTATTTACAATCAACACCGCGGCTTTGTCAGGGTCGTCCGTCGAGCGATAGCCGTCACGCAAAAGCAACTGCGCCATCGAATCAGAGTCAACTGTATTTTTTGCACAACCCAGGGAAACCAAATGAAAAGTATTTTTTGTCACATTATTTTCCTAACTCTAAAATTTTTTCTCGAAAGCCGAATGGCAAAAGTTGAACTTTTGCCATTCGGAAGCAGAACTTCTGAACTCCATTTTTAATCTATCCGCCATCCGGCGGTCTGAGAGTCGGTGTAAATGTGGGCGTAAATGTGGACGTCGGTGTCAACGTCACAGGCAGAGTATTTGTGGGCGACGGCGGGATCGTGGCGGTCGGCGTCGCAACGCCCGTGATCAAATATACGCGGCTGATTACTTCACCCGCGTTTCCCATCAAACCCAGGTCGCGCCCATTATATGTAATTCGCAAAGCCGATGCATTGCCGGTCAGGACCATCACCTGATCATTGGCTTCAAACGACTTCGTTTCACCCGGCACCATGCGTCCCTGAAAAGCCATTTCCCCATCCACAGCGACTCTCACAAAAACGCGTTCCATTACAAAGATATTGACAACCACATTCGCATTGGAGGCCGGGGTCGCAAGCGTATCCGCGCCTGGGGTCGTCGTTAAGTTTTCATCAACAGGCACAAAGGTTGCATCCAGCGAAGCGGTCGGCAAGGGCGTACTGCCCAACACATCCACAATTGACGGCGCGGTCGCGCCGGCGCTTTTCTCATTCTGCGAACTGACCACGCGCCCCACACCCCAGATCGCAAGCGCAAACAAAATGGCGATCATCACCACACCAAAGATCAGGTCGCCGGCGATAAAACTTCTTAAAAATGGCATGGAAGTAATAACTTCCGTTTGTATTTTTTCACGCGGCGTCTCGGCATATTTTTCGTAGCGCCGCGCCTGCAATCCATCTGCAAAACGCAGCAGAATGGCATCGGTATTCAGGTCAAGAAATGTGGCATAGTTTGCCAGCATCCCGCGCGTTTGCACAGGCGAAGGCAATTTATCAAACGCGCCATCCTCCAGCGCCTTCACGAACGCGGCGCGCAATTTTGTATGGCGCTCCACTTCATCAAACGTCAGGCTGATCAACTCACGACGCTCGCGCAGTTTCATGCCGATCTCCACGAAGATGGCATCCGCGGGTTGCGTGGGAATGAATTTCTCCACCACTGGCTCAACCACAGGGAGCGTTTCAAGCACTGGCTGTGATTCTTTTTTTATAGAACGGGATTGGAAGATACCCGTCAGCCTTGAAAGTAGGTTTGGCTGCGCTTCTTGCTTAACCTCAATTTGATCCTGCTCAACAGGCAGAGTCAACGCCTCGGCTTTTATCTCCGCCGCTTCCGCTTGCGGAGTCACAGGTTCAACAAGGATGGGTTGAAGAGTCTCCTCTTCCACTTTCTTTTTCTTCCTGCCGCGCGGCTTGGGCTGTTCCACTTCATCGTCTGCCGCAGGCATGGGGGAAGGCAATATAAATTCTTTCCGCGCAAGTTCAACTGGTTCTGCCTGAGGTTCTTCGTCCTGACGTGAAACCTGTGGAGTGGCAACTTCTTCTTTCGGACTGCGACCCAGCCACGGGATTTGTATTGACCGAAGCCGAAGCATCCAGGAATGACGCCCTGATTTTTCATCCTGCTCGGTGGTTAAGGGAGGGATTTCCGTCTCAGCAAGATTCACCTGCGGCAAAGGACCGCTGACTTCCTCTATTTGAGGCGCGTTCCTTTGGATCTCGGCGATCATCTCGTCAATATTCATTTCGAGATATTCGGCATAGTTGCGCAAAAATCCACGTCCCTGCGCCGCAGACGGCATCACCGAGTAATCGTCAGATTCCAACGCCCGCAAAAAAACAATGCGAATACGCGTTGCCTCAGAGGCTTTTTCAAGCGTCAGGAAACGAGCTTCGCGCTCTTTTTTTAATTGTTGACCAATCGATTCGGGCATGGATATATTTTACTGTATTACAAACATCACCGACTTGCGCCGGTGATGTGATGAACTTTATTCGGCTGTGGCGGCAGGTTCTTCAGCCGCAACTTCTTCTTCCTTTGCTTTGCGACCTCCGCTCTTCTTCGGCTTCTCAGCTTCGGCGTGTCCCGCCGCGCTTTCAGCAACTTCACCTTCGCGATGGACAATGATCTTGATCTCAGGGACCAAGTCCATGGTCAGGCGGATATGAGCAGTAAATTCGCCGAGGGTGCGAATAGGTTGAATATCCACTTGCTGGCGCTTCACTTCAAAGCGGATTTTCTCGCTCAGCGCATTGGCAATATCCTGTGTGGTGATGGAGCCATATAACTTGCCCGTATCACCAGCTTTTGCGGCAAATGTGAGGGTCACATCCTTGATCGAATCAGCTACGCCTTTGAGTTCGTCATTTTGTGAAGAACGACGTACCTCAGCCTGTGACTTGATCTTCGTCACCTGATTCAAAGCACCTGGGGTGGCAAGCACGGCAAATTTCTGTGGGATCAGGAAGTTACGACCATAGCCATCGGCTACTTTCTTAATATCCCCGGCACGACCCAATTTGTAAACATCTTTAACAAGCAATACTTTCATTTTTTAAGCCCTTTCCTTACTAGAGTAGTCAGAACGAAGGGTACTACGTTCTGCGGGTTGCGATTGTACCATACATGCAGGTAGGACAAATTGCCAATTTGTCCTACGGTACAATAGACCTATGTCAAAACAAACTCAGTCAAATTGGGATGTCGTGGTTGTCGGCGGAGGGCCTGCGGGGTTCTTCGCCGCAATTCGTGCCGCAGAATTGAATCCAAAATTGCGTGTGTTACTTATTGAAAAGGCAAGCCAAACGCTTGGCAAGGTGCTCATCTCTGGCGGCGGGCGGTGCAACGTGACCCACGCCTGCTTTGACCCCGCGCAGCTTGTCAGCTTTTATCCGCGCGGCGGCATGGCTTTGCGCGGCGCGTTCACGCGCTTTCAACCGGCAGATACGGTCAAGTGGTTTGAAGAACATGGCGTGCGGTTAAAAACCGAATCCGATAACCGTATGTTCCCTGTCACCAATGAATCAGCGACCATTGCAGACTGTCTGCGTGAGGCGGCGAAAAATGCCGGAGTGAAGGTGCATGTTGGGGTGAATCTGCTTAAGGCGGAGAAAAGCCCAAATGGTGGATTCAAGCTTGAGGTTAGGGAAGATGCGGAAGTTTTTCCTATCCAAACAAAAAAATTATTGATCGCCACGGGCAGTGATCCCAAAACGCGTGAGATCGTCAAATCGCTTGGGCACTCGATTGAAGAAGCCGTGCCTTCCTTATTTACGTTCAACGTGAAAGATAAAAGAATTGACGGGCTGACGGGCGTGGCGGTTGAAAATGTGACACTCAAAATGGAGTCGCTGACGCAAAGCGGTCCGATGCTTATCACCCATTGGGGATTGAGCGGACCCGCCGTGCTGCGACTCTCTGCCTGGGGCGCGCGCATTTTGTTTGAGAAAAATTACCGAGCCACCTTAACTGTCAACTGGCTCGGCGACTATAAACTTGATCCTACGCTGGAAGTTTTACAGCGCAACAAAGACTGGCACGAAAACACGCGCAAAAAAATTGCGTCACAGCCCGCGTTTTCGCAAATCCCTGTCAGGTTGTGGAAACAGTTGACACAGTTCATCGGCGATAAAAACTGGGGTGATATTTCAAAAGCCGAAATGCGAAAACTTGCTGAAGAATTAATCGCTGGCGAATTCGAGATCAAAGGCAAGGGAATTTTCAAAGAAGAATTCGTCACCTGCGGCGGCGTGAACTTGAACGAAGTGGATTTCAAAACCATGCAAAGCCGCATTGTGCCCGACCTGTTCTTCGCAGGCGAAGTGCTGGATATTGACGGCATCACCGGCGGATTCAACTTTCAATCCTCGTGGACAACAGGCTGGCTGGCGGGCAGTTCGCTTTCATCCTAAAGAAACACAAAAAAACGCTACTTGACTTCATGACAAAAATCTTTATAATAGCAGATGTATTGACATCTATATCACTATGAAAAACAATCTTTTCAAAATCGATCTCAAAAGCAAACTGCCCCTCTACGACCAGATTGAGCGCAATCTGCGCGACCTGATGGTAAATGGTCATCTCAAACCAGGCGAGGCAATGCCGGGTGAATGGGATTTGGCAGACCTTTATGGCGTGAGCCGCCTGACGGTGCGGCGCGCGCTCGATGAACTCGTCCGCCAAAGCTGGCTGGAAAAAAAACACGGCGTCGGCACGTTTGTGCGACAGCCAAGCATGGCAACCATCGCGGCGGGCAAGTTGAGTTTCACCGAGCAAATGCGGTCCATTGGGCGTGAACCAAGCAGTAAGTACATCGGTCAACGTATGACCGTCGCCACCGATAAAATTGCGCGCGCGCTGCATATTCTGGAAGGCGACCCGATCATCGAGATTACCCGCGTCCGTTTGGCTGATAATGTCCCGATTCTGTTTGAGACGGCTTGCCTGTCAACGGCGCGATTCCCCACTTTGGGAAACCATGACTGGTCGCAGGATGAATCGTTATACAAAGTTTTAAGCGATGAGTATGAGATCAGCATTTCGGCAATGGATCACACCATCAAACCCGTCACATTAACCGAGACAGAGGCGCGTTATTTAAAAGCTCAGGCTGGCATCCCCGCACTTTTGAGCCAGATCATTGCGTTTACATCCAGCGGCGTGCCAGTGGAATATGCGTGGTCGGTTTCCAACGGCGATAAAAGTGAATTCTATTTTCACTATCAACGCACGGAGTAAAAAATATTAAAGGAGGCGCAGAAAAAATCCCATCCCTGTTTGTTATGTAAACACATCTAATTTGATCAAAAGGAGAAAAAGATGAAAGCAATCCGTTCGATGTTGTTCGTGCTTATGGCTCTTGTAATGATCTCAAGTGTGGTTGGTTGTCAGCCCAAACAGCCCGCTGGTCCCGTGACCATTCGTGTGTTAACCATGGAACAGGCTGGACCGACCGTTGACGAAATGAACGCCATCGTTGATGAGTTCAACAAAGCCAATCCCGACATCAAGGTTGAGATCGAGTACGTCGCTTACGACGCCCTGCACGACAAGATCACAACCGCCATGGCATCCAACCCGCCTGCATATGATGTCTTCCTCGGGGATGATATTTGGTACGCAGAATTTGCCAAGTCTGGATACGCGTTGGATGTGACTGACCGCATTAGCAAGGATATGCACGACAAGATCTTCCCCGCAGCATGGGATATCACCACAGTCAACAGCAAAGTTTATGGAATGCCCTGGTTGTTGGATGAAAAATATTTCTTCTACAACGAAGACCTTCTCAAACAGGCTGGCTTTGACGCTCCGCCCGCCACATGGGAAGAACTGCTGGCCCAATCCAAAGTATTAAAAGACAAGAAAATTGTTGAATACCCCATGGTCTGGTCGTGGGGACAGTACGAAGCCGCCATCTGTGACTGGGTCATTCTGCTTTACAGCAACGGTGGTTCTCTCGTAGATGACAAGGGCGCGCCCGCCTTCAACAACGAAATCGGCGTGAAGACCCTCAACTGGATGGTGCAGACGATTGACGATGGTTACACCAATCCCGCTTCCATTTCTTATGTGGAAGAAGATGTCCGCAATGTATTCTCGCAGGGCAATGCCGCTTTCGCAGTGAACTGGACCTATATGTATGACCTGGTTAACTTCAACGATAAAGAGTCAAAGGTCACAGGCAAGATCAAGATGTCGCTCCTCCCTGGGTTTGAAGGCTCTGGCGTGCAGAGTGCATCCATCAATGGATCGATGGGCTTCTCGGTTGCAGCCACCTCCCCCAACGCAGACGCCGCGTGGAAGTATATTGAGTTTCTCACCTCCGAGAACACCCAGAACAAATACTCCGCCCACCTCCTGCCCATGTGGAGCACCAGTTTTGAAGGTGAGAGCCTTACGAAACTTGAAGGGTATACGCCCGCCAATGCAGTGACCGTGCCGATGTTCAATCAGCAATTCCCGTTCGCGCATGTTCGCCCAAAGGTGGCCTATTATCCCGAAGCATCCAAGGCTTTGCAACTTGCATTACAGGAAGCATTGACCAAGCAAAAGACTGCTGAGCAGGCGTTGAACGACGCCGCTGCAAAGTGGGTTGAGTTAGCCAAATAGATCGTTCATTCCAAAGGATGGGGACTTATTGTCCCCATCCTCTTATGGAGAAGTTATGCAACGAAAGCGAACCCTTGCACAACAAGACGCACTGATTGGTTTGGCGCTGATTCTGCCCAGTTTTTTAATTATTCTGGGAATTTCGCTTCAGCCAATACTTACAACTTTATATCTCAGCCTGTTTGAGGTCCCGCGCGGAATCAATCTGCAAAACACCTTCGTGGGGCTGGGTAATTATATTTCGCTATTAAGCGAACCCATCTTTTGGGCGACCATCGGGCGTACGTTTTACTTCACGGTTATCTCAGTTGGCATTGAACTTGTGCTGGGACTCGCCATCGCACAACTGATCCACGCCCACCCGCCCGGCTGGCAATTCCTGCGGACAAGTCTCATCATCCCCTGGGCTGTGCCAACCATTGTCAACGGTACCATGTGGCGCTGGATCTACAACGCAGATTATGGCGCGCTCAACGGACTCCTGCTACAACTTGGACTTATTGATAAATATATTCCCTGGCTCACCAAACCAGACATGGCGATGAACCTCGTCATCCTTGCTGATATATGGCACAGCGTTCCCTTCATCGCCCTGATACTGCAAGCCGCGCTTGCCACGCTCCCTCCTGACCTTGAAGAGGCTGCGGCAGTGGACGGCGCCACCGCCTTTCAGTATTTCTGGTTCATTCGCCTGCCCCTGCTTCGTCCAGCAATTCTCGTCGCGTTGATCATCCGCACTGTTGAAGCCTTCCGCGCCTTCGATATTATTTATGTGATCACCAACGGCGGTCCAGCCAATGGCACGGTGACCATTTCCTTCCTCACCTATCTTGAGATGTTTAGCTTTGGTCATGCAGGGCGCGGCTCCGCGCTTTCATTCCTCATCTCGCTCTTTACGCTTACCCTGGCGTTCATTTATATCCGCATGTTATACCACCCTGAGGAAAAACTGTGAAAAAGAATCTGCGCGTTATCCTGCTTTCGATTCTAGTCCTGTTGGCTTTGCTTTTTGTCTACGTGCCCGTGGCATGGCTGGTCATTTCCAGCATTTCCTCGCGTTCAGAGTTACTGTCAACGCCCATTCATTGGATTCCACAGCACCCTACCTTTCAAAACTACGTCAACATCCTCTCCCCTTCACAAGGCACATCTGAAGTTGCAAAGACTTTCCGCATCACCTTGTGGAATTCTTTATTGGTTGCATCCTCGGTTACGGTCATCGCACTGACCTTCGGCTCGCTTGCCGCTTATGCGCTCATTCGTCTGCGATTTCCATTCCGTCAAACTTTATTGATCGGCATCCTCGGCACGCGCATGATCCCCGAAATCTCGCTTGTCATTCCACTTTACCTTTTCGCCACGCGCTTCGGGTTGTTCAACTCGCCCACCATTCTTATCATTACCTATCTGAGTTTCGCCCTGCCCTTTGCCATCTGGTTGATGGCGGCATTTTTCGAATCCATTCCCGTTGAACTAGAAGATGCAGCACGCATTGACGGTTGCAATCGCCTTCAAACGCTTTGGAAAATTATCATGCCGATCTCAGCACCAGGTCTTGTTTCCACTGGACTCTTCGTATTCCTGACAGCTTGGGATGAATTTTTCTTCGCGCTCATCCTCACCAGCACCGTCAGCGCAAAGACCGTGCCTGTTGCCATTGCCGAGTTTACAGGTCGCTATGTCGTGGATGTCGGCGGCATGATGACGGGCGGCGTGTTAGCCGCAATTCCTCCCGTGCTGCTTTCCCTCATCTTCCAGCGCTACATCGTCAGCGGATTGACAGCCGGGGCAGTGAAAGGATGAGGCAACCCATTGCCATCGGCGTGGATCTGGGCGGAACTCACGTCCGCGTGGGAGCTTTCGATTTGGAGGGTCAACTCCTCGGTCAGAATGAAGCGAGCATCGCATCCATCGCCCCTGACAGCGGACTCAGCCTCATCGAGCATTTGATTCGCGAGATGATTGATTCGACGAACGCCTCATCCCTTTTGGGAATCGGCATTGGCGCAACAGGTCCCGTGGATTCAGTGCGCGGCATCATTAATAATCCATATACGCTTGAAGGTTGGAGCAACGTCCCAATCGTTGAACGCCTCAACAAAACCTTCAACGTCCCCGTGCGTCTTGAAAACGACGCCGACGCAGCCGCGCTTGGCGAATATTGGCAGGGTGCAGGGCGCGAAGCGAAACGACTTTATGCCGTCACTGTTGGCACAGGCGTCGGCACATCTTTAATTGTCGATGGAAGAATCTATCGCGGCGTGGATGGCTCGCACCCCGAAGGCGGACACCAACTGATCGACCCGAACGGACCCGAATGTTATTGCGGTCATCGCGGATGTTGGGAAAGCCTCATTTCGGGCACAGCAATTTCAAGTCAGGCACGCGGCGCAAAAAATATGGATGCGGGTTCCGTCGCAGAAGCTGCGCGCGCTGGCGAGCCTGCCGCTCTCGCGATCATGCAAAAAGCCGCGCGTGATTTTAGTTTAGGCATTGTCAATATCATTTCTTTTTTTGTTCCCGATGTGCTTGTCTTAAGCGGCGGCGTGATGAAAAGCGCAGACCTCTTTTTGCCAACCCTTGAGCAAGCACTAAAAACCCCCAACCCAATGGTGCCGTTTGACCGCGTAAAAATCATGCCCGCGCAACTTGGTTATTACGCGGGTTTGTACGGCGGCGCCTACATGATTCTAAGTGAGGCAAGATGACCAATATTCCCTACATCCTTGATATTCTCGACCAGCCAAATTCATTGCGAACCGCGCTGGAACAATTTGACCCGGCATCGCTCGCGCCGCTAGCCAAAGCCATTCGCAACAATGAATTTGACCGAATTCTCATCACGGGCATGGGCGGATCACTTTACGCATCCTACCCCGTCTGGTTGACTCTCACCCAAGCAGGGCTTCCCGCGCTTTGGGTGGATACCGCAGAACTGATTCATCACACGCCCGCGCTGGTGACGCCGAAGACATTACTCTGGATATTTTCACAGTCGGGCAAGTCTGCTGAAATCATCGCAGCCATCGACTTTGGGCGGATACAAAAACCCGCAGTTTTGATCGCCACTGTGAACGACCTCGAAAGTTCGCTTGCCAAAGCGGCACAGGTTCAAATTCCGATTAATGCAGGCACCGAGCATACAGTTTCGACACGCACCTATGTCAACTCACTGGCAGTGGGTCAACTCGCTGCGCTAGCTTTGCTTGGCAAAGATGTCGAAATTGCGCGCGCCGAACTCATGCAAACGGCATCCGCAATGGAAGCCTATCTGGCAGGTTGGGAAAACCGCGTGCAACAGATCGGCATAGCCATTGGCTTCCCCAAACGCCTCGCGGTTTTAGGGCGCGGCTCTTCGCTCGCGTCAACTTATACTGGCGCGCTCATTTTGGGCGAAGCATCCAAATATATGGCAACACCTTATCAGGCAGGTGAATTCCGTCACGGTCCGCTTGAACTTGCCACACCTGAATTAACCGTGCTGCTTTTTGCAGGTCCACAGGAAACCCGCGATTTAAACCTGCGCTTGCTCAAGGATTTGCGCGGCTATCAAGTCAATGCGTTTTGGGTGGGTTCAGAAACAAACGAATGGCAAATTGAAATTCCCAGCGTCCCAGTCATTGGAATGCCGTTGATGGAAATCATTCCAATTCAAATGCTGACCATCCATTTTGCCGAGCAGATCGGTGTGGAGCCTGGTCACTTCTTTAGGACAGGCAAGATCACACTTGCTGAGTAAATCGCAAAGCTCCGAATTCATGATGAATTCGGAGCTTTGCTTTTAAAGATGATTTTTACATTGACCCATTGCCAATCCTCCCGTAAAATCCATCCACAAAAATTATATATAATTATGTGAGGTAACTTATGGCGAAGTATCGAATTTTTTATTGGAAGCATATCCCCTCCTCCATCGTTGTTGAAGGTGACGGGGTAACGGTCAAGAAGCAGCTTTCGCAAAGAATCCAAAATGCGATTGATTCTTATGCAATGGCTGAGGGATTAACGGGAACAAATGATTATGCCGCACAATACAAACGCGGCGAATGGATCGAACGCGACGGCGCTCCCGAAGAAGTTGCCGATGCGCTTCTCACCGAACTGGAAGTTGAGTTTGCAAAAATAGAGATTCCAGAAAAGGCGCGAAGCGAGAAGTAAAAGTAAAAAATATGACAAACAAACACAACATCATCCTGCAACCCTCAGGCAGCCGTGGACAAGTGGACGAAGGTCAGTCCGTCCGTGCTGCTGCACGTGATCTGGGCGTGGAGATCGAATCCATTTGCGCCGAGAATGGCACGTGCGGCAAGTGCATGGTTTTAATAGAAGAAGGTCGCTTCGAAAAATACAACATGGATTCAAGGCGCGAGAATGTCTCGCCCGTGACCCCTGCCGAAGCAGATTACTTTGCGCGCCGACCCAACCTGCTAAAAAATAAAGGCTGGGAAGTGGGACAGGTACGTCTTTCCTGTCAATGCAGAATACGGGGCGACGTGCTGATCAACGTCCCCGAGGAAAGCCGCGGCAACAAACAGATCGTCCGCAAGAGTGCAACCCAGCGCGAGATTGAGATCAAGCCGTCGATTCGGAAATATCTTGTCATTATGAGTCCGCCCAATTTGGAACGCCCGATTGCAGATTGGGAACGCCTCGCAAAAGGACTTGAGACTTCGATGGGACTCGTCCGCGGCAGCGAAGAGAACCTACCGCGCTGGTCAGATTTCACTGTGGATTACGCCTGCCTGCGGACAATGTCTGCAACAATGCGCGAAGCAAAATGGAAAGTGACCGTTTCGGTCTGGCAGGATAAGGAAGTGGTGCAGGTGCAGGCGGGCTATCACGAAGACAGCTACGGCGCGGCTGTAGATATCGGCTCGACGACAGTCGCCTTGTATTTATGCAATTTACGAACAGGCGAGATCCTCGCCGCAGAATCAGAGATGAATCCGCAGATCGTGTATGGCGAAGATGTCATGTCGCGCATTCAATACACCATCGAACATCCCGATGGGCTTGAGAAATTACACAAAGCCATCATCGCTACGCTAAATAAATTGTTGAATCAGGCGGTGAAGACGGCGAACATGTCACTGCGAGAAACGAAGCAGTCTCCTGATGATGAGGCGGGATTGCTTCGGGAAGAAAGCCCTCGCAATGACATAACAATCGATGATATTCTGGAGATGGTATTGGTCGGTAATTCGACCATGCACCATCTGCTGTTAAATTTACAACCAAAAAATTTGGGGCTTGCGCCGTTTGTGCCTGTAATCCACAAATCTGTGGATCTGAAAGCGCGTGAACTAGGCTTGCATATCAACCCTTCGGGCAATATTCATGTACTGCCAACTATTGCTTCCTTCGTCGGCGCGGATACCAGCGGAATGCTCCTCGCAGAAGAACCGCACAAGCAAGATGAAAATTGGCTGTTGATCGACGTTGGCACAAATGCCGAACTCGTTTTAGGAAATCGCAAACGGCTGTTGTGTACATCCACACCGACGGGACCCGCGCTCGAAGGCGCACACGTGGAATATGGAATGCGTGCCGCGCCAGGCGCGCTGGAACGCATCGAAATTGACGAAAAGACTCTGGAGCCAAGATACAAAGTTATCGGCGTAGATGGCTGGAATACAGACCACGCCGAATTCAAGGGGAAAGTCAAAGGGATTTGCGGCTCCGCCATCATCGACGGAGTGGCAGAATTATTCCGGGCGGGGATCGTGGATTCTCGGGGCAAGTTCAAGAAAGGGCTGGAGTCGAAGCGTATTCGTCAGGGCGCAAGCGGCTGGGAATATGTCATCGCCTGGGCGGAGGAAACTTCCATCGGGCGCGACATTCCCATGACCCAGCAGGACGTGAGACAAATTCAACTGGCGAAGGCTGCGTTATTCGTCGCGGCTCGCACCTTGTTGAAGCGCTTTGGTTTGCAATCTCCTGATAAAATCATCCTCGCGGGCGGCTTCGGTAGTTATATCGACAAGGAAAAAGCCATGCTGATCGGGTTAATCCCCGATTGCGAGTTGGACAACGTCTACGCAGTTGGCAACGCCGCAGGCGACGGCGCGCGCATCGCATTGTTGAACGTGGAGAAGCGCAAGGAAATCGAATCGGTGACACGCAAAGTGGAACGCTTTGAATTGCCCACCGATCCTGAGTTCCAAAATCAATTCATGCTCGCCACAAGTTTCCCGCACATGAGCGAGCCATTTGAACACATCGCGCACTTGATTCCGAACCGTGTGCTGGATCCAATGGCGAAGAATTTCAATAAAGGATGAATTATGAAGGATAAAGTATGTCACGCTGAAAGCGTGACATCATATTTTTTATCCTTCATAATATTCAACGGCAAAAAGAAAAAAGGAGAGCAGGATGAGCAAATTTTTGGAAAGACTTAACTCTGGTGAAATTCTTGTTGCGGATGGAGCAACGGGATCGAATCTGCAAAAAATGGGACTCAAGGCGGGGCAGGCTCCCGAAGACCTGATCATTGACAACCCCGAAATTTTGATGGAACTTGAAAGCATGTTCGTCAAGGCAGGCTCGGATATTATTTTGACCTGCACCTTCGGCGGCACACGCATGCGGATGAAGGATTCAAAATATCAGGATCGCACGCCTGAGGTGAATATCCGCGCGGTGGAGTTGGCGCGCAAAGCCGCAGCCGCAGCGGGGCGACCCGATGTGCTGGTTGCTGGTTCGATGGGACCTCTCGGCGTTTTGATTAAACCCTATGGTCCGCTCGAAGCGGATGCAGTCAAAGCCACTTTTGCAGAACAAGCCAAAGCCCTGGCTGAAGGCGGCGCGGACTTGCTCGTGATCGAAACCATGTTCGCTCTGGAAGAAACTACAGCGGCGTTTGAAGGCGCAAGATCCGTGACCGACCTGCCGATTGTCGTCTCATTTAGTTATGACCGCGGCACACGCTCCATGATGGGCGTGAAGCCGAAAGACGTGATGAAGCGCTACACTGAAATGGGCGCGAGTGTCATCGGCGCAAATTGCGGAACCACGCTTGAGAATATGGAAACCATCATCACGGAGTACGCAGGGACTGTGCCGAATTTCCCAATGTGGGCAAAACCCAATGCCGGCATCCCGCGCATGGACATTCAAACCGAGCAAGCCATCTACGATATGGGTCCCGAGGATATGGCAAACTTCGCGAAGAAATATGTCGCATTGGGCGCGAAGATCGTGGGCGGCTGCTGCGGGTCCACACCGGAACATATTGCAGCGATTGCGAAGGCTGTGAAGTAGTTTGAATTACCAATTACCAATCTCTAATTAAGTACTTGGTGATTGGTGATTAGAGATTTGATATCCATGCGTGAAAAAATACTTGATTTGTTATCCGGCAAAAAGATTGACTTTCAGCCTGCTTTCAGCGGGTTGATCCATGTCACGGCAGAGGGATTGCAACGCGAAGAGATTATTTTTCACGAGGCTCACAAAGACGCGCAGAAAATGGCGAAGGCGGCGGCGAGCACTTTTAAGTTAAGCGACTTGCCCTCTGCGAGTTTGCCGTTGGATATGTATGTCGAAGCCGAGGCGCTGGGCGCAGAGATCAACTTCCGCGAGACTATGGAGTTTGAGTTTCCACAGGTGAGGAAAGCGGGGTTTGGGTCAGCTAAAGATTTGACCGCAGAGACGCAAAGGGCACGGAGTTTTATAAATGAGGGAAGAATCAAATTGGTCTGCGATGCAATTATGTTGTTGAAGGAAGATATCGGGAAGGATGTGGTCATCAGCGGGGTGATTCCCGGTCCGTATACTTTGCTGTTACTCGTGGTGGATGCTGGAAAAATGTTTGTTGAAATGAAAAAGGAACCGCAAGCCGTCACCGATGCCCTCTTTCATCTTTCGTCACTGCTTGCCGAAGTTGGCTATGCTTACCGCAATGCCGGTGCAGACTTTATCACCATTCACGATATGGGCGGCTCCCCCGCTTTTATTGGACCCGCCAAGTATGAGCAATTCGTTTTGCCCGCCGAGAAGTTGTTGATTGAAAAACTGCCCAAGCCGCGCGTTTTGTCGGTGTGCGGGAATGTGACGAAATCACTGCATCTTCTCGCGCAGACTGGCGCGGACGCCATCTCAATTGATCAGACGGTTGATCTCGCGGCGGCACGGCTGGCTTTGAAAGACACGCTGCTTTTTGGAAACCTCGACCCGGTGGAGACTCTCTATCGGGGGGATTCTGCCAAAGTCGCTGAATCAGTTGTCAGGGCGAAAGAGGCGGGCGTGGATGCAGTCTGGCCGGGCTGTGATCTCATCATCCAGACGCCGATCAAAAATATCCAGACCATGAAAAAAGCCTGACGAAATTCGTCAGGCTTTTTATTTTATTCCTGCAAGTTATTTCACGCTCGAACAAAGCTCAATAAATTGTGCGCAAGTGGAGTCGGGACCATCCGCTGACGGCGTAGCATTTGCCTCAGACTCTCCGCCTTTTACAAAACACCCCAGCGGTTCATTCCCGATTGCCTGAAAACCCAACGGCACGCGGCACGTATTATCCATAGCGGCAAGATTTTTAAGCGGATAATTGGGATCGTCTGAGTTTGCAGCGCCAGCATCTTCAGCAGTGAAATAATCTTGATAGTATAAACTCGCAGGATTAATGACAACATCACTGGAAAGCACACTCCACATGAAGGCTTCCTTGCCCTCCTTGAACATCTGTCTCGCAAAAGCGATTTCAACTGCGGGCAGGGTGCCATCGATGGTCTGGCGCACCCACACAAGGTCAGGGTTGCCTGCGGGGTAAACACCCTGAGATAGATCAAAAATGGTCTTTTCGAATCCATCACTGGGAAAATCATCGGGACGATTGATAATGTTTCCGCCGATGTCGCTGTTGACATCCAAATAAGCCGCGACATTATCAGCACTAAATTCGGCAGTATATGGGGCGTGCGTTGTCAGTAAAATTTCAGCGCGGCCGTCCGCATTGCGGTCAATCTCAACGCCATAGGACCCTGTCAGAGATTGTGTTGCAGAATCAAGATCAACCATTGAAATTTTTACGTAAAAGAAATCTTCATCGCTTGTGATCGAAAAATTCACAATATCCAAATCGGGTAAATAAACCATATCCACCGAAGTGAAGGGACGCTCAAAGCGATTCTTGTAAAACTCATCGCCCGTCTTAACTTTTTTCGTATCGTAGAATAACGAATTTTCATTATCGTGGGCAGTTGCGCGGTCACTGGTTCCAGCGGATGGAATTGTGACATGCTCAACCGGCGCAATCACCAGCTGGTCCATTGGCGGCGCTACCGTCGGTACAATTTCGGGCGTTACCATCACGGCTTCACTGGAAACAGCGACAGGCAGAGTTGTATTCGCAACGGGTATGGATGGAGTGACTTCGCCGCAAGCCTGCAAAAACATAACAGCAAGTATAAACAGCGGAAGGATTTTTTTCATGTTCATTTCCTCTTTTCTTGACTACAGGATAACAATATATCATTAACTATAATTTCATAAACTGGCAAAAAGGTTTAGAATAAAATCATTATATCCAACAAAAACGAAAGGTGTGTTCCCTTATAATTACAAAACCATGATGAATATTCGTCAACCTCAAAAATACATCCCCGCCATGTTTGCGTTCACCACCCTTGTCGCGTACGGGCTTCTACTGCCATTTACCGGCTTTTATTGGGATGACTGGCCTTTCGCCTGGATCGCGCGCTTTCTCGGCCCCCGTGATTTTATTCCAGCCTTTGCCCCCTTTCGCCCGTTTCTTGGTCCCGTTTTTTATTTCACCACAAGCCTCATCCCTGCTGTGCCGCTGTACTGGCAAATCTTCGCGCTCGTCGTACGTTTTATTCTTGGCATGTCAGCCTGGTGGATGTTCAAACAGATTTGGTCCGAACGCCCGCGTATCGCGCTCATCGCGGCATTCTTCGTTCTTATCTTTCCGGGCTATAGCCAGCATTGGGTTGCGTTCACACACATCAATCAGGAACTCATTCCATTTATCTTTTACCTGCTCTCATTTGGATTCACATTCAAAGCTCTGCGCGCAGAGAAACCCGCCGCATATATCGTCATTGCATTGCTCCTGCAACTCTGCGGCATCTTCCCCACCGAATATTTCTTCGGTCTCGAAGGTTTGCGCTTCCTCTTTTTATTCTCGATCTTTCAAGGCAGCCTGATCGAGCGTTTCACAAAAACCCTCAAAACCTGGTGTCCGTATCTCCTCATCTGGGCGCTCAACGCAGCCTGGCTCATCTACTATTATAAATTTGGTGAGTACGCCTCCTACGCCATCACAGCCGCGCAATCATTCACCTTTCTATCTTTATTACAGGAAGCGCTGGATGCTCTCTGGAAGGCTGGATTCTACGTCTGGATACAAGTCCTCACCCTGACATTCACCTCACTGCCCGCGCCCGCATCGATCATAACCCTTGGGCTGGTTGCGCTTTCATTTGCATTTCTCACGCCTTATCTAAAAAGTATAGCACAAGAGAATGACGGCGAAGCTACACCTGCCATCTCGCTTATCCTCATCGGCATCCTCGGCATTCTGCTTGGAAGATTACCCTCACTCGCCGCCGGACTTCCGCTCACTCTGCAATCTTCCTACGACAGGTTCATGATCTCGATGATGGTCGGTGGGAGTCTCTTCCTGCTCGGCGTAATTGAACTGTTGGTCAGAAATAATCGCATCAAAACCTACATCTTCGCGCTGCTCATCTCACTCGGCGTCGGACAGCAATTCTTCAACGCCAACATCTTCCGCCGCGACTGGGAAGACCAGCGCAACATCTACTGGCAAATGACATGGCGCATGCCAGCATTGAAGCCAAACACCATCCTGCTCACCCACCAAATGCCCATTGACTACGAAACCGACGCCTCCTTCACCGCCCCCATCAACTGGACATACGCCCCAAATTACACCCGTTCTGACGTGCCGTACTTAATGCTCTACACCGAAAAACGGATTGGCGGCAGCACTCTGCCCGCGCTGAAACCGAACATCCCCATCACCTTCAACTATCGCACTGTTCCATTTTATGGAAACACATCCCAAGCTGTTGTGATTTACATGCCAAGAGGCGGCTGTCTGCGTGTTCTCGACCCAGCCCAAGGCGACATGGAAACCTACTCCAGGTTGCCCGACGTGCTGACCAGCGCCATCCCGCTTTCAGACCCGTCGCGCATTATTACCGATGCAAACCCAGCCGCAACTCCCATGTTCTTCACGGAGCCAAAACATGAGTGGTGCTATTATTTCACAAAGGCTGAGCTGGCGCAGCAGACAGGCGATTATCAAAAGGTAATCTCGCTTGGCGCTGAAGCTGCGTCGCTTGGCTATCAGCCCACAGACCAGAATGAATGGCTTGTTTTCATCAAAGCCCACGCGCTGACAGGTAATCTTAAAACCGCAGAATCCATGTCCACAGCCGCACTCACAGAGGATGTTCGAGTCCGCAGAGGCATCTGTTCTGCCTGGCAGCAGGTGCAAACTGAGAGCCTCACGGCAGACAAAAATGAGATTAAACAGCTATTATTGAAATTTGGGTGCAGTCCGCAATAACGGCTTGACGCTTTAAAGTTCATGTGCTACCATCGCGTTTGAATATATTGAAAGAGGAGAATCCATGAATAACAAACAACGCGGTTTGCTGATAATTTTTATACTTGTAATATCAACGGTAATGGTCTCTGCATGCACACAGTCATTATCGTCTGCACCTGTTGCAACGCCAACTTTGATTCCGCCCGAACTATTTGTTTCGCCGTTTCCTTCAGTTGAGAACCCAATGGCAATGATCGAAGAGTTTGCCAAACAAACCTCCGTGGCACAAACAACCGTGGCAAACGGCGGAACTCCAGGCACACCACAAGCCATTGTAGTAGGCACAGCCATCACTCCACAAGCGGGAACGGTCGTTGTCCCAACAGTTGGAATGCCCAGCACCCCAACCAATGCAGTGCTTGTCACACCAGCGGTAGTAGTTAATACCCCAAGCGGACCAACCACCACGCCCATCCCAGCTGGCGTACGCCCTGCAACTTATACTTTGCAAAACGGTGAATTCCCCTATTGTATTGCCCGCCGTTTCAACGTAGACCCCGATGCGCTGCTTCGCGCAAGCGGACTTACCAGCCCTGATTTATATTACCCGGGGCTAACTCTCACCATTCCACAAAGCGGAGCCTTCCCTGGCGGACGCATGTTGGCAACCCACCCAATCACGTACAGCGTTCTCGCTGGTGATGAAACCATCTACAGCGTGGCGTGTAAATTTGGAGATCTTGATCCCGCCACCATTGCTTCTGCGAACAGTATTTCAATCTCAGCAAAATTGACCGCTGGGCAAAAGTTGCAAATACCATAATTTGAAATCGAAAAGCCCAAGCAAATGCTTGGGCTTTTTTTTCGTCAACCATCAGCGGATGTTTACGGTTTAGCACAAGGAAACCATTATGCCATTTGAATTAATTCACTCAGAAACTTTACTAAAGGGGCGTGCATTCTTGATTCGCCGCGATACTCTCAAAACGCCCGATGGACGCGAAACCAAATTAGACATCATCGAACACGGCGGTTCTGTCATCATCGTTCCTATCGATAAGGAAGGCAATTTACTTTTTGTGAGGCAATACCGTCACGCCGCAGGCATGGACTTGCTCGAACTGCCCGCTGGCACATTGGAAAAAGGCGAAGACCCGGCTGTGTGCGCCGCGCGCGAGATCCGCGAAGAAACAGGCTTCGCCGCAGACAAGATTGAAAAGATTGGCGATTTTTATCTCGCGCCAGGCTATTCGACAGAATTCATGCATGTTTATTTGGCACGCGAATTGAGGCACGACCCGCTCAAAGCGGACGCAGACGAATTTCTCAGCGTGGAAAAAATTCCTTTCGCAGAGGCAATTCAAATGGCAGAAAGAGGCGAGATGCCCGATGCCAAGTCGCTGGCGGCGTTATTATTGGCTAAGTCGCATTTGAAATGATGAAAGTCCGCTAATCCGCCTTATTTCGTAACTACTCAGCCTGATTCGACAAAAAACGCTATATGTGGCAAAAGATGCTGATTTTTCTACGAATGGCTGCATATGGTTGCCTTACCTGTGGCGAATCTGCGCCAATGTTGCGCCATG
>Ga0105047_10004507_pt1 | contig 24192 bp, 19 predicted proteins | sample MAT04_FD_78384 | JGI IMG/M metagenome (GOLD analysis project Ga0105047, IMG submission 78384) | Freshwater microbial communities from Lake Fryxell liftoff mats and glacier meltwater in Antarctica - MAT-04 (megahit assembly) | ecosystem: Environmental > Aquatic > Freshwater > Ice > Liftoff...
AGCGCTCGCCGAGTAGCGCTCGCCGAGTAGCGCTCGCCGAGTAGCGCTCGCCGAGTAGCGCTCGCCGAGTAGCGCTCGCCGAGTAGCGCTCGCTGATCAGCTTTCGACGCCGGCGAGCACCTTGGCCTGCTTCACCAATTCCACCATTTGCCGTTCGGTCAGTTCGATTTCCTGCTGCGCCGCGTCTACATCCAGCAGCCCTGAACGCGTGGACACTGCGACTTGATTCAGATACCGCACCTTCGAAAGCAGTTCGAGCGTCAGTTGGCGCAGTCCGTGAAAGCGTCGTTTCTCCGCGTTGGCCCGACGATACCGCTGCAACAACTCGTCCGGACGCAGACGGCGCGCGAGCGCCAGCACTTCGGCCTCCGTGCGCCCCGGAACAATGCCGCGGTCGGGAATGCCCGCGTCTTCCCACGCCGTGTTCGCGAACCACAAACGCCCGACATATTCGACGCCATCGTGCGAGACGTGCAGGGTCACGCGCAAGCGATGTTCGTCCACGTCGATGGTGGCGATGGCGGTTCTGGTAACACTTCCGTATGGCAGCATGCGAATTCCCTCTAATTCGTCAGAAACGTCTCGACACTGTTGAAGAGTGCCTGTGGTTGCTCGACATAAGGCACATGCCCGCAGTCATCCAACACAACAATCTCACCGGACAATAGCTCGGCCGCGGCCCTTGCCGAAACCAGCGGAATTGGATCTTGTCGACCATGAACGACGAGTACCGATGTGTGGACGCCACGAAGTGCGTCGCGCAGGTCGAAGTCGCCCAGGCTCTCCCAGATGGATTGTTGCACGCGCCCGGTTACGCGAAATGGAGTGAGCGCCGAGGCGCGACGCGGATCTGCAAAATATCCGGCCACGCTGATCTCAAACGCGCGCTGGCGATACGCGTCGATGTCATGCTCGCGTAATCCTGACGCACTGAGCTCGGCGCGCATCGCTTCGATCTGCGGACTCCTTTGGCGATCGGCCAGAGTACCCTCAAACTCGTTTCGCCAGGCACGGGTAATCGGGGCCGGCGAAATGAGCACCAGTTTTCCGGGCGACGGCAGGGGCGATTGCGCGGCTGGACCAGACGTGCGCGCCGCTGCCTCAATCGAATACAACATGGCTAACAGTGCACCCCACGAGTAGCCAACGAGTGTGAGGGGGGTGAGTACGAACTCTGTGATGAGTTGGGCCAGATCATCGATCTGCGTGCGCCAGGTGATGGGGGTGCGATCATCCGTTTTCGACTGACCACCGCCGCGCTGGTCGTACGTGAACACGCGATGAGACCTGGCCAGTTCCAGACATTGCGGATACAAGTAGCCATGGTGCGCGCCCGGTCCCCCGTGCAACAGCACAATCGTGGGCGCGTCCATGGGTCCATCCTCGCGCCAGTACAGTGGCAGCGACGTGGTGGTCGAGAATCCTTCCGCGCGCGGCGCGGGAATGGGTGGAGGCGACGTCAGCAATGCGTGTTCGCGTGAGGGCGTTCATGGTTCGAGCGGCGCTGCGCACGGTGCGCGCACGCGGTGGACCACGTATTATCGGGGAACCGCCGAGGTCGTGAGCCTGCTGTGTGTGATCTGCTGCGGTGCGTGTGAAGTGTAGCGAACAAAGCAGTCTCACGCGCCGTATTCGGGCGCCCGGAGGGACATGGCCGCAGATGCACGTCACGAGGGTCCCACGCACACACCATCGTTGGTCATGGTGCGCGCGCTCGCGTCGCTGGTTGAACGACTGACGCCTGGTACACCGCCAGAAGGAATTTCAGTGGTGTCGCCCGGTGAACGACGTGGCGCGGTGCGCGAGTCACTTCGCGCGTTAGCCAGCGCCGCACGCACCGGTGCGTTGCATTGTCACGTCGACGAACTGGGAATGCACGTGAACGAACACGTCATATTGCCGTCGGAATTGCGTGCGGAACCGCCGCTGTACGGGTTGGCGCGTCGCCTGGTGAATCACCAGGTCGGCACGCTGAGCATTCGTCAGGGCGCCGCGCCGGGGGAACTGCTCACGCTTGGACGTTTGCTGGCCGACGCTCCGCCGCCGCCGATGCTCGCCGAGCCGGACGAATCGAACACGACTTCGCGCCGTACCACGCCAACCGAAGTCCTGCGATCATGGAGCGTGTTGGTCACGCCCGCCAGCACGCCGCTGTTCATCACCAACACGGTGTCGCAAACGGTTGGTGGCGCAATGGCCCGATTGCGCGCCGCGCGCACCGATGACACGGCACGACAAGCCGTGTCAGAGTTACTCGATCTCGCAAACGACGCGGAAGGCCGTTCGGACGCGGCTGCTGTCGAATCGATCGCGGTGACACTCGCGCTCCACGCACGTGCTTTGGGATCCGCAGAGGGGAGACTGGCGACCGAAGGCGGTTTACGAAGACTATTGCGGGAAGGCATTGTCACCTTGCTGGCCGCACGTATTCCAGAAAGCAGTGATCGCGACACGCTCATCTCCATTCTTGCCCGCACCGGCGAAATGGGAGGGAAAGCACTCGTCGAACAATTGATGTCGTCCAATGATCGCCCGGCGCGTCGCGCGTATTTCGATGCAATTGTCACGCAGGATTCCGGCGTCGCGCAACTGCGAGAAGCGTTAAACGACTCGCGCTGGTTTGTGGTGCGCAATGCCGCCGCGTTGTTGGGCGAAATGGGGATGACCGAATCGGACGCATCGCTCATTCCGCTGCTCGCACACCTGGATGAACGTATTCGGATAGCCGCGGCTCGGGCGCTCACGCGGTTGCGCACCGCCAGCGGGTTGTCGGCAGTGCAACTTCGTCTGACCGACAGCAACTCCGAAGTTCGTCGTCTCGCGGCGGCCGCATTTGCACCGGGTGACAATGTTCCCGGCGCCATCAAGCCACACTCCGCCGCGTTGGGTGCGGCCCTTGCGACGGAACCCGAAGAAGATGTCGCACTGGAAATGTTGGCGTCGCTGGGCAAACTCGGGACCGCCGACGCTGTGCAACGCTTGATTCGGCTGGCCATGAATGGTCCGGAACGCGCGCACCAGGCCGGATGGTTTCGTGTGGCCGCGCTCGAAGCGCTGGTGGTGGCGCGCGGTCACGCATCCCGGCCGACATTGGAAGTACTCGCCGCCGATACAGACGAAGAAGTCGCTGCGGCTGCGCAGCGACTTCTAGGGTCCGTCCTTACAAGTTAGGGACTACCCCAAATGCAACTACCGATCGGTGAAATCTGTTTCGCTGGTTACGAGGCGACAGGTGGCCGCAATGAGTTCGGCCGCTCGCTGCACGTCTTCCAGCGCGACCATCTCGTTGGGCGAATGCATGTAGCGATTGGGAATTGAAACCAATCCGGTCGCCACACCTTCGCGCGACAACTGAATGGCATCGGCATCCGTGCTGGTAACGCGGCCCGCGGCGTGCAACGAATACGGAATGGATGCCGCGTCGGCGGCCTGTCGCAGCAATCGATACACAATTGGGCTGATGACAGAACCGCGCGTGATTACGGGACCGCCGCCCAGTTTGTGGTCACCAACTTCCTTCTTCTCGACGCTGGGATGGTCAGTCGCGAACGTAACGTCGACCGCGATGGCCATCGTTGCGTTCACCGTGTGCGCGGCCACGCGGGCGCCGCCACCTGAGTAGCCGATTTCTTCCTGCGTAGTCGCGACCGCAACTACACGCGCGGCCCCCGGACTCTCCGCGTATAGTCGAAGCGCTTCGAGTACAACGAACGCTCCGATGCGATCGTCAATCGATCGCGACGCAATCCGACCATTTGGCAGCTCGAGCAAACGTGAATCAATCACACCGGCATCACCCACGTTCAGATGTTCCAGCGTCTCAGCGCGCGATGTTGTACCGATGTCGACCCAAAGATCGGTCATCTTCGACGCCTTCTCGCGCTCGTCCGGCTTTATGAGATGAATTGGCTTCTTGCCAATCACACCCCGCACATCGCCTTTGTGCCCGAGGAAGCGAATGCGTTGCGCGACCAGCACCTGCGGATCCCATCCACCAATCGGTTCGATGAACGCAAAGCCGTTATCATCGATGTACGTGACAATCACGCCAATCTCATCGATGTGGCCGGCCAGCATGATGGTGGGCCCTCCGCCGCCTTCGACCGTCGCAATACTGTTGCCGACAACGTCGGCTCGGACGGTGGCGAACTTCGAGGCTTCCTCGCGCCAGATACGCGCAGGCGCGTGTTCAAAGCCAGACGGCCCGGGCGTATCCAGGAGCCGCTTCAGGAATGCAAAGGAGGAGTCTGAGAACATATGTCCGAAAACTATACGACGGCGTATGATTGAACCATGACCCTTATTTTCATCATCATCGGGCTCGCGGCGGGCATCCTGTCAGGGATGTTCGGAATTGGCGGCGGGATCATCATTGTGCCGGCTCTCATGTACGCGGCGAAAATGCAACCGCAACAGGCCGTCGGGACGTCGCTGGGCGCGCTGCTGTTGCCCGTTGGTCTACTGGGCGCCCTGGCGTTTCACCGGGCGGGACACATCAACGTGCGAGGGTCGCTTCTGATTGCAGCGGGGCTCGCGGTTGGTGTGTATTTCGGCGCTCAAATTTCCCTGCACGTTGACTCGACGGTGTTGCGAAAAGCGTTCGCCGTTTTCCTCGTACTCGTTGCCGGAAAGATGTGGCTCAGCTGACGCGCACCGCGTGGAGTGGATCAAGCGCACTGAACAACGTCGGATTGAAAATGCGCGCCATTGCTTCAATGCCTTCAACGACGCGCGGGCCAGGCCGGCTAATGAGCCCATTCGCGTCGATCGCCCAAACCTGACGGCCGGCGAGCCACGCCCAGTCTGGATGAGCGAGCAGGCGCAGTGCCTCGGCCTTGCTGGCCGCCAACGTGTAGCCGCACGGTGCAATGATCACAATTTCCGGTTCGGCCGCGCCAACCTGGTCCAGCGGGACGGCCACGGAATGCGCACCGGCGGTTCCCAGCACGTCGCGACCGCCGGCTCGAGAAATTTGTTCGGGACCCCAGTGACCCGCGATGTACACTGGCTCAGTCCACTCGATGAGCGCGACGCGTGGGCGAGGGGCGCGTTCCGACTTGAGGGTGAGGTGGACGCGATTCAATCGGTCGCGCAATCCGACAATGAGTTCCTCGGCTTCGTCCGGAACACCCAATGCTTCAGCTACTGCTGTGATGTCGGCAAAGATGCTGTCAACACTCGTGCCGCCCAACGTCACCACACGAGGAGTCGGTTCTATCCGCGTAGCGAGCGCGCGTACATCACTCTCGCGTACCGCGCACACTTCGCAAAGGGCTTGTGTCAGCAGTAAATCCGGATGCAGCGCAACGATTTTTTTCTCGTCCAGCGTGAACAGCGCGAGGCCGCTGTCGGATTGTTCGCGCACTGCGGCATCCGTCTGGCCCGGGTCGCCATGCGGAGGCAGCGCGCTGTGCGTCACGCGCGCGCGCGAGCCAACTACTGGCGGAAAATCGCATTCGTGGGTGATACCCACGAGATGTTCCGTGGCGCCAAGAAACGCGATGATTTCGGTGGCGGCCGGCAGGAGCGAAACAGCACGCATCAGGGTGTGGCTTTCCGCGAGTAGTACGGCTCGAGCAACGCTGCACCACGCGAACCCAACGCGCCGTCGGCGTACAACTTCACGCTGCGCACCCACAAGCGGCCGTCATACAGCGCCGACCGCGGTCCGATGGCGAAATAGTGCACGAGTGCCGCCGAGTCGTCGGAGATCATCGCGTCCAAGCGCAGCTCCAGCTCGCCGACCTTCGCGAGCGATTCATACAGGTCAATCTGAGCACGGCTGGCGCCGGCATCATGCAGGCCCGTGAGTCCCCAGCGATGGAGTTCACTCACCGCATCTTTGACTGCGCTTCGAACTTCCTCGGGACGCGGTGCGGGGATTGTGCGCCCGGCCAGATTCTGCGCGTTGTCGATCAACACACCGGTTGGATTGTTGTTGGCATCGCGAACGATGCGCCCACCCGTCGGATCTGTGGTTGCCGTGGTAATTGATGCAGCACGCATGGCTGCGGCGTTCACCAACACGGCGTGTCCATCAACGCGCGTGAGCAAAACCGGGTTGTCCGGTAACGCGGCGGTCAGCTTGTCGTGCGTGGGGAATCGCGTATCACCCCAATCGTTCTGATCCCAGCCGCGACCTTGCAGCCACGCACCCTTGGGTAACGTCTTCGCGCGTTCCACTACGCGCGCAATCACCTGATCATAACTTTTGGTGCCGGTCAGGTCGACGTTGCGCAACGACTGCGCCAGTCCCCCCAGATGCGCGTGCGCGTCCACCATTCCGGGGATGATCGTGCGTCCGCCCGCGTCCATCATTCTCGTCGCGGGGCCTTTGAGGGTTTGCGCTTCGCGGGAAGAACCAACGAACACGATGCGCCCAGCACGCACGGCGAACGCCTCGGCCATTGGATGCGCGTCGTCGGCAGTGTAAACGCGTGCGTTCGTGACAACGAGATCGGCCGGCGGATTGTTCGCGCGTGGTGCGTTTTGCGCGAACGCGGATTGACCGAATACCAACGACATCGCGATCACAGCGGCCCTCGATCGTGTCACTCGACGCGTTGTATCACCGACCGCGCGAACTGACTGCGGGCAGACTGTCGGAACTGTAGCGAAAGGGCGCATAATGGCAGGGACTGAAGAGAAGCGGCAAGTCTGCCACCGCAACCGGCGAAACGCAAACGTAAAACGTGCACCCCAACAACCAAACGCCCGTGCCAGGCGTTGGCACGAGCGTTTGGTCGTAAGGGCCGAGACGCCGTGAATTATGATCCCGGCGGCAGCATCACGGCATCGATGATGTGAATGACGCCGTTGGATGCGAGGATATCGGCTTTGGTTACGTTCGCGTTGTTCACCATGATGCCGGTTCCCATCATCATGATTTTGGCATCGCTGCCCTCGGCCGTTTTCTTGCTCTTGCCGTTGAGTTTTGCAATGTCGGCCGCCATCACGCTGCCCGTGACCACGTGGTACAACAGCATTTCCTTGAGCGCGGTTTTGTCTTTCATGAGCGCAGCCAGACGACCGGGCGGCAGTTTGGCAAACGCGTCGTCCGTTGGTATAAAAACCGTGAACGGCCCCGCGCCTTTGAGCGTGTTGGTGAGGCCAGCTTCTTCCACGGCTTTGTCAAACGTCTTGAAGTTGCCAGTAGCCTTGGCGGTTTCGAGAATATCCACGGCTTGTGCCCAGACAGATCCGGGCAACGCCATGGCTATTGCAACGGCACTCGCGATCGGCAGCAACTGCTTGCGCATCTCATCCTCCCTGAAGTGGAACAGCTGGATCAGACAGATCCGCATCCGTAATACACCAGTGGTTCCGCTAGGAGCCCATCACCAACCACTGCAGAATATTCAGCCCGAAATAGGCAACCAACGGTGAGAGATCGATGGGTCCAAACGTTGGCAGCACACGCCGTAACGGCGCGAGCAACCATTCCGTCATCTTGAACGACCAACCCCACCATTTGGAATACGGGCTCCCTCCTACCCAGGAGGCGATCACCCGCGCCATCAGCGCCACCTTCAGCAACATCAAGGCCCAGTTCAACACCAGCTGCGCAATTCTGGTTGGGCCGGCGTAGCTGCTCGCCACCAACATCATCAACTGCTGTCGCAGGAATTCCAGCAGCGCCAGGACAATCAGTCCACCAATGGCAATTGCGCCAACCGTCCACCACGGTGCCTGCGCTGGTTGGCCGCCAAGTCTTGTAACTCTCCGCTCGGTTGGCAGAAAGAGCGGGTCGATGCCGCGCCTCGTGAGACGCGCCAACGCACTGAACGGACTAACGCGTCGCGTGCGCACAGCCCACGACGCTGTCGCCGCAACTGCAGTCACTGCCGCGGCGCCAAAAATGACGGGCCTCAAGACTGCGATCGTGTCGGAGAGTACCTGGATGGCTGGCGCGAGGACGTTCATTGCGGTGGAATGTAGTGATAGAAACGCGTGGCGAGAAATACACCGACAGCCATACTCGCCACGGAGAGCATCCACTCTTGCGGCAACGTTGCCGCAATGCCCATCGCGCGCGGAACCAGCCACATCGTCAACAGCAACGCCACGAGGCCCGCTGCCACGAATTGCCAGCGTTGCAGGTTGCCGACACGTCGATCGATAGCGTCAGCTGGTGCTCCGGCAAGAGCGCACCAGTACCCTACTGGCAACCACAACACAAAGAGCCACAACAGCGTCACAACGAGAGCCAGACGATCACCCACGTGCACCACCGTTTGAAAAAGGGTCCAGCCAAGTGACAGCGACACCGGCAGACCGGCGGCCAGCGTTTGGGTTCCCGCGGTTGACGACAGCGTCCACCGCTCGGTCTCCACCGCAAACCGCACCGTGCGATGCACCGCGCCCGGCGCAACAAACGCATTGCGCAAAACTAGACTGGGTCCTGGCAATCGCAATTGCGAGCCGCGCAATCGAACGTGCATCAGCGCGTCAATATTCTTCTGGCCCAACATCATTTCCGGCACGCGCGGATGTGCGCCCTGCACGGAAAGGAACGGCACAAATTCCCGGCGCTCATCGCGGCCATCGATCTCCACTTCGCCGTGCAGGTTGTTGCCGGACGAACCAAACAGTATGACCGGACCGTTGCCAGTTTGCCCGAACTGAACTCCGCTCACAAGCACGCGCGATACCGTGCCTTGATACCAGCCGTAGCCCGCGGCGAATGCTCCCTTGCTTTGCACCAAACCGACCTGGCCAAATGAAACGGGTCGATAGGGGTCACGTCCCAACGCCCAGCCCGTGAAGCCCAGAAAGCTCGCGACGACAATCATGCTGACCACAGAAAATACGACGGCTGCGCCTCTTGATGGTCGCAACCAACGGCGATGATGCCACGCAATAGATGCGCCCAGCAGCGTGCCAACTGAATTCGTGAGCAGGTCAGATACGCTGGCAACGCGTCCCCCCGGAACGCCCACGCGCTGCGCCGCTTCGATGGCCATCGACAGGGCCGCGCCAATCACGAAGGCGCGGAGCGGCGACACCCGCAACAGCGCCAATGCAACACCAAGCGGAATGAAGAGCGCAACGTTGAGCGTGACGTCGGCTCCACCTTCTGTTCCGCAGGCCAGACACCAGAAGTCTGGAAGAGTTACCGTGACGCCGCTGGATTTTGCAGGCGTTAAGGTGGCCGTCGCAATGAACAACAGCGATCCTGTCAACAGGATGCTTCGCCGCCACTTCATCCGGCGCAGCAGGCGCGTCTGCTGGCCGGAAATTGCGTCATGTTACTTGAGCACCGCGCGCGCAATGGTCTGCAATTGCATGTTACTCGTGCCCTCGTAAATCGCGCCGATCTTGGCATCACGATAGAATTTTTCTGCCGGATATTCGCGAGTGTATCCGTACCCGCCAAAGAGCTCCACACACAACGATGTCACGCGCTCGCACATTTGCGAAGCGAACAATTTGGCCATCGCGCCTTCGCGTGCGATGTCGTGACCCGCATCCTTGAGACGCGCGGCGTTGTACACCAACAAACGTGCCGCCTCCAATTCTGTCGCCGCCTGCGCCACCTGAAACTGAATGCCCTGAAACTCGCTTAGCGATTTTCCAAACTGCTTGCGCTCCTTCAAGTGTGCGATTGCTGCAGTAAGCGCACCCTGCGCGATCCCCAACATCTGCGCACCGATACCGATGCGTCCTTCGTTCAGCGTTTCAATCGCGACCTTGTAACCTGATCCCACTTCGCCCAGCAACTGCGACTCGGGGACGAACACATCGGCAAAGTGCAGCGCCGTGGTGCTCGAAGCGCGAATGCCAAGTTTGTCTTCCTTCTTGCCCACCGTAAAACCTTCAGTATCACGCTCGACGATGAACGCGGTAATGCCTTTGTAGCCCGCTTCCGGTTTCGCGTTGGCAAACACGACAAAAATTCCGGCTTCGGCGCCGTTGGTGATCCAGGCCTTCGCCCCGTTCACCCGATAGCCGCCGTCCACGCGTTCGGCGCGGGTGCTGAGCGCGAACGCATCCGACCCGGAACCGGGCTCGGACAACGCGTACGCGCCGATCACGCCAGACGAAAGCTGCGTCAAATACTGTGCCTTTTGCGCCACAGTTCCGTAGCGATTGATCGGATAGTTCACCAGCGTGTTCTGCACATCCACCTGTATCGCGGCGGCTGCATCGACCTTCGACAGCTCCTCGACGGCCAGCGTCACCATCATCAGTGAGCCGGCGGCACCGCCGAATTCCTCCGGGAGCTCGATACCCAGCAGGCCCAACTCCGCGAACTTGGCTGTGAGGGTCGGATCGAGCTTTCCGGCCGCTTCCATCTCGTGCACACGCGGGCGCACCTCGGTTTCGGCCAGGTCGGCGACGGCGCTCCGAAAGAGTTCCTCTTCTTCAGAGAGCATCGTGAGCGGGCTGTGGGGTGCTGCGGGCGTGCTGTTCATTGGACCCGGCGAGGTGTGGAGGGAAGGTCTCTGGCGGCCTTTGAATCTCCGATAGGGACATCGCAGAAACCAGCGCCAGCTCTGGGGAAATCCAGGACGAGTGAATGGTCGAGCCCGGCACTGCTCTTGCAATATCGCCCGCTGTGTACAGCTTTGAACCATCCACGTGATACCGGGACCGATGCCAACCACGCCTGCACGACCCGATCTGCCTCGTACCGCTGCCCAATCTGGGCAGTCGGTGCCAAGCGACGTCGCGAGTCGATCTCGGCGCCGGTGTGTCACGTTGGTCGCCTGCGTTTCTCTGCTGGTGAACGCGTGCACCGGTGCCGACCCGGTCCGGCCCAGCGCCGCTTCCGTCATCGATGGTGCGTCGATGGGCAACGGCACCGTTGGAATGGTGCTGGATCAAACGGCACGCTTCATCGTCACCGATGCCGACGGGAACCGACGTGCAAACGTTGCAGTGCGGTGGACCCCGTCGGGCAACGGTCGCGTTCCGAATGCCGACGCACTGACGGATCAAAACGGCGTGGTCGAAACTCGCTGGACACTGGGCACACTGGCTGGCCTGCAAACACTCTCCGCGCGCGCCACCGATGGATCGGAGCAGGTGTTTGTGGCGAACGCCGCTCCCGATCGCGCGGCGACCCTTACGCTGGCTACCAACGCTGCACAATTGATGATTCTCGGTGACACTGTGCGCATACGAGGCTCGGCCGTTGATCGGTACGGGAACTCTGTGAACATCGATCCGACGTTCACGGTGGAGAGCGGCGCTGATGCGATTACAGTTGCTTCTCCCGGAGTGTTTGTCGCCCGCGCGCGCGGCACTACCCGAGTGCGCGTACAGTCAGATACGGCCAAGGCCACGCTGACCATTGCCGTCACGCCGGGTGTTCCCGTCGTTGAGAATGTTGCACCCGATACACTTTCACCGGGTGTCAGCTTCACTCTGACCGGAAACTATTTCGCGCTGCTTGCTGACCATGTCGACGTGACGGTCGGTGGCGTGCGTGCGGTCATCAATAGGGTGTCGGAAACCAGCATCGAGGCAACGCTTCCAAATTCCGGTGCATTCGCCTGTGCCCCAACAGCGGCACAAGCCGTTCGCGTAACAATCGCGGGCAACGCCGGGCAGCGCCTGGTACCATTGCGTGTTGCCAATCGCATCAAGCTGGATGCCGGTGCATCGGCGAATCTGTTGGACATTCAACAGGTGCGTTGCACTGAGCTGGTCGAACCAGCGTCGCCGCAGCGCACCAAATACGTTGTGGCAGTGCTCAACACCAGCGTGACCGCGGCGACATTCTCCGGATTCGAATTGCGTGCGGCTGGCGGCGGCTTGTTGGCGAATCAAATCGCGAGCGCGAAAATCGAAGCGGCCCGGTTGACGACAGCGGGCAATCCAGACGCGCGGTCGGCAGCAGCGTTCAATCAGGTGCTGACCGAGGAAAAAGGCCACGGTGATTTCCTTGAGCGCCAACGGGCTACGGTGGCGCAGTACGGCTCACCCGTGGTGTCGTGGGATCGTATTCGCGCCGCGCGAAGCAACGTCGCTGCGGCCCGCATTGCGCCTTCGGTTGGTGACACAGTTTCGATGAAGGCGATTTACACCTCCTGCAGCGTTGGACGCGATGTGCGCGCGCGCGTGGTGTTTGTGGGCTCGAAGTCGCTCATTCTCGAAGACATCCTGTCGCCGCGCGCTGGCCAGACCGACGCGCAGTATCGCTCGATGGGCCAGGAGTTTGATGCGGTGTTGTACCCGCTGCTGCGCACGAACATGGGCGACCCGCTTGCGATGGACGCCTCGCTGGGCGGTGACGGGCGCGTAACGATGCTGTTCACCCGCTATGTGAACGACTCTCTGCCAGGCATTCAGGGATACGCAACGGCGTGCAACTTCTATCCGAAGTCGACGTTCCCAGCCAGCAACGAAAACGAAGTGTTTTACGCGCGTGTAGCGAACGCCAACGAAGATCCGGAAGCCTGGCGACGGTCGATGCGCAGCACCGTGTTGCACGAATCCAAACATCTGGCGTCGTTCGCCGAGCGATTGTCACGCAAATTGCCGTTTGAAGAATCGTGGCTCGAAGAAAGCACGGCGCGTATTGCCGAGGAGTTGTATTCGCGAACGTTTGCCGGGGGTGGTAGCTGGAAAGGCAACAGTGGCTTCGCCAGCACGGTGCGGTGCGAGATCTATCAGTGCGATGATCGCCCGCTCATGATGTGGAAACACTTTTCCGTGTTGCATCAATTCTTTCGCGGCGTCGACACACTTACCCCGATTGGTGCCGCAGCCAGTGGGGATTTCACGTTTTACGCGAGTGGCTGGTCGCTGGTCCGTTGGGCGGCCGATCATTACGCGGTAAACGAATCGGAGTGGCTGCGCGACCTGGTGCGTGGCGGCGGTCAAACTGGCCTTGGCAATCTTGCTGCACGCTCTGGTCATTCGGTCGATGAAATGCTGGCCGATTGGTCACTGGCCAATGCGGTCGACGATCAGAGCGAATTCAAAGCACAGAAGTCGTCCCTGTCGTTCCCAAGTTGGAAGATGCCCGACATCATGAACGGGCTCGCGTTGGCCGATCCGGGGCGGTTTGGCGACGTCACGCCTCTCAAGATTCGCTCATTCACTTTTGGTTCGGTTTTGTTGCCTGTCGCGAAGCTGCGCGCGTTCTCCAGTAGCTATTTCAGCTTCGAAGGACAGCAGATTGGCAGTCAGGTCGTGGAATTGCGCGGGGAAAATGGTGGTGCGCTGCCAACAACGCTGCGTGTGGCGATCGTGCGCGTGGAGTAGATTCGGACGCGTGACGCTTCCCGTATTCCTCTCGCTCGCCTCGCTCGCCGCAATTGCTGCAATCTGGTTCGGATATCCACTGCTCGTATGGGTAGCGGCCCGACTCGTGCCAGCAAAGCCGAGCGCCGGCAAATTTTCCAACCACCGCACAGTTTCGGTGGTGCTTGCCACCCGAGACGATGCTGACATAATTCGGACTCGCATTGCCAACCTGCTGGCCACCGAACATCCCGCGCACAACATTCAGATTGTAGTCGCGCTGGATGCCGAGGGGGCGCATTGCACTGTGCAAGAACTCGATACCGTCGATGCGCGCGTGGTCGCGCTAGTGGGTGATGCGCCGGGGGGCAAAGCCTCGGCACTCAACGCCGGTGTGCGCAGCGCAACGGGCGAAATTCTTGTGTTGGCAGATGCACAACAGCGTTTTGATGCCCGCACTATTCCGGAACTGGTCGCCGCATTGAGCGATGAACGCTTCGGTGCGGTTTCAGGCGCGCTTGAATTGGGATCCAGCGGCCGGCGATCGCCCGTGGATTTGTATTGGTCGATGGAGAAATGGCTGCGACACAACGAGGCGCGACTTCACTCGAGCGTTGGCGTAACTGGAGCGGTTTACGCAACCCGGCGCGCTCTGTGGCCCGTTGTGCCAGACGGCACGTTGCTGGACGATGTCTATGTACCAATGTCGCTGGTGCTCAAAGGGCATCGGGTTGGATTCACCTACGCCGCGCGCGCGTTTGACATACGCGTTTTTGACTCGACCAACGAAGGCGTGCGAAAGACGCGAACACTGACGGGTGTGTTGCAGCTGCGAGAATTGTTACCTGGGTTGCTGTCAATCCGACGCAATCCCATTTGCCTGCAGTTTGTTGCGCACAAGTTGCTGCGATTGCTGACGCCAATATTCGCGACGATTTTTGGTGGGTCAATGTTGTGGCTGAGCGCGGAATGGTTGCTGCGCGCAACGCTTACGGAACGCCTGGTTTTGGTTGGCGCTGCGCTGGCCGTGCTGATCGTTCCGGGAACACGTCGCCGCATTCTGGCGCTGGTGCGCTGGATGGTGTCACTACAGGTCGCGACAATACGCGCAGTGTTGAATGGATTGACGGGTCGCTGGAGCGTTTGGAACAAAACGGGTACGTAAGACGCGTACGTAAGCCGCGGTAATGTGCCGCGGCTCTCCATCAGCAAAGTTTACGCAAACACGTCGAGCGCGAGCTCGATGCGACCGAACGGCGCCGACACCTGCACGCCCTGCACAGAGCTGCGCACCCGCTCCAGCATCTCACGCGCAATCGCAATCCCCTCGGCCACCCCATGCTCTTTGCTCTTGTCGCTGGCACGCCGCATGCGCTCCAGCACCTGTGCGGGCACGCTGACGCCCGGCACTTCGTTGGCCAGAAATTCGGCGTTGCGTGCGGAGACCAACGGCCAGATGCCCGCAACTATCGGGATGCGCACATCGTCGATGCTGCGAATGAATGTTTCCAGTTGATCGGGATCGAACACTGGCTGCGTGATCGCATACTCCGCACCCGCTTCGACCTTCCAGTGAAAACGTCGAAGCTCGTGGGCCGCGTCGAGTGCCGCGGGGTTCACACCAACGCCCACGACAAATCGCGTTGACGAACCAATCGGATTGCCGCCGGGATCCAAACCGCGATTGAGTTTGGTGGCGAGATTCGTCAGGCCAATGGCATCGATATCGAACACCGCCGTTGCATCCGGATACGGTCCCATCTTTGGTGGATCACCCGTAATGAGCAACAGATTGCGCAGGCCGAGTGCGGAGGCACCCAGCAGGTCACTCAGCATGCCCAACAAGTTGCGATCGCGACAGCAGTAATGCGTCACTGCTTCAATGCCGTTGCGTTCGATGATGAGACTGCACGCAATGGCACCCATCCGGCTCTGCGCGCGCGGTCCATCGGGAACGTTGATGGCATCAACACCCGCTTTCGCGAGTGCCGCCGCGTCCAGTTCGAGGCGCGCCGTTTCGACACCGCGCGGCGGAACAATTTCGACGGACGTAACGAACTGTCCTTTCGCGAGCTTCGCACCAAACCGCGAACGTTCAATCAACGGTACTGGATCGACGCCGGGATTGGCGGCTTTGACGGCCGCCATCGTGGCGGTGTCGACGCGCGGAGTTCCCACCGAGCGTGGTGAGAGCGGACGCACACCCTCCACCATGGCCTTGATGTGTTCGGGCGTAGTACCACAGCAACCACCAACAATCTTCGCACCGGCTTGAATCAGGTGGCGCGCGTACGACGCCATGTATTCCGGACTCGCCATGTACATCGAGCGACCACCAACATCGCGTGGCATGCCGGCGTTGGGTTGCGCGGACAACTTGCGTGACGTCACCACCACCATGCGTTCGATGGCTTCCAGAATCGTCTGCGGCCCTACGGAACAGTTCAGGCCAATTACGTCGACATCGAGCCGATCAAGTTCGCGCGCGATGTCTTCGGGAGACGCACCAAACGAAGTGGTGAGATCTGGACCAACCGTGGCCTGGGCAATGATGGGCATCCCCGCGTCAACGCTGCGTGCTGCGAGAATGGCCTGCTCCAGCTCGGCAAGATCGGAGAACGTTTCAAGAATGAAGCAGTCCGCCCCACCGGCCTTGAGCGCCGCCATCTGCTCACGAAACAGTGCCTGCGCATCACCACGACTGGTTGGCCCGAACGGCTCAATGCGAATTCCCAGCGGGCCAACGGCGCCGGCGATCAGGCGATCGTCGCCCGCTGCTTCCCGCGCAATTTCGGCCGCCCGCTGATTGATCGCCGCGGTCTGCGATTCGAGGCCGTACTGTGACAGCTTGAGCCGGTTCGCCCCAAACGTGTTGGTCTCGATAACCTCCGCGCCGGCCTTCACGTACAGCGTGTGGACATCCCGCACGAGGTCCGGCGATTTCAGCGCCAGCTCGTCGTAGCACTGGTTGATGAACACTCCCCGAGCGTACAGCATGGTGCCCATGGCGCCATCAAAGATCACGACCTGGTCCGGATGGAGCAGTCGGGCAAGCAGATGGGCGCGTGGTCGGGCGGGGGCGTCGGTTTGCGTCATGGGAGCGTCGGGGTCAGCTGGAATATTTTCATAAGGATATCTTGATATGCTCATCCCAGCAAGTCAGGTTTAATTGATGGATGCCCTTCTCGCCGCCCTAAAATCAGCTGCCGAACCCACGCGACTTCGCGTGTTGGCGCTGCTCGCGCATGGCGAAGCCACGGTTTCTGAACTGTGCCGCATCCTGTCTCAGTCGCAACCTCGCGTTTCCCGCCACCTGAAGCTGCTCACGGACGGTGGTCTGGTTGACCGGTTTCCCGAGGGCTCCTGGGTATTTTATCGCTTGGCAGATGGTCCGGTCGCATCAAAACTGACCCGACAGCTGCTGGCCGGTTTGGACGATACGGACGCCCGGTTGGTCTCAGATCGCGCACGACTCGAAACCGTGCGAACGCAACGCTCGGCCAACGCGCAGGCCTACTTCAAGGAAGCGGCCGAGCATTGGAATGCGATCCGTTCGATGCACGTGGATGAACGCGAGGTTGAACAGGCAATTCAACAGGCACTAGGGGATGAACCGGTCACCAATATGCTCGACGTTGGAACGGGAACGGGTCGCATGCTGGAGTTGCTGGGTCCACGAGCCGGCCGCGCGTTGGGTGTTGACATCAGTCACGACATGTTGCGAATCGCGCGCGAAACGCTCGAACGATCGGCGCAACCACATGTGCAGGCGCGTCAAGGCGATATGTATCGGCTACCATCACCCGCCTCGGCGCACGATCTCGTGCTGGTGCATCAGGTGTTGCATTTCGCCGATGAACCGGCCGCAGTGATTGCCGAAGCGACGCGTGTGTTGCAGCCCGGCGGGCGTCTGTTGATCGTCGATTTTGCACCGCATCAATCAGAGCAGTTGCGCACGGAGCATCAGCATCGGCGGCTGGGATTCACCGAAGACGAAGTTCTGGCGTGGTGTTCGTCGTGCGGACTTGAAGGAAAGGTCGTTTCGCGTTTACCAGGAACGCCGCTCACGGTGTTGCTGTGGCTCTGTCACAAACCAGTTGATGTCACGCAAGGCGCGGCCGCTGGTACTAACGGAAAACAGTAATGGATATCCAAACCGCTCGTCACGCCCGGCTCGCCAAACTCGACGCGCTCATGCGCGAACGTATTCTTGTGCTCGATGGCGCGATGGGAACGATGATTCAGACCTATGGCCTCAAGGAAGCGGACTATCGCGGAACACGTTTCGCCGATTTCGAATCCGATCTCAAGGGCAACAATGATTTGCTCGTCCTCACGAAGCCGGAACTCATTCGTGAAATCGAGAGTGCGTATCTGGAAGCAGGCGCAGACATTCTTGAAACCAACACGTTCAATTCGAACGCCGTTTCGTTATCCGATTACAACATGGAGTCGTTGGCGTACGAGTTGAACGTCGCGGCTGCCGCGATGGCGCGTTCAGTGGCCGACGAATTCGAGCAACGTGATCCGTCTCGTCCGCGCTTTGTGGCGGGTGTGCTTGGGCCGACAACACGCACGGCTTCTATTTCGCCATCGGTCGATGATCCGGGCGCGCGCAATGTTTCGTTTGATGCATTGGTGGCGGCGTATGACACGGCCATTCACGGATTGATGGATGGTGGCGCCGACATTCTGATGGTCGAAACAATTTTCGATACGTTGAATGCCAAGGCTGCGCTGTTCGCGATCGAGCAATATTTTGCGGCGGGACACCCGCGCGTTCCGGTCATGATTTCCGGCACGATCACGGACGCGAGTGGCCGCACCCTGTCTGGTCAGACAGCCGAGGCATTCTGGACATCGGTGGCACACGCCAAACCGCTCTCCATCGGCCTCAATTGCGCACTTGGCGCCGCGCAACTGCGTCAGTACGTGGTGGAGTTGTCGCGCCTGGCCAACGTACACATCAGTGCACATCCAAACGCAGGCTTGCCGAACGCGTTTGGTGGATACGATGAAACGCCTGAAACGATGGCCGAGGCGCTGTCCGAATGGGCGCAGCACGGATTGTTGAACATTGTTGGTGGCTGTTGCGGCACAACGCCGGCACACATCAAGGCGATTGCCGAGGCTGTTCGCGGTGTGAAACCGCGCGCCATTCCGCTCATCGAGCAGGAGTTGCGTCTGTCGGGGCTGGAGCCGATCACGGTTGGACCGAACACCAACTTCGTGAACGTGGGCGAACGCACCAACGTCACGGGATCGAAACAGTTCGCGCGCCTGATTCTGAACGGGCAGTACAGCGACGCGTTGGACGTCGCGCGCCAACAGGTGGCGGGCGGTGCGCAAATCATTGACGTGAACATGGACGAAGGGTTGCTGGATGCGGAGAAGGCGATGGTCACCTTCCTGAATCTGGTTGCGTCCGAGCCCGATATTTCGCGCGTGCCGATCATGGTCGACTCCAGCAAGTGGAGCGTGATCGAGGCGGGGCTCAAGTGCCTGCAGGGAAAAGGAATCGTGAATTCCATTTCCATGAAGGAAGGAGAAGCGGAGTTTTTGCGTCAGGCACGATTGGTGCGAAACTACGGTGCGGCCGTCATTGTTATGGCCTTCGACGAACAAGGGCAGGCCGATACCGCCCAACGCAAAGTTGAAATTTGCAAACGTGCGTACAAGCTGCTGACGGAAGAAGTCGGGTTTCCACCCGAAGATATCATTTTCGATCCCAACATCTTTGCCATCGGAACTGGTATTGAAGAACACGCGGGGTACGCGCTCGAATATTTTGAAGCGGTAAGAGAAATCAAGAAAGTGTTGCCGCACGCCAAAATTTCCGGCGGCGTGAGCAACGTTTCGTTCTCGTTTCGCGGCAACAATCCTGTTCGTGAAGCCATCCACGCCGTGTTTCTGTACCACGCCATTCGCGCTGGTATGGATATGGGCATTGTGAACGCCGGCGCCGTGTTGCCCTACGAAGACATTCCGGCCGACTTGCTGGAACGTGTGGAAGACGTCGTGCAGAATCGTCGGCCAGACGCCACCGAACGCCTGCTCGAAGTTGCGGATTCTGTCAAAGGCCGTGCGGCGACGTCCAATGACGACCTTGCGTGGCGCGAGTTGCCAATCGAAGACCGTATTGCGCACGCATTGGTGCGCGGCATTGACGCGTTCATCGTTGCAGACACGGAGGAAGCGCGGCTTGTATCGTCACACCCGATCGACGTCATCGAAGGGCCGCTCATGCGTGGCATGAACGTGGTTGGCGACTTGTTCGGTGCGGGAAAACTGTTTCTACCGCAGGTTGTAAAAAGTGCGCGTGTCATGAAAAAAGCCGTGGCCCATTTGTTTCCGTTTATCGAAGCACTCAAAACCGTGGACAGCAAACCCGTGGGGCGTGTGCTCATGGCCACGGTCAAAGGCGATGTGCACGACATTGGCAAAAACATTGTCGGCGTCGTGTTGCAGTGCAACGGGTTTGAAGTGATCGACATGGGCGTCATGGTACCCGCAGCCAAAATTCTCGATCGAGCGCGTGAACTGAACGTCGATGCGATTGGTCTGTCGGGGCTCATCACACCATCGCTGGAAGAAATGACGTTTGTGGCCAGCGAGATGGAGCGCTTGGGTTTCACAATGCCGCTCCTGATTGGCGGTGCGACGACATCAAAGATGCACACGGCCATAAAAATTGAGCCGTCGTATTCGGGCCCGGTCGTACACGTGCTTGATGCGTCGCGCGCGGTGGGTGTTGCGACAACGTTGCTGAGTACTGACAAACACACGCAGTTCGCGGCCGACATTCGCACTGAGTACGCCAGCATGCGTGCCGCGCGCGCGGCACGGGGACTCACGCAGCGTCTTGTTTCTATAAAGGATGCACGGGCAAACCGCGCGGTGATCGACCTGTCGCTGCGCGTGCCAACCCCAACCGTCGCAGACATCGAAACACTCGCCCAGTATCCGTTGGCCGAGTTGGTGGAGCGTATTGATTGGACGCCGTTCTTTCAGACGTGGGAATTGTCGGGGCATTATCCCGCGATACTCAGTGATCCGGTTGTTGGTGATTCGGCACGCACGGTATTCGCCGACGCGAAGAAGTTGCTGGACCGCATCGTGCGTGAAGGTCTGCTGGAAGCCCGAGCGGCATTTGGATTCTGGCCGGCGAATTCAGTCGGCGACGACATTGAGATTTACGCCGACGAAAATCGGACATCTGTCATTACAACCCTGCACATGCTGCGGCAGCAGATGGACAAGAAGGGCGACGGCCGTCCGAACTTCTGTTTGGCCGACTACGTGGCACCGCGCGACAGCGGTGTGCTGGACTACATGGGTGGGTTTGCGGTCACCGCTGGCCACGGCCTCGAAACGCTGGTCGCCGAGTTTGAGGCGGATCACGATGACTATGGGTCGATCATGGCGAAGGCTCTCGCGGATCGCCTGGCCGAGGCATTCGCCGAACGCTTGCACGAGCGTGTGCGGCGCGAGTACTGGGGCTACGCGCCCGACGAGGCGCTTGAGAACGCGGAGCTCATCAAGGAGTCGTACCAGGGAATTCGTCCGGCCCCAGGCTACCCGGCCTGCCCAGACCACACCGAGAAGGCCGCGCTGTTCGCGCTGCTGGACGCCGAGCGCCGTGCGGGAATCAACCTCACGGAAAGCTTCGCGATGTTTCCGGGCGCTGCGGTAAGCGGCTGGTACTTCTGGCGTCCCGAGTCGACGTACTTTGGCGTGGGGAAAGTGCTGGCGGACCAAGTGGCGGAGTATGCTGCGCGGAAAGGGTGGGACGAGGCGACGGCGGCGCGCTGGCTGGCGCCGAACTTGGCGGAGTAGGCTACCAAGCGGAACGAACTGCCACCAAAGCCTGCAGCTGCCAGCTCTTCAGCTGATAGCTGCCAGCTTGGAACTGCCACCAAAGCCTGCAGCTGCCAGCTCTTCAGCTGATAGCTGCCAGCTTGGAACTGCCACCAAAGCCTACAGCTGCCAGCTCTCCAGCTGATAGCTGCCAGCTTGGAACTGCCACCAAAGCCTACAGCTTCCAGCTGTCTGGCTGATAGCTGCCAGCTTGGAACTGCCACCAAAGCCTACAGCTTCCAGCTCTTCAGCTGATGGCTGCCAGCTTTGAACTGCCACCAAAGCCCACAGCTTCCGGCTCTTCGGCTGATAGCTGCCAGCTTGGTACCGCCACCGAGTAGATGCCGGCCCGTGGGTCACGCACCACCACGAATCGGCGAAGACCACAAAAGCTGGCAGCCATCCGCTGGATAGCTGGCCGCTGCCGGCTTTAGTGGCAGTTATCCCAGCTCTAAATTCTCAATTCTGAATGCTAAAGCTCGACTGTGGGTCAGACGAGTCATTTTGACCGAACTTCATCTCCTGCACTGTAGCTGCCCCGCCACACTGCTGCTGCACGAAAAATCGAGACGCGCCGCTGCAAATAACGTTTCAAAATCCTTATCAAAACTGTAAAATATTACTCTGCAACAACTTACGGAATAGCCGAGCTCGCTGAAACGCCGAACTCAGCTGGCACGCGCCTTGACTATAGGGATGTCGAGAAAGCCACCTCGCCCCCCTCTGGAGCCTTACGATGAAAGTCCGTCTCGCCGCCACCGCAGCACTGTTCGCCACGCTCGCCGCAGCATCGACCGCCCCCGCCCAGCCGGGCGTCAACCCACTCGGCGGCTCCTGGCAGGCGGGCTGGACGCCCGGAACGCAGGTCAACGAGTTCTGGAACCGCGCGTCCGACGACGGCGCAAACTGCAATATTGGGTACTTCGTGCAGGGCGGGTTCGGCCCCTGCGGCAACGAGCATCCCGTGGCCTTTCCCGCCTCATTGGGCTGGACCAATGCGACCTACCTCGCCCGGGCGACGCCCGGTGTGAACAGCCGAACCGTCATCCGCTTCACTGCCGGTACCTACAACTTGTCCTTCCTCGGACAGATAGCTGGGGCATCCCCATCACGCTTTGTTGGCGTCTCTTCAATCGATGGCTCGGGCGACGTGAACCACACCTTTGGCGCAGCGCCAGAAACGTTCACCTTCACCACCGATCGCGAATGGGAATTTTTCCTGCAGTCGTATTTGCCCTTCGGCGGCGGCACATTCCTCTCGTCTGACCCTGCGACGCGCCAGTTCGCCGTGTTTGCGAACTCGAACGGTGCCAATGGTGACTTCGCCGGTGAGTGGCTGGTCGGCGCCGAAGACAACGGCTGCGCCGAAATCGCGGAATCCTGCGGAAGCCGCTCGGACTATGATTTCAACGACGCGCTTATTCGCGTGAGTGCGGTGCCTGAGCCGTCGTCGTACGCACTGATGGCGACTGGGCTCCTGGTCATCGGTGGTGCTGTGCGCCGCCGCCGTTCTTCTGCAGCCGTCGTCTAAACCGAACCGGCTAGCCGGGCGACACCGCCTTCGGCATTCGGAGGGGGCGGTTCTGTATTGGCATCGAACTGTGCTTGAGCCGTGACACTCTGAGCCAAGATTCGTCTTTCGGTGTATCCTCCAGATTCCGGAATCGTGACCGGGACAGTTGGAATTTCCGACTGGCGCGACCTTTCCAGCCCACCATGAATAGGTACATCTTCCACCCGTGACCTCTTCAAGCATTTCGACCAGTGACGTGACGGGAACGCGCGCCTTTTCATGGCCAAAGGGTAACGCCGCCATTGCAGCCGGCGTGACGGCAGTCCTGTTCGGTATCCTCTTTGCGCGCCCTGCCCAATTGTTGGCCCTTGCCTGGTGGGAAGATCCCAACTCTGGACACGGCCTGCTGTTGGCGCCGCTATCCCTGTGGTTGGCATGGAAGGCTGGGGTTTCGCCAAAGGCCAAACCGCAGCCCGTTCTCGGCCTCATCATGCTCGTGGCTGCGGTCGCGGCGCGTTACGCGGCCGACCTCGCGGCCGAGTTGTTCATCATGCGCTGCTCGATGTTGTTGGCGGCCGGCGGATTGGTGGTGTTTACGGCGGGCGTACGTCAACTGATGCACTGGTGGTTGCCGTTCACCCTCCTGACGCTGTCGATTCCGATTCCCGAAGTCATTCTCAACACCATTGCGTTGCCGCTGCAATTTAACGCGTCAAAGATTGGTGCGGCGCTGCTTCGCATGCGCGACGTTCCGATCAGGTTGTCGGGCAATGTCATTTCGATGCCAGGTCAGCAGTTGTTTGTCGCCGAGGCGTGCAGTGGATTGCGATCGCTGACGGCGTTGCTGAGTCTTGGTGTGTTGCTGGGAGCGCTCTTTCTGCGCGCGTGGCCGCTGCGTGTGCTGTTGATCGCGCTCACAATTCCGGTCGCAATTCTGATTAACGGCGTACGCATTTTTGCGACGGGTTTCCTCGTGTATTTCGTGAGTCCGGAAATGGGCCAGGGTTTCATGCATACCAGCGAAGGCATGGTCATGTTTGGCGGCGCGTTTCTGATTACGGGACTGATCACCTGGATCATGTCCAAGGGCGAAGATTTCTACTTCAGCAGGAAAACCGCATGAACGAGAAAGTCGCGCAGTTCCTACCTGCTGGGGTGTTGCTGGTTGGTGTTTTGTTTATCTCGGGCATTCGCGAGCAGTACGTCGTGAAACCCCCCGAACCGATGACGGCAATACCAGCGGTGTTTGAGGGTGTGACCGGTGTGGATGTGGCCATTCCCGCCGAGGAACAGCGTGTCGCGGGCATGGACCAGTTCATGTTTCGCGATTTCAAGATCGATTCCACACAGGGTTTCAGCATTTATGTCGGTTATTACAATCGACAGGTGCAGGGCAAAACCATCCACTCACCGAAGAATTGTCTTCCGGGTGCTGGTTGGGATATCATGGCCAACGACGCCATTCCTCTCAGTGACCCTGCACCCACTGCGCCGCGCGTCAACCGGGTTGTGCTCTCCAACAAGGGGCAGCGCGCACTGGTGTATTACTGGTACCAGGGCCGTGGACGCATTGCCGCGAATGAGTATCGCGTGAAGTGGGATCTGCTGCGCGATGCCGCGCTGTACGG
>Ga0105047_10004508_pt1 | contig 24187 bp, 21 predicted proteins | sample MAT04_FD_78384 | JGI IMG/M metagenome (GOLD analysis project Ga0105047, IMG submission 78384) | Freshwater microbial communities from Lake Fryxell liftoff mats and glacier meltwater in Antarctica - MAT-04 (megahit assembly) | ecosystem: Environmental > Aquatic > Freshwater > Ice > Liftoff...
CAGCGCGCCGACCGGCTGTGCCGCGCCTGCTTCGACGGCAGCTACCCGATCGAGATCCCGCAGCGCGACCTGATCGGCAAGCACGTGCTCGAGGGCATCGCTCGGACCGCCACCGCCGACCACGAGCACGTCCCGGGAGGCGGCACCGTCGTGCACAACGGCATCGGCCCGGCCGACCCGATGGACGCCCTGCTCGCCGGAGGCGGCGCGGCCGACGCGCTGTCGCGACCGTGAGCGACACCTCGTCCTACGCCGCGGCCGGCGTCGACATCGCGGCCGGCGACCGCGCGGTCGAGCTCATGAAGAGCCGCATCGCCCGCGCCGGCCGGCCCGAGGTCGTCGGCGGCCTGGGTGGCTTCGCCGGGCTGTTCCGCCTGGACACCTCGAAGTACCGTAACCCGCTGATCGCCAGCAGCACCGACGGCGTCGGCACCAAGCTGGCCATCGCCCAGGCACTCGACAAGCACGACACCGTCGGCATCGACCTGGTCGGGATGGTCGTCGACGACCTGGTGGTCTGCGGCGCCGAGCCGCTGTTCATGCAGGACTACATCGCCTGCGGCCAGGTCGTCCCCGAACGGATCGCCGAGATCGTCGGCGGCATCGCGGCCGGCTGCGAGCTGGCCGGCTGCGCCCTGGTGGGCGGCGAGACCGCCGAGCACCCCGGGCTGATGCCGGCCGACCACTACGACATCGCCGGCACCGGGGTGGGCGTCGTCGAGGAGGAGCTGCTCCTGGGCCCCGACCTGGTGCGCGACGGCGACGTCGTGATCGCGATGGCCTCCAGCGGCCTGCACAGCAACGGCTTCTCGCTGGTGCGCCACGTCCTGCTGCAGGGCGCCCGGATGCGGCTCGAGGCGGTGGTCGACGAGCTCGGTGGGCCGCTCGGTGAGAACCTGCTGGTCCCGACCCGGATCTACGCCCTCGACTGCCTGTCCCTGGTCGCCGAGACCGAGGTCCACGGCTTCAGCCACGTCACCGGAGGCGGTCTCGCGGCCAACCTCGCCCGGGTGCTGCCGCCGCACCTGGGTGCCACGATCGACCGCGCCACCTGGCGGCCGCAGCCCGTGTTCGGCCTCGTCCAGGCCCGGGGCAAGGTGGAGCAGGCCGAGATGGAGCGGACCTTCAACATGGGCGTCGGGATGGTGGCGCTGGTCGCCCCCGCCGACGTCGACCGGGCCCTCGCCCTGCTCACCGCCCGCCACGTCCCCGCCTGGGTCGCCGGTGTGGTCGGCCCCGGCGACGGCAGCGTCGTCCTCCACGGCGCCCACCCGGCCTGACCGGCGGCCCCTGCGGGCCCCGCGGGAACGGCGAAGGGCGGCCCGGTGGGCCGCCCTTCCTCGTGCGCCTGCGCTAGCGGGTGTCGTCGTCCTTGGCGTACGGGTCGTCGAAGTCGTCGTCCTCGTCGTCCAGGACGGAGGACGAGGTGGACGTGGTCGACGGGGTGACCCCGGCCAGCTCGGCCTTGAGCCGCTCCGGGTCGAGGCTTCCACTGCTGTACTTGAGCTCGCGAGCGACCTTCGTCTGCTTCGCCTTGGCACGGCCGCGCCCCATGGCTCGACCCCCTCGCTTCGGCGGGACTGTCAGGCCCCGGGACGGTGATGTGCGAACGTGGCAGACGGCGCCCCTCACGTTCGGGACATGAGCGGGGTGCCGTGCCTGGAGCCCACGATACAGGGTGGGGCGTCGTTGCACGCGGCGAGCGGGTGGCCGACCCGCCGCGCGCGCCGGCCGGCTCAGTGGCGGCCGGGTACCAGCACCGAGCGCAGCCGGCTCACGTCGGCCATCCGACGCTCGGCGAGGCGGTCGGCAGCGACCACCGGCGGGATCCCCTCGGTGTCGGCCAGGCGGAAGATGGCCAGCGTCGTGTCGAAGATCCGGGCCGCCCCGGCCTTGGCGCGCTCGAAGCGGAAGCCGCCGTCGCGCAGGTGGAGCGCCTCGTCGGCCACCTGCACCAGACCGCCGGCGTTGGCGACGTAGTCGGGCACGTAGAGGATGCCGCGGTCGGCGAGTGACTTCTCGATGCCGGGGTGGGCCAGCTGGTTGTTGGCCGCGCCGCACACGATCGCCGCCTTGAGGTCCGGGACCAGCTCGTCGGTGACCGAGCCGCCGAGGGCGCAGGGGGCGTACACGTCGCAGTCGGTCGTGCGCATGGCCTCGACGTCGGCGACCTCGACCGCTGCGCCGGCCGACAGGGACCGGACCCGCTCGATCGCGGCCGAGTTCACGTCGGACACAACGACGCGGGCGCCGTCCTCCAGCAGGTGCTCGACCAGGTGGTGGCCGACCTTGCCGACGCCCTCGACGGCGACCCGGCGACCCTGCAGGCTCGGCGAGCCCCACGTGTGCTGCGCGGCCGCGCGCATCGCCTGGAACACGCCGAAGGCCGTGAGGACGGCGCTGTCACCGGCGCCGCCGTTCTCGGGGGAGCGGCCGGTGGCGAAGTCGGTCTCCTTGGCGATCACGTCCATGTCCTGGACGTAGGTGCCGATGTCGCAGGCCGTGTAGTAGCGGCCACCAAGGGTCTGCACGAAGCGGCCGTAGGCCCGCAGCAGCGCCTCGGTCTTGTCGCGGCTCGGGTCACCCAGGATCACGGCCTTGCCGCCGCCGAGGTCGATGCCGGCACACGCGGCCTTGTAAGCCATCGCCTTGCTGAGCTTCAGGACGTCCTCGATCGCGGCGTCCTCGTCGGCGTACGGATAGAACCGTGTCCCACCGAGCGCCGGTCCGAGGGCGGTCGAGTAGACGGCGATGATCGCCTTCAGGCCGCTGGCCCGGTCCTGGCAGAACACGACCTGCTCGTGCCCCGCGTCCTTCAGGTGGTCGTTCCGGTCGAAGACGCTCACGGCGCCGCTCCTGTCGGGTGGTGCCCGCCGGGTGGCCGCCGGGCTCGGGTTCGCCGGGCCCTCGTGAGGCGCGACGTCGTGCTGGGGGAGGTGTGCCCCACGTCTCAGCCTAGCGACGCACGGCGCCCGGGACGTGCGAGCATCGCCCCATGACGGCGCACGCGGCCCTCCTGCGGGTCTACGAGCCGCTGGCCGCCTTCACGGGCGAGCAGCGCACGCGGTGGGAGAGCTACCTGGGGGCCCAGGACGCCCCGAGCCCGGCGGCGGGCCTGGCGATGGAGCGCACCGCCGCGCTGCTGGCGCTGGCCGGCCGGCCGCCGCGGGTGCTGCCCGAGCTTCCGGAGCACGCGTATGTCACCGAGATCGACGGCGTGACCCTGGTGTGCCCGTGGCGAACCCGGCTGCGGGCGCTGGAGGCGCTCGAGGAGTTCGTGCAGGACCTGCCCGAGGAGGTCGTCAGCGCCTTCTTGCCGCTGCCGCTGGTCGCGTCGGTCGGCAAGGACCTCGACGCGTGGCGCGCTGCGCACCCGGACGAGCGCAGCCACCAGCTGTCGTCCACGTGGCAGGTGCCGCTGCGCTGGTTCGTGCTGTTCGGCGCCGAGGAGCGTGAGGTCCGACTCGGGACGCCGAGCCTCGGCAACGGGCCCGGTGGTGCCCCAGCCGGGCGGCTCACCGGACGCAGCCTGGTCTACCGGACGCCGATGTCCTCAGCCCGCCGTCGTACGGCCCGGGCGCTCGGGATCCTGCGCCGCGCGGTCGACGACTCGACCGTGACCGCCGAGGTCGAGGACCAGGGCCGGTGGCTCGAGGACTTCCACCCGCGCTCGATGGTCGAGCTCGACTACGGCGGGCTGGTGCACCTGCTCGACGACGTCACGCTGCAGGAGGACGAGTCGGCCCGCGACATCACCGCGGCGCTGGCCGCGCTGGGGACCGGGGAGGCCGACGTGGCCGCCGCGGCGTACCGCCGGGTGACCGTGCGCATGAAGGCTCTTCAAGCGGTCGAGAGCGCCAGTTGAGGCCGGTGTCGGGGCATGGCGGTCGTCGTCGGACTAGTCCGAAGATGGTCCGTGCGGGCCATACCGGGAAAAGCCGACAAGAAGCATCATCAATGTATGCGGGCAGACGACCCGCAACCGAGAGGACAGTCCATGAGCACACGAACCCCCGACGCCGAGGCCCTGCTCACGCCTGCTGAGGTCGCCACCATGTTCCGCGTCGACCCCAAGACCGTCACCCGCTGGGCGAAGTCCGGCAAGCTCACCTCCATCCGCACGCTCGGCGGTCACCGCCGCTACCGCGAGGCCGAGGTCCGCGCCCTGCTTGCCGGCATCCCCGTCCCCCGACCCCAGTCCCAGGCCTGACCGACCGGGGCTCGCTCGAGCCCTGACCGCGCGCTGCAGGTCCAGATCCCGCCTGCAGGACGCGCGTCACCCACGGACCGCAGGCCCGTACGACACGCCCTGCGCGACACACGCGACACCACACCACAGCGCCACGCCCTGGACCCGGGCGAGGTGCTGTTCTGCGTTGAGGGCACCGGTCCCACCGGGCGCGCCGCGCCACAGGGGTCGAGACAGGGGTCGAGCGATCTCGACGGCGGGCGAACAGCTGCCGCCTGCATTCTGGCCCGACACGGTCCGACCCCGCTCAGCACCTGCGTGAGGGCGACCCGTCTCGAGGTCGAGCGACTTTCTGGAACCGGGTCGCGTCGACCGACGGTGTTCACGCCCTCGCCGCCCCCGAGCAGGCGCCCGCTGCATCGACGGGCAGCCGCACGGTGAACTCGGCGCCGCCGCCGCGCAGGTTCGTCGCGCGCACGTCGCCGCCGTGCGCGACGACGATGGCTTTCACGATGGCCAGGCCCAACCCGGTCCCGGACCGCTCGCCGGCCGCCTGGGGGTTCCAGGTCCGGTCGAACAGTCGAGGCAGGCGGGCCGGGTCGATGCCCTCGCCCTCGTCGACGACGTCGATCACCACCTCGTCACCGTGCCGGCTGCACCGGAGCCGGATCACGTCTTCGTCCGCCGTGTGGCGCAACGCGTTCTCCACCAGGGCGTCCAGCGCTGACTCCAGCAACGAGGCGTCCCCGACGATCGGGCACGGCTCGCTGTGCACGTGCCAGGTCCGGCGGGCGGCGGGCTGCCAGCGCAGCCGCGCCGACTCGAGCAGGTCCGCCAGGTCCAACGGCTGGCAGTCGAGCAGCTCCTCGAGCCGGGTCGCCCTGAGCAGGAGCAGTCGTGAGGAGATCCGCGTCATGCTGTCCAGCTCACGCAGGATGACGTCGGTCTCCTCGCGCAGCGCGTCGGCACCAGGCTGGGTCTGGATCAGCTCGGTGTAACCACGGGCGATCGTGATGGGAGTTCGCAGCAGGTGCGAGGCATCCCGCAGGAAGTCGCGCTCGTTGGTCCTGAGCCGCTCCTGTTCCCGCGCGTACGTGCGCACCTCGCCCAGCGCGGCCTCACGACGCGAGCCGTGGACCATGTTGGCGATGAACAGCGCCGCCATGAGCGGCACCTCCGTCAGCTCGGCGGGGTCGAGCCCCTCGGTGTCCACCGCGGCGAACAGCTCCACGCTGGTCAGCGCGCAGACGGCGAGCAGTGCCACCACCGTCCAACGCAGGCGCCACGTCCGATAGCCGTACACGATGGTGAGGCTGATCCAGATCACGTGGAACGGGACGGTCTGTCCGACCTCGGTGGTCAGCAGGGCGATGAGGTTGACGGTGATGAAGGCGCCCAAGCCCAGCTCCGGCAGATAGCTACGCAGCGCCGAAGGCATAGCCGGAGTTCCTGACGGTGGTGATGCTGTCCGGCGGGAGCTTGGCCCGCAGGCGTGCGACGTACACGTCGACGACGTTGTCGGTGTGCCCTCCCGCCACCCCCCACACGTCGGCGAGGATCTCCTCGCGCGTGCACACTTCGCCGGCTCGCCGCAGCAGGTGGCTGAGCAGGAGGTTCTCGCGTTCGGAGAGCCCGACCAGGGTGTCCCCCACCCGGACCGTCCGTCGATGGGTGTCGAGGGTGACGCTGCCGTGCCGCAGCCGGCGGGGCGTGGTCGACGTCGCCCTCGGGGCCGACGTCTGGGCCGTGTCCAGCGCGCGCCGATCGTCAAGGCGTCGCTCGGCAGTGCGGCGGTCGACCGGCGGGGGGACCTTCGCTGCCCCCCGGTGTGCACGTTCAACCGGGCGACGAGCTCCGCGAGGACGAACGGCTTCACGATGTAGTCGACCGCGCCCTGCTCGAGGCAGCGGACTCGGGTCCGGGGCTCATTGAGGGCCGAGAGCATCAGCACGGGCAGACGCGGCTGCGCAGCCAGGACTGCCGGAAGCACCTGGTCGCCGGAGGTCCCGGGCATGAGGACGTCCAGGAACATCCCGTCGTAGCGTTGCGCACGCAGCCGGACCAGGGCCCCCGCCGCCGTCGCTTCGGCATCGACCTCGATGCCACGCCCCGCCAGCGCCTTCGACAGCAGGCGCCGGATGTCGGGCTCATCGTCCACGACCAGCACACGCACGAGCACCGCCTCCTCCGCTGCCCCGCAGCATCGGGCGCGCGCGAGCCGCAAGCAAAGGGCCGTTCGGGCCCCTTTCCCGGGGACCTTGGACCCGGGCAGCAGCGCCGACGAGCGACGCCCGGCCGGTGGCCGCTGACGACGTGCTGACCGCGACGTGACAGCGCTGTCACCAGCACCTGCAGAGCGCTGCCACGAGGACACCCTCCACCCACCGGTCCTCCTACCGCGGGACCGGACGTGGCCGCGAGCCTGGCCGCGAGGTGATGGTGGCCTTGACGCGGACCGCAGAGGGGATCGCAGATGAGATCGAAGCTGATGTCTGGACTGGCGGCGGCGCTACTGGTGGGCGCAACGGTCGTCGGCACCGCCGGCGTTGCCGTCGTGTCGCCGGCGGCGGCGGCGCCGTCGTCGCCGACGGACGGGACGCAGGTGCCGCACTACTTCGGGCCCTGGCCAAACTGGGCCAACAGCCCCTTCACGCTTCCCGACGCGGCGGTCACGATCACGGGTGACGGGCAGGGCGCCGCGGCGACGGCGCAGGTCGATCCGATGACGGGCGGCATCGCGAGCGTCGAGGTGACCGCCCCCGGATCCGACTACACCACCGCCACCCTGTCGATCGCCGGTGGCGACGGCGGGGCCGCAGCCACGGCCAACATCACCGCGACCGGCGCGGTCGTCGACTACGCGGTCAGTGCCCCCGGCGGCAGCTACGGCGCCTTCTCGGTCGACGTCACCGGAGGCGGCGGGACGGGTGCGACCGCAGGCCCTTCGGGCGGCGTCGATGCCGTGCACCTCAGCGACGGCGGCGGCGGCTACGCCATGCCGACCGTCGATTTCGACCTCCCCGACGACCCGACGGGCACGAAGGCCAAGGGCCACGTCCCGATGATCTCGCAGGGCGACACCGTCGACGGCATGGTCGACGGCGTCATCACGACGGTCGTGGTCGACAACCCCGGGTCGGGCTACAGCACGGCCCCGGGCGTGGCGGTCCTCAACGGCACGAGCCTCGACCCGATGAGCGGCGCGACCCCGGCCACTGCCACCACGACCCTGCAGCTGATCGACCTGGCACCGATCGCCATCGGCAGCGGCTACACCGCGACGCCGACAGTGACGGTCACGGACCCGACCGGGGCTGGGAACGGCGCAGTCGGCAGCGCGCGCACCGACGTCGGCGCCATCGGCAGCATCAACGTCGACAGTCCGGGGACGGGCTACCTCAGCGTCGGCATGCGCAAGTTTCAGGACCAGCTGCCGCTGCCGTGCACGCCGGGCACCGACGGCGCGGGCTGCCCCGCTGACCCCTCCGCCCCGTTCCTGCCGATGGCGGTGCCTGACACGACGTCCTTCCCCGGCGCCGACACCTACGAGATCGGCCTGGTCCAGTACCGGACACGGTTCTCCTCCGACCTGCCGCCGACCCTCGTGCGCGGGTACGTCCAGCTCTCGACCAGCGCGGTGCCCGGTCAGCAGGTGCCGCTGTCGAACGAGCTGCTGGACGGCACCCGCCAGCCGCTGACCCGCACAGGGGTCACGGCGCCCAAGCCGCTCGGTCCCGTCATCCCCGCGACGAAGGACCGACCCGTGCGCATCGTGTTCCGCAACCTGCTGCCCACCGGCGCGGACGGCGACCTGTTCCTGCCGACCGACAGCAGCATGATGGGCTCAGGCGAGGGCCCCATGACGATGCCGACCCCCGCGGACCAGGGCACCGTCGTCGACGATGTGCGCAACCCGCTCTGCACGCAGGACCCGAAGTCCGACATGTGCTTCAAGGACAACCGGGCGACACTGCACCTGCACGGTGGGATCACACCGTGGATCTCCGACGGCACGCCGCACCAGTGGATCACCCCGGCCGGCGAGCAGACGACCTGGCCGCAGGGCGTGAGCGTGAGCGACGTGCCGGACATGGCGACGGCCGGCTGCGACTCCGCCACCGACGGCTGCCAGACCTTCTACTACACCAACCAGCAGTCGGCGCGGCTGATGTTCTACCACGACCACTCGTACGGCATCACGCGCCTCAACGTCTACGCCGGCGAGGCCGCCGGCTACCTCATCACCGACGACACCGAGAAGAAGCTGGTCAGCAGCGGCACCATCCCCGGCGAGGACAGCACGGTCCCCCTCATCGTCCAGGACCGCACCTTCGTGCCCGGACCTCAGCAGCTGTCCGACCAGGACCCCACCTGGGACACCTCGCGGTGGGGCAGCAAGGGGAGCTTCTGGTACCACCACGTGTACATGCCGGCCCAGAACCCCGGTGACCCGTCGGGCATGAGTGCCTACGGCCGATGGATGTACGGCCCTTGGTTCTGGCCGCCCGCGTCCGACACGGCCCACGGGCCCATCGACAACCCGTACTACGACCCGAGCTGCGACCTGGACGTGCCCTCGAGCTGGCAGTACCAGACCGACCCCTTCTGCGAGCCGAAGCAGATCCCGGGGACGCCGAACATCTCAGCCGGCATGGAGCAGTTCAACGACACGCCCATCGTCAACGGCGTCGCCTACCCGAAGGTGACGCTGCAGCCCAAGTCGTACCGGTTGCGCGTCCTGAACGCCGCCAACGACCGATTCTTCAACTTCCAGTGGTACAAGGCCGATCCCCTCCAGGGCGAGGGCACCACGGAGGTGGCGTTGAAGCCGGCCGAGCTGGCGGCGGCGCAGACCGACCCGGTCGTGTCCCCCACGCCGGTCGACGCCGGTAAAGACGCCGCCGGTCCTGACTGGGTCCAGATCGCCAACGAGGGCGGCTTCCTGCCGGCCCCCACGGTCATCGACGGGCAGCAGCCCACGACGTGGATCACCGATCCGACGCGGTTCGACGTGGGCAACGTCGACAAGCACTCGCTGCTGCTGGGACCGGCCGAGCGGGCAGACGTCGTCGTCGACTTCTCGAGGTTCGCGGGTCAGACGCTGATCCTGTACAACGACGCTCCCGCGGCGTTCCCCGCCCGGGTGCCGTCCTACGACTACTACACGGGCGCCCCCGACCTCAGTCCGGTCGGCGCCCCGAAGATCTTGCCTGGCTACGGGCCGAACACCCGCACGGTCATGCAGGTGACGGTCGCCGCGACGACGCCGGCGGCGCCGTTCGACCTCGGCAAGCTGCGCGCGGCCTTCCAGCACAACGCCGCGGGGACCGGCGTCTTCGAGAGCGGGCAGAACCCCGTCATCGTCGGGCAGGCGGCTTACAACTCGGCGTACGGAACGTCGTTCGCCGCCAGCAGCAACTGCAACGCACCGGGCACCTCGGTGCAGCGGTGCGACGGTCTGGTCCGCGTGCACGACAGCTCCATCTTCGGCTTCAACACCCTGAAGGGGCAGGCCACGAAGACGACCGCGCCGCTCGGGCCGAAGGCGATCCACGACGAGATGAACTCGACGACGTTCGACGAGTTCGGACGCATGCAAGCGACCCTGGGCGTCGAGGCGCAGCCACCGACACCCGGCGCGCAGAACGTGACGCTCTACCCCTACACCAACCCGACGACCGAGATCATCGACGGCACGCGCCTGCCCTCCGCCGATACGCGGGTGACGCCGATGACCGACGCGACGGACGGGACGCAGATCTGGCGCTTCACCCACAACGGCGTCGACACGCACCCGCTGCACTTCCATCTCTACGACGTGCAGGTGATCAACCGGGTCACGTGGGACAACATCGTCAAACCGCCTGACCCCAACGAGCTGGGATGGAAGGACACGGTCCGGATGTCGCCGCTCGAGGACACGATCGTCGCGCTGCGCCCGATCGTGCCGAAGGTGCCGTTCGAGGTGCCGAACTCCGTTCGACCACTCAACCCAGCCATGCCTCTGGGCTCGACCACGGGCTTCAACAGCACGGACGTCAACGGCAACCCGACCGCGCCGATCAGCAACGCGCTGGTCAACTTCGGCTGGGAGTACGTCCTGCACTGCCACATCCTGTCGCATGAGGAGATGGACATGATGCGGCCCGTGACGTTGGCGCTGCCGCCGAACAAGGCCAGTGGGCTGCGGTTCTCGTTCACCGGGAACGGCAAGAACCGTCGCGTCGTCGTTGGTTTCGACGACAACTCGATCACCGAGACGGGCTTCGTCCTCCAGCGCAGCGCGAACGGCACCACCTGGACCGACGCGGGAACCAGCGCCTCCCCGCTTGCGCAGGACAACGTGCACGGTCTCCGCGCGATCACGGACCAGGTCGCCGACTCGGGTACCCCGTGGCTCTACCGCGTCGTGGCGCAGAACAGGGTCGGGTACGGCGGCGCCTTCCCGGAGAAGACGGTCACCAGCATCTCCGACGTGGCCGGGGTCAACGCGCCGGCAGCTCCGACCGCGCTCGCCGCGACGGTGCAGTCCGGTCCCCGCGTGGCCCTGACGTGGCGCGACAACGCCGGGAACGAGACCGGGTTCCCGGTGGAGCGCTCGGTGGACGGCGGCAAGACGTGGACCGCGCTGGCCACGGCTCCGCCGCGCAACAGCACGGGCAACGTCGCCTTCGTCGACACGACCGTTGTGCCGGGCGGCTCGTACACCTACCGCGTCGCCGCACGCAACATCGCCGGGCTCAGCGCCTGGTCGGCGACGGCAGCGACGGTCCCGGCGCTGCCCGCCGCACCGAGCGGTGTCACCGCTGCAGCCGCGAGAGCCGGCAACGGTGAACGAGTGATCGTCCGGTGGACGGACAACGCCACGGACGAGTCCTCCTACACGGTCCAGTGGAGCGCCAACGGGGTGACCGTGACCGGCACGGGCAGCGCCGCGGCGAACAGCACGACGTTCACGACGGGGACCCTCGCCCGGCAGGTGTGGCAGGTCAGGGTCGGCGCGAACAACGTCGCGGGCACGTCCTGGACAGCCTGGACGAGCGTGCCGGCAGCGCCGTGACGCGACGCGGCCTCAGCGCGCAGCGCTGAGGCCACGTCGGATGCCGGAGGGGAGGACGGGCCGCAGCAGGCCCGCCTCCCCTCCCGGGGCGTGCGCCGCATCGTCGCAGCGGCCCGGATCCGTCAGGCGGCTGTCAGGACCCGTCAGGTCCGCCCTCTGCGTGCGCGGGGGAGCGCACGCTGGTCGGGACGTCGTCCCGTGGAGGAGCTGAGCACCATGAACGTCCCCGTCCCCGAGGGCCGGCCTCAGCCGGACGCCACCCCGATAGCCGAGCGCACGACCTGGCGCTGCGCGACCTCCCGTCCAGAGGTGGTCCTCAGCCTGCGAGGCGCGGTCGACTCGGCCTGCGTCCAGGACCTCCAAGCGGCGGTGGAGCAGGCGCACCGGTCCGAGGCCGATCTCGTCGTCTGCCTGGAGCAGGAGGGCTCGCTGGACTCCTGCGCGCTGGCGGTGCTCGTGACGGGCAGCCGGCGTGCACGTCGCTACGGCGGCCACGTCGTCCTGTACGACGCACCCGAGCGCGTCCTGGGCGTCCTGCGCCTGACCGGCTTGGCGCGCTCGTTCGTCCTGCGCGGGCGGGCGGGCGCCGGCGACGGGTCGGCCTGACCAGTAGCGCCCGGCTCGAGGGCGCGTTCCTCGACGGCCCGCCGCTCACGGGGCCCCTCGATCAGCTCGACGGCCTCGGGCGGGCGCGGGTCTCCAGGGTTCGGGGGAGGGAGGTGGCCTGCGGTGCGTGGCCGCTGTTCCCCTCGCCGTCCTCGCGGACGTCGAGCAGCAGGGCCTGACCGGCATCGGCCAGGTGCGCAGCCTCGGCGGCGCCGGCGGTCACCTGGTATCCGCGGCTGTCGAAAGAGGCTGTGACCGCGTAGCGGTCCCCCCGGACCAGGGTGTGGCGGAACTCCAGCGGTCGTCCGTGCAGGTAGCCGGTGCGCTCGACCATGAGCAGGGCCGAGGTGGCGGGCATGTGCAGCAGGTCGCGCTCCCCGCGGGTCGGCTGGACGGCACGGACCTGCTCGCGCCCGCCGGTCAACCGGATGCCGCAGTGGTCGGCAAGCTCGTCGTACAGCGCCGTGTGGGTGAAGTCGGCCTCGAGCAGGGGGTGCGCCACCTGGGCGGGGAGCCATGCGCGGTCCAGCGCGAGGGGTTCGTCGCCGGCCAGGCGCAGGCGCTCCAGGTAGACCAACGGGGTCGATTCCTCCAAGCCGAGCCGCACCGCGACTACACCGTCCGCGCGGACGGCCAGAGCGCGGACGACGCTGCGCTGCTCCAGTCCGCTGGACTCGACCGCCGCGAACAGGCTGGCCAGCGCGCCGAGCGACTGCTCGACCTCGACCGGCGCAAGGCGTGGACGGCGCCCGCGCGCAGCGGTCACCACGCCTTCGGTGCGCAGGTGCCGCAGGGCCTCGCGCACGGTGTGCCGGCTGACGGAGTACTGCTCGACCAGCTCGAGCTCACCGGGGAAGCTGGAGGTGAACTCGCCCGCGGCCAGCCGCACCCGCAGGTCGCTCAGCAGCTGCTGCCACAGCGGCACGCGGGTCGCGCGGCGCAGCCGGGTCGCCGGGAGCTCGTGGCTCAGGGACGTCACCTCCTGAATGTACGGACAAAAAAGCAGCTGGACAAGCCCTATGTTCCAGGTCACGGCCTTCGCCTATGATGTACGGACATTAGGCCGAACGCCACAGCGGCGAGGTGGGTCACGCAGGCAAGACAGTCCGCTTCGCCGAGAGCCGCTGCTTGGCTCCACAACGTCGGGGCAAGGGACCTGCGGGCGCAGACCGCAGCAGACGAGGAGACCGAAGATGGACTACGGAACCACTGTCACCACGGACCTGAGCTTCGACGAGGCGGTCGCCCGCACCCGGGAGGCGCTGCAGGAGCAGGGCTTCGGCGTGCTGACCGAGATCGACGTGCAGGCGACGCTGAAGAGCAAGCTCGATCAGGACATGGAGCAGTACCTGATCCTCGGCGCGTGCAACCCCCAGCTCGCCCACCAGGCGCTGGAGGTCGACCGCGACATCGGCCTGCTGCTGCCCTGCAACGTCGTGGTTCGTCGCAGCGGCGACGTGACCCTGGTGCAGGCCCTCGATCCCCAGGTCATGGTCAGCCTGCCCGGGCGACCGGAGCTGCAGCCGGTCGCCGACGAGGCCGCCGCGCGGCTGGGTGCCGCGCTGAACGCCGTGGCCGGCTCGTGAAGCCGGTCGATGTCATCGGCAGCCAGCCCGGGCGTGTGCTGCGCGTGGTCGTCGGCAGCGCCGTGATCGGCTGGGGGCTGCGGCGCGGCGACGGCCGGGGGCGGGCTGCTGCCGCCGCCGGCGTCGTGCCGCTGGCGGCGGGCGCAGCCGACGTCTGCCTGCTGGGCCCGCTGGTGCAGGGCCCGCTGCGGGGCAAGGCCTTCCGCCAGCAGCGTCGGGCGACCGGCCGGCTCTGACACCTTCGACCAGGGAGACCACCGTGGTGACTGCAGCTTCCAGCGGCGCCCCCGTCGTCATCGTGGGAGGCGGCCACAACGGCTTGGTGGCCGGTTGCTACCTGGCCAAGGCCGGTCGGCGCGTCCTTGTGCTCGAGGCCGGCGACAAGCTCGGTGGCGGGTCGCGCACCGACGAGACCATCCCGGGGTACCGCTTCAACACCCACGCGGCCGCGCACAACATCATCAACATGACGTCGATCCCGGCCGAGCTCGACCTGGCCGGAGCGGGACTCGAGTACCTCCCGATGGAGCCGTTCGCGACCGGCTTCTTCCGCGACGGCCGGATCGTGCGCTTCCATCGCGACATCGAGCAGACGGTCGCCTCCATCGCCGAGCATGACAAGGCCGACGCCGAGGCCTACCGGGCGTTCATGCACAAGGCCGTCCCGCTGGTGAAGACCGCGGTCACCGGGCTGGAGAGCGGCTCGAGTGCCGGCGGCGTGCTCAAGGCGGCCGGCAGCAAGCTCTGGCCGCTGCTGCAGGGGGTGAAGCGGTCGGGCGGTCCGATCGGTCTGGCGCACGACCTGGTCACGCCGTACGGCTCACTGCTCGAACGGGTGCTGCGCTCCGATCTGACCCGGGCTCCGATCTCGTCGTTCGCCAGCCACAGCTCGGCCGGCCCGCACCAGCCCGGCGGTGCGTTCTTCGTGTACTGGCAGGCCGCCTATCACCTGTACGGGCAGTGGCACCCGCGTGGCGGGTCGCAGGCGCTCACTGACGCGCTCGAGCGCCGGCTCACCGGCTGGGGCGGCCAGACCCGCACCGGTGCGGTCGTCGCGCGCATCGACGCCGCCGGTGGCCGCGCCCGGGCGGTCGTGCTCGAGGACGGCGAGCGGATCGAGGCCGCCGCGGTCATCACCGCGACCGACGTGCAGACCGCGCTGCTGGACCTGCTCGACCCGCCGCTGGCCGGCGATGCCGGCCGCGAGCTGTCCGCGGCGCACCGCGGCAACGCCGTGCAGCTCGTCGTGCACCTGGCGACCGACAAGCTCCCGCCGTATCCCGGCGCGCGTGAGGGCGACTGGAACGGCCTGCAGTCCCATGTCGACCACATGCCGCAGCTCACCAAGGGGTTCCTGGCCGCCGAGGCAGGGCGGCTGCCCGACCCGCCGCCGACCTACTGCTTCACCCCGAGCGTGTACGACGACAGCCTGGCCCCCGCCGGCCACCACACGGTGTACCTGGCTTGCCCGAGCGCGCCGTTCGAGGTCGACGGTGGCTGGGAGAGCCAGGCCGAGTCCTTCGCCGACGCGATGGTCGAGCAGGTGGAGCAACACGCGCCCGGCTTCCGCGACAGCATCCTGGCCCGCACCGTCCGCACGCCGACCCTCATGGCCGAGGAGCTGCGCTGGCCCGGGGCGCACCCGATGTATCTCGACATCAGCCTGGACCAGCTTGCGTTTCTCCGGCCGACCCGCCGGCTGTCCGGGCACACCGTCCCCGGCGTGCAGGGGCTGTTCACCTGCGGCGCGTCGACCGCGCCGGTCGGGGGCATCGCCGGCAGCAGCGGCAAGGCGGCGGCCCTGCAGCTGCTGAAGGAGGCGTGAGCGCTCCACCACCCGAGCAGGACCTGCAGGCGGTGCGCGAGGGACGGCTGGAGCTGCTCGACCTGCGCCCTTGGCCCGAGCGGCGTCTGCTCGGCCGTCCGCCGGGAGCTCGACCGGTGAGCGCTACCCCCGGGGGGTGACAGCCATCCGTCAGAGCCCCTGCGTAGGCAGCGCCAGGGTCACCCAGTCGTGCATGCCCCCGCGGTAGTAGGCCAAGGCGTCGGCCGGGAACCCGTCGGCGATGAGCTGCCGGATGGCGTCGGGGGACTGTGGGCACTGCGGCCCGTTGCAGAAGAACACGTTCAGCCCGTCGCGGGTGAGCTCGGGCTGTCGCTCCCTCGTCTGGTCATGGGGGATGTTGACCGCTCCCTGGATCGTGCGGCCGCCGAAGGACCCGGAGGTGCGGCTGTCCACGAGCAGGGCGCCTGCGTCGAGCAGGCCCAGGAGCTCGAGCTCCCCGACGGTCCGTACGCCCGGCGCGACCTCCAGTGGCTGCAGCTCGCCCCAGGTGGTGTCGACGGCGACGACCTGGGTCTCACCGTCGACCTCCCACGGCACACTGCGCGGGTCCTGGCTGCGCGTCCGCGGTGTCCGTCGAATCCTCATGGCGTCGTCCTCTCGATCTCAGATGCGTCGGCGGACGACGACGTACGCCGCCAGCCCCGTGCTGAACAGTGCCCACCAGAGGGGCTCGGCGAGCCGCAGTGGCCAGTCGGGTCGTCGACCGGCATGGCGCCGATGAGGCCAAGGCGCAGCGCGGTCCCGTGCCTGACGCGTGCGCAGCCGGCTGAGCCTGGAGAAACAGGCCGCGGCGGCCACCGCCGACCCCGACGAAGGGCATTGCGCTCATGGCCACCCCTTGCCTGGATACCCATGGGGGTACCTGTGTAGTCTTGCCCTGGACCCGCTATACCCCCACGGGTGTGTGCGACACGAACTCCAGGAGCAGACATGGCCACCAGCACGATGACCCCAGGGCCGACCCTCTCGGCCGTGCCTCCCCCCTCCTACGGTCCGCTGGGTCGCCTCGGGTTGTGGACCGCGGCGCACGTCAAGGTGCTCCTGATCGTGTGGTCGATCGTCGCCGTCGGACTGGGAGCTTTCGCACCCCGGGTCGAGGGCGCACTGGCCGGGGCCGGCTGGGAGGCCTCCGGGTCGGAGTCGGTGCAGGCCCGGGACCTGGTGCAGCAGCAGTTCGGCGGCCTGTCCAGCGCTGCGCTGCAGGTCGTCGTCCGCGCCGACAGCGGCCTGGACGCCGGCCGCGGCGCCGAGGTCGTGCGCGAGGCCACCGCGCTGCTGGAGGCGGACGACCGGCTGTCCACCATCGTCCCGCCCACACCGGGGCTGTCGATCTCGCAGGACGGCCGTACGGGCGTGGTGCAGGCCGGCGCGGCCACGACGAACATGAACGAGATGGTCCGCGCCGCAGACGATCTCAAGGAGCCGCTGCGGGAGCTGTCCGGCGACGGCGTCACCGTCGCGCTGACCGGCTCGTCCGGCCTGTGGAGCGACTTCAACGAGGCCAACCTCAACGCCATGCTCAAGAGCGAACTCTTCAGCTGGCCCGTGACCCTCACCATCATGGTCCTGGCGTTCGGCTCGCTGGTCGCCGCCGGCCTGCCGCTGATGCTGACCATCCTGGGCCTGGTCTCGGCTGCCGGGACCCTCTACATCGGCGCGCAGTTCGCCGACATCAGCATCTGGGCGCTGAACTTCGCCCTGATGTTCGCGCTCGCCCTCGGCATCGACTACGCGCTGTTCCTGGTGGTCCGGTTCCGGGCCGCCAGAGCCAGCGGCGTGAGCGCTGCGCAGGCTGTCGCGGTCACGATGGACACCGCCGGCAAGGCGGTGCTGTTCTCCGGTGTCACTGTGCTCATCTCGTTGTCGGCCGTCCTGCTCGTGCCGTCGCCGGCCTTCCGGTCCATGGCGCTGGGCATCATGATCGCGGTCGGCTTCATCCTCGCCGCGACCCTCACCCTGCTGCCGGCTGTCCTGGCCCGCCTCGGCGAGCGCGTCAACGGCCTCTCGATCCCCGGCATCTCGCCCGGTGAGCACCGCTCCGCACGGTTTGCCGCCTGGGGAGAGCGGCTCTGGCGCCGCCCGCTGCTCTACGGCAGCGTCGCTCTGGTCGCGTTGCTCGCGCTCGCGCTGCCGGTGCTTGGCCTGCAGACCGGCATGCCGAGCATCAAGGTCGTCCCGAGCCAGGACAGCAGCCGCGTCGGCTACGACCTCGTCCAGGAGGCCTTCGGACCCGGCGCGCCCGGAACCCTGCAGGTCGTCACGACCCTCGCCGACGCTGCCGCCGTGACCAGCGCCGCCGAGGCCGACCCCGGGGTGGCCAGGGTCTTCCCCGCGATGCCCGGCGCCGACGGCGTCACCTCGCTGGTGCAGGTCGTCCCCGCCAGCGACCCGTCGTCCACCGCGACCGGCGACACCGTCGACCGGCTGCGAGGCAGCCTGCCCGCCGGCACGCTGGTCGGTGGGACCGCCGCGGAGAACCACGACCTCGAGACGGTCCTGAACGACAAGACGCCCCTGGTCGTGGGGATCGTGCTCGCGCTGGGGTTCGTCCTGCTGCTTGTCGCCCTGCAGGCCCCCCTGCTCGCGGCGATGGGCGTGCTGACCAACCTGCTCGCCACCGGTGCTGCGTTCGGCGCGGCCAAGCTGATCTTCCAGGACGGCATCGGCGCCTCCCTGTTGGGCTTCGAGTCCCAGGGCTTCCTGGACGCCTGGGCCCCGGTGTTCTTCTTCGCGATGATCTTCGCGATCGGGATGGACTACACGGTCTTCCTGCTCGCCAGCGCCAAGGAGCACTGGGAGATCTCCGGTGACCCGAGGGAAGCCATGATCGGCGGCATCGCGCACTCCGGGCGGGTCATCTTCGCTGCCGCCGGCGTCATGGTCGCGGTCTTCTTCACCTTCGCCCTGTCCGGCCCGCTGCCGCCCAAGGAGATGGGCGTCGTGCTCGGCATCGCCGTGCTGCTCGACGCCGCCCTGATCCGCCTGCTGCTGCTGCCGGTGCTGATGCGCCTGACCGGTCGGGCTGCCTGGGCCTGTCCGACCTGGCTGAGCAGGGTCCTGCCCGACATCCGCTTCAGCCACTGACGGTCAGCCCACCCGCGGTCAAGCACTGGACCCCGCCTCCTCCGGGACGTGGGGCCCAGGGCTGATCGCGACCGGCGGTTCGAGGGCTCTCAGCGTGCCGCGGCGGGGCGACACCTAGGTTCGAGCTCCCGAGGAATGGTCACACCCGTGAAGTCAGTGCTTTCGACCGGCTTGGCAGGTCTCACCTGGTGCCTGGTGGTCTCGTGCGCTGCGTCCTCCAACTCCCAGCCCGACACGGCCCAGCCCGACAACAGCGCCCCGACGGCCAGCCTGGCTGCAGCGGTCCAGCAGCGCCTCGACGCGCTGCAGGCTGCGGTCGACGGCTGGCAGCGGGCCGACGACCTGGCCTCCGCCAAGTCTGCTGCCGAGACCGCCCGCAACCTCATCACCGGGCCGGATGTCCATGGCTACGGCGACCTCGACGGCGACGGCCGCACCGGCGGCGCCAGCCTGACCGGCCTGCTGCCCGGCGAGCAGGGGCAGCCCGGACTCGTCACGTCCCCGGCGCCGGTCTGCGTCGAGCGCGACGTGCTGGGCGGGAGCTGGGCGGACCCGGCTGCCCGATGGGAGGAGGTCCGCACCCGGATCGCCACGTGGAACCCGACCGACAACACCTTCCCGGCGCTCCCCAGCCATCCGCAGCGGGTCGTCGGCTGGGCGTCGCTGACGCTGGCGGCGCCCACGCTCGAGCTCGCCCGCGAGTACGCCGGCCACGCGCAGTTGCACGTCCGCGTCGCGCGCGAGGCGCTGAACGGCTGCTGACGCAGGCTCGTGGCTCCGAACACGCTCCGGGTCAGCCGACAGGCCAGGTCGACGTCGGTGTGCGGGGCGCAGCGACCACAGCCCGGTCCGCCTATGATACCGGGGGTGGTATCCGGCGACGACGGGAGCGCAACCATGTGCAGACCAGCGACATGCAAGGAGTGCGGCAAGGCGACCTGGGCGGGGTGCGGCCAGCACGTCGACTCCGTGTTGGCCGGGGTGGCGCCCTCGCAGCGCTGCTCCTGTGATCCGGCCGCACCCCGCAGAGCGGGTACAGGGCGACGCTGGGGACTGTTCCGACGCTGACCGTCACCGTGCTGCCGTCGCGCGAGCGCGGTCGAAGGACAGTGCCCGGTCGCGCAGGGCCGTGTGCACGAACACCTGCCGGTCGCTCCGCGCACCGCTCAGGTCCCTCGCCGCGGGGAGGTGACCAGCGGCCTCGAGCCGGGCGTGCCAGCGGATCCTTGCGTCCTACCCGCTGGGTCAGTCCCGGCGCGCGGTCAGCAGGACGTCGACGGCCACGTGGTCACCGACCGGACGCTCGACCTGACCCAGCCTGTCGATCCGCAGGCCGGCGGCGATCTCGCGCAGCACCTCCACGTCCCACAGCAGTGCGGGGTCCTGCGGACCGCCGGTACCGCGGACGAGGTTGTCTCGGTCATGACCCAGCGCCAGCAGCAGGCCACCGGGGGCCAAGGAAGCGGCCGCGCGCAGCAGTGCTGCCGTGAGCTCCGGACGCGTCAGGTGCAGGTAGAGCACCAGGACCAGGTCGTACGACGCCGGCTCCAGGTCGACGGTGGTGGCGTCGGCGACCTGCCAGTCGACGTCCAGGCCCCGCTGCCCGGCGCGTGTGCGCCCCCTTGCCAGACCCGCCGCCGAGAAGTCCAGAGCGGTGACCTGCCAGCCCAGCGAGGCGAGCCACAACGCCATCCGGCCCTCGCCGGCCGCGAGGTCCAGCGCCCGCCCCGGAGGCAGCGCGGCCAGCGGCTGCGCGGCCAGGGCGTTCGGCTCGTCGGACCACTGCTGGGCCTTGGCATAGCGCGCGTCCCAGTCGGCGGCGTCCATCGACGTCATGCGTCCAGCTCAATCTCGAAGCCGGCCTTCTGGGCGTTGTCGAAGTCGTCGTCGACGTGGACGACGTCATGCTGCGCCCGGTCGAGCAGGCTGGCAGCGATGCTGGCCCGGAAGCCGCCGGCGCAGTGGACCCACACCCGGCCGGCCGGCACCTCGTCCATGCGGTCGACGAGCTCGTTGAGCGGGATGTGCACCGAGCCCGCGACGAAGCCGCCGGCACGCTCGTCCTGGCGCCGCACGTCGAGGACCTGCGCTCCCGGCTCGGCGGCGACGCCCTCGAAGTCGGTGACCGGGTAGGTCCGCAGCGGCACGCCCTCGGCCAGGGTCGCGAGCTCACCGGTGGCGGCGCCGGCCAGCCGGTCGATCCCGATCCTGACCAGCTGGCGCTGCGCGGCGGCGACCTGCTCGGGGCTCTCGCCGAGCACCGTGAGCGGCGCACCCCACGGGACGATCCAGCCGACGTAGGTCGAGAACTGCGTGCCCATCTCGACCGAGACGGTCCCGGCCAGGTGCCGGCCGGCGTACGCGGACTTGTCCCGCAGGTCCACGACCCATTCCCCCGCTCCGATCCGGCCGGCGAGCTCGACCGGGTCGACCGGTGCGGGCGGCGACAGGTCGGGGGCCTGCGGTCCCGCCGCGTTGAGGGCCCCCATGTGCGCGTAGTAGGCGGGGTAGCCGGTCAGGCCGGCGACCAGCTTGTCGACGAAGGCCTGCTCGTCGTCCTCGGTCAGGGCGTCGTTGCGCTGCTTCTCCTGGCCGATGGTGCTGTCGCTTCCGCCGCTGGCACCGCCGGAGGAGCAGAAGCTGCCGAAGCCGTGGGTGGGGTAGACCGGCGTGCTGTCGGCAAGGGTCGACGCGAGTCTTCGCGCCGAGTGCCACAGCTTGCGGGTCAGCTCGTCGGTGCGGTCGGCGCCGAGCAGGTCGGTGCGCCCGACGCTGCCGTAGAGCAACGACCCGCCGGTGAAGACGACGGCGGGGCCCTCGCCGCCCGAGATGACGTACGACACGTGCGTGTCGGTGTGACCGGGCGTCGCCACCACCCGCACGTGCATGGTGCCGGCCGACAGGTCGTCGCCGTCGTGGACCGCGCAGCGGTCGAAGGCGACCTCGTCGCGCCCGGCCACGACGTAGGTCGCGCCTGTCGCGCGCGCCAGGGCCAGCCCGCCGGTCACGTAGTCGTTGTGCAGGTGTGTCTCGAGCACCAGGGTCACGGGCACTCCCAGCTCGGTGAGCAGCGTCTGCACCCGGTCGGTGTCGCGCTGCGGGTCCACCACGATCGCGCAGCCGCCGTCGCTCACGACGTAGCTGCGGTCACCCAGGTCGGGGGTCTCGATGACGTCGACGCGCATGCGTGCCTCCACGGGTTGTCGGCCGGCTGTATTGTCCGTACATTAGGCCGATGACCTCTCCAGGGCAAGCGCGGGTGATGGAACGCTCCGCCACCGCGCCGCTGCGAAAGCAAGGGTGACCGACGTGCGCACCCGGTTGGCCGAGGGCGAGTTCACGACCACGGCGCCCCCGATGAAGCGGATCAACCACGGGATCATCCGAGCTGTCTCGGCGTCACCCTTCATCGCATCGGCACGCGCACAGCACGTCGCCCGGGAGGAGCAGTTCGCAACATTCTCGGACGCGGCCGTCGGGCCGGCCACGCAGCAGTGCTCGCGGCAGTCTGGCGCGACCTGCGGATGGGGGCGGACGCGGCGGCGCTCGGTCCCCGTGCGTGCTGGAACGCCCTGGCTTCGCGCGCCGTTGCCTACGTCAGGGCACCGTCGGTGTCCACGGCGATGCCGTCGCCCACGTCGAGGAGGACGATGAGCTCGCGCACGACCCCGCCCGCCCGAAGCACTGCCACCAGGAGCAGTTCTGGGGCCCGCCCGGCGTTGCTGGCGGCCACCGCCGCGCTCGCCGCTGTCGCCGTGGTCGGCGCCGTCGTCCTGATCGGGAACGACGACAGCGACAGCGACGCGACGACGGCTTCGGGCGCCCCGTTCGGCATGGCTCACGTGCACGGCCTCGGGATCGACCCGCAGGACGGCGCGCTGCTCGCCGGCACGCACTACGGTGCCTTCCGCGTCGGCCAGGACGGCAGCGTCGAGCAGGTCGGTCCCACGCAGGACTTCTTGGGCTTCGCTGTCGCCGGCGCCGACCACTACCTCGCCAGCGGCCATCCCGGTGCTGAGCAGGCGGATGCGCCGCCCAACCTGGGCCTGATCGAGAGCACCGACGGCGGCACGAGCTGGGACAGTCTCAGCCTGCGGGGCGAGGCCGACTTCCACACGCTCGAGGCTCGGCACGACCAGGTGTACGGCCACGCCGGCGGGCGACTGATGGTGTCGCAGGACAAGAAGACGTGGGACGAGCGCGCCAGCATCTCGATCGCCGACCTCGCCGTCAGCCCCGACGATCCGGACACGGTCATCGCCACCACCGAGCAGGGACTGTCCGTCAGCACTGACGGCGGCAACACCTTCAGCGGAGTCCCGAACGGACCGGTCATGGTGCTGATCACCTGGACGGACGAAGGAACGATCGTCGGCGTCGACCCGCAGGGTGCCGTGCACGTCAGCGGCGACCGCGGCACGAGCTGGGAGCGGCGCGGGACGGTCGGGGGTCAGCCCGCCGCACTCACCGCAACGGCCGACGCGGTGTACGTCGCGACCGCTGACGGTCAGATCGTGGAGTCCACCGACGGCGGGAGAACGTTCGACGTGCGCTACGAGGAGGCGCGCTAGCACCACGCCGTGGCAGCTCTCGGACTTCGTGGTTCCTGTCGGCCACGAGCAGGGTCCGTGGCCGCGTGCCCAGGCGCAGGCCGGTCCGGCCCTGCCCCGTGGCTTCACGCGCGGTGCAGCTCCTCGCGGGCGACCCGACGAGCGATGCTCTCCACGTCGGCCGCGGTGAGCTGCTCACGGGGCTCGTGGACGGCCTGTCGCAACAGCCGGCGAACCAGGGCTGAGGTCGGAATGTGCGCCTCGGCGGCCTGACGGCGCAGCTGCGCGTCGAGCTCACGGTCGATGCGCAGGTGCAGGGGCACGTCGAGCGCTGCCGCCTTCTCCACGATCTCCGATTGGGCAGTCTCGGCCGCTTCCTGAGCAACCTCGGCGCGGATCGCGTGGTGTCGGGCCCGTCGCGCTTCTCCGACGCCGTCGGTGGTCTCAGTCATCACGGGACTCCTTGCTGTCGAGGTAGTGACGCAGGTCGGCCCCGCGCGCTATCCAGGCCGTGACGCCGGACCCGTCGTGCGGGTCGCTGATCACCGTGAGCACGGCGCCTGCGCTCGGTGAATGTCCGATCAGCCGCGTGTAACCGGCGCGGCTCTTCGGGTCAGGCTCGCGGAGGAGGCTGTCTGGGTCCGTCGCCGCTTCCAGCGTCCAAGCCGGCTCAAGATCGACCGCGCCGGGGTAGCGGGCCGAGGGGATGGGCACGGCGTCCTCGCTGTCCCCCAGCGGCTCTCAGCCACAAGGTCAATGTAGCGCGTTGCAATACATCCGTCGGCAGGTGGCCATCGGCATCCGCTCTCGGGCCGCGCTTGAGCGGCATCGAGGAACTGCGTCGCCTTGCGCCGTCGACCGCGTCGGACTTCTGGCGGGGGACGGTCGCGTTGGCGTCAGGTCGGATCCGAGCTCTGTGGGAGTCGGCGCGGCAGCCAGCCACGCCAACCGTTGCCCGCGAGACCGGCGGCAACCGCGCCCCGCGACCTGTACGCGCAAGTCAGGAAGGGGTGTGAGGGGGTGGTCAGGGGCGGGCTCGAACCGCCGACCCCACGCTTTTCAGGCGTGTGCTCTACCAGCTGAGCTACCTGACCAGGGGAACTGCTGCCGTGCCGGTCGTGCCGTCGTGCCTGATGATCTCGTGCTGTGCTGCGACCCCGACGGGACTCGAACCCGCGACCTCCGCCGTGACAGGGCGGCGCGCTAACCAACTGCGCTACGGGGCCTGGGTGGTGCTCAGGCCTTCTTGCTCGTGCTGTGCCCCCA
>Ga0105047_10004511_pt1 | contig 24183 bp, 19 predicted proteins | sample MAT04_FD_78384 | JGI IMG/M metagenome (GOLD analysis project Ga0105047, IMG submission 78384) | Freshwater microbial communities from Lake Fryxell liftoff mats and glacier meltwater in Antarctica - MAT-04 (megahit assembly) | ecosystem: Environmental > Aquatic > Freshwater > Ice > Liftoff...
CCGTAAATTTTTTCTGTTTGTGTATCAAAGAGTACGGCGGCAATTTTCGTGCCACCCAAATCGATGCCGATGTATTTCCCCATAACCTGTTTTCCAATGTTGAGTTAAGCGCTGTGAAGGGTAAGCGCTCGCGCCGGATTGCGGATGAGCATATCCATAATGATCGTTTCATTCAACCCGGCATCGCGCAGCATGGGGACAAAATGCTCAGATAAATATGTCAGACCGGGTTTTCCGCCATAACCGGGGTAATTGGATTTCCGCGCCAGATCGCTGGAAAGCATGATTTGCTGACCAAAACCTGCTTCGATCAAACGCAAGATAAAATCCACGCGGGTCTCATCAGGATAATATTTTGTCTTGCTGATCTGGTCAAAACCGAAGTAAACGCCAAGCCGCGCCAAAGCTAGATGCAGTTCCCAATCCAAGTTGCGGTCAAGATGCCCGATGAGGATGCGTGAGGGGTGAACGCCTTCTTTTAACAGCATCGCAGCTTGTTCCAGCGCCATCGTCCCCATTTCGGTATGCGTAGAAATAAGTGCGCCAGTTTTGTGATGCGCCATCGCCGCCGCCCGAAACACTTTTTCTTCATTCGGCGTAATCTTGTTCAGGCTGGATGCAGCCTTAATCACACCTGCACGAACACCCGTATCCTCAATCCCAATTTCGATTTCGTGTACAAAACGCTCGGCAAGGCGTTCAACTGTTTCATCAGATACAAATGGCGCGGCAAACTTTTCTTTCAAAAATCCCGTGACGCAGATGATGTGTACGCCAGTCGCTTCGGAAAGTCGTTTTAATCCAGCGGGATTGCGATGGTAATCAATCGGGGTCATCTCCACCAACGCCCGCCCACCCGACTGATAAAAATCCAACAAATCGCTTTGGGCAGCAGATTCGCTGTCCAGCACGAGATCAGGTTCTTCCGTCGCGTAAGGCTCAGGCGGAATCGCCAGCAAATGTTCATGGGGATGACAAAAACCAAGTCCATCCGGCGCGATATCGCCTAGAACGGTACGAATGATAGACATGGTTAGATTACTGCTCCAACTTCGCGTAGTTGATCTTGCAGCACGGACAAATTCACTTCACGGGGTTGCACATTTTCATGGGTCGCAATCACGGCTGCGATTCCTGCCGCCTGCCCCATCGCCATACACTGCCCCATACTCCGCACCGAGGCATGAGCATCATGATCGGCGGAAAGGCAGCGTCCCGCCACCAACAAGCCCTCTACTTTTTGCGGCAGCAAGCAGCGATAGGGAATATCATACGTCTCGCCTTCCGGCAAATATTCCCATTTCGTATCATTCCCAGCGTGATGATCTTCAATCGGTGCGCCACACTTAGCCACTGCATCCTCAAATTTTGTGGCTGCCAGAACATCCACCCGTGTCAAGCGATATTCCCCATAAATGCGGCGGCTTTCGCGCACACCAATCTGATGGCTTAAACCGCCAAGCTCGGCATGTTCGTAACCGGGAACGCGATCCACCAAAAAGCGGGTATATTCTTCTGCTTGCTTGCGTCCTTCGATTTCAGCGGCAGTCAATTGTTCGGGATCAGTCGCATCAACATCGCCCACACGAGTCATATTAGTTGCCATCACCCCCGCTAACGGTGTGATATGGATGCTCCCTTCGCGGCGCGGCAGTGCATATCCGTCTGTGATCGCCTGCGCCATCAATTCATGCAAAGCCGCTTTTTTGACAGTCTGCGCCCGTGCCACATCGACATTAATCAGCTTGAACGTTGTCGTCAGCGATTGCACCGGGCTGTCCGCCGCGCTTTCATAAGGAACGCCAGCCGCTGCTGCTACATCCGCATCACCGGAGGCATCGATCACGACTTTTGCCTTTAGCCGGATAAATCCGCCCTTACCAACGGCAATCACGCCAGTCACGCGCTGGCCTTCCATGACGACATCCACGACAAAGGTGTGATACAACAGCTTCACACCTGCCGCACAAGCCAGCGTCTCCCAAACAATTTTGAGTGTTTCCGGGTCATAAGTAATGCCTTGTCCCGCGCCGTAAGTATTCGGACGCAGCAGAGCTTTTTTCCGCTTCATCAATTCATCCACGACCAAATCTGGTACACCGCCGACGACTTTAAACGGTTTTTCGCCGGGTGTATAAAAGCCATAAAAGGTATCAAGCACCTGCGTACTGATTCCGCCCATAAAGCCGTAACGCTCAATGAGCGCAACCGACACGCCTTGTCGTGCAGCAGTAATCGCGGCAGTCGCCCCGGCTGACCCACTACCAATCACAAGCACATCGGTTTCCCATAAATCGTGTACCGGAGCACTGTAAATATCCATATTTAGCCTTTCTAACGGATGGCTTCGGCGGCAGTGGCTAGTGCGCTGAATCGTTCTGGCGTGATTTCGACATCAAAAACGGCGCTCACAACTTCTGCCCAACCTTCAAGGAAGTAAACCCAACCGTCTTCAACGGTCAAATGCTGCATTTGTGCTTGTGCTTTCGCTTGATGGAGAAAATCGAGTTCGCCGCGATAGTTGAGTTCCCATGCGATGCCGTTTTGCGGAAAAATACCCACATCTGTGATCGGGGAACCGGGAGTATCTTTACCCATCCCTGTCGCGTTAATCACCATTGAATGTGGCGGGAGCGCTACCATCAAGCGGTCATTTTGAAGCGGGTCTTGGTTGCATACAAATTCAAATTGGATGCCGGAAACAGGTAGGCTCGCTACCAAACTTTTGAGCGTATCCAGCTTGCCTTGGCTCCGATTGACGATCACCATCCGGCGCGGACGATCTACCTGTGTTGTATGCGTCACAAAATGTACTGTAATCGCAACTGCAGAACCGCCCGCGCCCAAACACAAAATGTCCGCTTGATGCTCGTTCCAATAGCCTTCTGGAATGAACATCTTCATAGATCGTGCCGATGTCACAGGGTCAACTGCATGACCAATCAGTCGATTATCTCGCTTATAAATGCAGGATACTTCCCTACAAAGTTGAGCATCCGGCGTAAGTTCGTCAAATAAATCCCGCGCCGCGTTCAACACATTAATTTTGTGTGTCGTAACCAATACACCGAGTGAAAGCGGATCCTGCTTAATCTGATTCACTGCCGCTCGATACTGTTCGACAGGCGCATTCAACGGAAAATCCACACCAACCAAGTCGCCCGTTTTACCGAGAATCTCCATCCATGCAGGGAACATTTTCCGACTGGATGATTTGCCCGTCGTCACACCAAAAAAATACATCGTCGGCTGTTCGCGGGTAATAAATTCAAATGGCGACATTGTTAACCACCATACACGCGGCGTACTCGCGCCCGATAATCGTCATATGAGTCATCAAAACGCTTTTTGCTTTCTTCTCCACCGATAAAATATCCACTCGTCAGCACCAACGGCGGATGCCCCTTCGCGGTTAATTTTTCGGCAATCGCGCATTTGAGGGCATTCGTCACAATCGCCGCGCCAACAGTTGAACCGGGGCCAACCGGGTCTTCTAACCCGTCTACTTTTACGAGGGCATCTCCGGCGGGCGTACCATTATCAAGTGTCACGTCGGCAATATCCGATAATTTTTTGCCGGAACTGTGCTTGGGCGCGGAATGTAAGCAGTGATCTTTGGAAACTAGCGCAATCACAGGTAAGCCAAGTTTTTTCACTTCCAGCGCCATCTCGACGACCACTTCATTCACGCCACTGTTAGAAAAAATGATGAAACTATCGGGCGGCTTTATCACAAAATTACGCAAAATAACGGCGGCTAATCCTTCGACATGCTCAATAAACATGGCCTGTCGCTGTCCATTCGCGCCGACAACTTGATTATGATACGTCATTGATAATTCAACAATTGGATGAAAACCGGGGAAACTTCCGTGCCGAGGATACATCTCTTCCACAAACATCCGCGAATGTCCAGTCGCAAACAGATGCACCAATCCACCACCAGCGATAGTCGTCGCACAGATTTCTGCGGCTTGGTCAATCGCAGGCATTTCATGGGTACGAAGGCGATTTAAAATTTCCTGCGCGGCATCCATATAACTCAAGGCAGCATTCATAAGATAATTTACTCCGAAGTGATTTATTTTAAATGTCCGAACATTTGCACATTATCGTATTGTTTTTAGAGACTTTTGTCAAGAAGTGCGCTTTATGGCTATTTATCCACCTTCGTAAGTATGGGTCGTGCTGAATTCATAACGATCTGCGCGATAATAGCTGGTGGTTTGTTCAATGATGCGATGATCGTTCACAAAAGCAGTGGTCTTAACCACAAGCAGCGCATCACCCAATGAGACTTGCAGCAAATCGGAATGTTCTTTAGCAGCAGTTGTCGCGCTGACGACATGGCTGATTTCAGTAATAAGCAGGTTGTAGTCATGGTTTAAAACTTCGTAAAAAGATTCAGTGGCAAAATCATGAGATTCTAAACCGGGACATAATTCAGTCAGAATGAGCGCGATTTGCAATCCGATAGGTTGATTATCACCATAACGCAATCGCTCTAAGCGCATATAATTTACGCCGACCTTTCCATGAAATGCCCTGGGTGCAGTTAAATCGACTATTCCCGTAGCAACTTCCAACACTTCAGAATGGGGTTGCAGCCCCATTTCTTCGATTTGTCGCGTAAAACTACGATCAAGGTAAAAACGGGTTGGATCGGGCAGCGCCTTAACGACTGTGCCACGTCCAGCTTTACGAGCGATCAAATTGTCTGCTACCAGCCGCGAAAGCGCCATCCGCATAGTATGCCGCCCCACCCCATAAACACGACAAAGCTCTTGCTCAGGAGGGAGCATATCATCCGAGCGAAGTTTCTTGGCGGTAATTAATGCACGCAAATCTATTTCGATTTGGTGATAAAGCGGAATTGGACTGTTAGGGTCTACGGGCGTAATAGGCAGCGCACTAATTTCCATAAGCGTTAAACTCTCTTCATGCCAATAAGTATAATTAAAGCCGTTTTCCAGTTCATTGACACACAATTTTTGACTTGTTATAATTACAAAATGACCGGACATTCGGAGAATAGATATTTTAACATACGTCTGGCTCATTCACAATTTACGATGTGGCATTGGCAATTTAGCACAAATAATTTGCGGTAAGTTTTGCCTGATGGTATATTGTGCAATCGATTGCGTAACCACACGCAGCATAAGTAGACAGTTTAAACAAGGAGATTTCTTAAAATGAAAAACCGTTCTTTAATTCTTTTAGTCCTGATGGCGCTGTTCTCTATCATGATGACGGTGACAGTCAGCGCCGCCCCACCACGACAGGACAATTCCTTCGTGATCGGCGTATCCAACAGCTTCGTAGGCAGCGAATGGCGCACTCAGATGATCCAAAATATGGAAGATGCCGTCGCTGATCTGGAAGCCGAATATGGCATCAGCATTGAATTGGTGATCGAAAGCGCAGATACCGACGCGCAAGGCCAGATTCAACAAATCCAGAATCTGGTCAATCGTGGTGTCGATGCCATCATCATCAACCCCGGCGATCAAGCCGCCCTCAACCTCGCCCTAGAAGAAGCCACCGCTGAAGGCATCGTCGTCATCGCTGTCGATCAGGAAATTGCCGCACAAGGCGTTTATAACGTTGCCATCGACCAAAATGAATGGGCTAAAACCAGCATCCGTTGGCTGGCGGAACAACTGGACGGCGAAGGCGACATTGTGCTGATCGAAGGCTTTGTTGGGCATCCCGCCAATGAAGCGCGTATGGCAGGTGTCGAAGAAGTCTTGGCTGAGTTCCCCGGCATCAACGTCGTCGGACGCGAAACCGGCTCTTGGGATCAAGCTACCGGACAGCAAGTCATGTCCGACTTCCTCGCTTCCATCCCCAACATTGACGGTGTTTGGACGCAAGACGGCATGGCGACTGGCGTTTTGACCGCCATCCAAACCGCCAATCCCGAAAACTGGCCGATCTCAACGGGTGAAGCCCGCGCCAGCTATCTGCAATTGTGGAACGAAATTCTGCAAGAACGTTCCGACTTTACCTCCATCGGTGTGGTCAATCCTCCCGGTGTCGGTGCGGATGGACTGCGGGTGGCGGTTGAAATCTTGCTCGGCGGCACAGTGGACGAAAGCCAATTGGCAGGACCCTTTGGTAATACGCTGTACGTCGATATTCCCTACGCCGTCACACCCGAAAACTTCGCTGACTATTATGCCGAAGTCGCCGATTTGCCAGAAAGCTATACGATGGACGGATTGATTAGCCAGGCCGAAGCCGGTGCTTTCATGGTCGATGGCAGCATGATCGCAACCGAAGAAATAGCAGCAGAAGGCCCCGATGCCCGTATGGAAGCATTGGCCTCTATGGAACCGCAGTCCTTCGTAATCGGCGTATCCAACAGCTTCGTCGGCAGCGAATGGCGCACCCAGATGATCCAAAACATCGAAGATGCTGTCGCCGAGTTCGCGGCAGTCGGTGTCAATATTGAACTGGTGATCGAAAGCGCAGACACCGACGCGCAAGGCCAGATTCAACAAATCCAGAATCTCGTCAATCGTGGTGTCGATGCCATCATCATCAACCCCGGCGATCAAGCCGCCCTCAACCTCGCCCTAGAAGAAGCTACCGCTGAAGGCATTGTCGTCATCGCTGTCGATCAGGAAATTGCCGCACAAGGTGTTTACAACGTTGCCATCGACCAAAATGAATGGGCTAAAACCAGCATCCGTTGGCTGGCGGAACAGCTTGGCGGCGAAGGCGATATTGTGCTGATCGAAGGCTTTGTGGGTCATCCTGCCAATGAAGCGCGTATGGCAGGTGTCGAAGAAGTCTTGGCTGAGTTCCCCGGCATCACCGTCGTCGGACGCGAAACAGGCTCTTGGGATCAAGCCACCGGACAGCAAGTTATGTCCGATTTTTTGGCTTCTATCCCCAACATTGACGGTGTTTGGACGCAAGACGGCATGGCAACTGGCGTGCTGACCGCCATCCAAACCGCTAACCCCGAAAACTGGCCGATTTCCACCGGTGAAGCCCGCGCCAGCTATCTGCAATTGTGGAACGAAATTCTGCAAGAACGTTCCGACTTTACCTCCATCGGTGTGGTCAATCCTCCCGGTGTCGGTGCGGATGGACTGCGCGTGGCGGTTGAAATTCTGCTCGGCGGCACGGTTGATGAAAGCCAACTGGCGGGACCCTTCGGTAATACCTTGTACGTCGATATTCCTTACAGCGTCACACCCGAAAACTTCGCTGACTATTATGCCGAAGTTGCTGATTTGCCCGAAAGCTACACCATGGACGGCTTAATTAGCCAAAGCCAAGCCTACGCTTTCATCGCGCAATAAGAGTTTACTAAACATCTGGACTGAAGGGGCAAAGTATGATTTGCTCCTTCAGCCACCCTACAACAGGCATCTTAATGGCTCAAATTAGTGCTGAAAAAGTAACTTATTACAAGAATGGTCATACTAAATGGATGTTTCTCTTTCCGCGCAGCATATCGTTAAACGCTATGGCGGCGTGGTCGCGCTGGCGGACGGCAATCTTAATGTGGCTTCGGGTGAAGTGGTTGCGCTGCTGGGTGCGAATGGCAGCGGCAAAAGCACCCTCAGTAAAATTATCACAGGGGTCGTCTCGCCCAATGAAGGCTCACTCCTCATTGATGGCCGCCCGACGACGCTTTCTTCACCACAAATCGCAAAAAAACTAGGCATTACAGCGGTTTATCAGGAATTGAGCCTTATTCCAGACATGACCGTCAGCGAAAATATCTGGTTGACACATGAACCGCTTCGAGGTAAGTCTTTAATCAAAAATCGGGAAGTCCGGGCGCGAACCCAAGAGTTGCTTAATCTATTTTCTGGCACCTTCAAATCGCTCGCGCCGGATATTCCTGTCAAAATGCTGCCGCCGGATGAACGGCAGATCGTAGAAATCCTTAAAGCACTCAGCACGCAACCCCGCTTAATCATCCTTGATGAAGCCACCGCCAGCCTCGATACGCAGCAGGTGAACCGCCTGTTTGATCTGGTCGCGGACTGGAAATCACGCGGGATGGCAATTGTGTTTGTTTCACATCGTATGGAGGAAATTTTCCGCGTGGCGGATCGTGCGACAGTCTTACGCAGCGGACGCAGTGTTGGCGATATTCCTATGAGCGACGCAACCCGTGAGTCGTTGGTTGAATTGATGATTGAAGGCGCAAGTACACCACGCAACATCGCTATTGATAGCGTAAAAAGTGATGCACCTGTGCGTTTATCCGTCGAAAAACTGACGACCTCAGTGCTGAAAAATATTGCGTTTGAATTACGCGACGGCGAACTTTTAGGTCTCGGTGGGCTGCACGGACAGGGACAATCCGATTTACTCCTCACCCTATTTGGAGATATTCCCCATACCGGGAAAATCATCCTTTCACAAAAACCGGTTAATTTTACCCATCCGCGTCAAGCAATGGATAATCAAGTAGCGTTTGTGCCGGGTGATCGTGCGACTGAAGGCTTGCTGCTCATTCGATCAATTTTGGAAAACCTTCAACTGCCCTCGTGGGCGAATTTCGGAACACCCCTTAATATCAACCGCGCTCGTGCAGAAAGCCAAAACACCGCGCAATCCCTCAATGTCGTTATGGCTTCGCTAGATGCGCCCGTCAGCAGTTTAAGCGGCGGCAACGCACAAAAGATCGTTATTGGGAAGTGGATGAGCCGCAATCCGAAGCTCTTGCTCCTCAACGACCCCACCAAAGGCGTAGACGTCGGCGCGAAAGGCGAGTTCTATAATTTATTGGCGCAGCTTCAACAGCAAGGAACTGCCATTCTTTTTTACAGCAGTGATGACGACGAGTTATTAGGGCTTTGCAACCGCGTATTAGTGCTGCACGATGGTGAAATCACCGCTGAACTCAGCGGCGGCGATTTAACCCATGCGAATCTCGTCAGCGCCAGCATGGGGACACAGCAGGAGAACAACGTATGAATCAATCATCACTACAAAGTTTTCTTCGCCGCAACCCGTATCTTTTTACGCTGCTGCTGCTGGTCGTCGCTATCTTTTTCAACTTTCAGTTTCAAGATAATTTGTTTGAAGCAAACGTCGTTAATCGCAATATGCGGGTGCTGCTGCCCACGATGCTGCTGACGGTTGGGCAAGCGATTGTCATCATCGGCGGCGGGATTGATCTTTCCGTCGGCACAATGGTGTCGATGATTAATGCGATTCTCGTAACGCGCATCCTGCCTGATTCTACGAGCAGCGAAATCGCGTTAGGATTTTTTCTCGCTTGCGGCGCGGGCATATTGGCAGGCATGTTTAATGGCTTATGCGTCGCATACTTACGATTGCAGCCTGTCGTCACCACTTATGCGACTAGTTTTGTCTTTTCCGGCATCGCGCTCGCCATTTTGCCGCGTCCAGCGGGTCAAATCCCGCGCCCACTCACAGACTTTTACCGGAATCCGCAGCTTGGCATCCCAACGGCGGTCTATATCATCATACTGCTGCTCATTTTCTGGGTACTCCTTCGCTCCACACGCTACGGACAATTTCTTTTCGCCACAGGCAGCAAAGCAAACGCAGCCTATACAACAGGCGTTCCTGTCGTGCGGATACGCTTTAGCACTTATGTCTGGTCGGGGTTGTTCGCGGCATTTGCGGCGATTGCACTGACGCTCCTTTCCGGTTCAGGTGACCCGCGCTTAGGCGATGATATGACGCTGCCGACGATTGTCGCGGTTGTGTTGGGCGGAACGCGCTTAAGTGGTGGTCAAGGCGGCATCGCAGGGCCATTGATGGGTGTCGCCATTTTGACCGTCATCGGCAACATCATCTCGTTTGCCAATATCGATTCTTGGTATCAAGATTTAGTGAATGCCTTGATTATCATTATCGCTCTAGCAGGCCCCGGCATTGTTCGGCTTATTCGGAGGCTAATCGGACGATGATCAACTCACTCAAGGCACTGCAAACGCGCCTTAGCCCTCCCCTCTTAGCGCTACTTTTGGCGATTATCCTCTATTTTATCGGCGGGATTCTCGCGCCGGGATTCGTCAATGTGGAACAAGCGATCAACATTGTGCGCTTGGCAGCATTTTTAGGCATCATTGCCGCCGGACAAACGCTTATCATCATCAGCGGAAGCGAAGGAATCGATCTCTCGGCGGGTGCAGTCGTCACGCTCGGCGCGATTTTGGCTTTTCGTATTTCCAACGGTCAAGACAGTATGGTTATACCCGGTCTGTTGGTCGCCCTAGCTGCTGGTGCATCGATTGGTTTCAGCAATGGCTTAGGGATCACCCTCTTTGGCATCCCGCCGCTGGTGATGACGCTCGGTATGACGGGCGTAGTTGCTGGGACAATCCGTGCCGTGACTCGTGGCGAACTCGAAGGCGGCACCCCCCCTATCATGGGGAAACTGATTTCTGCGCCATTGGTGGCTGGCCTTCCTGGCGTAATCTTCCTTTGGCTGCTTATTGGGTTCGGGATGTGGCTGCTGTTGGAGCGCACGGCTTATGGCAAACAGCTTTTCGCCATCGGCATCAACCGTACAACGGCGCGGCTTTCTGGTGTGCGTGTGCAACTGGTGGTCTTGGCGACCTATACACTTGGGGGTCTATTGGCGGCATTGGGTGGGTTTATCTTGTTGGCTTTCTCACAAACCGTGTTTTTGAATTTGGGGCAGCCCTATTTATTCCCGTCTATTGCGGCAGTTGTGGTCGGCGGGACGGTCTTGGCAGGCGGTCAGGGCAGTTATTGGGGTACGATGTCCGGCGCATTGGTGCTGACACTGCTACAAAGCCTACTCCGCGCCCTGCAAATCGAAGAGGCGCTCCAATTGATTGTGCTAGGCTCGACACTGGTTGTGCTGATTTCATTTTACGGGCGTGAGCGCAAATTACGGCAATAAATTGTCACGACAAATGTGGATTCTGGAAAGTAAATGAAAATCGATTAACTACAGAGCGCACGAAGAACACAGAGGGTTAAGTTCAAAATCTCGGTGTTCTTGGTGTCTTGGTGGTTCAAATTTTTCAATTATTTACCGAGGGTTACTAACATTGCCGCAATATATTTTTACTATAGGAGACAACAAAATGCACAAAATTACGATGCTTGGGACAGGCTTAATCGGCATGTTTTATACGATGAGCCTCCATGGAAACCGAGGACGCGATGCCGTCCATGTGGTCTACAGCCGCAACGAAGATCGCGTAAAGCAGTTCGCTCATGACTGGAACATTCCAACCTGGACAACCGATATGGAAGCCGCGATTAACCATCCCGAAACCGATATTGTGATCGTGGGGCTGCCAAATCATCTGCACGAAAAAGCGATTGTGATGGCGGCGGCAGCAGGTAAAGCGGTCTTTTGCACCAAACCGCTGGCACGTAATGCGAAGGAAGCCAAACGCATCCTTGATGCAGTAGAAAAAGCGGGTGTTTTTCATGGGTATTTGGAAGACCTCGTTTATACCCCGAAGACACTGCGTGCGATTACGTCTGTAAAGAACGGCGCACTAGGCAAAGTCCTGTGGGCGCGTTCCCGCGAAACACATCCCGGCCCGCACAGCGATTGGTTTTGGGATAAAGAACAATCCGGCGGCGGCGCGATTATCGATCTCGGCTGCCACTGCATCGAAATCAGCCGCAACTTCATCGGTAAAGATGTGAAGCCACTTGAGGTGATGTGCTGGGGCGATACACAAGTGCATCCGATTGAGGCCGAAGACAGCGCTGTCGGGTTGGTGAAATATGCCAATGGCGCAATTGGGCAATTTGAAGTCAGTTGGACATTCCGAGGCGGCATGGATTTGCGTGATGAAGTCTCTGGTACTGAAGGCACAATCTGGCTAAATCATTGGCTGCGTACTGGCTTTGATATGTTTACCGCCGTCGGTGAAGGCGGTTATGTAGCGGAAAAAGCTGAAACCGATAAAGGTTGGCTGTTTCCTGTTGGCGATGAAGTGGGTTCACTCGGCTACCGCGATATGTTCACAGATATGCTCGATTCGCTTGATAATGGACGCAAGCCGCTAGAAGACTTCTACGACGGCTATATCGTCAACGCCATTATGGATGCCGCTTATAAGTCCATGAAATCCAAGCAGTGGGAAACCGTCCTTATCGACGATTGGCGCGGCTCAGAAGAAACCAGCGGCGGCGTTCAAATGTCGGAATATGACGACCAGCACTTCTTGATTAAAGAAGAAAAAATGCCCGATGGCAGCACGAAGCTCATTCTCAAAGAAAAAGTGGGTGGCAAAATCGTCCAGAAAGTCTTGGCCTAATTACAGTGAGCAATAAAATGGATCAAAAACTTCCCCTCATTCCAACAAGCGTCATTGGCTCGTATGCTTGGCCTAGCTGGTTGCACCTCGCGCTGAAGGCGGCTCAGAATGGCGATATTGGCGAAGAGGATATGCTGGAAACACAAAACGACGCGGTAGATATGGCGCTGCGCGATCAAGAAGATGCCGATGTGGACATCATTACTGATGGCGAGATGCGACGGGTAGGATTCTTTACCGCTGAATTTTACAGCCATATCAGCGGGCTTGCCGAAGTGGGGCAAAAGCGTAAATCGGGCGTGGCAGGCCATGACCAACGTGAAAAATATGAGGCTGTAGAAGCACTAAACTCGCCACACGGTTTGGGACTGCTGGAAGAATATAAATACGTTAAAACGCGCACCCATCGCCCGATTAAGATGCCTATACCGGGGCCGTTCACTCTGGCAGGGCGCATTCAACCGGGCAGCATCTATAAAGACCGTATGGATGTTTCGTATGCGCTGTCGGAAATTATCAACCGCGAACTTAAGACGCTTGTGGCAGCGGGGGTGACGTTTATCCAGATTGATGAACCGTCTTATGCCGTACATTCCAGCACACCCGCTGAGTTCGTGCGATTGTTTAATCAAACGGTTGAAGGCGTAAATGCTAAAATCGGCGTACATCTTTGTTTCGGTAATTTTGTGGGTCGCCCCGTCGCCAAGCGCACGTATCGTCCATTGTTCCCCCACATTCTCGACATGAACGCGCATCAATTCGCTTTAGAATTCGCCAACCGTGAACTGTCCGAATTGGGCTTATGGAAAGAATTTTCTAGCGATAAAGAATTAGCGGCGGGATTGGTCGACGTAAAAAATTATTATGTCGAGACGGCGGAAGATGTCGCAGAGCGCATCCGTGAAACCTTGAAATTCGTTCCGGCGGAAAAGCTAACCGTCACACCCGATTGCGGCTTCAGCCAAACAGCACGTTGGGCAGCAAAAATCAAACTCAAGGCAATGGTCGAAGGGACAAAAATCGTCCGGCGGGAATTAGCGGGATAACCAGATTAATGTACTGTAGGGACACGGCATGCCGTGTCCGATCTTATATCCAAAATATATTTTGTCGTTAAACTGTCTTATTCTGCCGCTTCTTGTGTAAAGCGATAAGCAAGCAAAATCGGCACAAACGTAATCGCAATCACAACCAACGCCGCGACATTCGTCACCGGACGATCACGCGGACGAGTGAGCTGCCCCAGCATCCAAATCGGCAGCGTTTGCTGCTGCGTACCAGAAGTAAACGTCGTCACGATGACCTCATCAAAAGACAGCGCAAAGGCCAGCATCCCACCCGCCAAAAGCGAGGTCGCAATATTCGGAAGAACAACATAACGCAGCGTTTGGAACGAAGTCGCGCCTAAATCCATTGACGCTTCGATTTGCGAATAGGCGGTGCGGCGTAATCGCGCCACGACGTTGTTATAAACGGTGACGATACAAAACGTCGCATGACCCACCACAATTGTCCAGAAGCTAAAATCCAAATCAAGGGTATTAATTCCAGAGCGCAGCGCGATACCCGTCACAATACCGGGGAGCGCAATCGGCAAAATCACGAGAAGCGAGATCGCCTCTTTGCCAAAAAAGCTGCTTCGATATATTGCCGCTGCTGTTAATGTCCCTAAAATCAACGCAACCAACGTCGCCACCAGCGCGACTTGCAGCGACATCCCCAACGACTGCCAGAAATCGGTGCGGCGAGTCAGCTCACCGAACCATTTCAGTGTCAAACCCGGAGGGGGAAATTGATAGGTGCGTTCTTCAGTATTAAAGGCATAAAGCGCGATAATCGCAATCGGGAAATGGAGGAAAATAATCGCCGCTAGTGCTGCCAACCGCAGCCCCCATGAGGCGCGTTCTGAGGTAACTTCTGCCCTAGAGTGCATCGAAAGCCCCCAATCTTCGGGCGACGAGCAGATAAATCCCCATGATGACCATCGGCACAATCGTAAAAGCCGCCGCCAATGGGACATTCCCGCTCGTCCCTTGCAGGCTGTTCACCGCTGGGCCGATAAAGAAACTTGAATTGCCGATCACCGTCGGGATAATATAGTCCCCTAGTGTCAGCGAAAATGTGAAGATCGATCCAGCGACCACACCCGGAAATGCCAATGGAAAAATCACTTTGCGAAAGGTATAGCCCGGCTTTGCACCCAGATCACTTGAGGCTTCAATTAACGAGCGCGGCACCCGTTCCAACGCGGCATTAATCGGCAAAATCATATAGGGCAGCCAGATATAGACGAACACAAAAAACATGCCGAGATAAGAAAAAGACAGCGACGGCCCCCCAATTACAGGGAGATCAAGCAGCCAGTCGCGCACCCCGCTTAAGCCAATGGTCTGAAGTATCCAATTGAGGACACCTTCATTCGCTAGAATCAGCTTCCACGAGTAAATCCGCACCAAATAACTTGACCAAAGCGGCACTAGCACCGCCAGATAAAGCAGACTCCGTATTCTGCCTTTGGCATAACGTGCCATATAATAGGCCAGCGGGAAAGCGATCAGCGCGGAGGCTAATGTTACGATTGCCGCCATTGCAGCGGTACGATAGACCACTTCCATATTGGCAGGCGTAAAAAGGGTTTTATACGTCTCCAGCGAGAATTCACGAATCACTACGCCGGAAAAATCATCTACACGATAAAAACTCTGAATAACGAGCAGAAATAACGACCCAAGATAAAAAATACCCAACCACAATAGAGGCGGTGCTAAGAGCAAGAACAGGAGTAAACGCGGACGGCGGAACATCAAACTGGAAAAGCGCGTCGCCAGCGATGCTTTTTTGGGATTCTCAGCGATAAGCGCCATCGTCACCCTACCCTTGCAGCAGTCGGCAGTCGCTCTGCTGCCAGATCAACTGCACTTTGCGCCCACGCGCCGCCGCCACATTCATCGAATCTTGGGCGAGATTTTGCTCCAACACCGATAATTCGCCGCCTGTATCCAGATCAACGACATAACGGGTGTTCACACCGAGATAAATCACCTCACGGATTGCCCCTATCGCACAAAAGGTGTTTTCCGGCGCAGGGGATTCGACTGGAACAATATGAATTTTTTCTGGGCGAATAGCGAAGTTTCCGTCTTTGCCCATCACACGCCGCGCCTGATCGCCACGCACAATGTTGGAAACACCGACGAAGCCCGCGACAAATTCCGTCTTTGGCTGTTCGTAGATTTCTGCGGGTGTACCAATCTGCTCAATCTTCCCTTGATTAAAAACGGCAATCCGATCACTCATTGTCAGCGCTTCTTCTTGATCGTGCGTCACAAAAATGAATGTAATCCCGACTCGATGTTGAATTGTTTTAAGTTCAAGCTGCATCTGCTGGCGCAACTTAAGATCAAGCGCCCCTAGCGGCTCATCAAGCAGCAGCACACGCGGACGATTAATAAGCGCCCGTGCTAAAGCGACGCGCTGACGCTGACCACCGGAAAGCTGTGTTGGCTTGCGTTTTTCCATGCCACCAAGCTGCACCATCTCCAACATATCTTTGACTTGCAACTCGCGGTCAGATTTCGCAATCCCCTTCACCATCAGCCCATAACCGACATTTTCGCCAACAGTCATATGCGGGAATAAGGCATAATCCTGAAAAACCGTGTTCACGTCACGCAAAAAAGGCGGCAGTCCGGTCACATCTTGTCCATATAACTGAATGCTGCCAGAGGTGGATTGCTCAAAACCAGCTATCAATCGCAAGCAGGTCGTCTTGCCAGAACCCGATGGCCCCAGCATAGAGAAAAACTCACCATCATAAATATCTAAATCAACCTGATCTACGGCACGGACATCGCCAAAATGACGGCTGACTTTGTTAAACCGGACGGCGATTTCTGCGCTCGGTGGTGTGTTGCGCTCACTCATGAAATTTTCCCTGAACAGTCATCAGCCCGTTTTAACCATAACGTGTTTTGTGATGCGATAATCCGCCACTGCTTCCGCGGAAAGGTCTTTACCAAAACCCGATTGTTTAAATCCGCCGTGCGGCGTTTCCGAAGCCAGCGGGATATGATCGTTCACCCATATCGTGCCGAATTCTAATTCCCGGCTGACCTTCATCGCTCGTCCAATGTCGCGTGTCCAAACCGAGGCCGCCAACCCATAAGCAACATCATTGCCCAATTGAATCGCTTGATCTTCATCCTCAAAGCTGTTGATCGTCAGCACGGGGCCAAAGACTTCGCTCTGGATAATTTCCGCTTTTTGCTCCGCATCTGAAATGACCGTCGGTTCAAAATAATAGCCACTGCCCATATTGGTTCTGCCGCCGCCCGTCAAGATGGTTGCGCCGCTGGATTTTGCACGGGCGATAAAGCCTTCTACACGCTCCCGCTGGATGCTGCTAATCAGCGGCCCCATCTGCACATCCTCATCAAATGGCAGACCGATCTTGACGGCACGCATGGCTTCGACTAAGGCTTCCTGCACTTTGCTGATTTGCGATTTTTGTACGTAAACGCGGGTCGCGGCGGTACAATCTTGGCCTGTGTTAAAAGTCGCTGCTAAAGTTGCTGTGGCAGCGACGACATCAAGATCGGCATCATCGAAGACGATGAAAGGCGCTTTTCCGCCCAATTCCAGATGAACGCGTTTTAGCGTATCGGCAGCAGTTTTCATGATCTTTTTGCCCGTGCCTGTCGAACCGGTGACGCTCACCATCCGCACGAGGGGATGCTCGACCAACGCCTGTCCTGTATCGTTCCCGCCGCTGATAACATTGACTACGCCCGCCGGAATTCCAGCTTCGGCAGTCAACTCCGCCAGCATCAAGGTCGTGATCGGCGTTCCGGGTGCAGGTTTAAGCACAACCGTGCAGCCTGCCGCCAGCGCGGGACCAATCTTCCAAACCCCCATCATCAACGGATAATTCCAAGGGGCAATTTGTGCGACTACCCCAACAGGCTCGCGCCGATAAATCGACGTAAAACCCTTCGCATATTCGCCCGATGAGTAACCGTGTGTATCTCGCGCTGCTGAGGCAAAAAAGCGCAGATTATCAATTGCAAACGGCATATCAGCGCCGAGACTGACAAAATGATATGGTTTACCTGTATTCTCCGATTCCGCTTTGGCAAATTCTTCGGCTTTTTCTTCCAGCAAATCAGCTAATTTCCAGATGGCTAATGAGCGCTCGCCCGGTGTTAATCGTGACCAGCGACCATCATAAAATGCTTCGTGCGCGGCTTGCACCGCACGATCAACATCCTCACGGCTGGCATCTACCACCTCGGCAATTTTTTCGCCCGTCGCTGGATTTTCAATCGCGGTTGTGCCGCCGCCTTTGGAATCCGCCCACGCGCCATTAATCCATAATTTGTAATTCATACTTTAGCCGCCTCAAGAATTTTAAATAACATGCTTAAAAATAATCCATTAAAAAGGTAAGGGCGCAAAACAATGCGCCCTCAGAAACTTACAGCTCTATTTTATCGTCCGCCGATGACCGCGAGATAATCCGTCACCCATTTGCGATACGGAATGCAGATGTCGCCGCGCCCGTCCGCACAAGTTACTTCCGGCGTGCGCCAGAAGAAAATTTTATCGAAGTTATCGAAGCCGTTGGTTTCGCAGCCCGATTCGCCAAGCAATTCGCTGGCGGTGCAAGCTGCTGGTACAGCGGGTACAGACCCGAACCATGCCGCAATATCGCCTTGAACAACCGGATTAAGCGAGTGTTCCATCCATAGATAGGCGCAGTTGGGATGTTGAGCATCTGCACCAAGCATCGTCGTATCCGCCCAACCCGTCGCGCCTTCAACCGGGATTGTGCTGGCAATCGGTGCGCCGGAGGCAGCCAGCAAGTTCACTTGAAAAGGCCATGAACCAGAAGCAACCACACCTTCGTTAACGAAATCATCGGTCTGGACAATCGCATCATGCCAATAACGCCCAATCAACTCACGCTGTTGGCGCAGCAAATTCAGAACAGCATCATATTGGGTTTGATCGAGCGAGTACGGGTCTGTAATGCCCAATTCTGGCTGATGATACATCAGATACATCGCAGCATCCGCTACATAAATGGGGCCATCATACGCTTGAACACGCCCTGCATTAGATTCGCCATCAGACAGCGTTTGTTCCTCAAAGACCACGCTCCAGCTTTCTGGCGCTTCTGGGAAGACTTCGGTGTTGTACATCAACACATTCGGCCCCCATTGATACGGAACACCATAGGCTGCGCCATCAACGGTATACCAGGGTGCGCCTTGCAGCCGTTCATCAACGTTGGCATAGCTCGGAATACGGTTCAGATCGACAGGCTGAACACGCTCACCCGCGATCAAACGCAGGCTGGCATCACCCGAAGCCGTCACGAGGTCATAATCGCCTTCGTTCATCAATGCGACCATTTCATCCGATGTCGCAGCAACTTGAACATTGACAGCACATCCTGTCTCAGCCTCAAAAGCCGACACCCAGTCATAAGCGGGATCGGTCTCGCCGCTTTCAATGTAACCCGGCCACGCAACAATATCGACTTGGCCTTCGCCCTCGCCTTGCGCGTACAGCATCGGTGCTGCCGATAACATCAGCGCTGCGAGGCACAATAGACCAATGAGGGTTTTCTTTTTCATGATACGAACTCCTTTATATAAATCTTCTGATTTTTCACCGCCTCAGTAACAAGGCGGAGATCACACATATTAAGATGCGCCATCTATGACCTGCGCGAATGAATGTTCAAGCGCATTCATCGCTTGCTCAATATCGTGCTGGGTGGCGACCAGTGGCACAAGTACACGAATCACGTTGTTATAAAGTCCCGCTTTGAGCATCAGCAGCCCATTCTCACGCGCAGCATTGATGATATTGGTCGTCATCTGCGGCGCAGGGTCTTTGCTCTGCGGGTCATTCACGAGTTCCATCGCCACCATTGGCCCCAAACCACGCACATCGCCTATTTGGGGATAGCGTTGTTGCAAGTCGAGGAAAGTTTCCGTAATATGCTGCCCGATTTCATGCCCACGTTGCAACAAATTTTCTTCCTCAAAAATATCAAAAACAGCCAAACCAGCGGCACACGCCAGCAAATTGCCACCATAAGTTCCGCCCAATCCGCCCGGACTCGGTGCATCCATAATGTCCGCCCGACCCGTTACCCCAGAAAGTGGCATCCCACCCGCGACACTTTTCGCAAAAGTAATCATATCGGGGATAACACCGCTGTGTTCAATAGCATACATCTTCGCTGTCCGCCCGAACCCCGATTGGATTTCGTCGTCGATCAAGAGAATACCGTGTTTTTCGGTAATATGCCGCAATTCCTGCATAAACTCGACTGGCGCGGGAACAAACCCACCTTCACCTAATACGGGTTCGATGATGATCGCTGCGACACGCTCCGGCGCGACTTGTGTTTCAAACAAATCTTGAAGGCCAGTCAACGCTCGCTGTGTATCCCAGCCGCGATATTCATAAGGAAATGGCGCATGATAAATTTCCGGCGCGAATGGTCCAAAGTTTTGCTTATACGGTTGTGCCTTACCCGTCAAGCTCAGTCCCATTAACGTGCGCCCATGAAAACTGTTGGTGAAGGCGATTATCGCCGAGCGGTTGGTATAAGCACGGGCAATCTTAATCGAGTTTTCAGTCGCTTCTGCTCCACTGGTAAAAAGAATGCTCTTTTTAGGGGCATCACCGGGTGCGATGGCATTCAGCTTTTCCGCCAACCGTACATATGGCTCGTACATCGCCACTTGGAATGAGGTATGTGTTAACTGTTCAAGTTGTGCCTTAATCGCTTGCACGACGCGGGGATGATTATGTCCCACGTTCAACACGCCGATGCCGCCGACGAAATCGATATATTCGTTTCCGTCTACATCCCAGAGACGAGCACCCTCGCCGCGCACGACAAAAATCGGATGCGATGTGGCAAGACCGCGTGGGATATGCTGCTCGCGTAATTGCAATAATTCAGGTGTGCGTGTCTCTTGGGACATCATGAACTTCCTTTTAACAAGCTGCGCCGGATTATAGAGCGCCGTTAAAGGCTGCAGCAACTACCTTCAGAGGAGAATTTTTTGAGATTTATTATCCAGAGGGGATAAGTTATGTAGCAAGTTGGAGTAAATGCGCGGCAAGCTGTAATCGAAAGCGCACTTCCGGGTCAGCAAAATCGAGGTGAGCGTGTTCGGCAGCTTTTTCCAACCGATAACGGAGCGACTTCGGATGAATATGCAGCGCTTCCGCCGTATGCTTAAGATGAAATCCCGATTGTGCGAAGGCGACTATCGTCAATACAAAGAGATCGCCGTTCCGAAGTTGGCTTAATCCACCAAACATCTCCTGCAAAAAAGCCGCTCGTGCTTCGGGTTCTCCTAGCAAGACACGCGGCAGCAGCAGTTCTTCATAACGCTGAAACACACCAAAACTCAAGTGCGGCAGAATCGCTAGCGTTTCACCATAACCTTTATGAATTCCAGTGACACCAGAATAGGCTCGGCTTAGGCCAAATGCACAATCATGCCCACCGAGCAAACGCCAAATAGGTTCAGCCTCAAAGCCTTTGGACAGCAAGAACGGTATTTGATTCAGCGATACGGAAATTAGGGGGGACTCGCCTAACAATTGCAACTGTTCACGCAATCGCTCGGCAAAGCGTTCACGTTTAATCAGCGCTTCCCTTGAAAGGGGAATTTCCTCGTTCAATACAAACATCCCTACTCGATATGCAGTATGAGGGAAGAATCCTTGCAACTGGGCGCGTTCCAGCGTTTGCGGGGTCGATTCAAACCTCCCTTCCAAAAGTGCCGTGACGAAAGAGTATCCAACGCGAGCCTCTAATGATGCCAATGCTCGTTGATGGGAGATTTGCAGTGCGCCAACAATCGCGGCATGTTCAGCGGCGCGGAGATCAAGATCGCTCAAGGGATGATCGCCCTCGATAATCCACACCTTGCCCACTGTTTCCCCTTTCAAGCGAATTGGGCAAACAATGCGCCCGGAAAAACCGTGTTCCAGCAGCGGCGGAATACGTATCGGGAGTGATGCGTTGTTGATGGCTTGCAGATAGCCCAACGAGTCCAGATAGCCCATTAACTCCGGCGGCGTATAACCGTGTTCCAAAGAAGCACGACGGGCATCATCCACCATCGCTTCGATAGTATAAAAACCGAGGACGCGCCCTTCTTGATCTTCAAAGGTAACAGAACGGTGAATCAATTCGCCCAATGTTTGCGCCAAATCTTGCAGACTGCTGGCTTCTGTAGCAGCGCGAGTCAGGGTGCGATGGATAATTTCCGACTGTTCAATCAAGCGCGATTGTTCCGCCAAAATCGCGGTATGCAGTTCCTCTGTGATCAGAGAAAAAGGAATCTCCCAGGGGATTTCCAGTAAGGGTAAATTGAGGCGGTTGGCTTCATCACAGAAAGCGGCTGGAAATCGATCAAAAAAACGCGGGACAGCTAGCCCAATCCCCGCGAGATTTTGTTCGGCTAAAGCACGAATCAGCATTCGCTGTCCCGATTCATCACGAGGCCAAGCATAGCCCGTCGTCAGCAAGAATTGTCCTGGCCCCACCCATGACAGCACATCAGGCATATCGACGATATGCGCCCAGCTAATCTCGCGAGAAAGCCCTTTTTCGCCGGCTACAACCCGGGCTTTCCCTAAAATAGTTGACAATCGTGCTTCTGAGAGATTCATGCGATTATTCGCTTTGTGGCTCAGTCATTTCGGCAAATGTGGAACGCAGCGCCGGATATAAGGCTTGGAAACGTAGGTATTGACGATCAAAATGTGAGGCATACTGGGGATCAGGTTGCAGCGTCATCTTTACGGGGAAATATCCTTCAACTGCATACGTCGTTAAATCACCAGATGCCACCCGCGCCGCCAATACTGCTCCTCTTACACCTACATTTTCTGCATCCGCCGCAATCGCCACCGGAATTTGCGTGATGTCCGCAAATAATTGGCACCATAACTGGGACCGTGTGCCGCCGCCCGTTATCACTAAGGTATCAACAGGTGTCTTGAGCAGCGTATCCATACATTGGCGATACGCAAAAACAACGCCTTCCAGCACAGCCCGATAGCAATCTTCCTTATGGGTACGAATATTCAGGCCGATAAACGCCCCCCTTGCCATCGGATCACGAAAGGGAGAACGCTCACCACTCAAATAAGGCAAGTACAACAGGCTCGAAGGGGGACGTTGCAAAGCCTTTGCAATCATCGTGTCGTAATCATCATCCCCGAACAAATCGCGCACCCATTCCAAATTGCCGCCTGCCGTAAGCAGCGGCGCGATTTGAATATAAGCACCGTTTTTGGGATGGGCTAAGGTAAAAGCGCCCTGCTCCGCTGACGCACGTTCCGAGGACGTGAAGGCAATCCAGCCGCTTGTGCCCAGATACGCATAGACTCGTCCCGCTTCACCACTGCCTGCACCAAGTGTCGCTGCACCCGCATCCCCCGGCCCATGATGTACCGGAATGCTCGCTTTTATTCCAAGCAATGCTGCCGCAACATCGCTCAGTTTGCCGATTTCAGTCCCGCCAGAACTAATTTTAGGGAGTAAAGCGCCAACTCCCGTAATCCCAATCTCTTGAAAGACGGCATGATCTAATGTTGCGCGTTCATGAAGATTCATGAGTCCAGTGGTTGCGGCAGTCGTTGAATCTGTCACTGCACGACCTGTCATTTTTAACGCGATAAAATCCGCCGCGCCAAGCAATAAATGATGTGCGGATGCCAAAACAGCGGGTTGATGGCGCATGAGCCACAATAATTTCGCCAGCAAACTCCCGGCATCTTGCTCATTTCCGGTTAAGTCACGCAGGCGATCAGCGCCGATTTTCTGATTGATCTCGTCGGCTTCTGCTCGCGCCCGTGTATCGCTGTAAAGAATCACAGGATAAACGGAATTTGCGGCGGCATCCACTAAAATGACATCCTGCATTTGCCCTGTAATGGCAATATGGGCGATTTTATCCGCATCTCTATCTTGCAAAAGTTCGCGGCAGGCTTCAATCGCTGCTTTCCACCAATCTTCGGCGTTTTGCTCGACCACACCGCCCTCAGCAGCATAAAGTGGATATTCTTTCGACACGCTCCGAATAATGACCCCTTCATTAGTCAGTAAAGCGGCTTTGGTCGCTGTCGTGCCAATATCAAAGGCCAGCCACAAATTATCGGTTGTCATTTTGAAACTACTCCGTGACAGAAGTAAAACCATGAAAGTCATTTAATTTTTTAAACCACTTAACGAAGTGACGACACCAAGAACACCAAGGTTTTGAACTTGAATCTTCGTGATCTTTGTGTCCTTTGTGGTTCAATATTTTCTAGTTTCTTTCGTGTGTCATGCCCTCCGCGACAAACTGCTGATGGCTACCGCGAAGATAATAATTCCACCTGTTAAAATTTGCTGGATGTAGCTATCCACATTGAGCTGTGTCAGTCCATTTGCCATTACACCCAAAATTAACACGCCGAGCAGCGTCCCTAAGACATGGGGTTGGCCTTCTTCGCTCATCGTCATGCCGAGGAAAACCGCCGCAATCGCGCTCAACATCAGCCCATCACCCTGTTTGGGATTAGCGGAAGCCAAACGGCTCGTCAGCATGATTCCCGCCATAGCCGCACCGAATCCACTCACAGCAAAGGCAATTAACCGCAAGATACGCACACGTACTCCGCTTAAGCGTGAGGCTTCGGGATTGCCCCCAATGGCATATAAGTGCTGACCAAAAACAGTGCGTTCCAGAATAAACCCAATCAGAATAAGTGCTGCCAACATGACCAATGTCAAAAACGGGAAATCAACATCACGCCCGTCAATCTGGCGGATAAAAATACCGTCGTTTCCAAAGGCACTAAATGTCTCAGGGATAATACGCCCGAAAATCGTGCTGCC
>Ga0105047_10004513_pt1 | contig 24177 bp, 16 predicted proteins | sample MAT04_FD_78384 | JGI IMG/M metagenome (GOLD analysis project Ga0105047, IMG submission 78384) | Freshwater microbial communities from Lake Fryxell liftoff mats and glacier meltwater in Antarctica - MAT-04 (megahit assembly) | ecosystem: Environmental > Aquatic > Freshwater > Ice > Liftoff...
CCCTGGGCGGCGCTGGTCGCCCCGGGCGTGATCGCCAACAAGGACGGTTCGTTTCAGCGCACCGCCCGGTTCCGCGGGCCCGACCTGGACTCCGCCACGCCCGCCGAGCTGGTCTCGACCACGGCGCGACTGAACGGCGCGCTGCGCCGGCTCGGCTCCGGCTGGGCCGTCTTCGTCGAAGCGCAGCGCGTGCCCGCCAACCGCTATCCGCGCAGCCGCTTCCCCGACGCGGCATCCGCCCTGGTCGAGATGGAGCGGCGGTTCCAGTTCGAGGAGGAGGGCGCACACTTCGAGAGCGCCTACTTCCTGACCTTCGTCTGGCTGCCCCCCGTCGACGCCGCCGATCGCGCCGAGGGCTGGCTTTACGAGAACCGCGCCGCCGCCGGCGCCGACGGCCGGGCGGCGCTGACCGGCTTCATCGACCGCACCGATCGCGTCCTGGCGCTGCTCGACGGGTTCATGCCCGAAGCGGCGTGGCTCTCCGACGAGGATACGCTCACCTACCTCCACTCGACCGTCTCGACCCGCCGCCACGCCGTGCGCGTGCCCGAGACGCCGATGCACCTCGACGCCATCCTGGTCGACGAGCCGCTCTCCGGTGGCCTCGAGCCGCGCCTCGGCGACGCGCACCTGCGCACGCTGACTGTCTTGGGCTTTCCGTCGCGAACCTGGCCGGGCCTGCTCGACGACCTCAACCGGCTCGCCTTCCCGTACCGCTGGTGCGTGCGCGCGGTTGCGCTCGACAAGACCGACGCCACGAAAGTGCTGTCGCGCATCCGCCGGCAATGGTTCGCCAAGCGCAAGTCGATCGCGGCCATCGTCAAGGAGGTGATGACCAACGAGGCGTCGGTATTGATGGACTCGGACGCCGCCAACAAGGCGGCCGACGCCGACATGGCGCTCCAGGAGCTCGGCTCCGACTTGATCGGCGAGGCTTACGTCACCGCCACCGTAACCGTCTGGGACGAGGACGCGCGCGCCGCAGACGAGCGGCTGCGGCTGGTCGAAAAGACCATCCAGGGCCGCGACTTCACCTGCATCCGCGAGGGGGTGAACGCGGTCGAAGCTTGGCTCGGATCGCTGCCCGGCCAGCTCTACGCGAACGTCCGCCAGCCACCGATCTCGACGCTCAACCTCGCCCACATGATGCCGTTCTCGGCGGTATGGGCCGGCCCGCCCCGCGACGAGCATTTCGACGCGCCGGCGCTGTTCGTCGCCAAGACCGAGGGCTCGACGCCGTTCCGCTTCTCGCTCCACGTCGGCGACGTCGGCCACACCCTAATCGTCGGGCCGACCGGCGCGGGCAAGAGCGTGCTCCTGGCCGTCATGGCGATGCAGTTCCGCCGCTACGAGCGCGCGCAGATCTTCTCCTTCGATTTCGGCGGCTCGATCCGCGCAGCGACGCTGGCCATGGGCGGAGACTGGCACGATCTCGGCGGCTCGCTGTCCGAGGATGCGGCTGATCCGGTGGCGTTGCAGCCGCTCGCCCGCATCCACCTACCCGAGGAGCGAGCCTGGGCGGCGGAGTGGATCGCGGCGATCCTCGGCCGCGAGAAGGTGGCGGTCACGCCCGAGGTCAAGGAGCTTCTCTGGGCTGCGCTCGGCTCGCTCGCCTCCGCGCCAGTCCACGAGCGCACGCTGACCGGCCTGTCGGTCCTGCTCCAGAGCCAGGCGCTCAAGCGCGCGCTCCAGCCCTACTGTCTGAACGGGCCCTGGGGCCGGCTGCTAGATGCCGACGCCGAGCGGCTGGGCGAGGCCGACGTGCAGGCGGTCGAGACCGAGGGGCTGATCGGTACGGGCGCGGCGGCGGCCGTACTCGCTTACCTGTTCCACCGCATCGAGGACCGGCTCGACGGTCGGCCGACGCTCCTGATCGTCGACGAGGGCTGGCTCGCGCTCGACGACGAGGGCTTCTCTGGCCAGCTGCGTGAATGGTTGAAGACTCTGCGCAAGAAGAACGCCAGCGTGGTGTTCTCCACGCAGTCCCTCGCCGACATCGACAACTCGCCGATCGCGCCAGCGATCATCGAGAGCTGCCCGACGCGCGTGTTCCTCGCCAACGAGCGCGCGCTCGAGCCGCAGATCGCGGCGACCTATCGCCGGTTCGGCCTCTCGGATCGGCAGATCGAGATCCTGAGCCAAGCCACGCCCAAGCGTGATTATTATTGCCAGTCCCGCCGCGGCAACCGGCTCTTCGAGCTTGGGCTGGGCGAGGTCGCGCTCGCCTTCGCCGCCGCCTCGTCCAAGACCGACCAGGCGCTCATCGCCGAGCTGGTCGCCGCCCACGGCCGCGACGGCTTCGCCCGCGCCTGGCTGCAGGCGCGCGGCGCCGGCTGGGCTGCCGATCTCGCCCGCACTTTGCCCGAGGAGCTTGTCTCATGATCGTTCGTCGTTTCCGCAAACAGCTGGCCGCCGGTGTCGGCTTACTATCGCTGGCGCTCGCCGCCGTCCCTGCCCACGCGCAATGGACGGTGTTCGACCCGTCCAACTTCTCGCAGAACGTGCTGACCGCGGCGCGCACGCTGCAGCAGATCAACAACCAGATCACATCGCTCCAGAACGAAGCGCAAGGGCTGATCAATCAGGCCCGCAATCTCGCGAACCTGCCTTACTCCTCGCTGCAGGCGCTGGAACAGAATATCGCCCGCACCCAGCAGTTGGTCGCCCAGGCGCAGGGCATCGCCTACAACGTCCAGAACATCGACCAGGCGTTCGCGACGCGATACGCGCCCGCGACCGCCTCGCAGACCGACCAGCAGCTCGTCGCCGGCGCGCAGGCGCGCTGGCAGCAGTCGGTGCAGGCGCTCCAGGACGCCATGCGAACGCAGGCGACCGTCGTAGGCAACCTCGACACCAACCGCACCCAGATGTCGGCGCTGGTCACCGCCAGCCAGGGCGCGACCGGCGCGCTCCAGGCGACGCAGGCCGGCAACCAGTTGCTCGCGCTCCAGGCGCAGCAGCTCTCGGACTTGACGGCCGCCGTGGCGGCGCAGGGGCGGGCGCAGGCGCTCGACGCCGCGCAGCGCCAAGCCGCGTCCTCGCAGGCGCGGGAGCAATTGCGCCGCTTCCTCCAGACGCCGAACGGCTACCAGCCGTCGACCGTCACCATGTTCCACAACTGAGGTCGGCGATGCGACGGCTTCTCTCCCGTTCAGGTCGGTTCGCGGCGCTGGACCGCCGCGTCGTGCGGCGCACCGCGCTGGTGCTGGGCGTTGGTGCCGCGCTCTGCGCGGCCGCCGCCATGCTGGCCGTGAAGGAGGGCCAGGAGCTTCACGAGTCCGCGCCGCCGGCGATGCAGTCGGTCCCGTCCGATCCGCTGGTGGCCGAGATGCGGCGTTGCCAGCTGCTCGGCGAGCCGGGCGCACACGACGCCGGCTGCCTCGCAGCGTGGGCGGAGAACCGCCGCCGCTTCCTCGCCCTGGATCGCCGGCCGCTCGCGCCGAATCCAGCAGCCGCTCCGACGACGACAGGGGAGCACTGATATGGGCGGGACCGGCGTCATCGACCGCTTCCTGGAGGTCTTCACCCGCTACATCAACAGCGGATTCGGCTTGCTCCAGGGCGAGGTGAAGTGGCTCGCCGGCGTGCTGATCGCCATCGACCTCGTGCTCGCCGCCCTGTTCTGGGCGATGGCGCCCGACGAGGACGTGATCGCCCGGCTGGTCAAGAAGACGCTGTTCATCGGCGTGTTCGCCTACATCATCAACAACTGGACCAACCTCGCGCGCATCGTGTTCGAGAGCTTCGCAGGGCTCGGATTGAAAGCGTCCGGCACCGGCCTTTCCGAAGCCGACTTCCTTCGGCCCGGTCGCGTCGCTCAGGTCGGACTCGACGCCGGCAAGCCCATCCTGGAATCGATCTCGGGGCTAATGGGGTTCGTCTCGTTCTTCGAGAACTTCATCCAGATCGCCGTGCTGCTGTTCGCCTGGGCGATTGTCATCCTCGCTTTCTTCATCCTCGCCATCCAGCTCTTCGTCAGCCTGATCGAGTTCAAGCTGACGACGCTCGCCGGGTTCGTGCTGATCCCGTTCGGCCTCTTCAACAAGACCGCCTTCGCCGCCGAGCGCGTGCTCGGCAACGTGATGAGTTCCGGCATCAAGGTCCTGGTGCTGGCCGTCATCGTCGGCATCGGCACGACTCTGTTCAGCCAGTTCACACAAGGGTTCGCGGGCCAGCCGACGATCGAGGATGCGATGGGCCTCGTGCTCGCCGCGCTGTCGCTGCTTGGCCTGGGCATCTTCGGACCGGGCGTCGCCAACGGCATCATCTCCGGCGGCCCGCAGCTCGGCGCGGGCGCCGCCGTCGGCACGGGTCTCGCAGCGGGCGGCCTCGTCGCTGCCGGCGCCGGCCTCGCCGCGGGCGGCGTCGGCGCGCTCGGCGCAGCCGGCGGCGCTGCGGCCGGAGCCGCACGCGGCGGCGCGTCGATCGTGGGAGCCGCGACCACCGCCTACCGCACCGCCTCCGCTGGACAGATCGGCATAGGAGCGGTCGCGAGCGGCATCGGCGGCGTCGCACGGGCCGGCAGCTCGGCCGCAGGCCAGGCTGCGGCAAGCCCGCTCCGCCGCGCCGCCTCGGCGATGGGCGACAGCTATCGTTCGGGCGCGCGCACCGCCTTCAAGGCGACCGGTGGCACGATCGGCGGCGTCGACGCGCCGGGCGCAGCCTCGGGTGATGTCGCCGCATCGACCGGCGAACCCGGTTGGGCGCGCGCCATGCGCCGCCGCCAGTCCGTCCACCAAGGCGCCTCCACCGCCGCACACGCCGTGCGCGCAGGCGACGGCGGCGGCTCCGGTTCCTCCGTCTCTGTCAGCGAAGGCGAGTGATGTTCTTCAAGCGAACCGACGTGCGCTACGGGCGCACCCCCGAACCCGAAACGCCCTACCAGCGCGCCGCCCAGGCGTGGGACGACCGCATCGGCTCCGCCCGCGTCCAGGCGAAGAACTGGCGACTTATGGCGTTCGGCTCGCTGTTTCTCTCCGGCGGCTTGGCCGCCGGGCTCGTCTGGCAGTCGGCGACGGGCTCGATCGTGCCCTGGGTCGTGCAGGTCGACCGGCTGGGTCAAGCGCAGGCCGTCGCGCCCGCCGACGCGGCATACCAGCCGACCGATCCGCAAGTGGCATGGCATCTGGCGCGGTTCGTGGAGGAGGTCCGCTCCGTTCCGGCCGACCCCATCATCCTGCGCCAGAACTGGCTGCGGGCTTACGACTACACGACGAGCACGGGCGCGCTGGCGCTCAGCGATTACGCCCGCACCAACGACCCGTTCGCCAATCTCGGCAGGCAGCAGATCTCGGTCGACATCGGCAGCGTCATCCGCGCCTCGCCCGCCAGCTTCCGCGTCGCGTGGACCGAGCGCCGGTTTCAGGACGGCGCGCTCGCCGCCTCCGAACGCTGGACCGCCATCCTGACGATCGCGATCCAGACGCCCCGCGACCCCGAGACGCTGAAGAAGAACCCGCTCGGCGTCTACGTCACGGCCCTCAATTGGTCCAAGGAGCTCGGATGATGCGCTTGCCCTTACTCGGGGGCGTGCTGCTCGCCTCCGCTTCGCTGTCCGCCTGCGCGCACAAGTTCACGCCGCCCCAAATTACCTACGACGAGGCGCCAAAGGCGGCCGTGCTGGAACCAGATCCGCCGAAGCCGGTGCAGATCGTGGCGGTGCCGCAGCCTTTGCCCTTGCCGGGCCAGCTGAAGCCGCTGCCTGCACCCGGCCGCAGCGCGCCGCCCGAGCCGGCCGATCCCCGCGCACGGATCGAAGCGGCGAACGGCGCCGCGCGCGTCCAGCCTACCCGAGCCGGCTACATCAACGCCGTGCAGGTCTATCCCTTCTCGGACGGCGCGCTCTACCAGCTCTATGCCGCGCCGGGACAGATCACCGACATCGCCCTGGAAGCCGGCGAGCAGCTCGCGGGCACGGGGCCGGTCGCCGCCGGCGACACGGTTCGCTGGATCATCGGCGACACCGAGAGCGGATCGGGCGCGACAAAGCGCGTCCATATCCTGGTGAAGCCATCCCGTGCCGACCTCCTCACCAACCTCGTCATCAACACCGACCGGCGAACCTATCATCTGGAGATGCGCTCGGCCGAGCGCACCTACATGGCCTCGGTGTCGTGGTCCTACGCCGCCGACCAGCTCATCGCGCTCCGGCAGCAGAACGTCCGGGCGGAGGCGGCGCAACCTGTGGCGAGCGGGGTCGACGTCGACGCGCTCAACTTTCGCTACCGGGTCGAGGGCGACACCCCGGCGTGGCGTCCGCTGCGCGCCTATGACGATGGCCGGCAGGTGTTCGTCGAGTTCCCGCGCGGGATCGCCCAAGGGGAGATGCCGCCCCTGTGGGTCATCGGCGCGGCGGGCGGCGCCGAACTGGTCAACTACCGCGTCCGCGGGCGCTACATGATCGTCGACCGCCTGTTCGCCGCAGCCGAGCTCAGGCTTGGCGGCGAACACCAGAAGACAGTGCGGATCGTCCGGACCGACGGGAGGCCGACCTCGTGAGCGGGCCGGACGACGATCGCGAGCCTGACCGGGAAGAGGAAGGTCGCGAGCGCGCAGGATCCTCCGCGCCCGGCCGGCTCGACCAGGTGAGGACTGACCGGGAGATCGCGGCCGAGCTCCGGCTCCGCCCGGAGCGGCCGCGCGTGATGCGCCTGTCGCGGCGGGTTCTCGCGACCATCGGCGGCGTATCGGCGATCGCCGTCGCGGGCGCACTTACCTTCGCGCTTTGGCCGCACGGTGCGAGAGGACCGGCGCAGGAACTCTACAGCACCGACAACCGCCAGACGCCCGATGGGCTGAACGGCCTGCCGCGCGACTATAGCGGACTACCCAAGCCGGTCCCACAGCTTGGAGCGCCGCTGCCGGGCGACCTCGGCAAGCCGATCCTGAACGCGGGTGCGTCAGCCCCAGGAATGCCCGCAGCCGGTCAGCCCGACCCGGAAGCGCAACGCCTCGCCCAGGAACGGCAGCGGCTCGCACAGGAGATGGACGCGGCGCGAACCAGCCGGCTCTTCGCGAGCGAGGCACGCGCGGCCACACAAAGTGCCGTGGCTACAGGCTCCGGGCTGCAGGGCGCAACTGCGCCGCTGCTCGACCAGGCCGCACTCGGTCCGAATGTCGGCGGCGCTTCGCAGCCAACGGAGAGCGACCGCAAGCTCGCCTTCCTGAATGGTCCCGTGGATCGGCGCACCACCAGTGCGGACCGAGTCCAGGCGCCGGCGAGCCGCAACGTCGTTCAGGCCGGCTCCGTGATCCCCGCCGCGTTGATCACCGGCATGCGCTCCGACCTGCCGGGCCAAATCACCGCCCAGATCACCGAGGCTGTCTATGACAGCCCGACAGGCAAGATCCTTCTGATCCCGCAGGGGGCGCGGCTGATCGGCCAGTATGACGCCCAGGTCGCGTTTGGACAGTCGCGCGCCTTGTTGGTCTGGAATCGCATCGTCATGCCGAACGGGCGCTCGATCGTCTTGGAACGCCAGCCCGGCGCCGACCCCGAGGGCTATGCCGGGCTCGAAGATCAGGTCGACAATCACTGGGGCGCGCTTTTCAAGGCGGCGCTGCTCTCGACTATCCTCAGCGTCGGTTCCGAGGCCGGGTCCTCGAACGACGAGAACGGTCTCGTCGATGCGATCCGGCGCGGCGCGTCGGACTCCATCAGCCAGACCGGCCGGCAGGTGGTCGGGCGTTCGCTGCAGGTTCAGCCGACGATCACCGTGCGGCCCGGGTTCCCGGTGCGCGTGATCGTCACCCGCGACCTGGTGATGGAGCCCTATTCGGGCTGACGGAGAGGATGATGACGAGACTGAAGCTTGGCGTGATCACCGACGACAAGCCGGTTCGGGTCACTCACGACCTGCCGCCCGCCGTGCATCGCGACCTCGTCGCCTACGCAGAAGCCTTGACGCGCGAGACCGGCGCGGCCGTGGGGCCGGTCAAGCTCATCGCACCGATGCTGGAGCGGTTCATGGCGACGGATCGGGCTTTCGCGGCGGCTCGCCGTCGCCGGCCGACGCCTTCCGAGACTGAACCCTCGCCGCGCTCAGAAAGCGCCTGAGGGCCGGGTTGTCATTGTCCGGGGACCAGATCGCGCTGAACGGCTGAGCCTCGCCAGCCAGTGGGACGAAGGTCACGCCGGGGTAGATCACGCTCGCCTCCGAACCACAGATGACGCTGAGTCCGAACCCGAGCCCGACCATGGCCATCAGGCCCTCGCGACCGACGCGATGCTGATTGATGCGCGGCGTGAAGCCGAGGCTCGCGAGCCGCTGGACGATGAAATCGTGCACATGAGGTCCCGGCGCCGCCTGAGAGACGATGAAGAGGTCGGCCGCCATGTCCTGAATATCCAGAACGCCCCGCGCACTGCGGGGATCGTCTGCCGGAAGAGCGGCGAGGATCGGTTCTGACCAGAGTCCCTCGACCTCGCATCCTGGCGGCTTCGGCGAATCCATGACGAACGCCACATCGAGCGTCCGCTCCGTCAACGCGGCGAGATGCTCGCCGTACGAACCCTCGACGATGTCGAGCGCGACGTTTGGAAAGTCGGCCTTGAACGCGCGGATAAGTCGGTTCGGGAAGCTCGATGAGACTGACGCCACGACCCCGATCTTGACGATGCCTTCGCCGGCATAGCCAGCCGCCGAGGCAGTACGAACCGCGCCCTCGAGATGAGACAGCGCGAGCCGAGTGTCGGTGAGGAAGCGACGTCCGGCACCCGTCAGGCGCACGCCCGCACGGTTGCGCTCGAAAAGCGATACGCCGAGCTCGTCTTCCAACATGCTGACCCGCCGGCTGACGGCGGACGCATCGAGCCCGAGGTGCTGCGATGCCCGCCGGAAACCGCTGGCTTCGGCGACAGCGACGAAGATTTGGAGGTCTCGCAGCTCCATAACTTTTTAGCTCCTGAACATCGGCAGGAGCTAAACGCATCGGGACTTAAATCACTCAAACCCTGTCGAGTCGGCCTTGAATTTGAGCTGTCGCGCATTGTCGCGAACGACACCGATGTCACCCTCCTCGAAGCCAGCCTCAGCCTCAGCCTCAATCTCCACCGTGATCTTGACCTTCGCGCCCGTCGTTCGCTGTAGCTCCATCACCACGGCGTTGAGGACGGCGTCGAACGCCTTCACGGGTCGGACCATGTCGAGTTCGACAGTACCGAAGAAACGACGCGGTTTTGCCGGGGAACCGGTCGAAGCGCTAATGCCCGTTTCAGCGATCTGCTCGGCGGTTCCCGGTGTAGCGGGATTGTGGGGGGTCGCATCGCTTGTAGGCGGCGCTTGCGGCGGGCTTGCTTGAGCAGCTGCAACTTCCGATCGGACCAGCACAGCGCTGGACGGAAAGATCTCCGGCGGACTCTTCGCCCAAGCAAGGCCAACGTACCGATTGGCTGCTTCATCGAAGCTGTCGGCGTAACCAAACGCAGGATCGAGCTTGCCAACGGCGTCGCGGATCGCGGCCTCCAATACCACGCGATCGCGCAGCTTGGGCAAATAGGCATAGGACGCGAACCAGTCCGCGACCTCCGCGATCCCAAGATGGGGACGGTCGTCAGGCCATAGCGGGTTCAGGTGCAGAGCAAGCGCGTCTGGCCCGAGCCGTTCCTTCGCGATGCCGTCGCCGCGCGGACCGGCCTTCTCGTAAACGGCGGCGGGTATGGCGGCCCGGTCCTTGGACGCGATGGAGAGGTGATCGAGGTCGAATGCAACGCCCGCGGTGGCAGCCTTGACCGGGAATAGGACATGGCTCCACGCCAGCCGCACGGCTTTCGCTGCGCCTTCGCGGTTGCCCTTCGCCTTTTCCGTTGCGTCCCGCATCTGCGCAGGAGGGAGTTGATCCTGTAGACGCTTGTCCCCCGCGATCTCGGCCCAAGCGATCGCTTTCCGCATCGCATCACGAGCGGTTCCGAGCAGCTGCTCGTCGGCTGCCACGAACAGGAGCGTGTTGCGGTAGCGCCGCTGCGACGACCGGCACCGCATCAGCGCCTCGGTCACGGCGTCCGTGGCGAGCGACTTTCCGACACCCTTTCCCGCGTGCTGGGTGGCCGGGCCGAGAATGACTAGCGATAGCGAGGTCGCCTCGTCGATGCTGATCGGGTCGTCAGGCGCGGAGAAAACGCGGTGGAAGCCAGCCTTGGTCGAGCCGTCCTCCCGCAACACTTTGACGATCGCCTCGTCTACCTCGTGATCCGGCAGCGCTTTGGCACGATCATCGGCTAGGCGGTTCAGGGTCGGCTGCGTGGAGAACCAGTAGCGGCCGGCCTCTTCGTAGAGGTAGGTCGCGCGCTCGGTGAGCTCGCGCAACGCCTCACCGAATATCGCGAGCTGGTCGCCCGGCTCCGCACACGCCAAGCGAAGTCCTGGTCCGGTCAGACCCGCATTGGGCCGCCCGGCAAGTGGCGCGGAGCAGATGAACACGGCGCGAGCTGCGCGAGTTGCCGCCTGGAGTTGAGAGATGCGGCGGGATGGGTTCGCCTCCATGCGCGCTGGCAGCGAGCTTTCGCCGTCGACCTCCTTGTCGACCACGGCGTTGAAGTTCGCGTCGAGCGGATAGAGCACGCTGGCCCTCACCCGCTCGTGCGAGATCGGTACGCGAGCCGGCGTGATCAGAGGGTCGCTGACCTGCATCTGCCAGAGCGTGCCGACGACGTTGGCCATGAACCGCAGCACACCACGGGTGCGCTGGAATTTCTCGAGGCTCGCCCAGTCCTTCGACAGCCGGTCGAACAGCTCGGGGTGGATAGGGTAGGAGAGTTTCAGCAGCTCGCGGTAGCGAGCTTCCTTGGCCTCCGGCGGAAACTCCGCCGGATTGTTCTTGTAGAGATCCGCGAACGCCTTGACCGTTTCGTCGCGCGCACGCTCGCCATCGCCATCGAGGGTCTGGAAAAGACGACGGCGAATGATCTCATAGGTCTCGTCGCCGGATGCCGGCAGCCAGGCCGACTGCACCCGTCCGAACACCTTCTCCAGTCGCAACAGCGCCGCTTCGCCCTTGGGACCACCGGCCTCGGCGACGCTCTCGGGGAGCGAGCCGATGATCAGCACGCCCGGCACCATCTTGGCGGCCTCGGTCAGCGACTGAATGAAGGACAGGAAGGCCTCGAACCTATCCTCGGGAAGCTGGCGCGCGTAGGCAACCAGTTCGTCGAGTAGGATTAGCGCGGGGCCGGAGAGCTTGAAGAGCTCGACGAGCAGATCGGACCCGGGATTGGTCCGCGCGGCCTCGGCGTCTCCCATCAGGTCCAGCCCCGCCTGTCCGGCGATGCGCCAGGCGATGTAGCCCCAGAGCGTACGAACCTTCGGCCCGTCGCGCAGGATCAGGGGCGTGTCGGCGCCTTTCGACGTGCCGACGAACACGGCGACCTTCGGCGGGGTCCAGTCCTTGATGCCGGCCGTCTGAGCCAGGAGGCCGACACCCTCGAGGATGGAAAGGTCACGCGCTTTGGCGAGGTGATAGACGGCTAGCATCGTATGCGTCTTGCCGCCGCCGAACGCGGTCTGAAGCCCGATGACCGGATCGCCGCCGGTGCCCGACATGCGCTGGAGGCTGGTGGTCAGGATGCGGCGCAGCCCTTCCGTCAGGAAGGTGATGCGGAAAAAGTCTTCGGGGCGTTTGTAGTCGTCGGAGGCGTGGCCCGCGTCGACGGCGAAAAGGTCGGCCGCGAATTCCGCTTCTTTAAAGCGGTTCTCCAGGACGTCCGGGTGGGGAAGCGCCACCTCGCGCCATGGGCGAAGCGCACGCTCTAAGCTGGCGGTTGGCGCGCCTGCGGCTGCGGCGTCGAGCTTCAGCGATAGCGTCTCGCGCGGTGGAGCCGCGATCGCGCCCGGCTCGACTGCGGCAGGAGCTGGGGTCAGTCCCGACCGGCGTTGCTCCTCGTAGAAGCCCTTCGCCTGCGCGATGTCGGCGTCGGACGCTTTCACGGCGAGCAGGAGCGCGTAGATCGCGTCGAGATACCGCAGCGCCTCCGCATCCTGCAGCGCCAGGGTCAGATGCGCCGTCGCGTTGCGCGCGTCGAGCGCGGTCGAGACGAAGTTCCGAACCTTGAACCGATCGCGCTGCCCGAAGGCCTCGTCGAAAGTAAAGCGCCAGTTGTCGACGATGGTCTTGAGCAGGCCGTATGTGTCGAGCGGGCCGCCCTGGTCGCCGCCCGAAGCTCGGCTGGCTAGTTTCCGCCAGTCATCTCCATGCTTGCCCTTCATGCGTGCCTCGACGAACGGCGTCAGGCCGCGCCGAAGCGCCTTCAACGCGTCCTCGACGCGGCGAGCGGTTGCGTCTTCTGACGACATTACGCGCTCCCATCGAAGGCAAAGGTGGTCTGGTTGGGACCGGGAGCCCGACCGGCATCGTCGAGCGTGGCTGCGCGGTCCTCCAACTTGGTCCACTCCTGCGCTAGCTCGTTGTACACCAGCGCCTCAGCGTTCCAGCCCTTATTGGTGGCGATCTCGAACAGGCGATAGGCGAGCGCGCGGGCCTCGTCTGCCCTCGGCCCCATCTGGGCCACCAGCACAGCCGCCGCCTCGCCGCCACCGTCCGAGGCGTTGAGCACGCGGGCGGTATGCTGCACGCATTCCCAGATGGTCAGCGTTTTGTCGCTCGCAGGCGACCAGCCAGGCGGCAGTTCCTCGCGCGGCGTCAACCCAGCTTTGCCTTTCATGTCTTTGAACACCCCGGAAGCAAACAGCGCCCGGTCGGAAGTGTTCTTAGCCGTGGTAAGCGTGATCAGCTCGCCCGAGGCGCGCGCGTCGAAACCGTAAGTAGCGTACCAAGCCAGCGCGACCTGCGTCTCAGGGTCAAATGCCTGATCAAGCTCGTTCTCGATCTCTTCCCAGACGCGATTGATGACCGCCAGCGCGGTCTTGACGCTCATAGCGCTGTCATCGTCCTCTAACACCCTGGCGTGTCGCGAAAACACGCCCATCCCGGGGCCAATTACCGACTGCTGCATGTCAACGGGCCCAACACCCGCCTTTCGGATTGCGGAAATCGCGGAGGGCATCTCCAGCTTCAAAGCGCGGATGAAGTCGGCGCGCGTTGTCATTAACGCCTCGCGAGGGGCCTTTCGACAAACGACCACCACAGAGGACGCGAGTGCATTCGATCCTTGCCCGCGCAACCTGCTCGCATTCTCTGTGCGAATTGGCCAAGTCCCGTCTACGACAAGCCCAGCGTCAATCACTGCTTGTAAAAAGCTTGCCCACCCAGAAGATGTAATACCTTCTTGTTCGATCTCAGATTGCTTGAATGCGTAGTAGAGGGTAATTGGATCGTCCCCAACCATCGCCTCTTGCATAGCCGTTATTGCCCGTTTCATGCCAGACATGAAGAATGCTTCTGCTTCTCCAACACCGCCGTGCCTGCCCGGTGTCGCCACGAGCTCCTCTGCCTTCGGCGTCGTAAGGCGGCGGAACAGCTCCGGCCAATAAGTTCCGATGGTTCGTCGCAGCCAGACGTAAAAGAAGTCTGACAAGTCTGCATACCCGATATTGTCGTAATAAGGTGGATCAGTTGAAATAACTACGGGTCGCATCGGGTAAGAATTAGTAGCCGCGTCCAGATTGGTTATCGAAGCGATCACTCCATGGTGGTACCAGCCATATGCGCTGTGCATCGCCTTGGCTTGGCCATCAACAATCGTATTTAGACTTCCCGAGCTGTCACCAAGAACATTGGCTTCAGCAAAATCCCAAATCATTGAAATAGCTTGCCGACCGAAGAGCTGTCGTGGGCACTGTGCAACAGGCTCCCAGCGAACCAAATTGTTCGCAAGATCGGCGAGCTTGTCGATGCTAAAACTGAGATAAGTCGCAAGAGCGTCAGCATATGCTGAAGGCCCGCAGCCGCCTGACGCTATCCCCCGATCATCGCTCTCGTCAAAGTTGTGACCCTTCACCATGTCCGACAAAGCAGTGTTTCGCGCTTCCCCCACAAGTTCAGATAATGTCGTCAACGCGACCGCCTGGCGAGGCGTAAATAGGTCTGCCCATTTTGTCATTCCATAGGCAGGCACCCGAAACCCCAAGGCCTTGGAATATAGTTCACCTTCCGGTTCCCACTCAGATTTTGCTGATCGAGCAACTTCCTCATGATCCTGTCGGGGTGCAAGATATAATCTCTGACGTTGACCCTCGACAACCAAGGCCATCAAACGGCTTCCTAGCCTTCCGGCCTTTCCCTCAGCCCGGTTCCATTCCTCCGGTATTGGTACACCTGTGAGAATGCAGGCGAAATTGCCGCGGCCTGTCTTTGTACCACTCTTAAACCTTTCTTCCTCTTCTTTGGTCAGGGTCCCGCTTTTGACATCGAAACGCCAACCACTTTCAGCGTGAGCGTCAATCACCGGTACCACCCAAGATTTCTTGCCGGGCTTCGTCGACAGCATGAACGAAGATACCAGCGGTACCATGGCCCCCTGCGCTGCAGGGTCGGGGGAGCGCACCGTGCGCGCCCAGAGCCAGGCGATCACTGTCGCCTGGGACCCATCCACCAGCGTTGCTTTGGGGTAGAAGTGACCGATGCGTTTCTCCGCCTCTTCCCGCATCCATTGACCGTAGTAGCGGACATCCTCCGCTAGCCCTTGCGCACCTTTCCAAGTGCGTAGTTGGCCGTTGGCGGCCTCGGCGCGGGACTTCGGATTGACCGGCGGCCGTCCGGCGAACTTAGGCGGAATCTCCACCAGGGCCTTGCCAATCAACACTGCTACCGGATTCAAGTCTGAACCATAGGCCCGCAGGCCCAGTCGTTGCGCCTCGAGCGGGATCGAGCCGCCGCCCGAGAAAGGGTCATAGACGGGGGGCGCCTTGGTCTGGAGATAGTCGAGAATACTAGGCCCGTCGCCCTGTGTCGGGGGCTCCTCGCCCAGGCCCCATGCCACCGAGCGCGCGATCTCCCATCGCGCCGCGTTCAGGATGGTCTCGTTGTTCGAGGCCTCCCACGGCACCATTGCCTCGATTACCTTGTGTAGTCGGCGCCGCTCGGCATCCTGTGCATCTTCGGTCGGGAAGCGGTCGGGCCACGACGAAGGATCATCCACCAGCTGTGCAAACAGCACTGCTCGGCACGCCGCCAGCGGTCGCCGAGCCCACCACAGGTGCAGCGAGGACGGATGGCCATTCCGGATCGACTTCTCCCGCGCCGACGCGACGTTTATCGCCTCTAGCGGTATGGAAACTTCAATCAGCTTCTTGCGAGTAGCGGGAGCAACGGACTTTGGCATGGAATCCTTGTGTCTTTCGAGCAGGTCTGGTTGTGGCGCGACGAGGACGGCTGCTTGCTCCCGCGACGCCCCGCCCGCCTGACCACCGATGGTCTCGATCACTCGGCCGAACAACAGGAAGTCTGGCAAATCGAGCGGCTCGACCGTCTGCAGCTCGGTTGGACTGCCGGAACGGACCGTTTCTCGCAGCTCCATCAGGAGCCGACCAAGGATGTTGCACCCAATCAAACCATCGCGGTCAACAGGCTTGGCACCCCAGAAGTCATCCTTGCGCGATTGCTCGACGATGGGTTGATCTCCAGTGGAGAGCAGCAGCTCAGAGAAGGCACGATAATTCTGCGCCAACTTCACGCGGAGGCACCACCGCATGATTTTAGTCCTAACGCGATCCCAATCCGGCCGGGAGTCGTCACGGAAAGGCTTCCCCACCATCTTGGCCGTCATCGGGCTGCCTTGCTCGATGATCCGCACTTGCAGCTCCGGCCGGTGTGGGAAGCGGCACGCCTGATACAATGCTTCGGACGTGCGGATAGCCGCGCCGTTGACTCGGATGGGAAAGCCGGGCGCCATATTGGAAAGGCCGCCGAACTGCTCGCGCGTCTTTAGGAAAACCACCGCTTCTTCGCGCCGGTACTCTCGGAACTGCGTGTTCCCGTGAAGCCGAGCCTCCTCGACGAGCCCCATTAGTTGTTCTTCCGCGGCAACAAAGGGATCCAGGGGGCGCCGACCCAAAGCGCCAGCGGCGCATTGTTGGGGCAATTACGGTAGGTTACCATCGTTGTGCCAAAGCCGAGCGTCTCAAGGAAAGAGAATCCGAGTGGACGATGACGAAGTGGAAGATTCGGACACATTTGCCGGACCCTGCAGCCGACTTTTAGAAACTCTTGCTCAAGTATTTGGCGTGCAGCGTCAGAAGAAAAGAATTTAAGTCCACCCACGCTGCCCGGCACTCGTAAAACGGGTTGATACTGCATTTCAGCGACGTGAGCCTGGACGAGCGCGTCCTGAGGAATCGACGTTGGACGGAGGACGTCAGATACGGCGGTGTGATCACGACGATCTTCGACCTCGACAGAACGCCACCATTTGAACTCTATCGACTTTCCGGCCTCCTTCGCTGCCTTCACGAGCGCGCCTTGAGCGTAGTGCTGGCCGCTAGTGTGGAGAGCCATCACAATAATATGTACTTTGCCAGCCGCAGGTGCTGTGTTCGCGACCCAGCCACGAAGGTCGTTCAGAACGCGATTGCCGCTATACGAGACGTCATCGAGGTAGACGAAGGTGTCCGTTGCACCGGCCGCAAGAGTTCCTATGCCGTACGTCTTCTTGAGCATTGCCGCGAAAAGGCCAAGCATGTCAGTCTGGCTCTGGCCGCCCTGCTGAACGCGCAAAAACTGAACACCACCCCAAAACGAGCTGGGGTCATCCCCGGCTAGGTTCTTACTTTTGACTACTGTGTGGATAAAATTGTTGCACTGTTCTCGGGATAGATACGTTTGTCCAAGCACATGGGCTATTTCGCGTAACACCGGTTCTCGCACTGGCTCATCGAACTGATTGATCCAGCGTCGGACGTGACTGGCGTCAGGGACGGCCCATTCCCCCACTCTGTAGTCCGCGATGATCGTCGCGACTTGGTCGAGAAGTTGCTTCATGCGATCTCCTTTCTTACCGGGCCAAACACACCTCGGACTGGCCGGCAGGCGCCTTTTGTTTCACCGCCAAGTCGGGCAACGTTAACCCGGCCCGGGACGATCGCACCTTGCGCAGGTCCGAATTTGATCAGCTTCTTGTGGACTGGCATGGTCATATGGCTCGTTTGATATCGGTCTGTGAAAAGTCGTCGCCCTTGAACAACAAGGGTTCGCTGGTCGCCTTGGCGAGCGCGTAGGAAAAGCAGTCTCCGTAATTCAGGCCGGCCGGGTGTCGTCCCTTGCCGAAGCGCCTGAAGGCCTCGATGGCGAGCTTCGCGTGGTCATCCGAGAGCGGGACGACTTCCAGCTCAAGACGCTCGATCAGGGCCTGCATCTGCTCCAGGCCTGGCTCCCCCCGGCGCCCCAGCGCCACCATGCTTGCCTCCACGCGCGTGGGTGCGCCGAGAAGGCGGTTGGGGGCCGTCCGGATCGCGTTGCGGAATGCGGGCTCCTCGGGCTCTCCGCGCAAAATCGCTATGAGCGCTGAGCTATCGACGACCATCAGGAGGGGAGGCCGTTCTCATCATATCCCAGGATCTCGTCGTCGGTGCGGTCGTCCAGCACGGGCAGCGCCTTGAACCGCGCGATGATGGCGTCGATCGCGGCGTCATCCCACGGCTGCTTACCGCGCTTGAGCTGCTCGTCACGCAGCCGCAGCCGGAGCGCGCCGCGCACCGCCTCGGTCAAGCTCTCACCGGTTAGGCTGGCGACCTGACGCGCGAGGCTGTCCGTTTCCTGGTCCTTCAAGCTGAGCGCCATGCGACTCGTCCTGTATAGAATTATCGGCTAGTTATATACGTGGCGGGCCGTGAATGTCGAGGCGAAGCGTCAGGCGGCTTTCGCCCTCAACGACAGCAGGTCGTTCAGATTGAACACGACCGCCGTCTCCGCAAAGCCCAGCTCGCGCTTGAAGAAGCGCTGCACATAAACGGGCTGGTGCGCGAATCCGTTGGACACCGTGACCAGCGCGAGGTGGAAGGCGTCGGGAGCGTTCAGCGAGGCGAGGATCTCGTTCTTGGTGATGATCACGTCGCGCGCATCAGCATGCCGGCCCTTCACCTCAATTAGCCGCAGCGGCCCACCAGCGCCGTCCCGGCTCTCGATGTCCCAGCCTTTCTTCTGCGCAGAAACGTCCACCGGCGTATGACCGAGGCTCCGCTCGCGCGCCATGACCGCTTCCATGGCGGCGAGCTCGACGATGACACGGGCGGCGGGATCTTCGCAGAAGCCGGATGCCACCGGCTCAGGGGCCGGCGCGGTCCGCGCGCAGATAAGGCCGTTCGGGATCACCAAAGCTGCACCCTTCAGAACCGGGGGAAGCGCCGTGATCTGTCGCTCGCGATCGAGCTCCTCCTGGCGCTTGTGCAAACGCTCCACCAGACGCTGCGCCGTCGCTTCGGCGTTGGAAGCGTTGATCCGCTGCTCCTTGCCTGCGCGCTCCTCTTCGCGCAGCCGCGCGGCGCGGGCATCCCAATAATTGATCTCGCGGGTCAGCCGCGCGCGGACCTCTCGCTCGACCTTGTCTATCTCCGCCAGTTTTCGCGACCTCACTTCGGCTAGGTGCGCCGGGACCAAACTGGCGATGGCGTAGCCGAGAGCGCGCTGCTCGACACCGCCCGCGAGCCACGGAGCATCGATTACGTCCGAGACCGCAGCACGCTCGTCCGCCGTGATCGGCCGGTAGTCGAGATAGGGCGCCGAGCCGCCGTCCGCAGCCGACCCGTCCGCCCTGAGGTGGATGAACTGGAGGCGTTGCGAGATCGCTCTCGGCTCGCCAGATCGAGCGACACGGCCGTCGCGCACGGCGTGTTCGAGGTAGACAAGCAGGCGCGGATCGGTGCCATCGTCGGCATCGTCCACGAGCACCGCCCCTTGGCCGAGCAGGGGTCCGAAGCGTTCCAGGACGACGTCCACGACCGACTCGAGCAGTGGGTGACCGGGAGCCAGCAGCTCTGCTTGCGGCTGCCCAACGATCAGGGCCTTTTCAAAGGTAACCCGCGCATATCGGTCGAGAACCGGATCGCCGCGGCCGATCAGCCGGTCGCGCTCCTTCAGCACCGACGGCACACGCGTAATCTCGAAACGTCCACGCTCGCGTTCAGCGATCCGACCGCCGAGCAGGGTGAACGCTTCGCGGAAGAACGAGCCGATAAAATGCGGCTGGAGCCGTCGCGCCTGCGCGCGCTCCATCTCCTCGCGCACCGCCGACACCGCTTTAGGGTCCATGCCCTCGCTGGTCAGTTTACGCTCGGCAACCAGCGTTTCGATCGCGCCGACATCGACTGCGCCGTCCACTTTGCGGAATAGCTCGGCTTTGGTCTCGGGCAAGTCGCCGTAGCGGATGGCGTCGACGAGAAGATCGCGGAGCGCGTGTCCTTCAAACAGCTCGCCCAGAACGTCGAAAACGCGACCGCCAAGCGCCTCGCGCGCTTCCTTCAGCTTCTCCAGCAACCGCCCGTAGACTTCACCCTCTCGTGTGTTGGACGCGCATAGATTCCAGAGGTGGCAGACTTCGGTCTGGCCGATGCGGTGAATGCGCCCGAACCGCTGTTCCAGCCGGTTCGGATTCCAAGGCAGGTCGTAATTGACCATCAGGTGCGCGCCACGTTGCAAGTTCACGCCTTCGCCGGCCGCGTCGTTGGCGATCATCACCCGCACCACGGGATCACTGTTGAACGCGGCGATCGCCGCGCGCCGGGCTTCACGGGCGACGCCGCCGTGAATGACAACCACGCCAGCCGGGTCGCCAAACCGCGCCGTGATCTTCTGCTGGAGGTACTCCAGCGTGTCCTTCGGCTCGGTGAAGATTAGGATCTTGCGCCGCAGCCCCGTCGCCGCGTCGATCATGATCGGCTCGTCGAGGATCGACTCCAGCTCCCGCCACTTCGCGTCCTGTCCGGACAGCTTCAGCCGCAGCGCTCGTGCTTCCAGGTCGCGCAGGATGACGATTTCGGCTTCTAGTTCGACCAAAGTCTGAGCGGCCGTCGCCGCATCGATGATGGCCTCCTCGGCGGCCTCGGCTTCCTCGCCGGTCGCCTCGTCAAGATCGTCAGGGTCATAGGAAGGCAGGGATGGTGCGCGGGATAGCGGAGCGGCCCCTGTTCCACGGCCTATCCGCTCCTCTCGCAGCCGCTCTTCAAGCCGCTTGCGCCGCCGCTCTAGTGATCGGTGGATCGCCGCCGGCGAGGAGGCGAGTCGCCGTTGAAGGATTTGGAGCGCGAAGCCGACACTGTTTCTCCGGCCGCCGTCGCCACTCCGGTCAGCGCGATTCATCTCCTCGCGCACGTAGGTCGTCACCGCGGCGTAGAGGTCCGCCTCGTCCGGCGAAAGTTCGTAGCTGGCGGTATAGGCCAGGCGTTCCGGAAATAATGGAGTGCCGTCAAAGCGGTAAAGCTCTTCCTTGGTCAACCGCCGCATCATGTCCGACACATCAGCCTTGTGGACGCCCTCGCGGAAACGGCCCTCGAAGCGGTCGGTATCGAGCAAGCCCATGAACAGCTGAAAATCGGCTTCCTTGCCGTTGTGCGGCGTGGCTGACATTAGGAGGAGGTTCCGGGTATGCGCACCTAGCAGCTTGCCGAGCTTGTGCCGCTGCGTCTCCTTTATCTCCCCGCCGAAGTAAGACGCCGCCATCCGGTGCGCTTCGTCGCAGATGATCAGGTCCCAGTCCGGCGCTGCTTGGAGCTTGGCCTTAAGCTCGTCCGAGCGTGCGGCCATGTCGAGGCGCATGATGAGCCGACTGCGCTCGACAAACGGGTTTCCCGTGATCGAACTCTCGATCTGGTCCCGCGTCAGCAGGTCGAAACCGAGGCCAAATTTCTCTGCCAGTTCCTCCTGCCATTGCTCAACCAAACTGCCCGGCGCGACGATGAGACAGCGCTCCAAGTCGCCGCGGATCATCAGCTCTTTGACCAGCAGGCCTGCCATGACCGTTTTTCCAGCGCCCGGGTCGTCGGCGAGGAGAAAACGCAGCGGCTGCCGCGGCAGCATCTCTGCATAGACAGCGGTGATCTGGTGCGGGAGCGCTTCTATCTGTGAAGCGCTGACCGCGAGGTATGGATCGAACAGATGCGCCAAGCGGATGCGGCTGGCCTCGGACGCGAGCCGCAATAAAGCGCCGTCCGCATCGAAAGCATAGGCGCGTCCGCCCTGCACGAACTCGAATGCACTTTCCTCGCCTCGGTAGAGCAGCCGTTCGCCGACCTTACCATCGGCCCGGAACACGAGATTGAGCGCGTCTGCGCCGAAGCGCGAAACCTGGACGATCTCGGCGACGCCCGTCGGCGTAAGGCCACGCACGCGAGCTCCAGGCTTCAAATCATCAAACACGCGAAGGCCATATCCAAATTCTCATCCGGCCACCCTATCCAGGAGTGCCGCTCGATTGAAGCTATATGCGGCCGGCTCCGAACCGTTGCGGAAACGAGCGATTCTGCGCCGGTTCATCGAACGCGCACTCAGTAGGCATCGACCATAGCGGAATCGCCGCGGATTGGCGTTGCAAAATCTATGATGCACCAGTAGATTCTGCGACGAGTTCCGCCGCGGGGTTCGTCGTGCTGGTCGGCTATGCAAGAGTATCTACGGCTGAGCAGAGCCTGGATCTTCAGCTCGATGCACTCAAGCAAGCCGCATGCGATCGTGTGTTCCAAGACCGGCAAAGCGGTGCGGTCACGCGGCGCCCAGGTTTAGACGACGCCCTCTCGCACCTACGGGCAGGTGACACCCTCGTCGTTTGGAAGCTTGACCGACTTGGGCGGACTGTTCGGCAGCTCGTCACATTCGTCGAAGACCTGCAGGGCAACGGCATCGCATTTCGTTCGCTCACCGACGGTATCGACACGACCACGCCCGCGGGCCGCTTCTTCTTTCACGTCATGGCTGCGCTGGCGGAGATGGAACGGGATTTATTGCGCGAGCGCACGAGAGCTGGCCTCGTCGCGGCAAAATCCCGCGGCAGGGAGGGCGGTCGACCCCCAAAGCTCTCGGATGAACAGATTGCACATGCCGAGCGGCTAATGACCGACCCAAAGGTTAGTCACGCCTCGATCGCCCGGAGCTTGGGTGTCGATCGCTCGACGCTCCACCGTACGCTGGCGCGAAAGGCTTCGTCGTGAACCACGTTTTTCTAGCCGGCAATACGCTACAGCACGAGTTCAAGCGCGAGGGCCTTGCGCCCAAGTCGGCGGAGAGCACCATCGCCGCATGGCCCACGCTAGAGCACGACGAGACCAGACCCGATCGCCGGAGAACGTGGTCGATCTCTACGACTATGTTCATCAACGCCGTCCCTCTATCCGGTCATCCCGCACTCGGCGATCGGATGACTGGCGACCGACTGTCCTCGACGACTGGCCGGAGCATGTCCCCATATCCAAGGCCGAGTTGGACGTCATCGAGGCGCACTTCGGCCCACTGCTGGACGAGCTGTTCGGCCCAATCCACTAACCTTATTGGAGGTGCGCTATGACCGCGACGGTCCAACCTGGCCCGGCGGCGGCGAAGCGCGCCGCGCTCTACCTTCGTGTATCGACCGGCCGTCAAGCGGAGCAGGACCTGTCCATTCCTGACCAGCGCAGGCAGGCACACGCCTATTGCCAAGCTCGGGGTTACATTGCGGCGGCGGAGTTCGTCGAGGCGGGCGCTTCTGCCACGGATGATCGTCGTCCAGAATTTCAGAAGATGATGGATGCTGCCGCGGCCAAGCCGCCGACGTTCGACACCATCATCGTACACTCGTTCTCCCGCTTCTTCCGGGATCAGTTCCAACTTGAGTTCTATGTTCGGCGGCTCGCCAAAAACGGCGTTCGGCTAGTGTCGATCACGCAGGACCTCGGCGAAGACCCGATGAGCGTGATGATGCGTCAGATCATGGCGCTGTTCGATGAATATCAATCGAAAGAGAACGCCAAGCACACGCTTCGAGCCATGCGGGAGAACGCCCGCCAGGGCTTCTGGAACGGATCACGTCCACCGTTCGGTTATCGCGTCGTCGCCGCAGAGCAGCGGGGCGCCCGGACCAAAAAGAAGCTGGAGGTCGACCCGGCTCAGGCCGAGCATGTCCGTCTCATGTTTCGCTTGGTCCGTATCGGCGACGGGGAGCGCGGTCCGCTCGGAGCCAACCTCATTGCGGATTATCTCAACCAGAAAGGCATCAGAACATCGGGAGGCGGGCGTTGGGGCGTTGGAGCGGTCCACCAGATCCTGACCCGCACAACTTACGTCGGCGAGCATCGCTTCAACGTCTACAGCTGGCGCAAACGTGAAGAGAAGCCTGAGGACGAAATCGTCACCGTGGCGGTGCCGGCTATTCTTGAGCGCGAGGAGTTCGACGAAGCTCAGGCGATCATGCGCTCAAGGGCGCCGCAGCTTAAAGCTCCACGTTTCGTAAGCTCAGGCACTACTCTCGGCGGGATTTGCTTCTGCGCGGATTGCGACGGCGCAATGACGTTACGCACTGGCGGAAAAGGCGAGGGCTACCGCTACTACACCTGTTGCACCAAGGCTCGCCAGGGCAAGACAGGTTGCAAGGGACGTACGATCCCCACCGATCGCCTGGATGCGATCGTTATCGAACACATTGAGAACCGCCTGTTGGCGCCGGATCGCGTCGTCGAGCTTCTGAAAGGCGTCTTGGAACGACGGACAAAGCAGGCAGAGGACTACCGAGAAAGTATCGCCCGGCTTCGCCGACAGGCAGCCGATGCAGACGCCAAGTTGACCCGTCTCTATGACGCGATCGAGAACGGCCTCGCGGACACGGGGGACGAGAACCTGAAAGGGCGGCTCAAAGAGCTGAGAACCGTCCGTGACGCCGCGCGGTCGGACGCTGATCGCGCCGAGGCGCGAGCTGGTGATAGGTCGAGCGAGATTACGGAGGATGCCATCCGACGTTTCGCTGGGGAGGCCAAGCGCCGCATGAGGACTGCTGATGGAGGCTACCGTCGGCACCACCTTCAGGCGCTCGCTCAGCGGATCGAGGTCGGGGACGCGACGATCCGCATCACCGGCACGAAATCGAAGCTGCTCAGGGTTCTTGCGGGCGGAGAAGCCGGCCCGCCCAATCTAGGGGCGGGCCACTCCTCCCGAAGCGCGGGCCTCGTAGTGGAAACGACGGCGAACGAAGTTCGCACTTTCGTTCCGAATTGGCTCCCCGGGTAGGATTCGAACCTACGACATTTCGATTAACAGTCGAACGCTCTACCGCTGAGCTACCGGGGAATGCGGGAGCGCGGGCCTATAGCAATGCCGCCCAGCATCGCCAAGGCC
>Ga0105047_10004514_pt1 | contig 24177 bp, 23 predicted proteins | sample MAT04_FD_78384 | JGI IMG/M metagenome (GOLD analysis project Ga0105047, IMG submission 78384) | Freshwater microbial communities from Lake Fryxell liftoff mats and glacier meltwater in Antarctica - MAT-04 (megahit assembly) | ecosystem: Environmental > Aquatic > Freshwater > Ice > Liftoff...
CATGGTCGGTGGTCCCCAGCGCATCGGAGCCCACCACGAGCGGCGCGCTCGCCTGGACCCTCGAGCGCCTCGAGCACGAAGGCGTATCGCACGCGGTCTCTGTGACGCTGCTGAGCGAGCCGGTGGTGGTGGTGCGCGCGTTGATCCCCGGCCTCGAGGCCCCGCGCGAAGGCAACGACTACGTCCCCGGCCCGCGGGCGAAGGAGGCTCGCGGATGAACGCGGTGGTGTTCGTCGGGCCGTCGCTGTCGGCCCATACGGCGCGCGAGCTGTGGCCCGAGGCGGAGATCGCGCCGCCGATCGTCGAAGGCGATCTGTTCCGTCGCCGCGCCACCACGTGGGTCATCATCGACGTCGGCGTGCCTGCGCCGTGGCCCGAGGAGCTGCTCCGCGCCCGCGCGCGCGGCGAGACGATCGTGGCCGGCGGTGCCGCCGCGCTCTACGCCGTCGAGCTGAGGGCGCACGGCGTCCTCGGGTTCGGCGAGCTCTACCAGCGCGCGCGCGCCGGCCTGGAGCGCGACGATCTCCTCACCTGGCCGCGCGAGATCGATCACGCCGACGCCATCACCCCGATCGATCTCGACGACGCGATGCGCGCGGCGCGCGGGAAGTGATCGAGGCGCACCTCGAGATGCGCCCGGCCGCGCGCAGCCTGGAAAAAGCGCTGGATGCGAGCCCCGCAGATCGCGCCGCGCTCGAGGCGAAGATCCGCGAGCGCCCCCGCCTGACCGCCCGCGACGCCGCGCTGGTCATCACGCGGGCACGGGAGATCGCGCCCAGCCACGCGGTTCCGCACGCCTCGACCCAGTCGCTCGATCGCCTCGCCCATCGCGTCCGGAGGAGGACGCGTTACCGCTCGGCCCCGATGCGATGACCCGCTGCGGCGAGACGTACCGGGTGGTGCGGAAGAAGATCCTGCTGCGCTTGCTCGCGAAGAACGAGGCCGCGCGCCTCGGGATGGTGGTGCAACCGGCCGAGCTCGGCGCGTTCATCGCCGAGTGGCGAGCGAGCTTTCGCCTGGAAAATGAGGTTGATTTCACCACTTTTCTGGCCAGCGAGAAGCTCGCGCTCGCCGACTTCACCGAGGCGATGCGCGACTTCGTGCTCATCACGCGCCTCGAGATGGCCAACGACGCGGCCATCCGCGCCCGCGTCGAGGCGTCGGTGAGCGTCAACATGGCGCGCGTCCTCCTGGGCCACCGCCGGTGACCGTGACGCTCGCGCCCGCGGTGATGGTGCGCATCGCGGCCTGGCCCACCGATACGCTGGATGGCTGGGCGACGTCGCGCTCGGCGAGCGGGCGCGCGCGGCGAGCGACAACAAGCCGAGCCGCCGCGATCGCGAGGCCCACCGTGCGCACCGGGCCGAGCTCCTCGCGATCGAGGCCCTCTACGACCAGACGATGGCGCGCGACCGGGCGTCGCTGCGCGCGCGCACGCTCGGTGACCCACGCTTCGTGGAAGCGATGGCGCTGTCGAACCCGACGGTGGCCGAGAAGATGCGCGCTCTCGGCGACGACTCCGGGAAGCGCACGCGGCACCTCGAGACCACGCTCTATCGCCACCTCGCGCGCGCGGCCGGACGCGCCACGCCGTGCGACGTGTGGTGACGATGGCCGTTCCAGGCGATGCTCCGCGCGCTGGGAAAGAAGCCTGTCTATCGCCTCCGCGCCCGCCTCGCGGTCACCCCCACGCTTGTTACGCACAGCAGCGGCTGGCGGTTCTGGGCGCGCTCACCGCAGGGCCCCGCGACGCTTCGTTTGCTCGACGCGCAGCCGGTGGTCGATCTGATCATCGCCACCGCGCGCGAGATCGGCCGCTCGTTTCGGGGCGAGCACCTGCTGGCCGAGTGGCGCGCGCTCGAGGTCGCGGCGCGGAGGCTGCTGCCGGAGCACCGCGCGATGTGGTCGAGCGCGATCGAGCGTCTGCGCGTCACGCATGATCAGGCTCAGGCGCACGCCGTCGTCACCGCGCTCGCCGCGCAGCCCGGCGTGGAGGTGGCGGTGCCGCGCGCCGTGCTTCGTGCGGATCTGATCTCGCCCTTCCGCCTCCGCTCGGGCCCGACTTCGTCTCGACGCACCACCCGCGAAGGCTACGACGCGATGCAGGCGGAGCTGGGCCTCGGCCTGGCGTTCCGCGCCGACGCTCGCGCGCGGGCCTGCTCGCGCCTCGAAGAAGGCGTGCGGAGCGACGCGCTTGATCCCGCCGACGCCGCGCTGCCCGTCTCCGCGACCGGCGCGACGTGGGAGTCGATCGCGCGAGACACCGGCGCCGGGGTCCCATCGACGCCCGCCTCCAGGCCTGGCGCGAGCTGCTCCTGCGCGAGGGCGACGCCGTCACCTGGGCACCCACGGGCTCCCGCGCGATCATCGCGCCCGCGCCGCTCGGCTGCCTGGTGCTCGCGCCGCTGCGATCGGAGCACGGCCTCGCTGCCTGGCAGCTCTACCCGGGGTTCGAGGAGTACGCGGTGCTGTACGGCGACACCTGGGGCCACCGTCCGTTCCCGTACGGCACGTCGCTGCCCGATCGCGGCGACCCGCGCGTCTTCCGGCTGCGGCTGAACCCGGGGCGCGCGTTCCTGAGGATGGGGGATCAGGTGATGGTGGTGGGCCGCGAGATCGCGGTGGGGATGGTTCAAGGCACGTTCACCGCGCTGCGTGACGCCCCGCTCTGCACGATGATGGCGCTGCTGGCCGCGACCGGCGCGAGCGAGGAGGCGCTGCGCGCGGGCCTCGACGGCTTGCCCGAGAACGGCGTCGCGCAGCTCATCTTCGAGCCGCACGCCTCATCCAACCTCGCCGCGTGAGGCAACTTGCCTCATCGTAACGCGCGATGTGCCGCGCGCTACAGATGGCGCGATATCTGCTTTTCGTACCGTCGTGCTCTCTCTCGGCCGGTCGATCCCAGTCTCACTCTTCGCACTCGCGACGGCGCTCGCGGCGTGCTCTGGCACCGAGGAGGGCGGTGACGGCGGCATCTACGACGGTGGAATTCCCGACGCGACCGCCGGCGACGCCTTGCCAGAGGACGCGAAGGACATGCGCCACGTCGACGCCAACACGTTCACCGATCGCGGCCTGTTCGAGGCGCCCGACGCGGGCCTCACCGGTGAGGGGGGCGATGGCAGCATCCTCGATCGCGAGCGCGACGGCTCGCAGGCCAGCCTCGGCGACGGCTCGGAGCAGCGAAACGACGGCGGACCGCGGACCGGCGACGGCGAGGCCGAGCTCTTCGAGGACGCGTCCGACGGCTCGCTGAGCGAGGACGGCAACCTCGATCCCGACGGCAGCTGGTTCGACGGCGGTCGCGGTGACGGCAACTTCGAGGGCAACGACGGCAACGTCGACTTCGACGGCGACTTCCCGGACGGCGCCGACCCGATCCAGGACGGCGCGCAGCCCGGCAGCGACGGCAACATCCTGACGTTGCGCGACACCGGCCCGGTCTCGTTCGACGGCGATCTCTCGAACGGATTCTGCGGCGATGGGATCTGCGATCCCACCGAGAACCCGTTCAACTGCATGCCGGACTGCGGCGAGCCCGGGTTCGACGGGAATTAAAGGCCCAACGCGGCGAGCACCTTGCCGAGGAGGTCGCCGCCGTGACCGTCGACCGCCATCCCCACCACCGGCATCGCCAGACCCGCGAGCCCCGCGACCACCACCGTCGCGCGATCCGCCTGCTTAACGACCTTAACCGCCCCGATGTCGTGCGCGACGACGTGCAGCAGGAGGCCGCTCGCGATTGCGCTGATCCACGGCTGCACCGCCGGCAACCCGCCCGTCGTGAGCCACTCGCCCGCCAAGAGGCCGAGGATCGTGAAGGCCGCGATGAGCGTGGCCCGCACCACCGCGCGCCCTTTGCGGGCGGTGTCGCGCAGCACCAGTACGCTCGTCACCGGCACCATGTGCGCCGCCAGCGCGACCGCCGCGCCAAGGTGCTCCTGGCCCGGCTTCGTGAAGGTCCAGAGCGCGACGCCATCGCCGACCGCGTGCGCGAGCAGGCCGATGAACCCGACCTCGAACGCCACCCGCTCACCGCCGACGGTGCGCTCGATCAGCGCCGGCAACGCGAGGCCGATCCCCAGACCGAGCAAGGCCGGCAGACCCAGCGCTTCCAGTGACTCAGGCAGGAGGTGCAGCACCACCACCGCCGCCGCCGCCGTCAGCGCGAACGCCAGGACGGCGCTCAGCGCGCGCCCGCCCATGCCCGGCAAAAACGCCAGGATCGTGCCGAGACCGATCGTCCCGAGGATCACGGCGAGCCCCAGCAGCAGAGCGCGCGCGGTAACGCTTACGCAGTCGAGTTGCAACTAGTTGATGATCCCGCGCCGGATGCGGTCTAAAGTGCCCCGCCCCGATGATGATACGCCGCCTCGTTTCGACCTCACTTCTGCTGCTGCTGGCCTCCTGCGCCGCCTCGCGCCCGTTCGTGTGGATCGATCAGCTCCCCGACGCCGGCGCCGACGTCTATCGCATCGCGGTCGGCGATCGCCTCTCGGTGGTGGTGAACGGCCAGATCGCGCTCAGCGGCGAGTTCGAGGTGCTCCCGACCGGCGGCTACATCCAGCCGGTCGTCGGCGAGATCATGGTGGCGGGCCAGTCGCTCGGTGACGCCGAGGCGATGCTGAAGGAGAAGCTCAAGAACATCGTCACCAACCCGGTGGTGACGATCTCGGTGCGCACGCTGCGATCGCTCTCCATCAACGTGCTCGGCGAGGTGCGCCAGCCCGGCACGGTGCTGGTCCCGTTCGGCGAGGGCGTCCTCACCGTGCTCGCGCGCGCCGGCGGTATCACCGAGTTCGCCGACGCCAACGCGATCTACGTCATCCGCCAGGTCCCCGAGCTGATGCGCATCCGCTTCCGTTACCGCGACCTCGTCGGGGCCGACCCGAAGAGCCTCGAGTTCAAGCTGTACGACGGCGACATCGTCGTCGTGGAGTGATCGGGTGAGCGCAGCCCTGGTGGTCCTCGTCGCTTCCGCGCTGGCGAGCGAGTGGGACTGGAACGCCGGCGTCGACGCGACGACGCGCGGGGGCGTCACGCCGATCGCCGCGGGCATCGATCCGATCAGCCAGGTCCGCGTCGAAGCCGAGCCGCGCCTCGGCGTCACGTACACCAGCGGGAGATCCGAGCTCGCGCTCACCTACCGCCCGCGCATCGTGCAGCGCTTCCTGCTCGCGCCGATCACCGATCTGCGCGGCGTGACCCGCACCGCGACGCTCACCGGGCCGCTGGTGATGAACCAGCTCGACCTCGGCGGCCACCTCCAGGCTACCCGGCGCGTGCGCCTCGACAGCGGCGTGAGCGTGGGTTTCGGCACGCTGGCGTACAACGACGCGGCCCTCTTCGGCTCGCGCGATCCCGCCAATCCCGGCCCCTCCACCGACGCGACCGTGCTCGAGGTGCAGGCGCGCGCCTCGATCGCCTACGTCACCGACGCCGATCGCGACACGCTCCGCTTCGGCGTGATCGGCTCGGTGAACCGCATCATCGACGATCTCCCCGCCACCGTCGGAGCCGCCGATCGCACGCGCATCAACGGCTTCGCCAGCTACACGTTCAACCCTTCGCGCGTCGACGCGATCGAGCTGGCCGCGACCACCGAGGTCGCGCTCTACGAGCAGGATCCGAGCGCACCGCCGCTGTTGACCAACCAGACCAGCGTGGTGGGCGTCACCGGCGGCTGGATCCGCACCTTCTCTCGCCGCGTGCGCTGCGCCGCGAGAGGCGGAGCGGTCGCGCTCTTCAGCGCGGGCGACCCGTCGTTCGCGCCTTCGGGCGGCGCCGATTGCACGATCGACACCTATCGCTCCGCGGGCCTCCGCGTGACCGGTGCGTTCGCCGCGTCGGTGATCGGCTCGACCAGCGCGGTGACCGCCGCAGCCGAGCCCCGCATCCTCTCGAGCCTCGATTTCCGCTTCATGTTCCCGCCCGACAAGGGCCTGCGCATCGCCGCCAGCTTCACCGCGCCCATCCGCGTAGACCCCGCGAGCGCGCCGCCACCGGAGGTCTCCGACGCGGTCTTCGAGCTCACGGTGCCCTTCAGCTGGCAGGTGCAGCCGGGGCTCGACGTGATCGTCGGCGCAGGCTTCGGCGTGCGCGGGCGGCTCGACGGCAACTTCGATCAGATCGACGCGCAAGGCTTCGCGCAGCTCGCCTGGTCGTATGACTCGGCGGGAAACAGCCGCTATCAGCGGCCGTGAAGCTTCACATCAGCGGGCCGTCGAGCGGGAAGTAGACCAGCGTCAGCAGCGACCACGTGAGGTGGGTCAGGTACGGCGCGATCAAGCCGCCCCGCCACAGACGCTCGGCGCTCCACAGCACGCCGCAGCCGAGCGCGATCGGCGCCAGGAGCAGGGATGGCGCGCCGAGCTGCGCGATCGTGTATGCGATCACCGAGAGCACTGCCGATCGGCGATCGCGCACCAGCACGCCGCGAAACACGATCTCCTCGCAGGCGATGATCACCACCAGGACCGGCAGCAGGAGCTCGAGCGGAGGCGCAGCGCGCATCGTCCGGTACAGCACATCGACGTGAGCACCGAGCTCGGGCGAGGCCGCGCGGGCGCCGAGGTACGCGACGCGCGTGAGCAGCGCAAGCACGAGGCCGCCCGCGAGGCCGATGATCACGTCGGAGACGCGGAACTGCAGCAGGCTGATCAGGTGCGGCCCGTCGACCGCGAACGCCAGCGCGATCAGCGCGATCGAGACGATCGCCAGCGGGACGTGGATGCTGGTGTGGCGCGTGAGAAAGCCGGTGATGATCCAGGCGGCGACGGTGAGGATCGCGAGCAGCTTCGTCACGCCGACCTGCCGAGGCGCTGGATCAGCCACTCCACGGCAAGCGAGCGCGTCGATCGGCCCGCCCTGGTCTCCTGCAGCGCGCTGGCGATCGCGGCGTCGAGAGGGAGTCGCGTATGACCGGGAAAAAGAGCCCAGAACCCATTCCCGTCCGCGACGAGATCGCTCTTCAGGCCCTCGACGAGCTGCGACGCGATCGCGTAGTCGGCGCCCGTCACGAAGCGCAGCCAGTACGCCGAAAGCCGCGGCGTGAGCAGCGGGACCCGGAGCGTGAAGGGCCGCAGCCCGATCGCTCGCGCGACACGGGCGAGCAGATCTTCGCCGCTGATCGTCTCCGGACCCGGCAGATCGTGGATCCCGGCGCACGAGGGCCCGAGCTCGATCGCGTGCGCGATGGCCGCGACGACGTCATCGATCGCGATCGGCTGGAGCCGATGGCGAAGCCACCGCGGATAGATCATCGCCGGCAGACGCGCCGCGAGATCGCGCAGGATCTCCCAGCTCGCGCTCCCTTCGCCGAGGATCACGCCGGCGCGCAGCTCGGTCACCGGCACCCCGCTCTGCCGCAGCGCCTCTCCGGTCGCCAGCCGGCTCTGGAGATGGTGCGACAGCGTCCCGCGCGGCACGACCCCGCCGAGGTACACGATGTGCTCGACGCCCGCCCGCTTCGCAGCCGCACCGAGCGCCGTCGCCGCGGCGCGCTCCCTCGCCGCGTAGTCGCCGCCGTCCGCCATCGCGTGCACCAGATAGACGATCGTCGCGACGCCCTCGACCGCCGCCGGGATCGAGGCGACGTCGTCGAGGTCGAGCCGCACCCATCCGGGCTCGGCGGGTGGGCGCCGGCTCGCGCGGCGCAATTCGTGGTCTTTCAGGTGGGGCGCGAGGTGCTGACCGACGAAGCCAGTCGCTCCGGTCAGGAGCACACGTCTCGATCGAACTTCGGTCACGGTCGCGCGAGCATACGCTAGCGCTTCGCCTTTCTGGCCTGCTTCTTCTCGTACATGAGCTCGTCGGCGCGCTTCAGCATCTCGGCGACGCTGGTGCCCTGTTCTGCCGGCCCGCTCACGCCGACGCTCATCGCGAGCGTGAACGGCAGGCGCCCCTCCTTGTTCACGCGCGACACATCGGACTCGATGCGCGCCACCAAGGCGTCGGGATCGAAGCTCCCCGTCTCGCTGGTGAGCGCCACGAACTCGTCGCCGCCGAGTCGCGCGATGATGTCGCTCGAGCGAAGCGTCCGGCGCAGCACGCCCGCCGTCTCGACCAGCGCGACGTCGCCGGCCTCGTGACCGAGCTCGTCGTTGATGCGCTTCATCCCGTCGAGATCGGCGAACAGCAGGAAGCTGCGCTGGCCGGATCGCAGGCGTTCCTCCGCGAGCTTCATGAAACCGCGGCGGTTGTAGAGCTGGGTGAGCTCGTCGATCATCGACTGCGCGCGCAGGCCTTCGGTCTGCTGCGCGGCGAGCATCTGGTTGCGCTCGCGATCCACCACTCGACCGAGCTGGAGGCCGGCGTACGTCGCGAGCGAGAGGAAGCGCTCATCGATCGGACCGGAGCGGCTCGAGTAGAACTCGAGCACCGCCATCACTCGATCGCCGACCTGCACCGGCGCCGCGACCGTTCGCCGCAAGCCGCTCTCCGACGCCGAGGCAAAGCGGCGAAAAGACTCTGCGCCGAGCTCCTGAACCACCACCGGCTTCTTCTCGCGCAACACTGCGCCCACCGTGCCCACCTCCGGCGTGAACGAGGTGCGCGCGGTCTCCTGGCGGAAGCTGCGCGACACGTCGCTCGCGGCGGCGTTCCATATGCCGGTCGGGATCAGGCGATCGGAGTCGTCGGCCGAGCGTACGTACACGTGGCCCAGCTCCCACTCGCTGCCCTCGCCACACAGCAGATCGATGCAGGTGCGGAACGCCTCGGTGAGGCTGGTGGACTCGTTGGCCGCAACCGCGATCTTCGCCTGGATCGAGGCGATCCGCCGCTGCTCGGAGATCTCCGCAGCGACCTCCAGCGCCTCGGTAACGTCCCAGCTCGTCCCGATCAAGCGCACCGGCCGCCCCGACGGATCCCGGGTCAGACGCGCCGCGCTCTTGAGGTGTCGCACGGTGCCGTCGGGCCAGCAGATGGAGTGCTGCAGGTCGACGTCACTCGTGCCTGAGACGGCTGCGTCGAGCGCCGAGCGGAGCGCGGCGTAGCTCTCGCGGGGCAGGCGCTCTCGCCACTCGTCGCTGCTTATCGCGTCCCTACCCTCGACGCCGTAGAGCGCGAACATGCGGTCGTCCCAGGTGATGCCCCGCGTGGCGAGATCGATCTCCCAGACACCGATTCCGCCAGCGTCGGTGGCGAGCGCGACGCGGTCATTGGCGTCCTTCAGCGCCTGCCGCGCGAGCACCTGATCGGTGACGTCCTGCAGCGTGCCGATCAGGCGCACCAGCTTGCCGCTCGCGCTCTGGGCCGATCCCACCGTGCGCACGAAACGCGCGGCGCCGTCGGCGCGCTTGAACGGGAGCTCGAGATTCCAGCTCGTCCCGCCCTCCATGCAGCGGCTGTACGCTGCCTGGAGCCGCCCGGTCGAGTCGGGAGGGAAGAAGCTCAGCGCCGCCTGCAGCGCGGGGCGATACTCGGGGCCCACGCCGTGGATGCGGCGCATCTCGGCCGACCACACCAGGTGGGCCGTCGCGACGTCGTACTCCCAGCCTCCGACCCCGGCGATCTTGCCGGTGCGATCCAGGAACGCCTCGCTGCGCCGCAGCGCGCGCATCGCCCTGCGGCCCTCCAGCATCTGCGCGGCGACGTTGCTCATGCTCTGCAGGATCTCGCGCTGCATCGGGGTCAGCGTACGCGGCGTCCGATCGATCACGCACAGTGTCCCGACGCGGTGGCCGTCGCGCAGATGGATCGGCGCCCCCGCGTAGAAGCGGATCGACGGATCGCCGAGCACCAGCGGGTTCGCGGAGAATCGCGCGTCCTTGGTCGCGTCGGGCACCTCGAACAGCTCGCCATCCAGCACCGCGTGCGCGCAGAACGCCACGTCGCGCGGCGTCTCGGTGAGGCCCTCGAGCCCGACGTTGGCCTTGAACCACTGCCGATCACGATCGATCAGCGTAATCAGCGAGATCGGCACGCCGCACGCCAGCGACGCCGTGCGCACGAGTTCGTCGAAGGCCATTTCGGGCTCGCTATCGAGCACATCGAGGGCATCGAGGGCATCGAGGGCGCCATGCTCGTCCTCGCGATGGGGTGCAGATTTGGTCATCACCAGCGGTACTATAGGCTGCGCTCCGCGGTTTCGAGCCCATCCTCGCGTGTTGACTGTGTCTTTCGCGCTCGGGACGCGCGTTTTCCAGAAAAATCCTGCTTAACGAGGTTTTCTGGCGACACATCGCGATCGGCGGGGTGAGCAGCGCGGTGGCCCTCGCCTCTTCGCGTCGGGTCGGTCGATGAGAGATCGCGGTGCATTTGCAATCTACCTTGCATTCAGATCTTCGGCCCGGTCCCACGCGACGCGTGCCACAGCGACAGCACCACGATCTCTCCCTTCGCCGCGTCCACGCTGTAATAGACGTAGTACCGCACGCGCGGGAGGTGGAGACGGCGGATGTTCTGACCGCGCTTCTGGCGCGGCCGCGTCCCGATCACGTCGACCCATCCGCTCGAGCCGATCGACGGCGTCGCGCACGTCCGCCTCGACGGCACCAGGAGCCTTCGGTCGGTGGGTAAGCCAGCGCGCGAGCGCGCGCTCGTACTCGGCGTCCGCGCGCTTGGAGAAGATGACGCGATAGATGACGGACCTCGTCAGCGGCGGGCGTGGCGGTTCAACACGTCCCGCGCTTCGACAAATTCGCCGGCTCGCACGCGCTCGAGCCGCGCGACCAGCTCGTCCTCGTCGGCTTCGCTGAGCGCTCCGCCGTCCGCCTCGAGGCTGGACGCGAGCTCGGCGAGGAGTTGCTCGCGGGCCTCGGCGGGAAGCGCGAGCGCGGCCTTCAGCAGTTCGGCGGGCACGGCGTTCATCGTTCGGACCCTAGCATCGCTGCTTCGCGCCTCGCCAGCGCGACTTGCTTGCAGAGGGGCCATCATGGCTTGTGTCCGTCGTCCGGCTTGGCCATAGGCGCGCGCGGGATCGCTCGTGGCCGCTCCGCCGGGTGCGTCCGCTCGTGCACCGTCTTCAGCGTCTGGATCGCGACCTTCGTGTAGACCTGCGTCGAGGTCAGGTTCGCGTGTCCGAGAAACTCCTGGATCACTCGGATGTCCGCCCCGCCCTCGAGCATCCCCGTCGCCGCGCTGTGCCGGTAGATGTGCAGCGAACCCGGCTTCTCGAGCCCCGCGCGGTCGCGGCAACGCTTCCCCATCACCGTGAGCGAGCCCTCCGCCATCGGCGTCCCGTACTTCGACAGGAAGATCTCGCCCTCGTCCGAGTCCGTCACGAAAAAACGGCCGCACGTCCTCCAGGTACTTCTCCAACCACGCCAGGGCGCGCGCGCCGATCGGCACCACTCGAGCCTTCTTCCCCTTCCCCTGACGCACCAGCACCGTCCCACGAGCCGCGTCGATGTCGCTCAGCTTCACGTGCGCCAGCTCGATCCGACGCATCCCCGTCGAGTACGCCATCTCCAGGATCGTCCGATCGCGCAGACCCAGCGGCTGCGTCACGTCGATCGCGCCGAGCACCTGCTCCACCTCCGCAGGCGTCAGCGCAGGATGCGGCAAGTTCCGCTCGACGCGCGGCAGCTCGAGCATCGCGCCCGGGTTTGTCAGGCGCAGACCGCGCTTCGTGAGCCACTTGAAGAGCCCCAGCACGCTCCCGAGCACGTGCATCTGCGTCGTGCGCCGCAGCGGCCGACCATCTTCTTTTCTCCGGTGAAACAAGTGCCGCTTGTAGTCCTCGAGCACGTCGCGCGTGACGTCGACCGCGAGCACCACCGCGCGCTCGTCGCACCAGCCCAAGAAGCGCTGCAGGTGCAGCATCACCTGCGTGTTCCCGATGCCCATCGCCTCGCGGATCTCGCGACGCGTGAAGCGCACCTCCTCACGGCTGATCTTCTTCTCCTCGGCGCGCTTCGACACGAAGGCCGCGATCTTCACCAGCACGCGCTCCGTCTGCGCCGGCATCTCCGACGCCGTCCGTCTCAGCGCGTCCCCCGTCAGACGATTGGCCAGCTCGATGTCCGCGAGCTCGACCTCGATGTACTCGACGACCTTGCCGCGCTTGGTCATCAGCGTCTTGATCGGCCTCTGGTACTGCTTCAAGAGCGCGATCGTGCGGATGAGCGCGAGGTACTTGGGCTGATCACGCCGCGTGCGCGTGCGATCGTTGGCGAAGGACAGCTCCTCGGCGAACGGGTTGATCACGTGGACGCACTTGAGGAGACGCTGCGCGGTCTTGTGCAGGTGCACGATCTCCTCCCGCTCCTCGTCGAAGATCAGGCCCGCCAGCGTCTCGCGCTTCCGCTGCAGCCGGTGGATCGCCAACCGCGCCCATCACCTTGCGCGGTTGGCAGACCACCGGCCCGTGACCGGATTTTTGCCCGTCGACGCGATCGAGAGCTTGTGATCGCTCTGCAGCAGCTTCAGCGGTTAGCTCGCGCGCTCCGCGCCTTCCTTCTCGGCGATCGCCAAGATCTTGTTCTGCAGGCCCGTTCAGCCATGTAATAGAGCGCCTTTTCAGTAAGGGCGCTGAAGTGCTCGCGCTCCTCGTTCGGAAAGCAAGACGTCACGCCGCCGACAAGTGAGGTCTTCCCGGCTGCGCTCGAGCTCTGGATGATCACGGCGAGCGGGTCAGGCAGCTTGCGCGAGACCGCCGCGAGATAGGCGAGCACCTTGTTCGTGTCCTCGCCGACGACCCCGATCCGCCCGAGGTCATCCTTGATCCGATCGTCGGTCTTCGGGTCCTTCAGAAACTCCATCGCCGCGGCCTCGTCCTCCGGCGAGATCTCCGGTCGCGTGTTCTTCGGCGCCAGCAGCGCGTCGATCCGGGCGTTCTGCAGCTCCTCGAGCTTGCGTAAGATCTTGCCCAGGTCGCGCTCGAGCACGTCCTCCCCGAGCCCCAGCTTGATCGACGCGAGCCGCTCGTACTTCGAGCGCGGCGTGGTGAGGTACAGATCGAAGCTGTCGACGAAGTATTCTTCGCCGCGCATCACCAAGAGGTTGATCCGGAGCGACTCGCGCGAGGTGTTCTTCGCAAGGCCGCGTACGCGGTAGCCCCGATCCTCGATCGAGAGGTACAGCTCGTCGCCGCGCTCCTCGACCTCCACGCCCGTCACGGGCGGCAGCTTGAATGCCATCGAGGCTGGCTTCGGTGAGCTCGGCGGTACAGCGGCGGCCACCAGGGACACGAGCGGGGCGAGCGCGGGCGTGACCACCGGCGGTGCATGCTCGAGCCTCGCTGGCGAGGTGTCGAGCTTCGGGGACGTTGGGACCGACGTCGTCGACGCCGATCGAAGATCGCTCTCGGCGGTGGATGACGTCGCCGCATCGTCCGCATTCCAGAGCGATTCCAAGCTTGGTTCCACGCGCCAGTCAGCGATCGGCAGCGATGGTGACGTGCTCGCGCTAGACGTCGAGATCGCGGGTGCTGCGCGATCGGGTCACCAGCACCGAGTTCGGGAGGGGACGCGGCGTTCGTCAGCGGGAAGACCACGCGCGCGCGCGCCGAGCATCGGCGCGGCCTTTCGAAGCACGAGGCCGAAACTCTTCTGCGCCGGCTTGAGCCGGCACGCATAGTCATTCGCGGTCATGCCCTTGGGAAACTCGACCCGGTAGCAACAGATCCCTTCGGCGGTCATCGTCGCGGCCACCAGCTCCGCGCCACGATCACCGGCCGCGGTGTGGTCGTAGGCGATCAGCACGCGCCGGGTGCTGTGCCGCTTCAGCGCAGCGAGGTGCAGCGGCGTGAAGCCTTCGACCCCGTTCGACGCGATCGCGTTCTGATGTCCGGCGACCCAGAAGGTGAGGCAGCCCAGCGGGCTCGACGCCAGGATGATCTCCTCGCCGAGGTCGAGGGCCTTGGCGTTGAACACGGCGCGATGCGCGCCCGGCAAGTACCGTTCGACCGGCTCGCCGCGCGCCGGAGGATGGATGCGGTGCCCGTACATGCTGACGATGCGTCCGCCGTCGTCGCGGATCGGCACGACCAATGAGCCAGCGAGGAACTCGAACTTGGTCGTGAGGATGCCGAGGGCCTGGGGATCCCGACGGCGCGGACGAAGGGGACGTTGTCCCGCTTCATCGCCCAGTCGATGGTCGTGCCGCCCACGGCGCACTCGCCGCTGCACACCCAGAGGTTCTTCGCAGCCGTCACCACGAGAGAGGACGTCCCGTCGCGGCCGCCAGCGCACCAAAGGCAGCGGCCGACGAGCTGCGCGCCGTGGCGATCGAGACGAACGCCGCTGGCCGCCACTAGCTCGACGATCGGCACCGACTGCTTCAGCCGTTCGATCTCTGCGTCACTGATTCGGGCCACGACCACCTCCGCGCTTCAGCGCACGGCTTGGGCTCCGCGCGCTCGAGAGCTGCGGCTCGCGGCCTTCGGCGATTCGGTGAAGGGCGTCGAGGAGTGCGATCGCATCCGAGGTCACACGGAGGTCGCGCCACAGCTCGTCCTTCAGTGTCCCGATCAACACCCTGAAGCCGCCCTCCTCGCCGCGGAGTTCGATCTCGACCGGGCCGTCCTCACCCGGCCAGTACTCGAGCACCGCTCGTCGCCGCGAGTCCGTGGGCGACTCGCATTGCAGCGTGCACACGAGCTGGACCCATGCCTCGGATCCCAACCCCTCGAAGCGTAGCTGCCGAGGGATCTGCTTGAGCCGTGCCGCCGCCCTCGCGGCGGCTCCGCGCGCGCCTCAGCTTGGGATCGCCACTCGCTCGCGTCTTCAACTGATCGATCTTTGGGTCGCTGCTCTGGGCCACGAAACCTCCGGGAAAATCCGTCGAGCCCCTCAGGGCTGTCGACGTGACTATCCTATTGTCCTGAATATATTCTGTTATAGAATATGCCGTCAAGCGACCTCGAAACAGGCGCTACAGTTCAGCCGCGCATGGTGCGGGTGAAGCGTTCGCGGGTTCAGCGAGAGGCCTCGGCTGCTCTCGGACGGCGGATTGCTGCCTTCCGAAAAGGAAAAGGCATCACCCAGGTCGAGCTCTCCCAGCGGATGAAGATCAGTCAGCCAGTCATCTCGCACTACGAGAGCGGACGATTGCGCGCTCCGCCCGAGTTCATCCTCAAGTTCGCCGACATCGTGGGCGTGTCGACGGATCAAGTCCTCGGTCGAGAGAAGGCAGAGAAAGCCGACGAACACGGTCTCGATCGGCGTTTTCTGCGACGTTTGAAGGTCGTCCAGGGCCTACCCAAGCGCGACCAAGACGCTCTTCTTCGCACCATCGATGCCTTCATCACTGCGCGCGCCGCGCGTTGAGCACGCGCGAGATCGTGAGAGCAGGTACCTCTGAGATCTGGATGACCAAGGTCCGTGAGCGCGAGCGGCGTCCGCGCCGATCGGGATCACGGACCCGTCAAGCGCGAGCCCCCGCCCGGTCAAGCGCCTAAGTTGAACGCGCGCGACAGAGGGCACTCGCCTCGCTCGAGCTGTTGGTCCAGCGGCACAGAATCGAAGGCCAACGTCTCGGTGCACGCGATGACCGCCAGACTGAACGGAGAAGATTCCTCGTACGCCTCGAACCCCAGCACCTCAACGACCAGGCCCTGGCGGTGAGCTGCTGCCCGCGTCCCTCCACGTCATGCGGGCCGCCGACTGTTCGCGATGAACCGACCGCCGCGATCTGCACGGAGACATCCCTCGTGCACCTCGAACTCCATCACCGTGTCTTAGGTCGCGCTCCTTGCTCCTCCTCCGCGCAGGAGGCGCGCGGAGCGAGCGGGGCAGCCAAGGCCACGCGCCCGAACACCGAGGCGAGCCCACCAGCGCCCTCGAATCCAGCACAGGAACGGCATAGGGGACGACGGGAGCTGTCTCCCGTCGTTCCCCTGCCACACCACCGGACGTGCGGGTCCGCATCCGGCGGTTCGAGATGTTGAGGTCAGCGGCCAACTCATGCGCTCACCCGATCGCGAGCCCCATGGACCAACCCATGCCCAGACCCGTCCTTCCCTTCCTCGCCGCCGACGCTTCCTCGCTGATGGCAAACACGAGGCTTCACCTCGCCCCTGTCTATCGAGCTCTGCTCGCGCAAGCTTCTGAGGCACTTTGTCGACGAGATTCCAGGCGACTTGATCCTCCTTCTCGTTCGGTCCTTCGACGACATGCAGACGGCCATCAAAGGCCCACGCCGACTACTACGACCTATGCTGACTTCTCGCTCCGCCACACCGCGTCGCCCTTTCAGGCGTGAGGCGAGATCTCCCGGAGTAAGAACGTTCCACTTCGCCGCGCGAACGTCGGATCTACGTCGTCGACCCTTGGTCGCGGGAGCTTTGCGGTCAACGGGCCGCTCGCCCCGGTCTTCGACGCCTCGTATCCGCTTCTTGTCCATCGCCCCGCGGTTTCGCTCCACGCTTCCTTCACGCCGGCCTCGCGGTCGGACGCTCTGCGCTTCGCTTCGATCGCTGCAACCTGCTTTCGAGAGGACTCGCACCTCCTGTGTCTCGTTCATGTCCGACGCACCGCTAGCCTCGCTCCGCTCGGACACCGCGCGCGACTGCAGAAGCTCCGCCCTTCACCGCGCGCGGTGTCGCCTGTGCTGGGGATTCGACGGCGCTCCTCTCGCACGCACGCCGCGCTGGCGAGGCGCGAGGCACAAATGCTAGCGTCGCAACGATGAACGCCGTGCCCGCCGAACTGCTCAAGGCCGCGCTCGCTCTTCCTGCCGAGGCGCGCGAACAGCTTCTGAGCGAGCTCGCAGCCAGCCTCGAGGAGGACGGCGCGGACGTCGACGACGAGACGGCGGGCGAGCTGCTCCGCCGGATCGCGAGCGTGGAAGCCGGGAACGTCGTGGACGCTCGAGAAGGCATGGCTCGGATTCGTCAGAAGCGGGCCTGATCCTCCGTGCGCGTTGTCTACGAGTCGCAGCTGGTGCTGCTCGAGATCGAGCGCGCCCTGGAGTGGTGGCGAGCGAACCGCGACAAGGCGCCTGATGCGCTGGAGAGCGACCTGGAGCAGGCGATCGATGACCTGGAGACGCGCGGCGCTATGATCGGCACGCCGGTCCGCCACGCGCGGCTGAGCAACGTGAGGCGTCTCCATCTCCGGCGAGCACGTTTCTTCCTCTACTTTCGGCTCAGCGCAGACCACGAGACGATCGCCGTGCTCTCGCTATGGCATGCGAGCCGCGGCACGACGCCGCTGATCTAAGCGCCACGAGATGCAAGGTAGGTTGCGGATCGACGCCCACGCACGGCGTCGTGGCCACCACGGTCGCGGTCGCCCATCGTGTCGGCGGCAAACCGCGCTAAGCAGGAGCGGCCTGGAAAACGCGCGTTTTCTGCCGACGGCCGAGTTTTTCTCGGTCACCGCCGTCGAAACTCACGCGCGAGCGCTGGGATCTTCCCCCATATCCTCGAGCACGCAGGGTTGACCGAGTGGCCGTTCGAGCTGGTCCCCCACGGTCGTGGCGCTACCACGAAGGAGCTGATGCCGGGATACGCATTCGGCGCGGGCGCTCCCGACCAGGAGCTCGACGCCGCCGGCACCTTTCGCTACGACCCCAAGCGCAAGCTCATCGGAACGTGTCAATGAATCTGAGACACCTGAATTTGGAAATTAGTGAGCCACCTCGGCATTCCGGCCTATCGGGCGGTTGAGTTGTACCTGCAAGCTAACTTGCAATTCAGGGACGTCGGCGATGGGCATCTGCAGGGTAGGTTGCGGGTCGGCTTCTGCGACCTCCGTGGCGCTCGGTGCGCCGCCGTCGTGGGCGACGTCCGGGGGCGGGTTGATGTACACCGCGGCCGGCGGGCCAAGGGCCTGTGGCGGGCGTCTGACGAAGCGCTCGGGGTGCCGCGCGTGCGCCTCGTCGAGCACACGCTGTCGAGCGCTCACCACGCGCGTAGAGTCGCCCGAGTGGACCTGGTTCGGCGTGAGGTATCGCAGACCCGAGTGGCGGTGCTCCTCGTTGTACCAGTCGAAGAAGCGGCGGCAGAAGCCGCGGGCCTCGTCCATGCTGTCGAAGCGGTCTGGGAACTCCGGCAATACTTCAGCGTCTTGAACTGGGCTTCGGAGCCAGTACAAGCTCAAGCCGCTCGATCGCCTTGAACTGCTGGATCAGTACCTTCGCCACGAACCGCGACCCTACCAAGATCCGCGCGAGCCCAACAGGCAAAGCTCGCTCGACGCGCTCGTCGGCCCGACTCGCCGAGCGCCAGTCGCTCCCAACAACCTCTCCGCCGCGCCGGAAACGGGTCATAGACCCACGAAATCCGCCGGACTCGCTACCAGCGGTACGGTAAGTTCGATCCCTCGCTCCGCACCGACAGCGTCGTCGTCGACGGGGTCTGCGCCACCGCCGCGCGCGCCATTGCCATGCGCTCTGCCTTGAGCTGCCGCAGCCGGAGCAGCGTCGCCAATCCCAGCGCGAGCACCCCGAACGCCACGGTCCCCGCCGTCGTGCGCACCAGCCCGACCTTGAGCGGGTTCGGGACCTCGAGCGCCGGCGGCGAGATGATCTCGTAACGCGACTGCGCCGAGGCCTTTTCCAGGTCGTACTGCAGCCGCGTCGCCTTGAGCTGCGCGAAGATGCTGCTGTGGAGGCCGCGCGACGTGTCGTACGAGCGCTGCAGATCGGCGTACTGCGCGTCCAGCTCGGGGAGCCGATCAACCACACTGCGCACCCGCTCGAGATCGCGGCGCAGGCGGCCCAGTTCGCTGCGCGCGGTCTCCTCGTCGGCGTCGAGCCCGCGCAGGTTGTCCTGGATCGCGTTGTACGTCGGGTTGCGGCGGCGCTCGACGTCGGTGCCCGAGCCGGAGGTCTCGGCCTCCTTCGCCAGGCGCTCGAGCTCGTCGAGGTTGGCCTTGAGCGCGACGATCTCGGGGTGCTCCTCGCCTTTGCCCGAAGCGCGCGCGGCCGCCAGCCGTGAGTTCACGTCGAAGATCGCCGACTGGTACGGGCGGGTGTTGCTGATGCGGCTCTCGGTGAGCGGGTTCTCGGCGTTGAGCCGCACGCGGCCCAGGCGCTTCAGCGACCCGATGCGCGAGACCGCGACCTCGGTCGTGCTCTGCTGCTTCTGCAGCTCGAACAGGAGGTCGTAGTACTGGCGCGCCTGCTCTGGCAGGCCGTCGATGTTCTTCTTCTTGAACTCGAGGACCTCGCGCTCGGTGCGGCGCAGCTCCTTCTCGTTGTTCGCCAGCTGCTTCTCGAGGAAGTCGGCCTCGACGCGGATGAGCTTCAGCGTCTTGTCGATCTCGGTGTCGAGGAAGAGGCGCACGTGCGCGGCGAGGAAGCGCAGAGACCACGTCGGCGTCGGCCCGCGGTAGTCGCCGCGATAGGTGACGTTGTTGTTCACCTTCGCCACGCCCTCCATCGCGAGCGAGCGCTGCACGCCCTGGATGCGCGCCGGCGTGATGTCGACCTCGCCCAGCGCAGCGAGCGTCTTCTCGATCAGCGCGGGGCTGCGGAAGCTGATGTGCGCCGAGCGGAAGAACTCGATCAGGCCGCGCTCGAACGGCTTCACCGGGTTGTTGGCCATCGAGCCGATGAGGTTGACCTCGAAGCTCGCCGGCTGGTTCGGCGGCATCCAGCGGACCGAGCTGAGGCCCACGCCCGCGCCGATCATCGTCAGGACGATCATCATGCGCAGGTAGGGCCGATAGAAGTCCCAGATGGGCTTCAGCTTGAGGATAAGATCCTTCATCGAGGCGGCATCGGGCTCGGCGTCGTTGCCGCCCTGCCCCTGGCCCTGGTTGAACGCCATCGCGTTCATCTGAGCCTGCTGCATCATCGCCATCTGGCTGAGCAGCATCTGCGCCTGCAGCGCGGCCGGACTCGCGTTCGGGTTCGTGCCCGCGCTCGGCACCAGCGCATTCGAAGGCGCGACCGGCACCGCCGCGCGCGCCCCCGCGGTCTGCACGTACTCGATCTGGGTGTTGCCGATCGCGATGACGTCGCCAGACTTCAGCTCCGACTGATCGACCCGGCGGCCGTTGATGAACGTCCCCGTCTCGGAGCCCAGATCGTAGACGAAGTCGCGGCCGTCCTTCGACAGGACCATGGCGTGGTTCTCGGAGGCCTGGCCGTCGGGGAGCTTGATCTCCGCGGTCTGGCCGCGACCGATGACCTTGCCTTGCGCCGTGATGGGATAGCGCTGGCCCAGGGCAAGGCCGGACGCGATGCGCAGCTCGGACGGGTTCATCGCCGCGCGGAGCTTACCAATAGAACGGCGATCTTGCATCTCCCGGCTGTGAGCCGGCCGGGAAGCTGGCATAAAGCGTTTGAGCCGATGAGGGGTGGATCTTACTCATGGCCGCCTGGTCCGGTGGCGCGCCCGAGCGAGTCGCTCAAGCAGCGGGCCGTGCGCGGGACGATCCTCAGCCTCACGGGTCTCGGAATCAGCCTGCTCATCCGCCTCATCGCGAACGCGATCATGACGCGATTCCTCGATCCCGGCGTGTACGGGATCATGGCGATGATGATCACGCTCGAGGTCGGCTTCAAGATGCTGTCCGACCTCGGCACCCGCATCAGTATCGTGAACAGCCCGCGCGGTGAGGAGAAGAGCTTCCTCGACACCGCGTGGACCATCGAGGTGGTGCGCGGCATCGCCATGTGGCTCGGCGTCGTTCTCCTCGCCTGGCCGTGGTCGCGCTTCTATGAACAGCCAGCGCTGCTCACACTGCTGCCCGTCTTCTCGTTCAGCCTTGCCCTCGGCGGCTTCACGTCCGCGAAGCTGTACGTGCTGAAGCGCAAGATGGAGCTCGGCAAGGTGATGGCGTTCGACATCGGCGAGCAGCTGATCGCCTCGACCTCCAGCATCCTGTGGGCGCTGTACGTCGACTGTTCGATCTGGGCGCTGGTGGCAGGCGGCCTGATCGGCACGCTCTCGCGCGTGCTTGCCAGCTACTTCCTTCTCCGCGGCCCGGGCGATCGCTTCCGCTGGGATCCCGAGGCGGTGGCTACGATCCGCTCGTTCGGCTCGTGGATCTTCGTCTCCACCGCCCTCACGTTCTTCGCGCAGCGGCTCGACATCCTGATGATGCCGCGGCTCCTCACCATCGGCGAGGTCGGCGTCTACAACGTCGCGAGCCAGCTCGCCGGGGTCCCGATGCTGCTCGGCGGGCGGGTCATCACGGCGGTGCTGCTACCCGCGCTCGCCGAGTCGCGGCGCGAGAGCGCTGCGACGCTACAGACCAACTACGTGCGTGCGATGGACGCGGTGCTGATGGCCGGCGGCGTGGTGTGCCTCGGGGTCGCGCTCGTTTCACCGACCTTCTTCTGGCTGATCTACCGCGTCGAGTATCACGACGCGCAATGGATCAGCCCGATGTTGACCATCGTCGCGTGGTTCAGCTTCGGCCAGGAAGCGGCCACGGCGTCGCTCCAGGCGCTGGGAAAATCGCGCCCGCTGGTTGTTGCGAACGGCATCAAGCTGGTGGTCACCGCGGGCGCATGTTTCGTCGGATACCAGGCGGCGCTCATGCCGGGGTTCATCATCGGCGCGGCGATCGGCGCGCTGAGCGGGCACCTCGTGCTGGTGATGGTGCTGCGGCAGTACGATCTGCCGGCGGGCGGGCGCGACGTGCTCTGGACGATCGTGGTGCTCGTGCTCGGCCTGGTCGGCGTGCTCGCGCCGCGCGCGTTCGCAGAGAAGGTCGGCGTCGATCCCGCGCTGCTGGCGATCGGCTCGCTGGTGCTCGTCGGTTTGCCCGCCCTGGCATACGTCGCGCGACATTTGATGCGAGAAATCCGCGAAAAACGTGAAGGTACGTGATCGTTGACGGCAGTGCCCTCGCCCGGTAGAGGTGCGCGGGCTGGCGGACTGACCGCGAGCCCGAGCGAGGGTTCTGCGATGTCTGCTCCCATGAAGCTCGTCCTCGAGGACGGCACGATCCTCCCCGGTCGCGGCTTTGCCGCCGCCAAGCCCGTCGGCGGTGAGGTGGTGTTCAACACCGCCATGACCGGCTACGTGGAGTCGCTCACCGACCCCTCGTATCGCGGCCAGATCCTGGTCCTGACGTACCCCCTCCAGGGCAGCTACGGCGTGCCCGCGCCGCGCAAGGCCGGATCGATCGATCGCCCCTTCGAGGCGAGCAAGATCCAGGTCCAGGGGCTGGTCGTGCAGAACTATGTCCCGACCCACTCGCACCACTCGAGCGGACGCTCACTCGGAGAGTGGCTGTCGTCGGAGGACGTCCCGGGCATCACTGGTGTCGACACGCGCACGCTCACGCGCAAGCTCCGCGAGAAGGGCACAATGCGCGGCTGGCTCTTCCCCGCGGAGATGACCATCGAGCGCGCAAAGGCCGCCGCGGCCGAGGTCGAGATGAAGGAGGACGTGTTCCGCCTCGTCGCTCCGACCGCGCCCATCAAGTACCCCGGCGGTGACCCGCACATCCTGCTGATCGACGCGGGCGCGAAGGACAACCTGGTGCGCTCGCTGCTCGATCGCGGCGCGACCGTGACCCGCGCGCCCTGGCACGCCGACCTCGCGAAGCTGGCGAGCGAGTGCGACGGGATCTTGCTCGGAAACGGCCCCGGCGATCCGAAGGATCTCCAGCCGCTGATCACCAAGATGCGCGGGCTGCTGAGCACCTATACCCGGCCGATCTTCGGCGTCTGTCTGGGCCACCAGATCCTCGGCCTCGCGTGCGGCGGTGACACCGCCAAGCTGCCGTACGGTCACCGCGGCGTGAACCAGCCGGTGCAGGATCTATTGACCCGCCGCTGCTTCATCACGTCGCAGAATCATGGGTACGCGGTGCTCGACTCCTCGCTCCCGTCCGACTGGGAGCCCTGGTTCGTGAACCTCAACGACGGAACCAACGAAGGTATCCGCTCGCGCAACAAACCATTTTTCAGCGTGCAATTCCACCCCGAGGCGTCTCCAGGACCGCGCGACACGGCGTACCTGTTCGATGATTTTCTGCGCCTGGTGGGCGCGAGCCGGAGGGCTTGATCATGTACGGCGCATATCTCCCCAAGAAACCCAAGAAGGTCCTGATCCTCGGATCGGGCGCGCTGCAGATCGGGCAAGCGGGTGAGTTCGATTACTCCGGAAGCCAGTGCATCAAGGCGCTCGCCGAAGAGAAGATCAAGACCGTACTCATCAATCCGAACATCGCCACGATCCAGACCAGCGAAGGCCTGGCCGATCGCATCTATCTCATCGCGGTGACGCCGGAGATGGTCGAGCAGGTGATCGTGAAGGAAGAGGTCGACGCGATCCTCCTCTCCTTCGGCGGTCAGACCGCGCTCAACTGCGGCCTCGAGCTCGACGCCCGCGGCGTGCTCGCGAAGTACGGCGTCCGGGTCCTGGGTACCCCGGTCCGCACCATCCGCGACACCGAAGATCGCGCGTTGTTCGTGCAGCGATTGGCCGAGATCGGCGTCTCCACCGCGCGTTCGAAGGCTTGCACGAGGCGCGAGCAGGCGATCGTCGCAGCCCAAGAGATCGGTTACCCGGTCATGGTGCGCAGCGGCTTCTCGCTCGGCGGGAAAGGGAGCGCCGTCGCGCTCACGGAGGCTGCGCTGATCGAGACCGCGGACCGCGCGTTCCTCGGCGGTGTCCCGCAGATCCTGGTCGAGGAGTATCTCAAGGGCTGGAAAGAGATCGAATACGAGGTGGTGCGCGACTATCGCGACAACTGCATCACGGTCTGCAACATGGAGAACTTCGACCCGATGGGCATTCACACCGGTGAGTCCATCGTGGTGGCGCCGTCCCAGACGTTGACCGACGACGAGTACCAGATGCTCCGCAGCGTCGCGATCAAGACGATCCGACACCTCGGCATCGTGGGTGAGTGCAACATCCAGTACGCGCTCGACACCAGGTCGAACGAGTATCGCGTGATCGAGGTGAACGCGCGTTTGTCGCGCTCGTCCGCGCTCGCGTCGAAGGCCACCGGCTATCCGCTGGCGTACGTCGCGGCCAAGCTCGCGCTCGGCTACACGCTGCCCGAAGTCCCGAACGGCATCACCCGCTGCACCACGGCGTTCTTCGAGCCCGCGCTCGACTATATCGTCTGCAAGTTCCCGCGCTGGGATCTCGGCAAGTTCAAGGGCGCGACGCTGGAGATCGGCACCGAGATGAAGTCGGTCGGCGAGGTGATGGCGATCGGCCGCACCTTCCCCGAGGTCATCCAGAAGGCCGTGCGCATGCTCGACATCGGCGTCCACGGCGTGGACCCGGGCGCGTTCGAGGGTGACGACATCAAGCGCGCGCTCGAGCGACCGACGCCGCAGCGGGTGTTCGCCATCGCCGCAGCGCTCGCG
>Ga0105047_10004515_pt1 | contig 24174 bp, 19 predicted proteins | sample MAT04_FD_78384 | JGI IMG/M metagenome (GOLD analysis project Ga0105047, IMG submission 78384) | Freshwater microbial communities from Lake Fryxell liftoff mats and glacier meltwater in Antarctica - MAT-04 (megahit assembly) | ecosystem: Environmental > Aquatic > Freshwater > Ice > Liftoff...
GAGCCGAAGTCGAAGAAGTGGTTCGATTCGATCAGTCCGCGGAACGAGGAGAAACTTTCGGAGATCGCGATGGCGAACGAGGCGGATGTGGACGCTGCGTATGCGGCGGCTGCGAAGGCTTTTCCCGCTTGGTCCAGGCTGGCGGGTGCGGAGCGGGGGAAATATCTCTACCGCATGGCGCGGTTGTTGCAGGACAGGGCGCGGGAGTTCGCGGTCGCGGAAACGCTGGATGGCGGGAAGCCGATCAAGGAGGCGCGGGACTTCGATGTGCCAATGGCGGCGGCGCATTTCTTTTACCATGCGGGCTGGGCGGACAAGCTGGAGTATGCGGCTCCCGGGCGGAACCTCAAAGCGCTCGGCGTGGTGGGGCAGGTGATCCCATGGAATTTTCCCCTGCTGATGCTGGCGTGGAAACTGGCTCCGGCACTGGCGCTGGGCAATACAGTGGTGCTGAAACCTGCGGAAACAACATCAGTGACGGCGCTGAAATTCGCGGAGCTGATCAGGGATGCCGGGCTGCCTCCGGGCGTGGTGAACATCGTCACCGGGGCTGGGGAGACGGGTGGAGCTATCGTGAAACATCCGACGGCTGCGAAGATCGCTTTCACAGGATCGACTGGTGTCGGGAAATGGATACAGCGGGAGCTTGCAGGCACCGGGAAACGGCTGACGCTGGAGCTCGGCGGGAAGGGCGCGAACATTGTGTTCGAAGACGCGGCCATCGACCAAGCGGTGGAAGGAATTATCAATGGGATCTTTTTTAACCAGGGCCACGTGTGTTGCGCGGGTTCACGGCTGCTGGTGCAGGAGAGCATCGAGGGCGAGGTGATGCGGAAGCTGAGGCTGCGGATGAGATCCCTGCGGGTCGGCGATCCGCTGGACAAGAACACGGACGTCGGCGCGATCAATTCCCAGGCGCAGCTCACGAGGATCACCGAGCTTGTGGACGGCGGAGTGAAGGACGGAGCTGAGATTTTCCAACCCGAATGCAAGCTGCCGAAGAAGGGTTTCTATTTCGCGCCGACGCTGCTTGGCGGAGTGACACAGAGCCACCGGGTGGTGAAAGAGGAGATCTTCGGACCGGTGCTTTCGGTGCTGACTTTCCGGACCCCGGAAGAGGCGGTGGAGAAGGCGAACAACACCGCCTACGGCCTGAGTGCCGGGGTGTGGACGGACAAAGGATCGAAATATCTCCAGATCGCGACACGCTTGAAATCCGGTGTGGTGTGGGGGAATTCTTTCAACAAGTTCGATCCGACATCGCCTTTCGGAGGCTTCAAGGAGTCCGGGTTTGGTCGCGAGGGAGGACGGCAGGGGCTGCTGGAATACGGGGAGCTCGTGTAAAATCGGGGTAAAACGGGAGCCTGACCTTGCCCTACGCCAGAATCCTGATATAGGGTGGCGGCATGGCCTCGTTAACCGTATCCACTTTCGCGGCATATCTCCGTCCCGTCCTGTGTTGTATCGCTTTCACTCCCGTCGTCTCGAACGGGGAGGTGAGGCTGCTGACAGGGGATTCCAACAACGCGGTGCATCAAGGCAGCGGCGACCTCAAGGACCTTTCCGCAGACGGGAACCTCGTCCTTTTCCTGACGGGGCCTCCGGTTTCCGGGAGCACTCCGGGGATTTCTATGGGAGGTCTGTATCTTAGAAACATTTCCGCGAACACGCTGCAGTTTGTTGGCGATACGACGGTTGCGAATACCGGTGTGGCGGGAGCGGAAATGAGCGATGACGGTCGCTTCCTGACCTGGGCGTCCACCAACACGCGGCACATCTACTGGAGAGACCGCAGTGCAGGTCTTACCCGGCACGTGACAGCAGGCGCAGGTGGCGTACATGGTGATCCAAGGATGAGCGCCGACGGAAGATACGTTGCTTTCGTGAGCACTTCGCGAAATATCATCGCAGATACGACAAAACTTCCCGATACAAACCGGGGTGCCGTTTATGTGTATGACTCAGTGGCAAATTCAGTGAGCATCGCAACTCTCGCCCCGGGCGGAGGGAGGCTGAAAGGAGTGGCTTCCTACACCGATTTCGATATCAGTGGGGACGGTCGTTTTGTCATCTATTCGATGGACGATCCCAATGCCCATCCGGACAAGGCGGAGATGTCGGCTTCGTTCCTCGGGATTTTCCGCCGGAACATTTTGACAGGTGAAGTGGTAATGGTGAACAGGAACAGTTCGGGAGCCGCTGCGAACGGGAATTTCAATGCACCGCGGCTCAGCGCAGATGGATCCAGGGTGGTTTTCGGGGCGTCTTTTGTCGGTTTACTCGACCAGAAGACGATGATCCCGTCGTACACGAACCTGGGCAACGACGTTTATGTGAAGGATATCACCACCCGGGCCGTATGGCTGGCGACGAAAACCCCGAACGGCGTTGGAAACACGGGCTTTGTCGGGACGGAGCATGCCATTAGCGACAGCGGAGCCATGGTCTCCTTTGCCTCCAGCTCGGATGAGCTGATCCCCGGCAGCGATTCCGGCGGCAGAGGCTCCAATCTGTTCGACGTATTCCGGGCGGATCTCGGTGCATCCGGAGCCGTCACCCTGAGCCAGATGACGAAATCCCCCACGAACTCCGGAAACGTGGATTATACCAACGGCCCTTTCGTCCCCGGAACCGGGAATTACGTGGCGTTCGGCACCGAACAGGTGGAGGAAATGGGCTTTGCTGACTCCTCGCAATTCAACGGTTCCCAAGCCGTAGCAGTGGGAACCTTTCCGGCGGTGACAAGCGGCTCGCTGACGTTCTCCACATGGGCGGGGGATCTCCCCGCCGGGCACCAGGGCTTTCTCGACAACCCCTCAGGCGACGGGGTGAGAAATCTGGTAAAATATTTCATTGGCTCCGATCCCAAGGTGCCGGATCTCAGATTCCAGCCGGCAGGTGGAAAAGCCAAAGGAACGGATCTCGGGTTGGCAAATGACATGGCGGATTATCTGACGCTGAACGTCCGCATCCGCCGCGAAAGACCTGCCGGATTCACATGGGCGGTGGAGGCCTCCGTAACCCTTTCCAATCTTGTGGCCAGCCCAGCCTTCGCAGTGCAGGTGGGCGGTGCTGTCGCGGACGGCGAATTTGATCAGTTCCTCTTCCGTTTCCCGACTCCTGTCAGCGGCGGTGGCAAAGGATTCATGCGTCTGAAAGTTTCCGCGCCGTGATGCTCCGGCAGGATGCCGGAGAAAAGGCCTGCCCCAGCTACGGTGCGAAAAAGCCCCCGCCTGTGACGGCGACGGCTTTACCGAAACAACAACAGGGAAGATTAGAACGAGTAGTTCAGGCCGATGGAGCCGCCATGGCTGTCGGTGCCGTCGCCGCCGACTGCGATCTCACCACGGTATCCGACATTGAGACCGAGGTTATCGGTGATGGCGTATCCGGTTCCTACGGAAATGAGGATCGCGGATTCCAGACCACCACCGTTGACTGCGAAGCCGGCTCCACCCGGAAGTGTGGCTCTGGTGTTGATGCCATCATCCTCAAACTCGTGAGCGTATGCGACGGAGGCGTATGGAGAGAATCTACCATACTCGGCTTCCACGCGATAGCCGGCCAAGAGGCGGAAGGAATCCACATCGTATCCACTGACTGCGAGCGGGAACCCACCACCTTGGCGATAGCCGTCCACTTCGATGTTCTGGTATTCCAAGCCGCCCCATGGGCCGTGTTTCACGCTGCCGGCTTGCATCGCGTATCCGACGGTGAGCATTGCCTGGAGGCTGTCGGCCTCCGATGAGCTAGTTAGCGCCCCGAGAATTCCCGCATTGCGTGTGAGGTCGATATCGTGGCTGCCGTATCCTACGAGGAAATCCGCGTAGAGACCGGTTGACTGGCCGTAGGTGCCATAGATGGCCGCACGGAAGCTTTCCACATCGCTGCTGCCGCCGGTGAAGTCATAATCACCCGATGAGCCGTCGAGGAGGATCCCGAGCAGGAAGTTTGGCGCAACCCGGAAATCGACACCTGCGGTGAACGAGCCTGTCTCTCCGCTAGGATCATTACCGCCGAAGCCGTCGTTATCCCTCCAGTCATAGGAAAAAGTTCCCCAGACGTTGCCTCTGGAAACTCCGGAGCTGCTGGTTTGAGCTGGAATCATACCTCCTTTGGCATCCGTGGTGGCGGGAACCTCGATGAAGGTTTCTCCGCCGGAACGGGTCATCGCAAGGTGATCGCGGACGAGCGTGTGAAGGCGGTAGTTTTCACTGGCGAGTCCGGATGTGATCGAGATAAACGCATCCGGGCTGGCTCCTGCGAGTGTCGCCTGGACCGCGCCGAGATTCGAGTTATCGAGTGCGGCGATGAAATCCTGGTCCATCGCGTCCGGGCTGTTGACCGAGGCATCGAGCGCGGCTCCGAAAGCGGCGCCGTTCGGATTCGTGGCGAGTCCTGCGAAGTTGTGCTGCACGGCCAGCAGCAGATCCGTCGTGTCCGGGGACAGGCTCAGGGTGCTGAAGTTGTTCGCCAGGACGGTGTTCGAGTTGTTAGTCACCGCTGTCGCCATTGTGTCGATTTCCGAGCCGACGAAACCGGTGTCGGCCGCGTTCACGTTTGGATTGAGCTGGCCGCTGAGGGCGCCGAAGCCGCCGGTGATGGGCGCTCCGCTGTCAACAATCGTATATTCACCATCGCGGATGACTTGGTTATTATTGGTAGAGGCGATCCGTACGTTCGCACCATCGAGCTGGTAGGTTCCTCCGGTGTGGACGATCTGGTCACTGTTGACTCCGTTGACGATCGGGGTGTTCGGGTTCACGTCAAAACGGATGAAGGAAACCGGGGTGTGATCAACGTTGCCGGTGATATTGACTTGGCCGACGGAGTTGGCAGGGAGGAGATCGAGGTTGATCGGGATGGATCCGGCGCTGATGCCTCCGGTGTTGATGGTGACGTTGGCATTCCAGGTGCCAGTCCCGCCAATGGCGATTCCATTGGTAGTGAAATCGGCGGGAGCCAGTCCCGCGTTAATGTTTCCGTTGATGTAGAGACCTCCGCCGTTCACAAGTATCGTGGGCGAGTTGACGATGAAGGGCCCTTCACCGGGCAGACCGATGAGTGCTACGCCGCCACCGTTCTTGGTGATCGTGTCGATGGTGGTGACGTTTCCGCTGACGGAGTTGCCGATTCCACCGGGAGTGGAGAGACCTGGGCCGAATACGATCGCGTCTGTGCCGCCGAAGCCGTCGATGTTTCCGCGGATGCGGGAGCCGAGGTTGAGGTTGTAGGTTTCATCGCCCGCCGCGCCCAGAATGGCGTTTGCGCCCGAGATAAATCCGGTGTTATTGAGGATGCCGCCCGTTCCGGCGAGGAATTCGAGGCCGTCGATCGTGCCGATGATTGAGCCTGAGTTGTCGATGACACCCGCGCCGCTAACCAGAAGCGCGTTGGTCTCCCCTTCGATGATTGCGCCGGCGAAGTTCTGGACGTTGGCGTCGTCGCCAGCGGAGACCCCGTTTCCGGTGAAGCCGCTGATGATGCCGCGGTTAAAAAGCGTGAGCGTGTTGCCGACGAAGACTCCGTTGACATTTCCGGCGATCGAGGAGCCGGCCTGGTTGTCCACGGTCGCTCCGTTGAGGGCGGTGATTCCGTTGCCGTTGAGGCCGACTATTTTGCCGGTGCCATTGGTGATGTCCACGTTGTTTCCGGCGGAGATACCATCGGTGGTTCCAAGAACTTCTCCGAGATCCCTATTGATGACGAAGGAATTATTACCAAGGAGGATGGCCGCGACGCTCTGGCTCTCGATGAGTCCATGGTTCTCGATGATGGAGATGTCGCCGAGAGCCGTGACACCGGTGCCCAGATTCCCGGTGATGTTGCCGAGACTGCCGTTGGTCAGGTCCAGCACACCACTGGTGATGATACCGTTGTTTCCTCCGAAGATGGCTCCGTTGTTCTGAACCACCAGCTCCGGGGGTGTTACAGCGCCTGTGGTGCTGATGCCATCGAAGCCCGTGGCTCCGGTGATGGCCGCGCCCGCGTTGTTATCCACCAGATAGCTTGCTCCGGAAGCCTGCTCGACCAGGATGCTGATCGCTGTGGCCGGTGGCACCGTCGGGGTCAGGTTGGTGCCGGGATTGAAAAAGATCGTGTGCTGACCAAGTGGCTGCGCATTCGGGACAAGGACGTTGTTATTCCCGCTGTTCGCGGCGGTAATGGTCACGTCTCCGTTGGCATCGGGAAGGATGACTGCCGCAGAGGCCAGATGGGCCATGGCGGGAAGGAAAATGAGGGCGGGAAATGCGTTTCTCAGGAAACGTGTGTATTTTGGTTTCATAGGTTAGGGAGTGTGAGGTTTTGCGCTGAGTTTTTTGCTCAGACCTCTCGAATACACTCCAGTTATCGTCACAATCCAGAGACGAGCCAAACCGATGACTTATAGCCCTATGGGAACTTGGTTAGACTTTCCCGAAAGGTTTTCGTTGCGCACACCGCAATCCGGGCTACGCGGTGATATCGTAAAGGATACGGGGAAAGGCGAAGCATCGGAGGTTGACTGTAACCCGGTTTACCCCGACATACGGGAAATGTTTTTCCCAAGACTCGTCTCCATCATCGTCCTGCTGCTAGGCGCAAGCCTTTGCCAGGCGGAGACGCGGCTTTTGACGGGGAATTTCCTCAACCAACTCCACGCGGGCGGCGGTCGCATCCTGGATCTTTCCACGAACGGGAAGCTGATCCTCTTTTCCGCGCAGGCCAGCGGCGAAGCAAATGGTCTGCCCGTCTCCGGTCTCTATCTGCGGAATCTGGACACAGGGTTGCTCGAGTCCATAGGCTTGCCACTCATCACCAACACCGGCATCAGCGAGGCGCAAGTGAGCGATGACGGAAGATACATCTGCTGGGCCACCATCGATGCCCATCACATCTACTGGATGGACAGGCAGGCGAACACCACCCGCTGGATCACACAGAACCAGGGCACCGGCAGCCCGCAGTTGGAAATTATCAGCACTTTCCCCATCTTGAGCGCGAACGGGCGATATGTCGCCTTCGCCAGCAATTCCCGCCTGCTCGACTCCGACACCGGCAGGCTTCCCGGACTGGGCCATCCCGCCGTGCATCTCTACGATTCACAGACCCAAGGAATCAGGATCATCTCGCTCACCTCCGCCGGGCAGCACATCACATCACTAGGGTCCAGCCAGACCCTCGCCATCGCGAAATACGCCAACTTCGACATGACCCCCGACGCGCGTTTCCTGGTCTTCTCAACCGATGACAACAACTCACATCCGGACAGGAGCGGGAAAATGTTCGCGGGATTCACCGCCGTCCTGCGCCGCGACATCAACAACGGCACTTCCGTCCTGCTCAACAAGGATCTCTCCGGCACAGTCTCCAATGCGAGCTTCAGCTACCCGCGTGTCAGCGCGGATGGCAACCGTGTCGCCTTCATCGGCAGCAACGTCGGCTTCGATCATTTCACCCGCCCGCAGTCGAAAATGATTGCTAGCTACCCTTCCAATCTCGGCGACGACCTTTACCTGAAAGAGGTTTCGACCGCCAAGGTCTGGGCGCTCACCCGCTCAAACAACGGCACCCGGCACTCCGGCACGCTCGGCACCTCCCATTGCTTGAACTCCGGCGGCAGCCTCATCGCCTACTCCTCCACTGCGGCCAATCTGATCTCCGACAGTGATGCTGGCGGCGGCTCAGGGGAAATGAACGACGTCTTCAGCGCCGCACCACAGTCCAATGGCACCGTCACCCTTTCCCTGGTCACCCTTTCCCCCACGGTGGCTGGAAACGTCGGCGTGAAGAACGGCCCCTTCATGCCGGCCAACTCGGACTACATCGCCTTCGGGACGGACCAGTTCGCGGCCATGGGCTTTCCCGGAACCTCCGCCACATTCCATGGCATCGGTGTCGGAGCTTTTCCGGAAATCGTCATCAGCGGCGCTGCCTTCGACCAGTGGGCAATGATTCTTCCGGCCGGGCAACGCGGTCCCAACGACAACCCCTCCGGAGATGGCGTGCCCAATCTGTTGAAATACTTCATCGGCTCCAACGCTCTCGTCCCGGATCGCCGATTCCTTCCCCGCGAGCAGTTCGTCACCGGGGAGGCAACCGGCTTCCCAGGGGACACGCGGCGTTACATGACCCTCACCATACGGGTGCGGAAAGTCCTTTTCGGCGGCTACAACTGGCAGGTCCAGAGCGCGGACACCCTGGAAAGACTCATCGACAACCCGGGGCCCACCCTTCCTATCGGCCAGCCCGTCCCGGACGGAGACTTCGAGTACCGCACCTTCCGGAGCTTCGGCTCCGTGGGCCAGAGCGGCTTCATGCGGATGCAAGTCACCTATCCCGGTTCTTGACATCATCCTCTCTTCGAGATTGACAAAACGCGTCCGCCTCTACGGCGGGGACATCACCGTCAAAAGCGAGAAAGGCAAGGGCAGCGTCTTCACCACCACACTTCCCGATGTCCTCGTGGAGGGAAACGCCCCTGCCGATGCCCAGGTCTCCCGCCACATGAAGCCGACCCTCATCCTCCGGGACGGAGTTCGGCTCCGGGAAATGCCTCCCCACGCACCACATGACGGATTCAGGGCAGGGAAAAGGCTCCTGGGACGCCACGGGAGGAATTTCTTCTGATCCCGGAGGGGATCACGGCCAGTAGCCGGGGGCCGAGCGCAGCGACCGCCCCCGGATCGCGATGGAAAAGTCACGCGATCCCGGCAGGGATCGAAGCGCGGCCCGCTGGCATCCCTGCCGGGATGCGATATCCTACCCGAAGCAATCCGGGGGTGTTCGCTATCGCTCGACCCCCGGCTACTTGCTGAAGATCCCTCCGGGATATAAGAACCGGAAGACTCCCTCAAAACCAGGTTTGTAAATCCCCCGGATCTTTCCGACATTTTCCCCGATGACGACGAAACGGGTGATCTACGACGGGCGGGTGCAAGGGGTTGGCTTCCGCTATACGACGAAGGATCTGGCGCGCGGCTACGATGTGCTGGGGACGGTGCGGAATCTTCCAGACGGGACGGTGGAGATGATCGTCTCCGGGAAAAAGCAAGAGGTGGCGGAGTTCCTGCGTGATCTGCGGGAGGACTCGGCGGTGGCGCACCACATCAGGAACGTGTATGAGGAGGAAATTGCCCCGTTGCCAGATCTCAAAGGCTTCTCTATCGTCGCGTGACGGAGCGCCGAGGATAGCGCCCGAACTTTTTATTTTCAATACGATGCCAAACTACGATTACGAGTGCCTTGAGTGCGGGAAACGCTTCGAGATTTTCCAAAGCATGAAGGATGACAAGCTGACGGACTGCCCGCAGCCGGATTGCGATGGCAAGGTCCGCCGACTGCTTGGGACGGGTGGCGGGATCATTTTCAAAGGCTCCGGCTTCTACGAGACGGACTACCGCTCCTCTTCCTACAAGACCGGCGAGAAGGCCGACAAGCCTCCTGAGAAAAAGGAATCCACGGAGAAGAAGGAATCCACGGAGAAGAAATCCGAGCCTGCCAAGCCTGCCGCCGCCAAGACTTCCGGAGACGCCTGAGCGTCGTTTCCAAAAAACCACGCTTCCCAAGCCCGCCCCGCAACTGCTAAAACATCCTCCCCATGGCGAAAGAACCCAAAGAAGAAACACCGGCCAAAGGCGGCTGCCTGCGCAAACTTTTCGGACTGCTCGTTTTCCTGGTGATCATCGGGCTGGGAGCTTCGGTGTATTTCATGAGCCTGCCGCAGGATCTCTCGGATATCTCCGGCACTTCTACCGCCTCCACCACGCCCGCCAGCCCGCCGCGCGACATGGAGACGGTGCTAGGGAAATCCATCGAGGGAAATTACTCGGTGACGCTTTCCGAAAAGGAGATCAACGACTGGCTCGGCCGCGAGCTGATGCTCAAGCAGGGCGGCGAGCTTGCCGAGTATGTCTCCATGAAACGGGTGTGGGTGCGCCTCATGGACGGGGTGGCGGAGGTCGTCATGGTCCGCGAAATCTCCGGGCGGGAGTTCACGACATCCATGTTCCTCCAGATCGAGCAGACGGAGACCTCCAAGGGGATCACCACCCATGTGCATCTACACGGCGGAGGATTCCACGAGCTGCTGCCGTTTCCGTCGCGGGGCGGACGCTTCGGCCAACTGACGGTGCCGCAGGGTTTCCTGATCTTGGTGATGCCGGATTTCCAGAAGATCGCCGCGCTTTTCGAGCAGGAGATCGAGCTAGGCTTCCGACGCATGGCGCGGATCAAGATCGAGGACAAGCGCCTCGTGCTCGACCCGAAGCAGCCGACCAGCGCATCGGACGCGGGCGAGACGTCCTTCTGATAAATTTCAACTTTCAAAATTCAACTTTCAATCGGAGACGGGTGCTCCATGAAGATTATTCCTACGCTCATGCTTCTGTTCGGCGGGCTTTTGGCGGGGCAGGAGGATATTGAAAATCAGCCTGCTCCAAAGGCGGTGCCGGTGGAGGATCTGTTGCCGAAGTTCGGCGTGGATGGAGAGGTGCTGAGTCACACGGGGCAGTTCCGGATCACCGGCGCGGACGCGGCGACGCGCGGGACGGCGGCGAATCTGGCCGAGGAAACCAAGGACGAGCTGCTGCGCCTGACCGAGGAGAAGGACGAGTGGAAAGTGCCGGTGGTGATCGAGTTGCTCGGGAAGCCCGGCGACGAGGTGCCGCTGCGCACGACGGTGATGAAACTGCTTTTCAGCGAAAAAGGCTATGAGGTCCGCATCTTCGTGAACCTCAGCCGCGGGCTTCAGCGGGAGTCTTTCAAACGCGCCGTGACCACCGCGCTGATCTACGCCCGGGGTCTGCAGGATCGCGCGAAAGAGGAATCCGAGGTCCCGCTGAACGTCCCCCCGTGGTTCATCGAGGGTATGCAGGAAGCCACCGCGTGGCGGTTGAAGGAAACCGACCGGCGGCTCTACGACGCGCTTTTCCAACACGGCGGGCTGTTCAAGCTGGATGATCTGTTCGCACTTTCCGAGGGCGAGTACGAGGGCATCGACGCGGCATCGAAGGCGGCCTTCCGGGTCTCTTCCGGCGCACTGGTGATGGCCTTGCTGGAGCAGCCGGACGGGAAGACGGGGATACGCGATTTCCTTGCCGCGCTGCCGGATTTCCAAGGCGAGATGCCCGCCCTCTTGCGCGAGCATTTTCCCGAACTGAACCTCTCCCAGACAAGCCTTGCGAAGCTGTGGATGCTGCAGCTCGCCAGCAAGGGAACGGCTCCGCTGACCGAGGCGTTCAGCGTCCCGAAGACCGAAAGTCTCCTCGCGGAGGCGATGCGCATCCGCCACAAGGACGCGGAGGGCAATCTCAAGGAGATCCCGTTTTCCGAATGGCAGCTCGCCCCCGGGATGGACGAGGCGCAGCGCGTGGACTCCGTGCGCCTGGCCCAGGACGATCTCCTCCGCCTGAGCTACCGCTGTTTCCCCTCCTACCGGATGCTGCTACTGGAGTATCAGTCCCTGCTCTCGGATTTCGCGAAAGGGGAGACCAAGAATCTGGACAAATCCATCACGTCGCTCGCCGAAACGCGCAAGACCATGGTTGAGAAAGCGGGCGTGGCGCGGGACTTTCTCGATTGGTTCGAGATCACGCGGGCACGGGAGACAAGCGGCGCCTTCGATGATTATCTCAATCTCAAGGCCAGGCTGAAATCCCGGCCGAATACCCGCACGGACGACCTTTCCAAATACCTCGACCGCCTCGACCCGCTCTTCGCGATGCCCGAGCAGAAGGACGCCTTCCAGCCGGATGGCGCTTTCCTCCCCTATTGAGATTTGACCTTTGCCAATCTCGGGACAAGCTGCCGCCGTGTTCCTCGCCTTCTACGTCCATCAGCTCGATCCGGTCATCGTCCAGTTCACCGAGGACATCAAGCTCCGCTGGTACGGCCTGGCCTACCTCGCCGGATTCGCCGCGGGATATTTTTTGCTGAAACGCCTCGCTGAGAGAAAGCTCTGGGTGCTGCCTCCGGAGAAAACCGCGGACTTCATCGCCGCCGCCGCCCTGCTCGGTGTCTTCGTCGGCGGTAGGCTCGGCTACATTCTTTTCTACCAGATCCCCCGCGATGGCTGGCAGAGCATCGCCAACGATCCGCTCGTCATCCTGCGCGTCTGGGAGGGCGGCATGGCCAGCCACGGCGGGATTCTCGGGCTGGTGATTTTCACTTTCTTCTACGCCAGGAAACACAAGGTCTCGTGGACCGGTCTCGGCGACGGCCTCTGCGTGGTCGCACCCATCGGACTGATGTGCGGACGTATCGCGAATTTCATCAACGGCGAACTCTACGGACGCGTCGCTAACGGAGTGGCATGGGCGGTGAAATTCCCGGGAACTTTCATCGATCCGAAAGCTCCGGAATCCAACCGCCTCAACGAAGCGCTCGCCGCCGCCATCCAGGCGGATCCCGCTTTCGCGAAAACGGTGGAAATGCTGCCCGCCGATGGCAACCCGGGCGCTCACTACCTTTTCTACTACGACCAGCTCGCAGTTGCCAACCGTCACTCGGACGCGGTCACCAAGGCCATCGAGCCGTTTCTCGAACCCCGCCATCCATCGCAGCTCTACGAGGGGCTGCTTGAGGGGGCGTTCCTTTTCACCATCCTCTGGCTCGTGCGGGTGAAATTCCCCAACGCTCCTCACGGTCTGCTGACCGGGCTTTTCTTCGGCCTTTACGCGACCTTCCGCATTTTCGCGGAGCAGTTCCGCGAGCCGGATGCCGCATGGGTGATCAAGGACTTCCTCACCCAGGGACAGTTCCTGTCCCTGTTCATGTACCTGTTCTCAGCGGCCTTCCTGATCTTCGCGTTAAGGAATCGCCACTCGGGAAAAACGGTCTGATCAACTCAGGCGGAAAACGATCCGCGCCTTCGTCAGATCGTAAGGGGACATCTCCATCTTCACGCGGTCTCCCACGACAAGACGGATGAAACGCTTGCGCATTTTTCCGGAAATGTGAGCCAGAACTTCGTGGCCACTGGCCAGCTTCACTCGGAACATCGTGCCTGCCAGAACGGAGGATATCTCTCCCTCCACCTCCACCGCCTTTTCCTCGTCATTGGTATCCGTTTGCTTTTTCGGTCCGAAGCTTCGGTTGCGGTTGCGACCGCCGGAGCGGCGTCTGTTGTTGTTTCTAGGAGGCATAATCGGGCTGCGGAGCAAAAAAATACGCTTGCTCGCGGGGGAGGGATAGCAGAGGGAATCCCTGCCATCAACGCTAAAAATCGCCCTGTTTCCTATCGCATCGCCGCCCGCATGTGGGGCAGGGGATCGCTGCCGGGGAACCAGTGCTGGTAAGCGATCGCTCCCTGGTGGATGAGGAGGCTGAGGCCGTTGTCCGTGCGACATCCGGCGCGCTTCGCGGAGGCTAGGAAAGGCGTTTCCACAGGCTGGTAGATGGTATCGTAAGCGCAGTGGTCCGGGAGGAAACAGTCGTCGCTGATCACGGGTGGATCGGATTTTTTCAGGCCGATGGATGTCGTCTGGATAAGCAGCCGCGCGGAGTGGCAGCGTTCCCGAAGCTGCGGGTCATCGAAGCTGAGGACGTGGATTTCCGTTTCCGGGGAGATGGATTCCAAGCGGCGGGCGAGGGCCGTTATCTTTTCGAGACTGCGGTTCACGAGTGTGAGCACGGCGGGTTTCTCAAGAGCGCATTGGGTGGCGATCGCCTGGCCCGCGCCGCCGCCCGCGCCGAGGATGAGGGTGTGGGTTTTCCCCAGCTCCATTCCGAAGGCTTCCTGGATCGCCTGCCTGATTCCGGGACCGTCGGTATTGTATCCGCGGGAGCCGGACTCTCCGAAGACGACGGTGTTGACCGCGCCAAGAATCTTCGCCTGATCGGAAATTTCATCGCAGCAATCCATCGCCTCGAACTTGTGCGGCACGGTCACATTGCAGCCGATGAAGCCGAGTTCCCTCATTTTCGCGAAGGCGAGTGCAAGCTCGCCCGGCAGAACCTCCAGCCGGATGTAGGTGGCGGGAATGCCATCCGCGTCCAGCGCCGGCTGGTGTAGCTGCGGCGAGGCGGAGTGGGATACGGGGCAGCCGAGGACGGCGAGCCGTGCGGGCTTCGCGCCGGTGGCGGCGCTTTCCAAAGTGGCCAGGGTGAAGACGTCGAGCATGTCGGATTTATTGGAAGGGCTTGAGTGAAAGGATGTTCTCCCTGAGCTGCCGCGCGGACCATTGACCGGGGGCGGTGGGAGTTTCCCCGATGTAGCCGTAGTTCAGAACGCTGCCAGCCTGCGCGCACAGCAGTCTCGAAACAGGAGCCAGCACTCCCATGCCCATCGTCGCCAGCGGGATGCCTTGCTCGCTGATCTGGAAATGGGCGAGTGCGGTCAGGTCGTCCATCGTCAGCAATCTCGCGGCGGCTTTAAAGGCGGCCGCCCCCGCCGCTTTCGCGAGTCCTGCCTTCTTCACGAGCACCTCGCGCGAGGGCAGTTTTTCGAAGTCATGGAAGGACGCGATCCACGGCACGCCTGCGCTCCCGGCCTCGCGAATGACACCTTCCATCTCCGCGATGCTGGCCACCTCGGCATCGATCAGAGAGGCATCGGGCAAAGCCTTCCGCAGGAGCCCGGAGCGTGTCTCCGCGTCCAGATCCACCGGCGAGCCCTCGGAGTGGCGGCGGGCGGTGAAGAGCAGCGGAAAGGAGGTGAGATGGCTCCACGGCGTGTTTCCTTTTCCGGAAAACTCCCCATGGAAAAGATCCAGCCGTATCTCCGCGATATCGCATTCGGCGGCGAGCGAGCGCGGGGTCGCGGAGGCGATGGAATCCACGTCACCGAAGCTGCCAACTACTAGGCTTCTAGGACTTGGGAAGGTGAAAAGCGGGCGTGACATGCGCCCAGTCATGCTTGTCCGGATGGCTTTCGTCAATGGCTTGTGGGGGACTTCGGGCCGGGTCAAGGATGTTCCCGAAGAAAAATTTACGGTCTTTCATCCTTTTGTCTGGTCAACCCGACCTCCGGTTTCCTAGTTTCCAGTGAAACCCCGACCGTATGCGAACAATCAGACTCAGTCTCCTCACCACCGCCACCTGCGCAGCCATCAGCATTTTCGCCCCTTCCGCCGCAAACGCGCAGGCATACAAAGTCGAACCCCAGAAGCCAGTCTTCGAAGATCTGCCGTCACCGGAGTTCGGAACCAGCAAACAGAAATCCTTCAAACCGAAGGACTGGCTGGAGATCGAAGCCTCCTTCAAAGCCCAGATGGCACCCGAGCCGCCTTCCAAGACTGCGGAGAGAATTCTCGTGAAATGGTACGTCGCCGTGGAAAATTCGGACAAACGCGGAACATACCTCCTCCTGACCAAGGACGTCACCCACGTGAACGTCCCGCTTACCGAGGAGATCTTCTCCTCCGTCTATCTCTCTCCCGCCTCGATGAGACGCATCACCGGCACGGATCGTGGCGGCAAGCGCGCGGTCAAGGCAGTCGGCTACGAGATCCTCATTAACGGCGAAAAGGTCGCGACCGAATCCGAAGGTCTCCCCGAGGGCTGGTGGAACAAGGCCTCGGACAAGATCTCCCGCACCGACACCGTGCCTCTTCTCGACAAGTCCGAGACCCCCTTCGCCAACATGTGGTGGGATCGCTACGCCGAGATCCTTACCGAGCCCCGCTGAAAACGCCGCTTCCATCCGGTTCATTTTCCTGTTAGACTTTTCCAACCGACTCACTGATCGTCCCCTACCATGGCTGATACCCAGACAACCGTCGCACTCAACATTGGCGCCCAACGCATCGGCATGGCCGTTTTCGAAACCTCGAAAAGCGGCGGTCTGATACTCAAAGGTTACGAAACCGAAACGATCATCGCGGATCCGGCTTTCGAAGCCTCGCGGGAGGCCCAGACCCGGGTAGCCATCGACGATCTCATCGTGAAGCTGAAAGTCGCGAAGTCCAAGGTCCGCTACGCCATCTCCGGCCAGTCTGTCTTCACGCGTTTCGTCAAGCTTCCGCCAATCCAGGACGACAACATCGAGCAGCTTGTCACCTTCGAGGCCCAGCAGCACGTCCCTTTCCCCATCAACGAAGTGGTCTGGGATTACGAACTCATCGAGGGCGGGGAAGACAAGGAGGTCGTCATCGTCGCCATCAAAGGCGATGCCCTGGACGAAATCAACGACACGGTCAACGAGGCCGGTCTGATCACCGCCGAGGTCGATGTCGCCCCGATGGCTCTATACAATGCCTACCGGGCGGCCTACGGCACCCCCGAGGAGCCGACCCTCATCATCGATGTCGGAGCGAAAACGAGCAACCTTCTCTATGTGGAAGGCAAGCGCTTCTTCACCCGCAGTGTCGCCATTGGCGGCGCTTCCATCAGCTCCGCGATCGCCAAGGAATACAACATCACCTTCCCCGAGGCGGAGCACCAGAAGATCACCAACGGACTTGTCGCCCTTGGCGGCGGCCACACCGAGACCATGGACGAGTCTCTGGCCGCCCTCGCGATGGCGATCCGCAACGCCCTGACCCGTCTGCCAGCGGAAATCGCGCGGACCACGAACTACTACCGCAGCCAGCACGCAGGCAGCGCTCCCAAGCGTGTTCTCCTAGCCGGTGGTGGAGCGAACCTTCCCTACACTCTGGAGTTTTTCATCGAGAAGCTGAACCTTCCAGTCGAGTTCTTCAATCCGCTCACCAATGTCGCGATCGGCAAGGGCATGGATACCGAGTTGCTCCAGCGTGAGGCCCACACCATGGGCGAGCTCATCGGCCTCGGCCTGCGCGGGATCGGAAAATCAACGATCAACATCGACCTTGTCCCCGCCGCAGTCGAAGTCACCCGCGCCTCGGACCGTCGCAAGCCATGGCTCATCGCCGCAGCGGCCCTGCTGGTCGTCGGTTTCGGAACCTGGGCGGTGTTGCAGAACAAGGCCGCGTCAGACGCTGAAGACCGCGCACGGACCATGGTGGAGACACAGGAAAGCCTGACTCCCGTGGAATCCCAGATCCGCGCTCTTCTCACCAAGGAAACCCAGCTCGCCACCGTCGCCGCGGCCTACACCTCGATCGAATCGGATCATGCTTTCTGGTTCGAGCTGATGGGTGAACTTCGCGGCGCTTTCGCAAGCGACGCCGTTTGGTTGATCGAAATGTCCCCGCTCTACGGATACAATCCGGCTTCCGCAGCGGTCGATGCGAAAGCAAAGCCACAGCCGGTGGTCAAATCCGATTTTGCAAACGCGCAGGCCTCTTCCTCAGGCAGCGCCATCAGCGATCCTCCGGCTCCACCGGAGCAGAGACCGGGCAACCTCCGGAACCAGCCCGCTCCGGTCGCCGCTGCGGCCAACGCGATCCTGATCAAAGGTTTCTGGCGGGAGAATCCCCAGAGTCAGAACGTGGTTTCCGAGCTTCTCAAGCGGCTGCGTGAAAACACCAAGACCTTCAATTTCACCGTCAAGGACGCGAAGGGCATGGACACCGTCCTCAGCGACGAACAGATCTTGAAAATCAGTGCCGTCGGCGCCGAGGGGGATCTTGGCTTTCCCTTCGAACTCACCCTGCCGCTGGCCCGTCCTGTGAAGGTCAAGTGATCCGCAACCCCTTTATTTTTCCCAACCCATTATGAATTGGATCAAGAGCAACCCTTTCGTCTCCACCCTGGCAGCCATCACACTGGTAATCTGCGGACTGCTGTATTTCGTCGCTTCGAAAGGCAGCGCGAAATACGAGGCCGCTAAAACCACCTTTGACGAGGCCTTCCAGAAAGTTTCCACCTCTGAAAGCATCCCACTCTACCCGCTTGCTGAAAACCGTGACGCCAAACGCAAGACGCTCAACGAGTACCGCGAGGCCATCGAGGGGCTGCGCACTGTCTTCAATCCCTACAGGCCGGAAAAAATCGAGGACATCTCCCCGCAGGAGTTCACAGATCGCCTCAAGGCAGCTTCCGAGGAAGTCAGCAAGGCGCTTGAGGAAGCGGGTTGCGAGCTTCCGAACGGATTTTTCCTCGGCTTCGAGAAATACCGGACCGAACTCGCCCAGTCCAACGCGACCGGAGAACTCGATTACCAGCTCAACGGGATCAAACACGCGCTGCTTGAACTCGCGGCCGCGCGTCCCACCCAGCTCATCCACACATACCGTGAGGATCTTCCCGAGGAAACCGGCGGAAAATACGAGCCCGCCGCAGACGACGTGACCCGCGATTTCGGCTACGAAGTCACTTTCAAGGGTTCGGAAAACGCGGCCCGGGAATTCCTCAGCTCGCTCGGCAAAACGGAACCTTTCTATTACGTCGTCCGCTGCCTGAAAGTCCAGAACGAGCGCAGCACTCCGCCTAAAGTTGACGATGCGAAGTTCGAGAAACCCCAGGCCGCCGCGGAGGCCGCTGAGGCCAGCAACCCCTTCGGAGGTGCCTTCGTCCTTCCCGACGATGTCGGGGAAGCGCCCGTCGCTCCTGAACCAGAAGCCGTCGCACCCGTGAAGGAAGATGCCGCACCCGTGAAGGAGGAAGCCGCTCCCGCGCCGGATGATTCTTCCGTCCCGGATTCCTCCCGCATTCTCGCACAGGTTCTTGGCAGCGAGGAAGTCATCGTCTTCGTCCGCTTTGATCTCACCCAGTTCCTGCCTTCCAAGGAACTCCCGAAACCCTGACCCAACCCAAAATCTATCATGTCCTGGATTTCAGAAAATTACGAGAAAGCCGCCCTCGGTGTCGGTGCGGTCGCGGCTCTCGGGCTGGCCTTCGTCGGCTACCAGAAACTCAATTCCGTCACCGAGGATTTCAGCTCGGAACCGAAAGGCAGCGGGCCGAATGATCCTTCCGTCAAAGGCTCGGATGTCGTAGCGACTGCCATTTCATCCTTCAAGATAAAGCGCGAATGGGTAAAGGGCGAGGACGATGGCAGAACCATCGACCTCTTCACCGGTGTCCCGCTTTTCGTCAATAAGAACGATCTCACCACTCCCGTCGATCTCAACGGCAAGGGTGTCGCTCCAGTCCATCCGCCGATTCCCAACTCATGGTGGATCGACAACCGCATCGACCCCGGCTTCGGCGATTCCCCGGAGCGGGACGAGGACGGGGACGGTTTCTCCAACCTCGCCGAGTTCGAGGCCAAGACCGATCCCAACGACAACCGCAGCTACCCGCCGCTCATTACCAAACTCAGCTACACCGGCGACGAAGCCATCGAGTGGGTGCTACGCCCTGGCTTCGAGGCCGACGGCGGATTCACCTTCGAGTACAATGACACAAAGGGCAACAACGCCCGTGCCGGTGCCGGCAATGTCGTAAAACCCGGTGAGATGTTCTTCGCGGAAGGTCCCGTGCAAAACCGCTTCAAGCTTCTTGGTTCAGAGAAAACCAAGGAGGTGAACGAGAAGATCAACGTGGAAGTCGATGTCACCATCGTCAAGATCGAGGATCAGAAGCCCAACAAGAAGGGTCAGGTTTACGAGATCCCCGCCGCCTTCAGGAAAGCCGAAGCCGCGAAATTTTCCAAATTCGACCGTACCGCCATCTTCTCGCTCGAAGCCCTCGGCCTTGCCGGCCAGGAGTTCAAAGTCGAGGAAAACACCGAGTTCGCACTTCCTCCGACAGCCGCCACCAAAGCTTTCAAGGTCACCGCCATCACTCCTGAAAGTGTTACCGTGGAAATCAAAGACAAGGATGGCAAAGTCGAATCCTTCGAAATTTCCAAAGGCTCGACCGGCCCTAGCAACCCATGATCCCGAAAATCGTCCGCATTTCAAAAAAAGCGCTTTCCAAAACCAATTAATCTCTTCAAAACCTACCCGTTCCTTATGCAAAAAACGCCAAGATACCTCACCAGTCGCACCGCCATCTCACTGATGACCGTCGCTGCCGCCATGCCCCTCACAGTTTCAGTCGCCAACGCCCAGGGTTCTGGTCTGGCCCAACGTGAGATCATCCGCCGCCAGGAAGCTGTCGCCCAGTCCGACCGCCTTTTCCTCGAAGGCCGCGAAGCCTATGCGAAGGCGGATTTCCAGCAGGCCACCGACAAATACCGCCAGGCTCTTGGCGTTCTTCCGGAAGCACCGACTCTCGATGACCGCCGTCTAAGTTACACCGAGCATCTTGGCGATGCCAGCGTTGCCCTTGCCCAGCAGTTCCGCAAGGTCGGAAAATACGACGAGGCTCGCGCCCTTCTCGATGGCGTCCTCGCCCCTGACGTTGACCCGAACAATTTCGTAGCCAAGGCCGAACTCGGATATCTCGATGATCCGATCCGCACCAACCCCGCGCTCACCTATGAGCACACGAAGAACATCGACGAGGTCCGCCGCACCCTTTACATGGCGCAAGGCAACTACGATCTCGGAAAATACGATGCCGCGAAGACCAACTACGAGAATGTGCTCCGCATCGATCCTCACAACACCGCCGCCCGCCGTGGCATGGAAACAATCGCCAATGCCAAGAGCGATTATTACCGTGCCGCCTACGATCACACACGCTCCGAGCTTCTGATGCAGGTCGATTCGGCATGGGAGCTTTCCGTGCCAGCCCAGCTTCCCGAGGGCTTCGTCAATCCTACCACGAGCAACAGCGACCGGGGTGATGGTGTGGCATACATCACGGAAAAACTCCGCCGTATCATCATTCCACGCATCGACTTCGAGGACACCACGGTTGAGGAAGCCATCGATTTCCTCCGTCTGCGCTCCGTCGAACTCGATACCCTTGAACTCGATCCCGACAAAAAGGGCGTCAACTTCGTGATCCGCCGTCCGCGCAACACCGCTCTCGGTGGTGCGGCCGAAGCCGGTGGCCTTGATGCCGCGGTTGATGCTCCGCTCCTCGGTGGTGGCGATCCGGGTGCGCTCCGCATCAACGAACTGCGTCTCCGCAACGTTCCGCTCGCCGTCGCCCTCAAATACATCGGCGATGCGACAAAACTCCGCTACAAGGTCGATGATTTCGCGGTCACGCTCGTTCCCCAGACCGAAACCGGTGAGGATCTCTTCACCCGCACTTTCCGCGTCCCGCCTGACTTCCAAAGCCTGCTCAGCTCAGGCTCCGAAGGTGGTGCCGCCGCCGAGGTCGATCCATTTGCCGAAGCCGGTGGCGGCACGGGTGGCAACCTGACTGCCCGTCTTCCGATCCTCGACCTGCTCAAAAAGGCGGGCATCCTGTTCAGCGATGGCAGCTCCGCGACACTTGGCTCTGCCGGCAGCCTCCTGGTCACCAACACTCCTTCCGAGTTGGACAAGATCGAGCAATTGATCGACACCTTCATCGGCACCCAGCCGAAACAGGTGAAAATCACCACCAAGTTTGTAGAGATCACCCAGGAGAACAATGACGAGCTCGGCTTCGACTGGATCATCTCTCCCTTCGGACTTACCGCGAACAAGTTCTTCGGCACCGCTGGCACGGTCGGCAACGGAGGCGCCCGCACTGGCGCGGATTTCATCAGCCCTGTCAACGGAACCTCCATTCCGGGTATTCCCGCAGGCACCGGGCAGGTCGGCAACATCGTCACCAGCGGTCTCCGCAGCGGTGACCAGGCGGTCAACCGCAACAGCATCGACGCCATCCTCAACAATCCCAACCGCACCGCCCAGACCGCCAACGTGGCTCCGGGTATCCTCGGTCTCACCGGTCTGTTCTCTGACGGACAGGTGCAGGTGATCATGCGGGGACTCGCCCAGAAAAAGGGTACCGACCTGATGACCGCTCCCTCCGTGACCGCCCGGTCCGGACAGAAAGCGACCATCGAGGTCATCCGCGAATTCATCTACCCGACCGAATACGAACCCCCGGAACTTCCGAACAGCGTGGGCGCAACCGGCGGCGGTATCCTCGGTGGTGGTGGCCTCGGCGGCGGCGGTGGATCGAGTTTCCCTGTTACCCCGGCAACTCCAACCGCATTCGAAACCAAGAACACCGGTGTCACGCTTGAGATCGAACCGACCATTGGCGAGAATGACTTCGTGATCGACCTCCGCTTCCTTCCTGAGATCGTCGAGTTCGAAGGTTTCATCAACTACGGCTCCCCGATCCAGTCCCCGTCCACTGACATTTTCGGTAACGCGGTCAACGCTGTGATCACCGAGAACCGTATCGAGATGCCCGTCTTCTCGAAACGCAGTGTCAACACCTCCCTGACCATCTATGACGGATACACCGTCGCCGTCGGTGGACTGATGCGTGAGGATGTGCAGAACGTGGAAGACAAGGTGCCAATCCTTGGCGACATCCCTTTCATCGGACGTCTGTTCCAGACCAAGGGTGAGAACAGGATCAAGAGCAACCTGATCATCTTCGTGACCGCGCAGATCATCGATGCGACCGGTCGTCCGCTACGCGGTGCCGACGCGGGCGGCTCGGTCCCTGTCACCACAGGTGGCGGCGGCGGCGTGGATCTCGGTGACACCGTTCTGCCTCCGCTTGATCTGCCCAACTAAGGCCGGTTAGACAAACCATTTGGAAGGGCGGGAGGAAACTCCCGCCCTTATTCGTGGACGTACGCCACCACTGTGAGAACCTTGTCGGACCATGGCCAGACGTGCTTTGACTATTGTCTTGGATTCGGTCGCTTGCGGTAACACGCCCGATGCCTCAGCCTACGGAGATGAGGGTGCCGACACTTTGGGCCATCTGTTCGAGGGTGTCCCCGGCTTGAACCTGCCCAATCTGTTTTCCTTGGGGTTGGGCGGGCTGCTTGGAATTTCCCCGGACATCCGGTGTCCTGGCGCATACCGGCTTACTGAGACGTCCGCTGGAAAGGACACCACCACCGGCCATTGGGAGCTGATGGGTTGCACGATCAAGAATGCTTTTTTCACCTGCGCGAGCTTTCCGGACGATCTGGTCAGGGAAATGGAGATGGCGGGTGGCACGCAGTTCATCGGCAACAAGGTTGCATCCGGAACTGAAATCCTCACCGCGCTTGGCGAAGAACATGTGCGCACCGGATTTCCCATTTTATATACCAGTGCCGACAGCGTGCTTCAGATCGCGGCGCATGAGGAGACCTTCGGTCTGGAACGTCTGTTGGATTTGTGCGCCAAAACCCGCGTTATTCTGGACCATCGCGGACTGCGCATTGGCAGGGTGATCGCCAGACCGTTTCTCGGGAAGGATTCCTCGGATTTCAAACGGACGGGGAACCGTCATGACTATTCCCTGTTTCCAGAGGAAACAGCTCTGAACCGTCTGACCCACAAAGGTGTCCGCGTTGTCGGGGTGGGAAAAATCTCCGATATCTTCGCAGGATCAGGAATTTCCGAATCACATCCCACCAAGGACAATGCCCAGGGTATGGCCGCGATCCATTCTCTGTGGGATCGACCTCTCGCAGGCGATGAGTTCGTCTTCGCCAACCTCGTCGATTTCGACTCGCTTTTCGGTCATCGTCGCGATCCCGTCGGCTATGCGAATTGTCTGATGGATTTCGACAAATGGTTGGGCGGATTTCTGCCTAAGGTGGGTGTGGAAGATCTTGTCATCATCACGGCGGACCACGGCAATGATCCGTATTTTCACGGAACCGACCACACCCGCGAGCAGGTTCCTTGTCTCGTCTTTTCCCGAGGTGTTTTTGACCCGGGAAAAATGGAGTTTTTCTCCGATGTCGGCGCCTGCGTCGAACGCTGGTTCACATGAAATACGATCTTGCCAAATTTAATTTTTCGGCATAATTCAATTCTGTCAGCACGCGTTTTTGCAGGCTGGTGCGCTTCGTCCGGTCTCCTTCGCCATGGTCCCGGGAAGTTTTGATAATGATGGCGTGATTCAAAGAACAAGAAAATGGACATCTATGTGGGCAACCTGCCCTACACCGCTACCGAAGAGGAGGTTACCGATCTCTTCGCAGAATACGGCCCTGTCGAACGGGTTAAAATCATCACCGATCGTGAGACGGGCCGCTCCAAGGGCTTCGCTTTCGTCACTCTCGGTGACCAGAGCCAGTTGAACGCTTCTATCGAAGCTCTTGACGGGAAAGACTATCAGGGTCGTGCGCTCCGTGTGAACGCATCCGAGCCAAAGGCCCCACGTCCTCCGGGCAGTGGTGGCGGCGGAGGCGGCTACCGTGGAGGTGGCGGCGGTGATCGTCGCGGCGGTGGCGGTGGCGGTGGCTACGGCGGCGGCGGCGGTGGCGGTCGCCGCTACTAGGGCCTACCCTCACAGGGTGCAATCTGAGCGCGGGGTAGCTTGCCTTCCCCGCGCCCTTCGACCGCGCAGCAGGATCTGTGCGTACGTCTCCGCCAA
>Ga0105047_10004516_pt1 | contig 24173 bp, 31 predicted proteins | sample MAT04_FD_78384 | JGI IMG/M metagenome (GOLD analysis project Ga0105047, IMG submission 78384) | Freshwater microbial communities from Lake Fryxell liftoff mats and glacier meltwater in Antarctica - MAT-04 (megahit assembly) | ecosystem: Environmental > Aquatic > Freshwater > Ice > Liftoff...
CGCTCGCAAGATGCGCGAGCACGGGAACGTCGTCGATGCCGGCGCGCTGTTTGCCCAATTGCAATAGCTAGTTCTTCGTAACGCGCCGCAAGGTGTACAAATCCGCGCTCACCTGTCCATGCTCCAACTTGCGCCACTCGTCGTTCACGTGAATCACGCGGCCCGTAATGTGGTTTGATCGCTCCGATGCCAGAAACAACGCCAGTTGAACCTGCTTATCCGGCGTCACTCCGCCCGTCATTCGAATCTGCTTGGCGTCTTCAATCTCTTTCCAGCCGGCCTTGTCACCCGCCGCCAGAATTTCGTCGGTCATCGCTGTGTAGGCCCCGCCCGGAGCCATGCAGTTTGCCTGCACATTGTGCTCGGAAACCTCGGCCGCCAACGTCTCAATCAGCCGCACGAGCGCCGATTTACTCGCCGCATACGCCGAAAAACTTGGCCGCGGAGTCAATGAGCCTCCACCGCTCAGAGCGATGATTTTCCCGCAACGCCGTTTGATCATCTCCGGCAGAACGGCGCGCGCCGTAAGCATCACGCCGTGCAAATTCGTTTCTACCGTATCCCACCAAGCCTTCGGAGGTACTTCCAATAGCGGTCCAATGGGCCCCTGAATTCCCGCGGCGCATATCAGCACATCGATCTGCCCCCAATGCACTTTCATCCGGTCCACGCCCGCGGCGATTTGGTCGGCTTCCCGCACATCCGCGCGCAGTCGCATCGCCACGCCGCCAGCCTGCTCGATCTCCAACTGGGCAAGGTCCAACTCACCCCGGCTCCGGGCTAACAGCCCCACTTTCGCGCCTCGTAACGCCATGCTCAGCGCCAGTCGTTTTCCAATGCCCCGGCCCGCTCCGGTTATCAGTATATTTTTCCCCGCAAGATCTTGCGTATCAGTCATTCAAAGCTTGGACTGCCTACTAAACCAACAGCAGCCGCAGAGTATGCCTTTCCAACCCATTCTAACGGAATGCTCGAACCGGTCAGGCGGAACCTGCTATCGCCTTCCTTTCACCGTGTACATCGCCTCATCCGCCCGCCCGAATAGCGCGCTCGCTGTTTCACCGTAAATGTACTCCACCACCCCCGAACTCGCCTGCAACGGAATCAAAACCGTTCGACCGTTCCAGTTGATCTCGTACCGTCTCGCCATTTGTCCCGAGATTTGCTGGCTGCGCCGCAATGCTTCCTTCATTCCACAGTCCAGGATCACGAAAAATTCATCGCCGCCCCACCGCGCCACCACATCGCCGGGCCGAACCTGTTCTCCCAACACCTGAGCAAACAGGCGGAGCGCCTGGTCGCCGCACCCATGCCCAAATCGGTCGTTGATGCTCTTGAACTTGTCCAGGTCGAACAAGACGACGCAGAATGGTGTCGTCTGCTGGATCCGCGCCTCCAACTGCCTTTCCAATTCCCGCCGGTTCGCCAGCCCCGTAAGTGTGTCGGTCGAGGCTGCCGCTTCCGCCGCCGCCAGCCTGGTCCGGAACGTCGCCAGATCCGACTCCATCGCCTGGAGAGACTCCTCGCTGGCTCTCACCATCGCCGCGACCGTCTCCCTCACCCGCGCGGCTTCTTCCGTCAACTGCCGCCGCAGTTCCTCCAGGCTGTCCGTCTCCGCCATTCGCCCCAATGATTCACAAACTCCGTCCATGCTCTCGCTGTAGGAATGGGTCCGGGTCCGCGTCGCTCCCACGGCATCCCCCATGACGCTAAGGATCCCCTTGACGGACTCCAACTCCTCTCGCTGCGCCCGCCTCGATTCCAAGGCGTAGTTTTTCAATACTCGCTCCACCAATCGCGGCGCCTGGTCGAGTTGATCCTCCTGAGGGTCCTCCCGCACCCACAGATTGATCTGCCGCCAATCCTCCCCCGTCTTTCGCGCCGCCTCCGGAAACAGGGGGAATACGTGTTCCTCCACCGCTCGCAGGGATTCCTGGCACAACTGAAGGCACTTCCGGGCAACTCTACGGCGCTCTTCCAGCGCATTCTCTTTACGATCTAAGTCCCCTACCGCGGCCTTGACGGAAATCATCGAGCCCCTCTTTCTCGGTCCTTATCGGCGCTAAAGACTTTTCTGTGAGGGCCTTTCAGCGTCTTGTCCGCTTCCCGCTATACTTGTAAAAGAGAGACTTCGTCTTTTCAGTCAGTTAGAATTAAAACGCCCAGGAGGCCAATGAGTAAAGAGGATTGTATTGAAGTTACCGGAACTGTGGTCGAGAAGTTCCCCAGCGGATTGTTTAGCGTCCAGTTGGACCAGGAAAAACTTGTTCTCGCCCATTTAGCCGGAAAATTGCGCCGGAATCGCATCCGCGTTCTCGCCGGTGACCGGGTCACCATGGAGATGTCTCCATACGATTTGACCAAAGGTCGCATTACCTATCGCCACAAATAGTCCCTAGGTTTACGCGGAATCTTTTGCCTATTCGTATACTCTTCCTGTTTGGAACGCGGCCGGAGGCCATTAAACTCTGTCCGGTATTGCGTCACCTCCAGTCGCAACCGGACCTCTTCGACGTTAAAGTCTGCGTCACGGCGCAGCACCGCCAGATGCTCGATCAGGTCCTCCAAGCGTTTCAAGTCATTCCCGACGTCGATCTGGACCTGATGCTACCCGGCCAAACGCTGTTCCAATCGTCATCGCGTATGTTGGCCGCGCTCGAACCGGTCTTCTCCACACTCAAACCCGGCCTCGCGATTGTGCAGGGCGACACGACCACAACCCTCTGCGGCGCCCTGGCCGCCTTCTACGCCCGGGTGCCCATCGGCCACGTTGAAGCCGGCCTTCGGACCTGGGATATGGCCCAGCCATTCCCGGAAGAGATGAATCGTGTTCTCACCGGACGCCTCGCCGGCATCCACTTCGCCGCCACCCCCTGGGCCGCCGCCAACCTCCACCGCGAGGGCGTGCCTCCCGAACGAACCCACGTTACCGGCAACTCCGGCATAGATGCCGTTCTTTACGTTCGCGATGGACTCGCCAATGGAACCCTTTCCAGCGGCCTCGACTGGTCTTTCCTCAACCCCGCCAAACGCCTGATCCTGGTTACCGCCCACCGCCGCGAAAGTTTCGGCCCGGGGTTTGAGCGGATCTGCATGGCGCTCAATCGCTTGGCCGCGCGCGAAGACGTCGAAATCGTCTACCCGGTCCACCCGAACCCGAATGTTCAGGATCCCGTAAACCGCCTCCTCGCCAATCGTCACAACATCCATCTCATCGCTCCGCTTGACTACATCCCCTTCGTCGACCTCATGCGCCGCGCCTATATACTCATCACCGATTCCGGCGGCGTTCAGGAAGAAGGACCCTCGCTCGGCAAGCCAATTCTCGTCCTCCGCGAGAAAACCGAACGCCCCGAAGCCGTCGAAGCCGGGACGGTCAAACTCGTCGGTACAGACGAAAACCGCATCGTCGAAGAAGCCGAAATTCTACTAAATGACCCCGATTTGCATGCCCGTATGGGACGGATTCACAACCCTTACGGAGATGGCCATGCGAGCGCCCGGATTTCCGCCGCAACTCTCTCATTCTTAAGAAAATAGAGTTGCATTCTTTTTTCGGATTGGAGGTCGTTTCGGGAACCCTCCGAGCCGGATTTCGTTGCCGGTTTTCTAAAATGGGGTCGTGAAGCAACTTTCTTTCACCTCTCGCAACCGCCGGAAGGCTTCGACCTTGACCGGCGAGGCCGCCACGCGCATGGCGGCCCAACTAGCGGAACGAATCGTTGGCCAACCCGATTCGCTCGAAGCGATAGTTCCTTACGTCCAGATGTACCAGGCCAATCTGGCGCCCGAAGGACGGCCCGCCGGCGTGTTTCTGCTTCTAGGGCCTACCGGCACCGGGAAAACCCGTACCGTTGAGGCCCTCGCCGAAGTGCTTCATGGATCTCCCAAAAACGTTCTCCGCGTCGATTGCGGCGAATACCAGATGGAGCATGAGGTCGCCAAACTCATCGGCGCGCCCCCCGGCTACCTCGGTCACCGCGAGACCCAACCGGTGCTCACGCAAATGAAGCTCAACCAGGTCATGAGCGACCGCGCCAACATCGCCATTGTTCTCTTCGATGAAATCGAAAAGGCCGCGCCTTCGCTCACCCGTCTCCTGCTCGGCGTGCTCGACAAAGGCACCCTTCGCCTCGGCGACAACACCACCGTCCAGTTCGAACGAACACTCATTTTCCTGACGTCGAACCTCGGCGCTCGTGAAATGGCTCGCGAACTGAATCCAGCCTTCGGTTTTGAAGCCGTCGCCGGCGGTACAACCAGTGACGAGGATCACGCCCGCCTGGAAGAGGTCGCTATCTCCGCCGTCAAACGGAAATTCGCACCGGAATTCATCAACCGCATCGATCTCATGCTCACCTACCGCCCGCTGACGCCGGAAGCGATGGAGAAAATCCTGGAAATCCAGCTCCAGGACATGGCCGACCATATCTCCCGCCGCCTGGGCGACCGCCGTTTTTTCCTGCAGATTCCGCGCCGGGCGCGGCGCTTTCTGCTCGAAAACGGCACCAGCACGCAGTACGGCGCGCGAGAACTCAAGCGGACCATCCACCGGCACTTGATGCAACCGCTCGCCGCGCTGATTGCCGATTGCGATATCGCGCCCGGCGCCGTCATTCGCTGCGACCTGCATTCCAGCGGCAAGCGGCTCGACGTCTTCCCGATGGAGGAAGCCGCCTGAATTTGTTAGCGAATCTCCAACGGCAGCTTTACTGTCGCGCCGTTCACCGTCGCGGCGACCGTGTATTGTCCAGCCGGCAATAAAGTTGCCGGCTCCCGGTAGAGCGGAATCCGGACCCACCCGTTGGCTTCCGTTTCAAAAACCGGCGTACCCGAGGGGTCCAATAAAGCCAACCGCCCGGCCCCGCCACTCACCGAAGCCTCCATGCAAGGCTTGTACGTAGTGGGCAAATCGGCGCCAAAACACGCTACAAAGTAGCATGGAATCGCACAATTTCGCGCACTTTTGACGCTAAAATCGACCGTTTTTGACTCTAAACTGAGCTCTACTCGGGGGTAATTCGGCACAAACCGGGCTCCGCCGATCACCGCTTCGAGCAATGTAAAGCCGAACCCGAACCCGCCGGAAGAACCCGCAATCACGTCCCCTTGGTAATATGTCGGCCCGACTCCGCGCGCCAGACGGCCAGATTCCCTGCCCAGCCCCACAATCGGTCCGCGCCAACTCACCTCTTCCGAAAAAATGCCCGCTAAAGTCGCCGCGTTTGGCTTCCGGGCCTCAACCGCCCAGGCGCCGGCGGAATTGCCCGATGGATCGATCAGCAGTCCCTCGCGTCCATCCGCGGCGAGCCGGTAGATTTTTCCATCGGATCCCGCCCGCAACCGCGCCGGACCTTGTGGCCCCGGATCGAGAACCGCCCATTGAACGCCGTCAATCTCTTCTTTCCGAGCCACCCGCCACACCGTGTGCGACCCTGTGACGACGCGCGTGTTCGTCCGAAAGTGCCACTCGTTACCCACGTCAAGCGGCCAAAAGCCGGTCGCGTCGCACTGCAATGACGCCTTCACAGAGGCCAGCGTCTGGCCCCCGGAATTCCGCACCGAAAACGTCATCCCGTCGGAAACCCAGAGTCCTGTCCGCGCTGAGCCCGTAATTGACTCCGGTCCGGTCATCGCCGATTCACCGGCGTAAATCACCACCTGCGAAGGGCCGCCGCTGTTCCAGATAACAGTCACTTCCCCCAACCCGTTCTGGCAGGCGGTAATCACCGCCGGCTCCAGCCGGATCGAGGGCTGCGCGGCCAGAATTCCAGCCGCGACGAACAACAGAATTTTCATTTTCACTCCCTTACAGCATGTTGGACGCGGTAAGCGGTTTCTGGTGAATCTCCATACAGCCCCGCCCGGTCGGCAGGACCTTCCCTGGATTCAACAAACACGTGGGATCGAACAAATTTTTGAAACTTCCGATCATGTCGAGCGATTCGGGCGTAAATTGTTGCCCCATCAACTCCATTTTCTCCATTCCCACGCCATGTTCGCCAGTGATCGATCCGCCCACCGAGATGCAGAACGAGAGAATATCCTCGCCGGCATGCTGGGCTTTCTCGAGTTCACCCGGCTTGCGGGCGTCGAAGAGGATGATGGGATGCATGTTGCCGTCACCGGCATGAAAGATGTTGCTGATCTTCAAATCGTACTTTTCGCTTACCTGATTGATAAAGCGCAGAGTCTCGGAAATGCGGGTCCTCGGAACAACGCCGTCCTGGACATAATAATAGGGGCTCACGCGGCCGACGGCGCCGAACGCGTTCTTCCGGCCTTTCCACAACAGGTCTCGCTCCGCCGCGTCGCGGGCTACGCGAAACTCCCGGGCGCCGCACGCGAAACAGGCTTCCCGGACTTGCTCCACCTGTTCTTCCACCGCTTCAATCAAGCCTTCCAGCTCAATCAGCAGCACCGCCGCCGCATCCATCGGATACCCGGCGTGTGTCGCTTCCTCCACCATCCGCAGCATGACGCCGTCGAGCATCTCCACCGCGACTGGCGTGATCGCTCGCGCCGTAATCTCGGCAACGGTATTGCCCGCGTGTTCGGCCGAATCGAAAATCGCGAGGGTCGTTTTCACCAGTTCCGGCTGGCGCATCAGCCGCAGGACAATCTTCGTCACCAGGATCATCGTGCCTTCCGATCCCGTTAAGAGCCCGATCAAATCGTACCCTGGCGTATCCTGCGCCTTGCCGCCGATCTGGATCACTTTCCCATCCGGCAGCACGCCCTCCAACCCCAGCACGTGATTCGTCGTCACGCCATAGGCCAAAGTATGCGGTCCACCGGCATTCTCGGCCACGTTCCCGCCGATCGTGCAGGCCCGTTGGCTGGAAGGATCCGGGGCGTAAAAGTACTTCTGTCCCTGCACCGCGAGCGTGACGTCCAGATTGACGACGCCTGGCTCCACCGTGATGCGCTCGTTTTCAAGATCGATCTCGATGATCTTGTTCATCTTGGCGAACGAGATCATAATGCCGCCCATGCGCGGGATCACACCGCCGCTCAAGCCGGTACCGGCGCCGCGACCGACGAACGGGATTTTTCGCTCGCGAGCCAGATTCACAATCTTGACGACGTGATCGGTGCTCCGGGGAAAGACGACAACTTCCGGCCGGTGCTTATCCACGCCGCCGTCGAACTCATAGAGCCGCAGATCGAACTCGGCTTCCAGGATATTCCCATCGCCGACTATGGCTCGGAGCCAGCGGCGGGCATCGGCGTCAACGATCATTTGGCGTACCCTCGCAACCGCGCCACGATCTCCGGCGACATCCATGGCTGCTCGTTGATGAACTTCTCCAGCACTTTGCCATCGCGGCTGATCACGTAGGTTTCGGGATATTTGAACGTGCCGTAATCGGCGCTGATATCGGCTCCCGGATCGCGCGACGTCTCAAAGTTCAGCTTCACCTTCTTCAAGAACCGGTCATAGACGGCCTTGTCCTTGTCGACGCTGATCCCCACCACAACGACGCCGTCGCGCTTCAATTCCGCCGCCAAAGCATTCAACGCCGGCAGCTCATTAATACAGGGCGGGCACCACGTCGCCCAGAAGTTCACGATTAGCAAACGTCCGCCGAAGTTGTCTACAGAGATCTTTTTACCGGAGTCCGTAGTCACCTCAAAACCAGGCGCCGAATCGCCGGCCACTACCAGGCGATCCCGCAGAGTGCTGGCTATGACGGCCACCAGCGCGACCGTCAGGAGGAGGATCCCCACCCGTAGAGCTTTGTCTATACCGAATTTCTTCATCGCAATCACTTATAATTTTAGTGTATCGCCTCCCCGCCGTTCTGAATCCAATGTTCAGTAACAGTTCCCAATGCTAATTTCCCGTCGCGCCGAGTTCTCCGCATCCCACGTCTGCCGCAGCGCCAACCTCACCGAGGAAGAAAATGTTCGTTTGTACGGCCCCGGCGCCAATACAAACGGCCACGGTCACAACTATGTACTGGAAGTCGCGCTAGAGGGCACCCCGGACCCGGCGACCGGTATGATTTATGACCTGAAGGACCTGAAGGACGTGATGATGCGCGAAGTGATCGACCCAATGGATCACCGTCATCTTAACCACGAGATCCCGCCCTTCGACAAGATCATTCCGACAACGGAAAACCTGGCGATCGAAATCTGGCGCAGGCTGGAACCCCAATTCAAGGATGCCTCGGCGCGACTCCATTCGGTCCGGTTGTACGAAACCGAAGACACTTTCGTCGACTATTTCGGAAAGTAGATCCCATGGCCACGGTCCGCCTCACCCGTAACTATCGATTCAGCGCGTCCCATCGACTGCACCTCGTTGAGCTATCCAACGAGGAAAACCAGCGTCTCTTCGGCAAGTGCAACAACCCATACGGCCACGGGCATAATTACATTCTCGCGATCACGGTGGAAGGCCCAGTGGATCTCGCTACCGGCATGGTTGTGAACCCTTCCGCGCTTGACGCGGTCGTCGAACGGGAGGTGGTCAGGCCTTACGACCACAAGTACCTGAACCAAGATCTACCCGATTTTGCCACGATGACCGCGACCACCGAGAACATGGCGGCCAACATTCGGGAACGCCTGCGCGCCGCCTGGCCCGCCGGCTTCCCTGCCCTCGTTCACATCCGTGTCCAGGAAACAAAAAGGAACGTCATCGAACTCCCCGTCATCGAAGAGGTTGTATGAAGCGGAAAAATGTTGTGCAGTCCATGCCCCCGCTGCCTGCGGGCAAGATCGCGGAGAACGTACGGCAGATACTGACCGGCCTCGGACAAGACCCCGAACGCGACGGCCTGCAACGGACGCCGGAGCGCGTTGAGAGGGCGCTGAAGTTCCTCACCGGCGGCTATACCGAAAATATCGCCAAACTGGTGAACGGCGCTTTATTCGCGGTCGAATATGACGAGATGGTGATCGTCAAGGACATCGAGTTTTTCAGCATGTGCGAGCACCATATGCTGCCCTTTTACGGCAAAGCGCATGTTGCCTACATTCCAAACGGGAAAGTGATCGGCCTATCGAAGATCCCGCGCATTGTGGACGTCTTCGCGCGACGCCTGCAGGTGCAGGAGCGAATGACGCAAGAGATCGCCAAGACGCTGATGGAAATCTTAAAGCCCAAAGGCGTCGCTGTTACTTGTGAAGCGCAGCATTTTTGCATGATGATGCGCGGCGTCGAGAAACAGCACTCCAGCACAGTGACCAGTGCGATGCTCGGGGAGTTTCGCGACCGCAAAGAAACCCGCGATGAGTTTCTGTCGCTTATCCGCAGCCGCTAACAGCGGCTGCGGATTCCTTCGCGAAATTTGTCCCGCTCCTCGGGCGTCATCTGCTCCCAGCGTTCAAGCATTCGGCCGCGCCAATGGTCCCGATGGCCCGGCCCGCGCATGCCACGCCATCCGCCGAACAGCAGCCAACTCAGCGCCAACAGGCCCACGGACTGACCGAAGGTGATGGCTGTCAGGCCGAAGATTGCCGGCATTAGCCAGTTCCACAATTCATGAACCGCATTGCCGAAGCCAGCGACGGCGATCAGCAAAAACAGCGTGATCTTAAAAAACATGAACTTCCGGTGTGATCTCATTTTTGTACCCTCATTCCTGAATCAATTCTTCGTAAATGGCCCGTAAGCGCTCCCGCAGGTGCAGCACGGCGTAGCGCTTCCGGGACAGCAGTGTATTCACGCTGACTCCGCTGTCCGCCGCCAAGTCTTTGAAACTGCGTCCCTCAATTTCGTGGGCGATGAAAACGTCGCGCTGCCCGGCGGGCAGTTCGCTCAACGCTGCGTCCAACTCCGCCAGCAACACCGTACGCGCAAACACGGCCTCCGGCCCGCCATCGGGTGATGGCAGAATGTCGGCCAACGTCAACTCTTCGCCATCAAGCTGCTGCGTGTCTAACGGGCCGGGCTTCCGTTTCCGCAACAAGTCCGTGATCCGGTTCCGGGCCACGCGAAACAGCCAGGCGCCGGCCTGTTCAATGGGCTTCATCAGGCGGTAGGCCACCACCAATTCGTAAAAGACGTCCTGCAAAATGTCTTCGGCGTCGCGCGGATCCGGCACACGGCGACGAATGAAGGAGAGCAGCCGGGCCTGCTGCAGCCGAATGGTTTCCGCGATGCGCCGGTCCTCTTCCGCCACATTCTCCGCAACTGCCGCTTGCTTCATATACTTCTGCAGACGAACCAACGCGACGATTATTTTAAGGAATCCGATTTCCTTGCCACCACCGCGCGCATTCCCGGATACAGGCGGAACCGCCCGTAGCCGCTTTGCGAGGCGGCCCGGAAGCCGATGGACGTGAGTTCCGCTACGATTTCGCCCGCGTCCAGCAATCGCAGCCGGTGGGTTTCCTCGGTTCGCCGGTAGCGTCCCGTCGCATTCTTGCGGAAACACACACTCTTTCGCGTCATCCAGCGGCTGTGGGCGTTGCCGTCAACTTCCACATGCAGCGACCAGTCCTCGCCTTCTTTCCAGTAGCGGGCAGGGACTTCCGCCGGCACACGGTCCGGCCCGGCAATGTCGAAGATAAACAACCCGCCGGGGCGCAGGGCGGCGTGGATTCTTCGGAAAAGGCGGGTGAGTGCAGCCCGCGAATGTTTGGGGTCGAACTGATAGTTAACGATCTCCCCGATCGCCGTTACGGCATCGCATGCCGGCAGTTTCGTACTCAACAGGGACCCGGTTTCGAACCGCGCCCGGGGCGCCCGCTGGCGCGCCAGCCGAATCATCGATGGCGAAAGGTCAACGCCTATAACCTCGTACCCCGCCTCGCCAAGCGCCTTCGCCCAGCGGCCGCTCCCGCACCCCAGATCCACTACCAGCCCGGTTCGCACGCCCGCTCGCTTTAAGATAGCCAGGACTCCGGGCGCCGTACCTTCAGTGAAGTCGGAGAAACCAGCGTCGTTAATATAGGCAAGGTCCTCGCCATATTTGCTCACACTTTCAGCCTAGCCGATCCGCCCATGCAACACCTGCCATGTCACAATGGCTTCGGATTCAATCGAGGACATGGCGGATACCACACGTATACGATTCGGCCTCTTTGATTTTGACCCCGCGACGCGGGAGTTGCGGCGCGAGGGCGTGGTTGTAAAACTCCAATCGCAGCCCGCTCAAGTTCTGGGGTTGCTGCTGGCCGCTCCCGGTGAGGTGGTTTCCCGGGAATCGATGCGCCAAACGCTATGGGGCGACAAGACATTCGTCGATTTTGATCGCGGCCTCAACTTCTGTATCGCCCAGATCCGTTCCGCGCTTGGCGATTCGGCCGAGTCCCCCCGGTATGTGAAGACGCTGCCAAAGCGGGGCTACCAATTCATCGCGCCGACAGCGGTTCCGGCCGCGGCTGTGACGATCCCTGTTCAGGAGACGGAACCTGCGCGCCCAACGCGCCGCTCCGCCTGGCTGGCGATTCCTGCCGTTGCGGCCATCGCCGGCGCCGCGTATGTCACACTCTCTCCGAAACCCCCGACTCGCGTCGCCATTGCCCGCTTCGACAATCACACCGGCGATCCCGCCTTCGACAATTTCGCCGAGACGCTTGCCGATTCCTTTATCGCCGAACTAACCACGACGGGAGCCACTCGCCTTGCCGTCATCGGCAATGATCCGATCCTGCGCCGCTCCCGTACACTTCGGGATGTTCCGGCAATCGGTAAGGCGTTGGATGTGCGCTTCGTCATCCTCGGTTCGTTGGAGCGGAACACGGCGGGGATCAACGTCTTTGTCCAACTGATCCGGCTGCCGGATCAGGCCCATGTCGGCGTCGCTCGCCTTTCAACCGGCGAAGGAACTTCGTTAAAAGCGCCGGCAACTCTCGCCCAACAGGTAATCCAGCGCTTCATTCCGCGCCTCACCTAGCCCGCCATCCATAAGAAACCTAACCACTTACTCCCTCCCACACGTTTCACTTGCGCCATTGCACGCAAGTCGCCATGCTAGCCCCAACACCCATGACAAACACCCTCGTTCGACGCCGATTTCTGCAAGCCGCACCCTCTGCGCTGGCGCACTCCACGCCGCTCCGGAAGTTCCGGTCACCTTTCCTCAACAGGAACAGGACATGGTACTGGACATCGTCGGCGTGTCCCACAGTAATTTGAAACGGGTGAAGGAACTGGTGCTCGCCCGGCCCTCTCTCGCCAAAGCCTCCTGGGATTGGGGGTTCGGCGACTGGGAAACCGCCCTGGGAGCGGTGTCGCATGTCGGCAACCGCGAGATCGCGACGTTTCTTATCGAGCAGGGCGCGCCGCCGACGCTTTGCTCCGCGACAATGTTGGGACAGCTGGACGTGGTGAAGGCGACAATTGCCGCGAGCCCTGGAATTCAGCGCATTCCCGGGCCGCACAGCATCAGCCTGCTCACCCATGCGAAGGCGGGCGGCGCCCAAGCCGAAGCGGTGAAAAAGTATCTGGAAGCTCTGGGCGATGCCGACGCAGAGCCCAGTCCGGCCGAGACCGCCGAGGAACTTGCCGCCCTCAGTGGCGTGTACAACTTCGGGGCTGACGGCGAGATTGAAATCGCCGTGAAGAACGGCCGGCTGCAATTCGCGCGGAAAGGGACGGCGCACCGTTTCTTCCTTAGGCCTGTCGGCACTCGCGCCTACCATCCCGTGGGAGCTAAAGCAGTTCGGATCCGATTTGCCGGTGACGCGGAAGGGATGGTTTTGACCGTCCACGATCCGGGCTTGGTGCTGACGGCTCGCCGCGCTCCGGCCGCCCGCTAAACCGGGCGCCCGAGCTGATAAGCTATCGCCTAAATGCGATTCCTGATCCCCGTACTGCTCACCCTTCCGCTATTTGCCGCTGACCCTTTGCCCGATGTTTTGCTGTTCCCGGACGAAGGCGCCGACCTGCCGGCGGCCGCCACGCGTTTGGCGCCGCCGCGCAATGAGCGGGTGGTGACCGGGATCCATCGGCCGATGATTACACCCTATCTTCCGGCATCGCCCACGGGCGCGGCGGTGATCATCGCTCCCGGTGGCGGACACAACTCGCTGTGGACCGATCACGAGGGGCACAACGTGGCGCGCTGGCTGAGCGATCACGGCGTGGCCGCCTTCGTCCTTTACTACCGCCTGGCGCGGGAAAAGGGGTCGAAATACACGATTGAGGGCGAAGCGCTGACGGACGCGCTGAAGGCGCTGGAAGTGGTGCGCGCCCGTGGCGCGGAGTGGAAAGTGGACCCGGCGAGAGTGGGAATTATGGGCTTCTCGGCGGGCGGCGATCTGGCGGCGTTGGCAGCGGTGAACCCCGCCAAACCGGCCTTTCAGGCGCTGATCTATCCAGCGATTCCTAAGAATTTGAACTTGACCAAAGATACGTCGCCTGCTTTCCTGGTTTGCGGCGAGAACGATCGGCAGAATATTTCGCAAGGATTGCCGGAACTCTATCTCGCTTTGAAGAAGGCCGGAGTTTCAGCGGAACTTCATGTTTATAGCGGTGTCGGTCACGGATTTGGTTTCCGGGCGGATATGAAAGGCCCCGTGAAGGAGTGGTTGATCCGCTTTCACGAATGGATGGGCGCGCGCGGACTGCTTACCGCTAAGCCCTGACGATGCGCGTCGCCGCCACCGCCTGTATTCACGGCAACAGGACGGCGTTTGAAGCGGTCCTGGCTGACGTGCGGCGGATGGCTCCGGATCTGATTCTTAATGGCGGCGACCTGGTCGATTGCGGGTCGAGCCCGGCATGGATAATTGACCGGATTCGAGAACTGGAATGGCCGGGCGTCGCCCGGAACGTCGCTCGACGAGTTCGCCCGAAAATCGACGGCGCCGCCGGTGGCGCAGTTTACGGAGCAATTGGCGCTGGTCCATGCCAGTCCAGGCGATCCGTGGCGGGCCCCTGCGACCGATGATGATTCCCTGGCGGGGGCCTATCTTCCGCTGAAACCGCCCGTCGCCGTTTACAGCCATATTCATCGCCCTTTCGTTCGCTTCCTCCCCGGAGTGACAGTCGCCAATACGGCAGCGCCGGACTTCCTTACGACGGCGATCCGCGTGCTTCTTATTAGCTGATCGACGGAATAGACGCCGAGTGCGGCGGCATGCATGGCGGTCCGTGGGATCGACCGTCCCAAGGCATAAGTCACGGCGATCCCCGTGCCGAAGCTGAGGATGGCGATGGCGAAAGACAGCACCGCCGCGGCGGCGGCTGGACTGTGCAAGTCCGAAAACGCCGTCGCCAGGGTTGTGGATTGAAGGGGCCGAATGCAGAAGAACAGGGTCGATAGCGCGGCAGCAGCCGTCATGGACGCCAGCGCCAACCGGCGGCGCGGAACCGCGTCGTCAGGCAGCGGGTTCAAGGTGGCATAGAACATGCTTCGGCCTTCCGCACAGACGCCATTTAGCACGCCGCGGTTCGCGGGTGAAGCAGAAATATCCGCGAATTAGCGATCCCGGCCGGAAACCCGCCTTGAACCCCGGACGATCCGGCCGCTACAATAGCGGATGCATGAGCGAAAACTATCGCGCGTTTGAAGCCGGGCCGGATCCCTTCGGCACAACCTGGCAAGTTGAGTTCCGTTGGTCGCAAAACGCGATCTCCATCCGGCACGCCGACACCGTGGATGTGAAGTTTGAAATCACTTCCGGCGATATTCACGAAGAGAAGATAATCGCGCTGCCGCACAAAGACCTTTTGAAGGCCAGCCATGAGACCGAACAACCCATGACCGATCCGTGGGTGCACCGTATTGCCGCCGCACATCTCCGCAAGATGATCGAATCCGGCGACGACGTCGAAAAAACGTTGATTACGCTAAACTATGACACCATTCTCAGCTATGCGGAACCTCTGAGGCCCGCTGCAATTTCCCGACATTAATTGACTTCGCAACTTGATTTCGGTTCCGGCATTTGTACAATGGCTGAGAACCGCAACGAGCGCCGCTCGCCGAAGCGTTCAGACTTCTACTTTTAGTGACCCAATACCGCGACATCGATTCGCGGAGGAAGGAAACACAGGAACAAATTTATGGTCAACTGCCCCTTGTGTGCCGCCGCGCTGGACTTTGACGAGGAAGAACTCGACGAAGGAGACGAGCTAACCTGCGACGAATGCGGAGAAATGGTCCGCGTCTCCAGTAAGGATCCGCTCGAACTCGAAGGAGTCGTCGATGACGATGACGACGAGGAGGATGACGAAGAAGACGAGGCCGACGACGATTACGAAGAAGGCGAAGACGGTGACGACGAACTGGAAGAGGAAGAAGACGACGAAGAAGACTGGCACTAGCCACCCGCGGCGGACGGTCCTTTCCTTGCTTTTCACCGCCGGCCTGGTTGCGGCGGAGAAGAAGAAGCTTGCGGCCGTCATCGCTGGAACTGTGTTTCGGGATCCTGGTTTCGCCGTGGCCGGGGCGGAGATCGAATTGATCGAGATTCGCGCCGGCGGCAAAAAGGCCAAACCCCGTAAAACATTCACGGACAGGCGCGGCGAGTTTGCGTTTTCCGTCCCGCCGGTCGAACAGAACTTCAAGGTGAAGGCTGCCGCCAACGGCCTTCAGTCCGAGGAGAAGGAAACGTCGTCAACGCCGGGTGCGCGAATCGATGTTTTCTTCACATTGAAACCGGCAAACCCAAAATAGCATCCAACGGTCCAGGAGTCTTATATGTTCAGCAACACCATCGCCCGCCTGTTAGTCGCCTCTCTCTTCTGCGGAGCCGTGGTCTTTGGGCAAGCGCAGGCTCCGCCGCAGAAGGGCCCCGGATACGGCAATTGGCTGCCGGGCTCGCAGAAGGATAAGAAAGGCGACGATCCGAACGTTCGCGCCGTGACCGGCACGATCCGGATGGTGGACGAGGCGCTGGTCGATGGGGCCGTGGTGCAGTTGAAGAATGTCAAAACCATGCAGGTTCGCAGCTTCATCACGAAGGCGGATGGCGTGTATCAGTTTCAAGGGCTGTCGACGAATGTAGATTACGAGCTCAAGGCGGAGTCGAAGGGAATGGTGAGCCCGGCGCGCACGCTGTCGACCTTTGACGACCGCAAGCGCGCAATCATGCATTTGAAGCTCGAGAACAAAAAGCAGTGAACCGGCGGCTCTTCCTCGGTGGATTTCTACCGGCGCCCCTGTGGAGCGCTTCGCCGATCCGCCTTAGCCGCACCGATGGCCTGCCCGAATATGTTGACGTGAAAGAATACAGGGCCACCGTGCTGGTGTTTCTTTCGACGATCTGTCCGATCTCAAATGCGTATCAGGATCGGATCCACGGCCTAGTGAAGCGGTTTGAAGGGCAACCGGTGCGGCTGCTGCTGATTAACGCCAACGACAACGAGACTGCCGCCGAGACGGCGCAGTATGCGGCCGACGTTCAGTTTCCTGTGCCGTTTTTCAAGGATTGGCGGAATACGGTTGCCGACCGGTACGGCGCGACTTTGACACCGGAGGCCATCGTGCTGGATTCCAATGGGTCCGTCCGCTACCAGGGTGCTATCGACGACGCACGCAACCCTGCACGAGTGAAGATTGAAGCGGTTCGAATCGCGATCGAAGACCTGGTAGCCGGACGGACTGTCTCCGTCAAACCGATTCGCGCCTTCGGCTGCGCAATTAAGAAGGTGTCCTGATTATGAGATGGTTGCTATTTCTCGCCGCGCTTACGTTGACGGCCGAGCCGCTCGCCAAGATTAATGAAATCAGCTATCCCAAGATGATTGCCGCCCAGAAGGGGAAGGTGGTGCTGGTTGATTTTTGGGCCACGTGGTGTGTTCCGTGCCGCAAGGAAATGCCGGAGTTGGCAAAGCTGGAAGCGAAATTGAAGGCGAAGGGGCTGGTACTGATTCCTATCAGCGCCGATGAACCGGAGAACGAAGCCGCCGCTCGTGAATTTCTGGCGAAGGCCGGCGTTAAGACGCAAGGTTATTTGAAAGCGCCGAAGGACGACGACGCCTTTATCCGCGCGATCGACGCGAAATGGGGCGGCGAACTGCCGGCACTTGTTCTTTACGACAAGACCGGTCGCAAGGCGCAAATCTGGAAGGGTGAAACCGCTCTCGCTACTATCGAAGCCGCGGTCAACAAACTGTTCTAACGGTTGAAGAACAGTACGCCCGGGTGGACCTTGTAGTCGGCGCTTACGGCACAAAGACCGCATTGGACGCGATATCCCATTCCCAGCGCGTCAAAGGTAGCGGCGATCGCTTTCGGATCGTCCTGCTCTTCTTCAGTCGAGATTACGACGCGGCTCCGGCTCTTCTTCAACGTTCCCGCCGCACCTTGCAAAGCACGTACCGTCGCGCCCTTGATGTCCATTTTGATCAGATCGACATGCTCGATTTTCAGCTCTGCCGCGATCTTGTCGATTGTCGTCAGCGGCATGTGCATGAGGACCTTGTCCTTGGCGCCGCGAACAACAAAACTATCCGCCGCTGAGTTATCCGGATCCTGGTAGAACGGCATCAGTTCTTCCTTGTCCCAAACGCCTTTCGGGTACACGATCACACGCCCCGCCGCGATTTCGTCCTTGAAATTCCGGCGCAGACTTTCGACATTCCCCGGAGACGGTTCAATGGCCACCACCAGTCTCGCGCCAGCCTTCAACGCCAGGCGTGTGTAGACGCCGACATGCGCGCCGCAATCGAAGACCACTTCCCCGGGGGCCATCGGCTTCCCAGGAAACCCATAAATATTCAGTTCCTGCTGAGCGAGCAAAATCGGCAATACGGCGTCCGAACCCTTCGGCAGCCAGTACTTGCCGTCGGGCGTCTCCCACTGCCGCAACCCGGACGGGTCGTCCTGCACCAGCTTGGACTTCCCCTGAATCACCTTTTCCACATCGTGCTGTTTCTGCAACAACGCCGCTCCGTTGAATGCATTTGACGCCGAACAGACCGACATCGGCATTCGCCCCATCAACGCCAGTCCCCACGGCAACACCGGCGGATATGCCCACGCCGCAAGTTCGAACGCGATCACCACCGCGCCGCAGGCAAGGAACGCCCGGAGGCCATAGAGTACGACTAGTCGAAATGGGTTCTGCGCCATGCCTGTTCCATCGGCAGGACGACCGATTTTCAATAGAGCGCTATTCCAGCGCCAACGGCCGCAATGCAAATCCAGCGGCGGCGCCTTTCACGCGGTTCGTCACTCCCATGTACGTGAACCGATAAACGCGGTTCAGGGCGAGGTCTTCCAGGTAGTGAAATTCGCCGATATGCACGCCCTGATCGACCAGCAGGTATCCGTGAACCGGATTCACTTCCCCGTTTAACGCCGGGTCCGAACCAACCTCGAGACCGCTGGTGTCGGACCCGATCATCACGGCCCCCTTCTCCTCCACCAGCCATTTCGCCCCAGCCAGAGTGAGCCCGGCGGAGTCGTGTTCGGAAATTTTGGCGTGGTCGGCGCCGGTCTCGCCCCAGAAACGGAGTGTGCCGGTGCGAATGAGAACGATATCCCCCGGCTTAACGTCTTCAGCCTCCTTCGCCAACGCCGCCTGCAGTTCCTTCACGCCGATGGCAAAATTGCCCGGCAACGCGTCCACGCCTTTCCAGCCCGCCACATCGATCAACACGGCCCGCCCAATCACGGGGGGAATCGTATCGGCATCGGCTTTGCGCAGGCCAAAATCGCCCGCGTCCGGATTCTCTTTGAAGCCGTTGTACCAGTGATTGTCGGCGCCCTTCGTGATGTGCCCCAGCCCGTCGATCTGCGTGCCGACATTGTCGGAAATGAATAGCGCCGCGCTGTGAAAGGCCATCTGCTTGGGGTGATTCACAAAACCGCCGATGTCCTTGCCGGCCTTCACACCCTCAGGGCTGCGGAAGCTCATGACTTCGGTGGGCGAATGGCCCGGCCACTTGTAGGAAGTCCGGTCGACGCGTACGCCCAGGTCATAGACGCGCCCTTTCTTCACGGCGCCCAGGGCGGCAGCAATCTGCGCCGGTGTGTTGATGGCGTTCAGCGCGCCGATCTCATCCCGCTGCCCGTAAACCCAGCCGTATCCCTTGCCCTTCACCCAGCCTTGTCCGGCAAGGGAAGCGGCCGCCAATAAGATCAATCCAACGCGTAAATACATGCGTTGGATTTTATATCACTCGCCTCGCGTCAAGTCTTCAAACGTTTCCCGCGCGCGGATGAACTTCCATGACGCGCCCATCACCAGCACTTCCGCCGGCCGCGGCCGCGAGTTGTAGTTCGACGCCTGCACGAATCCATACGCACCCGCCGTGCAAAGCGCGACAAAATCGCCAGGCAGAACATTGGCCATTTCGCGATCCCGCGCGAAGAAATCGCCGGTCTCGCAAATTGGTCCTACCACGTCTGCCTTCACCGTTCCCGGCATGTGAGCGCGCAAAGGAACGATCTCATGATAAGCCTGATACAGCGCGGGCCGAATCAAATCGTTCATCGCCGCGTCGAGCACTACGAACTCCTTCGTAGCTGTCGATTTCCGGTACAGGACTCGCGACAGTAAGGCGCCCGCCGGTCCCACAATCGAACGGCCTGGCTCCATCATCAATTTCAAATCATGCCCCGCGCAACGCTCGCACACCGCGCGAATATGGGCGGCGATATCGGGCTCTTCCTGATCCGGCCGATACGGCACACCCAGCCCGCCGCCCAGGTCCAGATGGCGGATCGGCACGCCCTTCGCGCGCAGGCGGTCAACCAGCGCCAACACCGCGTCCAGCGCCTCTTTCAACGGTGTCGTATCCAACAACTGCGATCCGATATGGCAGCTCACGCCCTCCGCGACAATGTTCGGAAATTGCGCCGCGCGTGCGTAAACCTCCTCCACCTCGGTGATGTCGATTCCGAACTTGTGATCGCGCAACCCGGTGGAAATGTACGGGTGAGTTTGCGCATCGACATGGGGATTCACGCGCATGGCGATTCGGGCTTTCATGCCCATCCGGGAAGCGATGGAATCGATCAGCGCCAGTTCCACCTCAGACTCGCAGTTGAAGCTGTGAATACCGCTGACCAGCGCATACTCCACCTCTTCGCGTGTCTTTCCAACGCCGGAGAATACGACCTTTGACGGCGCCCCCCCCGCTCTCAGAACTCGGTACAACTCTCCGCCGGAGACGATGTCGAACCCTGCGCCCGCCTCGGCAAGCAGCCTCAGCACGCCCAGGTTTGAATTCGCCTTGACCGCATAGAACACCTCGTGGGGCGCGTCGCCAAAGGCGTCGTCATAGCGGCGGTAGCGCTCGACAATCGCGGTGCCGGAATAGACATAGACCGGTGTGCCCGCGGACCGCGCGATCTCTTCCAGTTCGACGTCTTCGACGAACAGATTCCGGTCGCGATAGATAAATGGGGGGAAAGGCATCAGGATACTCGAAGAATCAAAACAGTCTGGTCGTCGAACTGGGGCGCACTGCCGCTAAATTCCTGCACCGCGGCGTAAAGCGCCTTCACAATCTCTTTCACGGGAAGGTGGCAGCAGGAGCGTATCGCCTCGCCTAGCCGCTGGCGGCCGTACTCTTCGCCCTGCTCATTCATCGCGTCCAGAATACCGTCCGACGTCAACACCACCAGATCGCCTGTCTGCAGGTCCGCCACCATCTCTTCGTAGACGCGCGCTTGCAACAACCCCACCGGTACGCCTTCGGCACGCATGTCCAGCAACTCATCGCCGCGACAGATGATCGGCGGCAATCCGCCGGCGTTGGCGATCGTCAGCTTCCGTGTGGGCGAGTCCCAGAACATTGCCAGCAGCGTCACGTATTGCGCTTCCGCGCGCCGCTCGGTTAACGAATTATTCAGCGCCTGCAGTAAGTCGGCCGGCTGACGAGGCCTTCGCCCCACCGACCGCAGCAACCCGCTCACCAGCGCCGCGTACAGCGCCGCCGCCGCGCCCTTGCCGCTCGAATCCCCGAAGACGATGGTCGCCTGTCCGTTCTCGTACTCGAAGAAATCGAACAGATCGCCAGTGATTTCCCGCGCGGGACGCAAGCCCACAGCGATATCGAGTCCAGGCAGATCCGGCGCTTCGCTCGGCAGCAACAGCGATTGCAACTTCCGCGCCGCCTGCAAGTCCTTATCCATCCGCTGCTCGCGCGCCGCAATTTCTTCGTATAGCCGCGCGTTTTCAATAGCACTCGCCACCTGCGGCGCTAATAGCGCCAGCGTCCGCATATGGTCCATCGAATAATAATTCAACCGGTGACTTTCCAGGTCCATCACGCCGATCACCCGGTCGCGCAGCATCAGCGGCACGGCGACTTCACTGCGCAAATTTGGATGGCTGGCAATGTAGCGCGGGTCCGTCGATGTATCCTCAACGCGCATCGGCTTCCGTAGACGGGCCGCCGATCCCGTGACCCCAATGCTCACCGGAATCTCGTCCATCTCACGTCCGCCGTCCAGCGAAATCGACACGCGCTTCCGCAGCACCTGTTTCTGTTCGTCCAGCAGCCAGATGATGAACGAGTCGTAGTCCATCAACGCCTTCACGCCCTCCGCCACGGTCCCCAACAACTCGTCCAAATCCAATATCGAACTAAAGCCTTGCGATGTTTTCGCCAGCGTCCGGAGCAGCCGGTGCTGCAAATCGACGCGCCGGTAGAGCCGTGCATTGTCAATCGCGCTGGCGATCCGCGAAGCAACCAGCCGCATCAGCGCCACGTCGTCAATCGTGTAGGCGCCCACTTCCGTCGATTGAAAATCGATCACGCCAACGAGCTTGTCGCGAGCCACCATCGGAATTGCCATTTCGCTGCGCACCGCGTCCATGGCGTTCAAATACGCCTTTTCCTTCCGTACATCGCGGACCAGCAGCGGCTCGCGCGCCGCCGCCGCCTGCCCGGTGATTCCCTCTCCCAGCGGAATCAGGAGCCGCGTCACCAGTTCCTGGCGGTGACCCATTGAATAGCGAATCCGCAGGCCCTGCCGCCGGTCGGAGTACAACAGAATTGCAAACAACTGCGCCGGAACCACCCGTGTAATGACTTTCGCCACTCCTGTTAATAGCCGGTCCAGGTCCAGCGTTTCCGAAGTTACGCTGGCCACCTCCAGCATGTAGTCCAACAGTTCCGCCCGATCCTTGAAGCGGCTGACCTTCTTTCGTGTCTGGCTCATTTCGCCGCCGATTCCTGAACGATCTTCACGCTCGCGCTCGCGCCAATCCGGCTCGCCCCGGCATCAATCATCGTCCGGGCATCGGCCAATCCGCGGATCCCGCCCGACGCCTTCACGCCGATTCCCGGGCCCACCGTCTGCCGCATCAGGGCAATGTCCTTCGCCGTCGCCCCGCCCTTCGAGAAGCCGGTCGACGTCTTCACAAAGTCCGCCCCCGCCGCGACCGACCGTTTACACGCGGCCACTTTCTGCGCGTCGTTCAATAACGCCGTTTCCAAAATGACTTTCAAGATCGCTCCACCCCGGTGGCAGGCCTCCGCCACCGCGCGAACGTCTTTTTCGACCGCCAACTCATCTCCGCCGCGCAACAAACCCACCGCCAGCACCATATCCACTTCAGTCGCGCCACACCGTATCGCTTCTTCCGTCTCGAAAACCTTCGCCGCCGTTGCCATCGCTCCTAATGGAAAACCAATCACCGTGCATGTTTTCACGGAGGTTCCACGCAACTCCCGCGCCACCAGCGGAACCCAACCGCTATTCACGCAAACGCTCGCGAAGCCGTGACGCCGCGCCTCCGCGCAGACCTGAAGAATTTCTTCCTTCGTGGCGTCCGCGCGGAGCAACGTGTGATCGATCATGGCCGCCAGGCGGGCGTCGCTCGCACCGGACGCCAACGTTGGCGCGCCGGCGGGTGCATCGTATCCGGACGACGGGACTGCCGGGGCGGCAACCGCCGCCGGACGGCCCAACCGCGCGACGAACTCGTCGCCAATCTGGGCAACCAGCAAATCCAACTCTGCGTCCGTCACCCGCGGATCCCCTTGAAGTTCTTCGTCTCCACCGCGGTGATCTTATCGATCCTGGACTGATGCCGCCCGCCGCCCCACGGTGTCGTGAACCATGTCCGCGCTACTTCTTCGGCCTGCGTCTCCGTCAACATACGTCCGCCCACCGTCAGGACATTCGCGTGATTATGCTCCCGGCTGTTCCGCGCCGATGCCCGGTCATAGCAAAGCGCCGCGCGAATCCCCGGCACCTTATTCGCCACCATTGCCGACCCAATTCCCGCGCCGTCCACCATCACTCCCGCAAACGCCTGGCCCGTACTCACGGCCATCGCTACCTTCTCCGCCAAATCCGGATAGTCCACCGCTCGTTCATCAAACGCACCGCAGTCCTCCACCACAAAACCCATCGAAGCCACCACGCCTTTTAGAAATTCCTTCATCCGGAATCCGCCATGGTCGCTGCCAATGGCGACAGTCCGGTGCGGTTCTTTAGCCGTGCGATAGGACTCCGGGGCCACTTCCACGATCGGAATTCCCCTATCGCGCGCCAATTCCCGCGCCGATGGAGTCACAATGGTGCCGCGCAACACCTCCAGCACCCCGCCCAGCGGTACATCTCCAGTTGTGATCACATTGCGCATTAGGCGTACCGACTATTGTAAATGCTACAGCCAAAAAGCGAACGCGGGATGGTTGCCCATCCCGCGTTCGCCAAACTGATCGAAGCGATCAGAAGAAAGAAGTTAGCTTTCCTTTTTCTTCTTGCCCTTCTTCTTGCCTTCCTTCTTCTCGTCCTTCTTATCGTCACCCGCGGTGGCAGCGGCGAAGGTCACCATCGAAAATGCGCTGAGAACCATCAACGCCAGAATTTTCTTCATGTAGTAAATCTCCTTAAGGATTGTGGCCGCCTATGGCGAACCAGATAAAACTAGCATGCTCTACTCCCCGCTAACCTGCGATCCCGAAAACAGGCTATTTCAGGACACAGTTTGGGGGGTACCCGGCCGAAGCCAAGAACAATTCCATTACGCTGTAGGGAGCCGGATGTTTAATCAAATCACCGACAAGAGCATCCTTCGCGTCCTCATTACGGGATTCGCCCTCGTTATCCTGCTGCTGCTCGCCTCCGGTTACGTTGGCGTCTATAACGCCCAACAGATCCGCTCTTCCGCCGAACGCCTCGCTGGCGAACAGGTCGTTACCAACCGCCTTATCGACGAAATCCACCGCGAACAGGGCGCGCTAAACGCCGTTTTTACTAATCTAAACCAGGAACCGGGCTCCGTCGATCGCGACGACATTCTCTCCCAACTCACCGAAGCCGATCGTGTTATCAATGAAACCGCCGCCACCG
>Ga0105047_10004517_pt1 | contig 24172 bp, 23 predicted proteins | sample MAT04_FD_78384 | JGI IMG/M metagenome (GOLD analysis project Ga0105047, IMG submission 78384) | Freshwater microbial communities from Lake Fryxell liftoff mats and glacier meltwater in Antarctica - MAT-04 (megahit assembly) | ecosystem: Environmental > Aquatic > Freshwater > Ice > Liftoff...
CCCTTCACCGCGCCGCTTGTCAGTCCTGCGATGAAGTCCTTCTGCAACGCAAAGAACAGCAGCATCACCGGCACAATGCCGATGATCGTTGCGGCCATCAGGAGGCCATAGTTCGATTGGTATTCGGGCAGGGAAAGCATGTTGCTGACCGCCATCGGCAGGGTGAATTTCCGTTCGCTCTGCAGCACGACCTGCGGCCAGACGAAGCTGTTCCAGCTTCCCAGGAAACTCATCAACGTATATGCGCCGATCATGGGGCGCACGATGGGCAGGGAGATTTCCCACCACAGTCGCAGTTCTGAACAGCCGTCCACCCGCGCCGCCTGCAGGAGTTCATCAGGCACCTGTCCCATCGCCTGCTTGAAAAGCAACATCCCGAAGACGCTCACCGCGCCGGGAATCAGCAGCGCGAGATAGCTGTTGATCCAGCCGATCTTCTGCATCAGCTCGTAACTGCTGGGCATCAGCACCTGTCCTGGGAGCATCATGGTTGCCAGCATGAGGATCATCAGCGGTTTCTTACCCTTGAATTCATACTTCGCCAATGCGAACCCGCCGAGGCTGGAAAGCATGACGACGATGAATGTGTGCATCGACGCGAGGAAAAGTGAATTCACCAGCCAATCGCCGAACCCCTCTTCGCCGAAGAGTCGCTTGAAGTTGGCAAGTGACACGCGACTGAGATCATCCCACGGCAGAAATGTGAAGTTAAAAAGGTCGCTCTCGTTCTTGATTGCCGCGCAGATCAGCCAGACGAATGGAACCAGGCTGACCGCTGCAGCGGCGAACAGCAGCAGATGCGTGGGGACGCTCAGAATGCGGTCTTTGGTCGAGCGGATCACTGCGTCCTCCGCATCGAAAGCTTTAACTGCAACGCACTCAGCAGCAGCAGCATCAACACCAACGTCCACCCAATTGCCGAGGCATACGCAAGATTGCCGGCGCTGAATGCATTGCGATAGAGGTACGCGACAATGGTCAAATCCGCGCCGCCGGGCCCGGTTCCGCCTGGGAACAAGACGTACGGCAGTTCGAAGAGTTGGAACGACCCAATGACTCCCACCAGCAGCATGAACAGCAGCACCGGGCGGATGCCTGGAATGGTGATATGCCAGAACTGCCCGAACCTTCCCGCGCCGTCGACGGATGCCGCTTCATACAGTTCCTGATCGACGGATTGAAGCGATGCCAGCAGATAGATCATCGCATAACCGATGGATAGCCAAAGCCACGCCAGCAAAACGCTGATCCGGGCCAGCACGGGATCGCCCAGCCAGTTGATTTGCGGGGTGGCGCCCAGGAAAAAACCGATGGACTTGTTCAACAAACCGCTTCGCGTATTCAGAATCTGTGTGAACAGCACGGCGACAAACACCGTGCCCACGAGATGTGTGGAGAAGAACGCAAAGCGGAAGAAATTCCGAAACCACACGTGCTTGCTATTGAGCAAAATCGCGAGCAATAACGCCAGTGGCAGCTGGATGGAGAGAAAGGCAACCGAATAAATTGCGGTGTTTTCCACCGCCTGCCAGAACGCGGGATCGCGCATCAGGTAGGCGTAATTCGCCAGCCCGGTGAACTTGACCACGCCCGGCGCTGGCGTTGCCGAGAACGAGAGCATGATGCTTCGGAGCAGCGGATACACCATGAACGAGAGGAACAAAACAACGAAGGGCGCGACGAATAGATAAGGCGCTGCCTTTGCCTGTAATTTCCAGAGGCCACGTCGGTCGAGCAAAATCAGTTCTCCTGCGAGCGAGTAAAGGCAATCAGCGCCTCGACATCACGTTGCGCTTCGATCAGGCGATCGCGGGCATACCGTTCGAGGTTTGCATCGCCTCCGTCACGCACTTTAGTCACCATTTCATGAACCGCCATGCCAAGCCGAGCGGTGGCATAGACAGAGAACGGCGTGGAGATTCTCCGGGGAATTTTGTCCGCAAGATCGATGTAAAGCTGGGTGACATCCTGCCCGCCGAACAACGGATCTCCACCCCGGCTGCGCATGCCCGGCCACGAGCTTCGGATGGGTGGGATGACGCTGCTGAACGCGCGTTCGAATCGGATGGACTCTGCATCCAGCACCATTTTCTCCAGAAGCTTCCACGAGAGATCCTTGTTCCTCGCCGCCTTGGGAATCGCCACACAGGTTCCACCCCAGGTGGAGGTGGGCGTGTCTCCGGGCTTGAAAACAGGCAGTGGCCGCATCGCCAGTTTGCCATTGAGATCGGTGGTGTATTGATGCAGGTAATACACCATCCAGTCGGGAGATAAAACTGCGCATAAATCGCCGCGCGACAGGTCGCGATACGATCCACCACCGCCCGTGGTGACGTCGCCTGCGATCTGCTCCGGACCAGCGACCATGCGGGCATATTTGATGAGTGTCTGGACCACCACAGCGTCGGTCAGATGCACGTTCAGATCGCCATCGACAAGATTGATGTGCTGCGCGAGCAGCAGCATCACCAAATCATCCGCGCCGGCGGATTGAAGCACGATCGCCCGGCGGTTTGGAAATCCCCTTGATCGCCAGTACGCCTGAAACCGCAGTCCCGCGTGGTGAAACTCTTCCCAGGTCTGGATGGACTGAACATCGATGCCTGCTTCGTCCCAGAGATCCTTGCGATAGGTCAGTGTCACCGGATGTAGATCGATCGGCACGCCGAAAATCAGGCCCTCTTTGGTGTACGGGGCAAAGCGGGCTTTCACGATCTGGTCCATCCAGCCGCTGGCGGTGAGGCGGTCGTTGAGCGGCATCAGGCCGATCTTGTCGACCGGTGCCCGGAAGTATCTCCCCAGTCCGCTAATTTCCAGGAAGACAATGTCCGGGATTTCTTCAGAAGCCTCGGGGTTGTTGAACATCGACAACAGCCGGATATCCATCCCCCGGCTGCCAATGAGCTTGGGATCGAGCGTCTTTCCGGTTTCCGCTTCAAAGCGTTTGACAGGTGATTCAGGATCGGGCGACCGCCGGGACTTGCCCGTGAGCATCCGGATATGAGATTCCGCGAATGTCCAGAGCGTCATATCCTTTTTCACCTCCGCTGGCCGGTTGAAAATGGTGATGCCGGTGACCATGGCGATGATGAGCATGGCGGCGATCGGTTTGCCCAGTGGAAAGTGCATGAATGAACAAGATTAGCCGGATGAGGGGTGTTCATACAATATGTGCGTTGATTCGGCGTTTTCGCATGACTGTTGTGGGGTCTGCGACGCATTGCCGCAGTTGTTTGTTGCGTCTCACTTGCCTCTACTATTCAACAGTACGATCATGATGGACATTGAGGCACTGCCATGAAAGACGGAGCACACGTTCTTCCCAGTATTCCAAGAGGTATTGCAACTTCGCATCGGGCGTCACTGCCTTATGAGCCGGTCTGCGCGGTGTTTCGGCGATATCTACATGGCGAAAAACTGAAGTTCACACCCGAACGCGCGATGATCCTCGACGCGGTGCTTCGCAAGAATGGGTTGTTTGAAGCCGAACAGCTCACCGAAGACCTGCGACAACTTAGCCATCGCGTCAGCCGTGCGACGGTGTATCGAACGCTGAATCATCTGCATGATGCCGGGATCCTCAAGCAGGTGTTCTTCGACAACAAGCAATCCTATTTTGAGGTGATCGTCGGGCGCCAGACGTACGACTATCTGGTCTGTGTAGAATCGGGAAGGGTGATCGAATTTAGCAGCGATAAACTGAAGGTATTGCGGGATGAGATCTGCCTCGAACACGGATTCGATCCGTTGTCACATCAATTTCATATCTTTGGCATCAGCAAGCGCAGGAGCGAGCCAGCGCCCGAGAAAATCGGTTAGCAGAGGGCGAGAAAGGTCGCGAGGGTGAGAACGGCGATCCGCACCTTGCGGTCCCAGAACAGCGGGTTGTTGAGAAAGCGAAGCATGCGGGGATTGTAACAACCGCCATGCCAGTGGCCTTAAATGACTGTTTCGCGTGACAGGATGGGGGATTCACCTATATGACAGGTACATCCCGGCGTGGAGACTCTTACCGGATGTGCAACATGTTGAGAAATCGCAACATGCCGCACCTGTGATGACCCGCTGACGTAGTAAAGAAGCAACAGAACCGGTTTGAAGCGTCCCCCCGACCATGCGGTTTTTTAGCGCGGCGGGACGGATGGCAAGAATATTGAGAAGTTTTCAGATTCGAAGAAACTTACGGCGGTTCTTATCGTTCTTAATATATTGTGTTTTGCTTCCAAGAGTTGTAATTTAGAGACGTAAGTGTCTGATTCTCCAACCTTATCCGACGAGGCGCAATTTGTTGCACTCCGTTTTGGAGTTCTGCTTAGGGAATATTTCCTTTTGTAATATTGCTCAAGTAGCTTTTCCTCTAAGTTGATGAATTGTACAGTTGGTCCAAACAGGTGTTTGACTCATGGGTATTTCTAATTCCGTTTTTCCTATAGAGGGCGACATGTCCCAAGTGCAGTCAGCTCGTAATGGCTCGGTCAGCTATGAAGCGTTGTTTGAACAGTTCGCTTCAGTTGTTCCTTTCAGCTTTGCCGTAGTGGTAACCACGTTGCCCCGTGGAGGCCTTCAATTGACCCAGGCCTACCGCGCGCCCGATGGCTGGGTGCGCAGTTATGCCAGGACGGGTCATAGGCATGACCGTGTAAGCCTGCATGCCATCTCCCGTCGCAAGGCGTTTCGCGCCGACGATGCGTTCGGCAGCAACTGGCAGAGCAGCAGTTTCTTTGGCGAGATGATGCCGCCTCACCGTGTGCAGCATGGCGCCGCAGTTGGCATCGCATCGCCTGTGCTTCCGGGGTATCCCGGAGCCATCCATCTTTATCGTACGAACGATCTTGGTCCCTTTGATGATGCTGATCTTTCGCGACTGAACGAGTTCGCATCGGATCTGCACGCGCAACTTCAACGCGCACGCGAAAACCGCGAAGTCAATTGGCCACGTCTGCCTGAATCGGTCCGCCACGATGCGCCCGGAAAGACTTTCCTGTTCGATGGTGAGGCGCAGCCGGTGATTGGCGGCGCGGACCTGGCGGATCTGGATGAAAAGTTGCGCGAGAGCATCGTTGCTCAGGCGCAAAAAGAGCTTGGACATCTCAAGAGTGAGTCAAAAACGTCTGACCGCGTGCTGCTTCCGGATTCGAAGGGTGATCTCTGGGCGCTACGCGTGGGTGCTTATTCGGATTATCCCGCTGTGAATGGTCCCGCGGTCTACCTTTCGATGCAGCCGGAGGTGACCGAGTGGGTTTCCCTGCAGCCGGCGGATTTCGCTGCCGATGCCGAGATTTCCCGCCTCGTGAACGCCATCGCCTTCATGGTGGGTGAATATAATCGCGGCCCGACGCTTCAGGAGATTTCCAAGTCGGTTCATCTCAGCCCCTTCCATTTTCATCGACGTTTCACGGCGCTGCTTGGCATCACGCCCAAGCATCTGCTTCTGGATTGCCAGATCGAGCGTGCAAAGCGGGAACTGATGAGTCGGGAAATGGAGCTTGCCGAAGTCGCCAAGGCGTGTGGTTTTGCACATCAGAGCCACTTCACCAGTCGATTCAAACAGGCGACCGGATTGACCCCGACACGCTGGCGCAGACTCGCCGCGGACGCGACGCGAGCCTGATTGTTGCGACCGATTGACCTTCCAGCCGCTTGCGGCGACGCGAATAATTGATCCGCGACGCCGCAAGCGGTTTTTTTCTCTCCACGCTTTCCACTGCCTGCGTTTACAGCAATTTCAAAAGCTCAAAAACATCCAACGCTTGGTGAATGTCGCTCGTAACTCTGGTATGAATTTAAGCGCCATGAACCCAGTTGCGGATTCGCATCCTACCGCCACCGCGCTGCGGGTCGCGAGCGTCAGTTATTTGAACGCCAAGCCGCTGCTGTGGGGCATCGAAGCGTTCGATGACGTGACCCTTCAGCTTGATGTGCCCGCGAAGCTGTTGGATCGCATGCGGCGTTACGACGCCGACGTTGCCCTGCTTCCGGTCATCGATTATCAGCGATTGGATGATCTGGTCGTGGTTCCGTCAGGTTGTATTGGCTGCGATGGGCCGACCCTTACCGTCCGCATTTTCTCGAAGACGCCGATCGAGCAGATTCAATCCCTTGCCTGCGACACCGATTCACATACGTCCGTTGCGCTGGCAAAGGTAATTCTCGCCGAGCGTTACGGCATTGCGCCCGCATTCCATGATCTGAACGGCGGTGGAGGAGATCCTGACAACGCAATGCTGCTGATAGGCGACAAAGTCGTCTGCGAAGAGCCAGCGGGGTTTGCACACCAGTTGGATCTCGGCGCTGCCTGGAAAGATTTGACTCAGCTGCCTTTTGTGTTTGCGGTCTGGATGAGCCGGCGAGGAACAAACCTGCGTGATCTTCCTGAGCGACTGGCTTCCGCGCGGATCGAAGGTCTGCGTCATGTCGATGAAATCGTGAAACAGTATGCGATCCCGCGCGGCTGGCCTGCAACGGTGGCGCTGCAGTATATGACGTCATACCTGAAGTATGACGTTGGCGAGAAGCAACTGGAGGCGATTTGCCGCTTTCATCAGTTGGCGCAGACGCATGGCGTCATTCAGAATCGCCGCGAGTTACAGGTTTATTCCGGCTGAGTAGCGCGGAATTGTTCATCGTCTGCTTTGCATCAGGAATTGCTGAATCTCCGAGGCCAGCTTCTTTTCAAGCGCTTCGTCGCGTGCAATGGGATACCAATATTTCGACGGAATAAGAACTCCCTGGTCGGATTCCTTCGTTCCGCGCGGCACGTCGCGAGCCTCCGTAGGGCGACGTGCGCCACGATAGCTCACGACGTTGGTGATTCGCTGCTCGGCGACGGTCTGTCGCTCGAGCAGTACTTTCAGTGCGGCGGTGAAGGTGTTGTCGTCATTGCGGACAATCTCCACCCGCACCGTGCGGCGACGCGTGCCCAGCGATGACTTGGCGACATCGTCCATCGTCTGATTGTCCCGTCGCCAAGGCTCGAAAAACTGGGCCCCCACCAACGGTTCAGTCGTGATCAGTCCCAGCCGGTAGTCGAGGCGATCGATGACGAAGCAGTAATCGCGAAGGACAGTCTCCGTGGACTTGATTAGTTCATCGAAGTCCTGCGACGTGACGGTGGCACCGGCAGATTGGCTTAACCAATAGCTGGGCTGCGTGGTTGCCGGATCGCTAACGGTGACGGGTTGCGTCGCAGCAGGGTTCTGCGGAGCTCCAATGCACCCGCCGAAAAAGGCCCCGGCGACGAGCACCAGAAATCCGAAGCCTCTCAGGCTCGCCTGACACGTCGAACACATGCGGCATTTCGCTTGCTGGCTTGCTCTTCTCATTGAGTCCATCCTATTCGCTTCGCACCGTCGCATCGTTGCCTCCGGAAATCTGATCGCCCACCGTGTGCAGCACGACGCTGTTCAGTGTCCCGGGCGTGCCCAGTGATGAACCGGCGACAATCACTATCCGATCGCCCGGCTGCGCGTATTTTTGCTTCTGCAACATCTGATCCACTGCCTCGATCAACTCTGTGATATCCTTAGGCGGCGCGAGTTCCTGAGGCTGAACTCCATAATGCAGCGACATTCGTCGCAGCGCACGTGGATCGCTTGAGAGCGCGATAATAGGAATCGGAAACCGTGTTTTCGAAAAGATCCGCGCGGTGGATCCCGTTTGAGAATAAACGACGACCAGCTTCATCTTCAGGTCCGCCGCCATCTGCCTCACGCCATTTGCCACTGCCATCGACATCTGCAATCCGTCGAGTTTCAGCGGCTCAAAGTGCGGGCGGACGGTATCGATGTACTTCTCGGTGACTTCCGCCACGTGCGCCATCGTCAACACCGCGCCTGCCGGAAAACGACCAACCGACGTCTCGCCTGAAAGCATCAAAGCATCAGTGCCGTCAAAAATGGCATTGGCAACGTCGGAGACTTCTGCCCGGGTGGGGGAAGAGTTCTCGATCATGCTCTGCAGCATCTGGGTCGCGACGATGACGGGTTTGCCGGCACTTTGGCATTTCCGCACCAGATCCTTCTGGATGATGGGCACCTGGGCAACATCCATCTCCACACCCAGGTCACCCCGGGCGATCATCAGTCCGTCGGCGGCATCGATGATCGATTTGATATTGGTGACGGCTTCACTCTTCTCGATTTTCGCGATGAGCTGAATATCGCTCATCTTGTTCCGCAGATGTTCGCGGACATGCTGAATTTCATCCGCCCGGCGAACGAATGACATCGCCAGGTAATCTATTCCTTCGTCGATGGAAAACTCAATCGCTTCCCAATCCTTCTCGGTAATTGCCGGCACATTCAGCTTCGTATGCGGGAGATTGATTCCCTTGCCGGTCTTGATGACGCCTGCGACTGTTGCGCTGAGGTGAAGCTCATCAGCGGTTTTATCGATTACGAAAAACCGAAGCAATCCATCCTCGATCAGCACGCGGTCACCCACCTGGACATCATCCACGATGTGGTCGTAGGTGCTGCTGATACGAAGCTTCTCCCCGACGATCGGCTTGCGCTGAATGGTGAGCCCGTCCCCTTGTTTGACGGGCATGCCGCCGCTCTCATCGATGTCTTTTATCTGTCCAACGCGGATTTTGGGTCCGCACAGGTCGCCGAGCACGGCCACCGGATGACCAAACTGGGCCGCCGCATCGCGGATCATCCCGAGCGTATTTACGTGGGAATCCAGTGTGCCGTGAGAAAAATTCAGCCGGCAGACATCAACGCCGGCTTCAAACAACCGCAGAAGCGCATCCGCGGTTGAACACGCCGGGCCTATGGTGGCAACGATCTTGGTGCGAATCATTAGGGGGAGAGTGTAGCGTCTGAAGTGGCGAATTCGAAGCCCGATACGAAGAATGCAGTTTCATGGAGGTATAGCGGGCATTGCTGACGAATGCACGTTCGGGACGGTCGTGCCAGGGCGCATTACGGGTTATTTCACCTCAAAAATGAACTCAATCTCGACCGACGCATCCAGCGGCAGGGTGTTTGTCCCCACAGCGGCGCGGACGTGCTTGCCGGCGTCTCCGAGAAGTTCAATCAGGAAATCACTCGCGCCGTTCGCGATCAGCGGCTGCTGGGTGAAACCGACATCGGATGAGATGAACGCACCCAATCGCACGACCTGAACGATGGAGTCCACACTAATGACGCTGTTTACCGCTGCCAGTGCGTTGATGACGCACTGCTTCGCCGCGGCCTTGGCCTCTTCGGGCGAGCATTGCGAAGGAATCTGTCCCAGCGCCATCAGCTTGCCGTCTTTCATGGGAAGCTGACCCGAAACGAACACCAGATTGCCCACGCGTTTCGCCGGCACGTAAGACCCAAAGGGCCCGCTGAGGCTGGGAAGGGTGATGTTGAGGGATGCCAATTTTTCCGAGAGTTTCATGTTGTCTCCATTCCCCGTTGCGTGCATGTTGTGGTCTTCGTCGTTCAGCGGCTGTCTCAGCTAAGCCGATACCGCCGCTCCTGAAGTAGACGACATCACTCTTCCGCTTGATCCAGTTCTGTCGCCGCCACCGGCGTTGCCGTATGCGCGGGCAGTTCCGGTTCTATCTCCGCGGTCTCGCTTGCCAGGTGCAGCGTGGCCCGGGCGTAGGTTTTCTTGTGTTCCTCCGATGCCTCTACGATTTCAATCTCGCCTTCAATTTCTGACGGCTGCACTAGAATTTTCTTCTCGCGGATCAACTCCAGCAGCGCGAGAAACACGCCGATCATCTCGCTCTTGTTCTGCCTGCCGACGATCAGGGCACGGAAGGTCAGTTTCCCTTCCCGCTTCAACCGATCTTCGATATCCGCCGCGTGCAGGTCGATCGGCGTGTCGTCATAAAGCACTTCGTGATACTTGGGCTTGCGCACGCCCACTTCCTTCATCAGCGTGCTGAAGGCATTCAGGAGATCCCAGATCTGCACCTCGTCCATGTCCAACGGCGGCGGTTCATCATCGCCTTCCAGCTTTGCGGGAACGCGCGGGAAGCGCGATTCAAACGTGTGCTGCTGAAACTGCAGCGCCATGGCACTATCTTTGAACTTTTTATATTCCAGCAGCTTCTGCACGAGTTCGTATCGAGGATCCGCCAGTTCGGCGGCGGCGGAAGGCTCGTTGCTGGTTACTTCGGGTGGCGGTTTCGGAAGAAGCGTCGCAGATTTGATTTCCAGCAGCGTCGCCGCCATCACCAAAAAGTCGCCGGCGACATTGATATCCACCCCATGCTCGCGCGACACATCCCGCAGCATGTTCAGGTAATGCATATAGCTGTCGGTGATCCGGTGGATGGGAATATCATAGATTTCGAGCTCGTCCCGCTTGATCAGATACAGCAGCAGATCCATCGGCCCGTTGAAGACGTCAAGCTCTACACGATATTCATGATGTTCCACTTGCCCGTCCTTGGTTTGAGCCGAAACTTGATTCTAATTCGGACGGCTGGATAATCCAGTAACGTCATTCGTCATTTGTCCGTTGCCACTCGCAGTCACCTTGCATGGTGCTCTCCGATCGCGCGTGCAGAATTGCCAGAGAACGAATGACGACTGACGAATGACTAACGACGATCTCCACAGTTTTGCCCGCCAGGTGATTATAACCGAAGCTGCCGCCGCCGGGGCGATGGTGAAGGCGCTGGATGACGCCTTTGTTCGTGCAGTTGAACTGATTCTCGGCTGCAAAGGCTCCGTCCTGACCTGCGGCATGGGAAAGGCCGGACACATCGCGCGGAAAGTATCCACGACACTCGCCAGCACAGGAACACCCTCCCATTTTTTGTCGGTTGCGGATGCCGTGCATGGAGACATCGGATCGGTGCGGTCCGGCGATGTGGTGATCATCTTCTCCGCATCCGGCGAGAGTGATGAAGTCTTACGCATGCTGTCGATCGTGAAGAAAATGGGCCACCCGGTGATCGGCATCACCAAGTCGAAGACCAGCGGACTCGGGAAGCATTCAGACATTGTCCTGCAGATGGGTCCATTGGAAGAGGCGTGCCCGTTGGGGCTTGCGCCGTCGGCTTCCACGACGGCAATGCTGGTGCTTGGAGATGCCTTGGCGCTAACCGTGATGAAACAGCGGAGTTTCACCGCTGAAGATTTCGCGATGTTTCATCCGGCGGGGCAGCTTGGCAGAAAACTGATCCATGTGCGCGAGGCGATGACATTCAAGAAGGGCGAAAATCTCGCAGTCGCATCGGACGCGCTGACCGTCGGCGAAGTCTTACACCAAGTCAGCAGCATTAAGCGCCGGAGCGGGGCGGTTGTGCTGGTGAATGATTCAGGCATGCTCACTGGGATCTTCACCGACGGGGATCTCCGCCGCATGATTACAAACAATGTTGCCGACGTCCTCAAAAAACCGATCAGCGAGGTGATGGGCCGGAACCCCAAGCGCATCCACGGCGACGCCCTCGCGTCCGAGGCAATGTCGGTGATGAAACAATTCCGTATCGACGAACTCCCTGTCATAGACGACAATCAGCAACCCATCGGCATGATCGATGTGCAGGATCTCGTGGTGCTGCGCATGCTGGATGTCGAAGCGGAGAAGTAGGAGCTTGCCCACGTATCTTTACTAACAGGCATGAATGGAAGGGGATTTTAGCCATTTTCGTGTTCTTTCGTGATGATCCGTGGGAAAACACATGCGAGCAATTCTGATTATTGTCGTAACCATGGCGCTGCTGGCGGGGGCGTTTTTCGCTGTGGTGTCGTGGCAGGCCAAGCCCGCCTCGTTGCAGGGGTCGACCGGGGGTCCACGATTGCTGAACCCGGCGACCTTGCCGACATCGCGGCCGGTTATGTCGCCGGACGTCAACCAGAAGGTCGGCGCTGGCGAGCGGGTCTGGGTGCAATCGTTCGATCAGAAAACCGGGGAACTCTCCAACGAATTTTACGCCGAAAAGTATACCCCCGTCAGCGGCGACACGGTTGATGTTGTGGGCCCGCAGGCGAAGTTCTATCTCGGTAAATCTGAACCGCGACAGCTTCTCATCATCACCGGCTCCCGCGGCCGCGTCCTGATCCCCAACGCCGGAAACCGCGACAAGCTGAAGGGCGGCGCAAGCGCCCCCACGCGCGGTGACCTTCAAGACGTGGTGATCGAGCTATTTCAGCACGTCGGGGATGCGCAACCGCAGGTGATTTGCGTGATGCCGAATGCCTCGTTTGACAATGATCAGTTCCGCATTTTCACCGATGCCTATCAGGATGAGAAGGGCGACACCATCGCCGGAGATCAGGTGCCGGTTCACGTGACAGGGGAGTATGAGTTTGACGGCAAGGGCCTGGAAATCCGCTGGAATGAACGCGATCGCAGACTTCAATCGCTGGAGATCGCCCACGGCAATCGGCTGGTGATTCACGATGTCAGCTCGCTGAAGCTGGGCGCTCAGCACACCGCTGTGCTTCCGCTTCCCGACGCGCTGGTCGATGCTGACCCAAAAGCGTTGCCGCCGTCCGTGAAGAAAAAAAAGAAGAAGCATGCCAAGCCCGTGCCAGGGCGGAACGAAGTGCAACGCGATCACAGCAATCCGGTTTACCGCGCCACCTTCTTTGATAACGTCAAAATCTTCGAAGCCGAACAACCCATCGGCGACGCGAATCAGCTGTTGGTGGACTTTCTGATGAATCTTTCGCAGAAGCCCGCAACCCAACCCGGCACCTCGCCAACAACTTCGACGGCGCGGATTCCGAAGGCTGACGATGAAGAGTTCGCATCGCTCGACAGCAAACAGGACGAGCAGAAGCTGCAAGGCCCCATCACCGTCCGCTGGACGGGTCGATTGCTCGTTACACCGGTGGAAGAGCCTGACACCGCACCCGATCCAGGTGAAACCAATATCGCCCTTGTCGGATCGCCCGTGAAGATCGACCGCCAGGGATCGCAGATTGTGGGGGCCAGGATCACCTACCGCACCAGCGATTCCGGATTCACCGCTGACGCAGACGACAAGACTCCGCAGGTGATGCTGACGGACGCGCGGGGCATGAAGATAACCACCACGTCGATCGACTATGGTGGCATTGGCGAGCCCGCGATCCTGGAAGGAAAGAGTCACGCGGAAATTCCAGTGCAGGGAGGCGATCCCGCAAAGCCGCCGCAAATCGTGAAGGCAGATTGGAATGAATCCTGCACACTCACCCTTGCGGGCGATAGCTTGGACGCGTTGCAGATTCAACATGCCGATTTGAAGGGCGAGGTGACGATTGACCATCCGCAGATGCATGGCCGCAGCGATGGGTTGAATCTGCAGTTTGAGCCTGAATCTTCCGCACCCACCACCCAACCAACGATGAACATCCGCGAGCTTACAGCTAGCGGGAAGGTTGAATATGTTCTAACCAACGAACAACAGCAACAGTCGATCCAGGCGGAATCGCTCAGTGTTCTTGCGGGCAAGACGGCGGAAGGAAAGTTCTATGCTTCTGCGATGAATGCCAGCGGCAACGTTCACACGCAGGATGGGGAACGCCAGCTCTTCGCCGATCGACTTGCGGTCAAACTGGCGCCGTCGACGCAGCCATCCAGTGATCCGGCAAACCCCAGCTTCGATGTAGAATCTCTTCAGGCCGAATCGAATGTGCGGGTGGTGACCGTCAACGGCCAAACAGCGACGGGCGATCACCTGAGTCTTACGACCCGGGACGGTGCAAGGCAGGTTGAATTGATCGGCTCTCCCAACGCCATGGTCGCGGATACACAGTCAACGATCGTCGGACCGACGATTCGATTTGATCCCGATGCAGGGAATGCATCGGTGGTTGGCGCGGGGTCGCTCAGCGCGCTGCAGAAGACCGCCGGTGACGCAAAGGCACGCAGGATCACCGCGAGCTGGCAGGGTGGTCTTCAACTGCGCGGGAAGGAGAATCTTGCCACCATCAACGGGCCGGTGACGCTGATTGCGCCCAGTGAAGATGGGTCGGTTAACACCGCGGTCGGGCTCAAGCTGATTATCCACCTTGCCGATGCCCCTGCTACACAGCCCACAACGAAGGCAATCGCAGGATTGGGTGATGTCTCCGGTTTTTCCAACAAGATCATTCAATCGTATTCATTGCAGGACAAGGTGGAGGTGCGATCGGTGCTTTCGGATGTGTCTGGCACGCTGCTTCGGCGAATGCACTTGTTCACCGATATTTTGAACTATGACCAGCAATCACAAAAGCTGATCATCCCCGGCGCTGGAAGGATGCTGGTGGAAGACAACCGCGGCAGCAGCACGCCCGCCACCAACCCGACGTTGCTGGGCGATGCAAGCATGCGCGGCGCGACTGCGTTCGAGTGGCAGCGCGAGCTTACCTATGACGAGCCGGGTGGGAGGGTGGAGTTTGCTGGCTCCGTTCGCGTGGTTCACCAGGGAAGCGGTGAAGCGCCATTTGAGGTAACCGCCGACACCATGTCCGCTGACATTGCACGTGGCAAAGGCGACCCGACGGATCGGACGCAGGTGGATGTGAAGAAGCTCAATGCCCGCGGGTCGGTGATGTTCACATCAACGGACATGCAGTTCAATGCAGACGAGGTGGAATACGATCCTGCTACGCATCTGCTGATTGCAAAGGCAATGCCCGGCCGGTTCGCTGAGCTATTCTACCAGACCGGCATCTCGCGCGGATCGTTCTCAGAACTGATTTTCAATACGGAAACGAACAGCACCGAGTCTATGAAGGACTTCCGTGCGACTGTGGCGAGGTAGCTGCAATCCAGCCGCCTTGTCTGCATTGTCCGCAAAAAAAGTCTCACTCCCGACCGCCTGCTGCCGACTGCCCGCAAGCCAGCCTACAATCTCCACATGCAATTTGATCATGTAGCCATTCCGTCGAACGACATTGCCAAAAGCGTCGAGTGGTATGTGTCGCGATTCGCTGCGACCGTACTGTATCAGGACACCTCCTGGGCGTTTCTGAACGTTGGGGGGCAGAAATTGGCGCTGGTGACGCCTTCGCAGCATCCGCCGCACGTGGCGATCTGTGTCACGGAACAGCAACTCGACGAATCCGCCGCCAAGATTGGCGTTGTTGTCGACAAGCACCGCGACGGCACGAAGGGCATCTATATTCAGGATCCATTCGGCAATGCCATAGAGTTGATTTGTTATCCCCCGGGCCAGACATTGTACGATAAAAAGACATCCTGAGTGTCCAGCAAGTGGCGGGGCATCGGGCCCCGGTTCTGCAAGCGCATCTTTCCCCCGAGGAGACTCCATGTTCACCGCCGATTATCTCTGTCAGAAGTTTGAAGCCGGGAAAACGTACGATCAGTATCTCGCCACCGGCACCGAAGAACAGAAACGCCGCTGGACGCAGGTTTCTGAGATTGCAAATATCAACAATCAACAGAGATCGCTGATTCAGACGTTCGTCCGCGACATGCGGGTGCTGGTGATCTCCGGCATCTGGTGCGGCGACTGCGTTCAACAGGTCCCGTTGCTGTGGCGGATCGCCGAGGAAAACATTCAGAAGATTCATCTGCGTATCGTCGATCGCGACGAACATAAGGATCTCTCGGAACAGGTCCGCATCTGCGCTGGGATGCGCGTGCCGACGGTGCTGTTTCTCGCCCCGGATTACGAGTTCTGCGGGCTTGCTGGTGATCGCACATTGTCCCGGTATCGGGAGATTGCAAAGAAGCAACTCGGCGCTTCGTGCGCCACGGGAATCAACCCGCCGAACATGACTGAAGTGCAGCACACCCAGCAGGACTGGCTCAACGAGTTCGAGCGGATTCAGTTGATGCTTCGCCTGAGCCCGCGGCTGCGGATGAAACATGGGGATCGAAAGTCGCTGATGGTCGCTCACGCTTCAACGGGCACTGGCGCGAGGTCCCGCTCTCTCCGCCAGTCAAGGAATCGAGTCAGTACATCTTCAAAATCCTGGATTGACTGGATCGTCAGCATCTCCAGTCGCATCTGCTTGCACGGGTGCATCTGCTTGCAGTACCAGCTGGCGCGCTTCTGCATATCCTTCACCGCCCAGCGTTCATCGCGGTGTTTCACCTCGTGGTGGAAGTGATCGCGCATCAGCTGGACTTTGTCCTCAAGCGTAGGTTCGGGCGGAATCACGCCTGTGGTCAGGTAGCTCCAGCAGTCTCGGAAGATCCACGGCATGGACAGCGCGCCTCTGCCGATCATCACGCCGGCGCATTTGGTGTATTCGATCATCCGCCGACAATCCTGCGGCGTCTTCACATCGCCATTGCCGATCACCGGAATATGCTTCACCGCCGCAACCACTTCAGCGATGCCGTCAAGGCGTGCATTTCCGGAAAACTTCATCTCCGTGGTTCGCCCGTGAATGGTGATGAGCGACACGCCAACCTCTTCCAGCCGTCTCGCAAGTGCAGGTGCAACGATGCTGTTGTCATCCCAGCCAAGCCGCAGTTTCGACGTTAGCGGCACTCGGCGCAGCGATGACTTGATCTTCTCCACCATCCGCACGGTGTTGTCCGGGTTGCACAGCAGCTTCGACCCGCCGTCTTTCTTGGTGATCTTGTCCACCGGGCAGCCCATGTTGATATCAACAACGACAGCGCCCTTATCCTCCGCCCACCGCGCGGCTTCACAAAGCCGGTCCACATCCCCGCCGTAAAGCTGCATGCACAGGGGTTGATCCTCCGCGCACGTCGCCGCGAGGTGCATCGTCGTCGTGGTTTGGCGCAGGATGCCTTCGGGTGACAGCAGATCCGTACACGCCATCCCCACCCCGCCGCACGAGCGCGCGACGAGGCGGAAGGGCAGATCGCAGTACCCGGCGATGGGCGCAAGCAGGAGGTTTGTCCCCAGCTGCACGTCCGCGATCTTGAGAGGTATAATGATGTCGTTGTTCACGGATTCGATTGTTGATTATAGATCGTCGATGGTCGAAAAGAATGAATGAACAACACTTCCACAATCGACGCGCGACAATCCATTCTATTTTAACTTCCACGCTGGATCATGATTCGAGTCTTCTGCGCTTTCGAACCATCTGGTCAGCGTCAACTTCTGGGGGGTGTAGAAATGCAAGCTCTCGTGCCCTGGATATGTAGGTCGAAAGTCGACGTCTCTCCCTGCGGCCGCTGATCCGTCACGCACCGAGTCTCTCCGGATTCAATCCCACCAATTCAGGCAGCACAAATTGTCCGTCTTTTCGGATCATTTTCCCATCAAGCCAGATCTCTCCGCCGCCGTAGTCGGGGCGCTGGATACAGACCATGTCCCAGTGGATCTGGCTCTTGTTACCGTTGCCAACGTCGTCATAGGCGTTGCCTGGGGTGAAATGGAAAGACCCGGCGATTTTCTCGTCGAACAGGATGTCCTTCATCGGCTTGAGAATGTGCGGGTTGTAGGCGAGGCTCCATTCGCCGATATAACGGGCGCCCTCGTCCACATCCAGGATTTCGTTCAGCTTCTTCGTGTTCTCTGGACTGTTGGCGGTGGCTTCGGTGATTTTTCCGTGCATCAGCAGCAGCTTGATGTTGTTGAAGACGGTGCCGCGGTAGAGCGTCTCACAGTTGTATTGCAGCACGCCGTTGACGCTGTCTTTCACCGGGCAGGTGAAGCATTCGCCGTCGGGAATGTTGCGATCGCCGCTGCACGCTTTGGCACCGATGCCTTTAATGCTGAACTGCAGATCGGTGCCGGGGCCTTTGATATGCACGCGGTCTGACTTTGCCATCAGATCCTCCAGCGGCTTCGATGCGGCTGCCATCTTCGCGTAATCGACACCGGCGCAGACGTTGAAGTAGAAATCTTCAAATCCCTCGGTGCTCATGCTCGCCGCCTGCGCCATTGCTGCGTGCGGCCAGCGGAGAACAACCCATTTGGTTTTCGGCACGCGTATCTGCGAATGGACGTAATTCCACCAGTGCTTTTCGTAAAGCGTCATCGACGCCGCGGGCACGTCGCTCATCTCGGAAATGTTGTGCGATCCGCGGATGCCGATGTAGCACTGCACGCCTTCCATTCGGGCGCGCTCGATCTCGCCAATGAACTTCATCTGCGTTTCGCTCGCGGTTTTGTATAGCGCGCGAAGCACCGATTGCGTATAGGTGGAGACGATGGGTTCGCCGCCCGCCTGGGCGATCTGGCGGATGAGTTCGACGACGAAATCGGCGGGTATGTCGAAGGCTTCGACAAGCACCTTCTCGCCTTTTTGAACTTTGCAGGAATGTTGCACGAGCACTTGCGCAAGCCTGGCGAAGCGTGGATCTTTCATAGATCCGGCATTCTACAAAACCTGCGGCAGAACGCGATCCGGTGCGCTCGCGCAGAGCGAACGCACCGGAATCCTGCGCGCTCTTCTCTCCGAGACCTATCCAACCTTTCGGTTTTCCATGCCCTCTCGGTGATCGCCAATGTAGCCGATGGGGGAGGTGTCTGTCCCAGGGATCAGCTCGAACAAACCCATCATCCCAAAGCTGGGCCGATCAAGATGCTCGACCTCCAGAAACTGCTCATACGCGTGAATCGAGTCCATTGCGTCCAATGCAACGGCCACATCACGCGAGCAGTCACACAATTGTCTTGCAATCCTCATCGGTCCGCTCCTTATCAGCAGGCGACAAGGAAGATGTACGATATGCCGATGCCGATGCAATGTCCGGTAATAAAGCAGCCACAAAAGGCACAGAGGGTACGCAGAGAAATTGCCGCAGATAAACGCGGATAAACGTGGATAGAAACAAACAAACTCTTCTGCATCTTCATTTATCTGCGTTCATCCGCGGTTATTATTCAATTCAATCTCTGTGCTCTCTGTGGCTCTGTGGCAAACTCCTGGAAATGACCTACGTCAGCGGACGTGTTGCGCGAAAGATTCGGTCTCGGACTGCCGACCAGTCCGCGGTGTCGGGTGGGATTTCTATGTAGATCGACCGCAGGTTCTGGCGATCAAGCATTCGAAGCTTTGCATAAAACTGCCGTGCGTAGGACTGGGCATCCAGTGTGATTTCCATGATCGCCGAATCGTTGAGCTCGATGCGATCGCGTTCATGCGGCTGGAACCGGTAGGCAGGTGTAATCGGCGCATAATGCACCGGCAGTTGCCCGGGTGACAGCAGCGGCAAACGTGCTTCTGCACGCAGGGGTTCGATGACTGAAACCGGTCCAATCACGCCTTCGATTTGCGTCCTGGAGATGCCGCCCGGGCGGAGAATTCGCGGAACCTTCGACGTCAGATCGAGAACCGTCGATTCGATTCCCACCGCACACGGACCGCCATCGACGATGAGATCGACGGCCTCGCCCAGCTCGTCGCGAACATGCTGCGCAGTGGTGGGCGAGACGTGGTTGGAGCGATTCGCGCTCGGCGCCGCAACGGGTTTGCCAAATTCCCGCAACAACTGAAGGGCGAGCGGATGATCGGGGACGCGCAAACCGACGCTGTCGAGGCCCGCTGTTGCTTCATCAACAATAGAATGGTCTTTTGGCACCACAAAAGTGATGGGCCCCGGCCAGAATTTCGCGGCAAGTTTCGCCGCAGCTTGGGGAAATTCGCGGGCGTATCTTTTGGCAACTCCAACGTCCGCGACATGACAGATTAGCGGGTTGTTCGCCGGGCGACCCTTGGCGCGGAAGATCTTCAGCACGGCGTCCCGATTTGTGGCGTCCGCACCAATGCCATAGACGGTTTCCGTCGGAAATGCGACGGTTCCGCCTGAGCAGAGGATCTCCACGGCACGTTGAATCACGCTTTCTCCGGTGATGCAATTTCCTCATCCACAAGCCATGCCTGAGCCTTCCCGGAATCCGAACAGATCAGGAACACCTCCTGCACCGTCCCCGTCCCGGTGAAAAGGCATTTTAGCCCCGATTCCGTCGGATATTGTATCTTAAAGCTATGGGGCGTCTTGCCGCGGCGAACTTTGATCCGTCCGGGGACTATGCGCGACACGTACGGGCAGTTCTTCACGATGAAATTCAATATGTCATCCAGCCCACCCACGCGTGAATGCTGTCGCTTGATCCGGCCGAACTTCATCCGGGTATCTTAACCGCAGATGGACATGGATAAACGCGGATATCGAAATTCGTCCGGGGGCGAGGGCACAAGTGTTCCGCAAACCACCTCGTGCGCGGCAATCAGACGGTTTCGCGGTCGTGACAGCGGTCGGCAAATCGCCTAATCTTTCCAGGCTATGAATCCAAAACAGCGAGCCGCGGAGGCGGCGTTGGAATTTGTGGCGAGCGGGATGATTGTCGGGCTTGGGTCAGGCTCCACGTCGGATGCATTCATCCAGGCGTTGGGAAGCGCGGTGAAGGCCGGACGATTCACCGACATCAAGTGCGTCGGCAGTTCCATCAATTCCGAGCGACGTGCGGCGCATCTCGGGCTGGTGCTGACAACGTTCGCCGAGAACTCCTGCTGCAGCGTATACGTTGACGGCGCGGACGAGGTCGGTCCGAATCTGACGTTGATCAAAGGCCTTGGTGGGGCGTTGTTGCGGGAGAAAATCTGCGCACAGAACTCAGATGCGTTTGTTGTCATCGCCGATGCTTCCAAGCGAGTGACGAAAATGGGAACCAGATCGCCGGTGCCGGTGGAAGTCACGCAATTCGCGCATGAGGCGACGGCAAAGTTCCTGAAATCGCTTGGATGCAACCCCATCCTCCGGCAGACTTCCAATGGGGGTCCGTACATCACCGACAACAGCAATTACATCTATGATTGCCACTTCAACGGCATTGAAGATCCTGCGCAGCTGGACACGACGATGAAGGCCCGCGCCGGCGTGGTTGAGACGGGATTATTCGTCAACATTGCGACGGTGGCGCTGATTGCCGATGACGAGAAGGTCGAAACAGTGTCGCGATAACCAGCAGGTTTAGGGTCTTCGAGTGACAGAGTTCGCGCAGTTATTCGCATTACCTTCGCACATCCGTGCGGTGCAGCTCAGCTTCCAACTCGGGCTCGGTCTTCTTCGTGACACTGACAAACCCGTCGCTTTCAAGCACAGCTTGTTCGACGTCAGCGAGGTTATGAATTCCCTGGCGTCGCAGGATCATCTTGAGTTCGCGCATGTTCAGCATCTCTTTGGACAGGTTGCGATGGATAATCTCGCCACGATGGATAAGCAGCCGCGGACGGCCTTGGATCAACTGCTCGAATTTCCTGGAGCGGAACGTGGCGTACTGAAACCCTCGGGCCAGGATGATAATCGTTCCTGCCAGGATCAATCCGCCCACCAGCGAGTTATCACCGCCGTTCATGGAGTTCTGAACCGCATTGCTGATCAGCAGCAGCGCGACAAATTCCGCCAGCCCCATCTGGGCGACCTGCCGCTTGCCCGACATCCGCAACAGCACGAGGACGGCGGCATAGACCACCACGCCGCGGATCAGCAGGTTCCACCAGGGCAACTCCGGAAGAAAGAGGCTGCGAAGAGAGTCCATTCCACGAAGTGTAGCAGGTTACGGATCGGGAGCGCAGTTTCGACGGCAGCTCGACGTCGGGGCATAACGGCTATTTCCTGGACTTGGAATACACGCGCCAGGCCATCTCGCTGATGTACGGATTCACTGCCTCGGAGCAAACCGACGTCGGTCGTAGCGTCATGGTGGTAAGGCTTCCGGCAGGCGGCACGGCGGGTCCGAGGACGATCGCATCAACTTGCGTCTTGTACCGTGTGTATGCGAACCATCCCCACGTCGCCAGCGCCACGATGCCGAACCATTTCTGAATGCCTTCCATCACTTCTCTTTGATTCCCACTCAGATCGGACGATCATCGGAAGTGAACGGTGAAGTGACCAATATAAAAATGGGTCGGAGTTTCCAGGCGCGCTAAGTGAATCGCCGCAGAATTAACGCGGAGTTCTTGCTGCCAAAGGCGATACAATTACACATCGCGGTTTGAATCTTCGCGTCGCATCCCCGAAGAGGGACGTAGTTTAAGTCGCAGCTTTCGTCGCGATTGGTGAGATTGAGGGTGGGATGAACGAAACCGTCGCGCATCATGCAAACGGTTGCCGCCACGCCCGCCGCACCGCACGCACCCTGGGGATGGCCGATCATGCTCTTGGTGCTGCTGAGGGGGATTTCATACGCGTGACTTCCAAAGCATTTCTTCACCGCCGCCGTCTCCATGGCGTCGTTCATTTGCGTGCTGGTGCCGTGGAGATTGATGTAGTCGATGTCACCGGTTGTCGCCTGCGCGTTGCGCAGCGCAATCTGCATTGCTCGCACCGGCTCGATGATCTCCGGTGCAATCTGCACGCGATGGTATGCATCGCAGGTTGAACCATAACCCGCCACCTCAGCGAGAACTTCCGCGCCGCGGGCAATGGCATGATCAAGATCTTCCAATACAAACATCCACGCGCCTTCGCCAAGGATGAAGCCATCGCGGTCTTTGCTGAAAGGGCGCGATGCGTGTGTCGGGTCATCCCATCGTCTCGTCGAGACGACCTTCATCCGTTCAAACGCGCCAAGGATCCCGGGTGCGATGGGTGAATCGGCTCCGCCGACGAGCATTATTGGGATGACCTCATTCTGAATGAGCATTCGTGCATAGCCGATGGCATCGGTGCTACTGGTGCAGCCGGTGGAAATCACGTGACTGGGCCCGCGCAGATGAAGATTGATGGACAGCTCGCTGGAAAGATTTCCATGCGTTCCAGCGGTAATCGAATAAAGCGAAGGTGTGCCGCGGGTAAAGAGTTGCTCGTATTGCTCTTCGACGAATGCAAGTCCGCCGCCGCCGGTGCCGAGCGCAACACCGATGGACCGTTGAAGATCAATATCTTCAGGATCGATGGTGATCTTCGCGATCGCCAATGCCTCGCGTGATGCGGCGATCGCCATCGGAATTAACCGGGGCACACGCCGCAGTTCGGGCGGATCGAGGACGGTGGCTGGATCGAAATCGCTTGCCTGCGCCGCAATGGTGGACTTCACCCCGCGACGCATTGCTTCTGGAAGAAACCGCAAGCCGCTCATCCCCTCGCGGCAGTTGGCGGCAAATCTGTCCACACCGATGCCATTTGGGCTGATGACACCCATGCCGGTGATGACGACGCGCCTGCGATGTTGGGGCACGGGAGTTTGCCTCAGATCCAAGTCTCCAACGAGTTTGAGATTTCCTACCGGAGCGACTGTCCTCAGCCGACCGCGCGTCTGGCAATCGCCGATCCTGCAGATTGCCGTCCGCGGATTGAATCATTATAGGCGAGGTGACAGCGTAAGTGCCATCGTCGCGGGATCACATTCCGCCACCGCATGGAGCGTGTCGAGGCGGCTGCAATCATGAATGTCCTTGTACAGCTGTACACGGGCCAGGTTGATTCCTCCCTGCGATCGCTCGAGCGCCGCCCGTAGATCGGTAGACTCCTGGCGGAATGCGGTTAGCGCCAGGCGCGACACATCCTCTGCAAGCGTCAGTCTGCCAAACTGAAGTTTCTCAAGATGGTCAATCACTGCGCCAGCGCCCAGCAGATCTTCCATGGAGACCTCGCCGCCGGTTCCCGAACAGAGCAGCGTGACATCCTTCACTTCCGCGTGATGCAGAAGGATCGCTGTAGCGTATGCATTCACCAGAGCGCCTGTGAGGAGGATTCTTGCTTTTCGTGCTGCGTATAACGCCCGGGTGCCGTTGGTTGTCGCGAGGAAGACAGTTTTCTCAGCAACGCAAGCGGTTGAAAAATCCCCGGGAGAATTTCCAAGGTCAAAGCCGCTGGGCGCGACGCACAGGTGTTCACCCGCGAGAATCCGTGGTCCCGCATACGCTGTTGCGGCGGCTTGTACAGCCTCCAGCGAGTCGAATACGCGAACCTCTCTGGCTTGGTGTGCGATTGCAGTCGAAATCGTGGTGGTGGCGCGAAGTACATCAAACACAACAACCACCCGATTCTCGACATCGCCCGCTTTCAGCAGTGATGGCAGCAGCACCGTTCGCACGTCGATCAATCTCTCTCCCATAAAGATCGCTCATCCTTCTTCTTGAACGAAACAGTGTACCGCATTCTAGCCCACCGCCCGGATTTACCTGGCGGCTGGTTTGACGCTGGTGGGTGTGATCGTGCTTTTGAAAAAGTCCATTCCGCGTGACCCAAAGCTAATTTTGGCACAGGCGATGTACTGAATAAGTGCGCGGAATTGAGGGACATCTCCTGGTCCGCACGCCGTGCTGCTATGCTGACTGCGGGGAAGCATCTTGCGTCGACTTCCTGCCAGATCTTTCGCCCATCACGGCTCAGATAGTCGAAC
>Ga0105047_10004519_pt1 | contig 24170 bp, 23 predicted proteins | sample MAT04_FD_78384 | JGI IMG/M metagenome (GOLD analysis project Ga0105047, IMG submission 78384) | Freshwater microbial communities from Lake Fryxell liftoff mats and glacier meltwater in Antarctica - MAT-04 (megahit assembly) | ecosystem: Environmental > Aquatic > Freshwater > Ice > Liftoff...
GATGGCGCTTTGATTGAGCTTTGTATTTATAATTATGTGTACTTGAAGTATGGTGGGGTCTAATCTGGAGTGCGGTCCGGCACAGAATGAGCGTTGCATGCTACATAACTGTTGCAAGATTTCTGGGCCACATGTGGGTCACATGAGACACTTCACCCTGGTTATTTGTATAGTACGAGACTCTTGCAAAATGAGCAACATGCGCCGTCGCCGAGAAATTGCCTATCATGTTTGTGGCTCATTTGTCTGGGTGACCCTCTTGCCGTAATGTTAAGTTAGAATTATATCAAATATTCCTTTTTATTAAGCGCACTTATTCCGCAGTTGTGCGATTTCTGTTCTTTGACAAACTATCCGATCAGACGCAAAAGCTGGTCCGCAAACAGTGTGATGATGCCAAACATCAGGTGCTGAGTTACCTTGCTATGTCCCTTGACCATAACATTACTGGCGCCGAAATCCTCTTTCAACCGACTGTTTGCCCGTTCCGCGCCAGACCTGATTTTATAGCGCTCTGCTTCGTGAGGCGCCATGGGTATAACTTCCTGGCCACGACCATTTCTATCCGTGAGTGGCACATGCCCCAGTTTCCGGCTGGTCTCGTCAATCCGCTTCGCATCGTAAGCGGCGTCCATCAGGACATAGAGGTACGTTACTTTCCCGCTGGCCATCTTGATCAACGGAATCGCGGCCTGACTGTCATGCAATGAAGCAGAGGTGACCAAAGCACTGATCGGCAGGCCGGTATCGTTTGTATCCAGATGCAGCTTGTAGCCATTCCAGGACGTTTTGTATCCTTTGGCATTCTTCTTGGTTCCACGGTCACAGGCAACCGGCAGTTCCAGGATGGCCTCCGTTGCTGACTGGAGGACCTGGCGGTCAAGTCGCTTTTCGACGGCAGGTTCACGTTGTTCGCCCTTGGCTGGCTTGCCTCTCTTGCCTGGTTTCTTTGGCTCCACTGGCGGCTTCTTCGCAGGTTTCTCTCGTCCGACAATGGCTGTGGAATCCCGACTTATATGCCCGACAAGTTCCTCGCCAAGATATTGTGCCACCAACGCATCGTGTGCCCGGTTGCCAAGCTCGCTTGCGGCAAATTCGCCGAAGGCACGCGAAAATGTCGACTCCGAGGGAATGTCACCAGAAGTCACGAAGCCGCATATACGCCGTAAGTTCGCAGCCGAATTCAAAGCACGGATCAGATCACTTGTCGTCGGATGGCGATACAGAGCCTTGGCCACGAATGCTCGGGCCATTGCCTTACGATCAAGAGGATTGCGCCCCGGCCAACGATGGTTTGTCACGACCCTTGGAATATACTGTTCAACCTTGAGGACCTCCAGAATTGACACTAGGTGTTCTTCCTGTGTGGTAAGTGGAGCCTTGAAGCACTGGTTGAGATAGGGAAACAAACTTTTTTGGACACGACCCATCAACCATGATATCTTATCTGTGAGCTTCATTGCATCCTCCTTGTTTTTGTTTTGCTGGATACAAAACTCCACCAGAAAATGCTGTGAAGATCAATTATTTTAATATATTACTTTGTTTTTCTTCGCCAAACAAAGAACCGGTCATTTTGCAAGAGGCTCGTACTATACATATAACGCAATCTTGGGCTTTTCGTTTCAGAGGTTTTGCACGACACGGCTCCGATAGTGCTCTTCGTAGTAGTCTTGGCCGGCATCAACGTAAGCACTGCCGTTTTTTAACATGGCCTAAATCAAACGGGCCAGTTTGTGCGCGGTCGCTGTTATCGCTTTGGGTGCTCCCGGGCGGGACCGTTGTCTGCGCAAATAGGCTCCCAAGGCGCTTTTTGAGTTAAACAGGGTAAAGGCTGCCGTCCGAAGAGTCGCAGCCGCTCGGTTGGCAACTTGTTTGCTCCTGCCGCTGAGGATCTTGCCATCACTGACCTTGGTGCCGGGGCACAATCCCAGCCAGGATGCAAAATGCTTTGGCGATTTCCAGCGGCTCATGTCAATGCCGATTTCGGCAATAATCTTGAGTACGCTGTTGCTGTCGATACCGTCGATTTTCGTCAGATCAACACCAGACATCCGCAGTAGAGCCTCTCCAAGAGTGGTTGGCGGTTTGCTGCCATTGTCGGAGTCGGAAGTAATATCAAACGTGGCTAATTGCGCAAGAATTGCCTTGTCGCACTCGGCAATTTGACCTTGATAAAAACCGTACAAATCGACAGCCTGCTTGAGACTGAACAAATGTTCCGGACGATAATTGCCGTGCAGGGAGCGAACGATGGTTTCTTCACTGTTCTTGCAACGTTGATCGCACAGGCCAGCAAGGAGCAGAGGATTTCGCTCACCATTCAGAATAGCATTGATGATCAGCATGCCCGGCTTCCCAGTGATGTCGGAAACTACGTTGGCAGGTTGCAGGTTCATCTGCGCCAGGGCCTTTTGCTATGCTGGATATGAGAGGCGGCGTAGCGGACCAGATTCATCCGCTGCCGGACGTAGCCGCGCAGGGTACAAATCTGCTCTGGCGGTCGAAAAGCTCCTTCCAAAAGACCATAGGTGTGCAGTCGCTGCAACCACTGGCAATCCAGTACATCGCTTTTGCGGCCCGGTACGTTCTTGACATGACGGGCATTGACCAGCTTTACCTCAAGTCCCTTGCTCTCCAGGATTTCAAAAACGGGAATCCAATAGATGCCGGTCGATTCCATAACAACAGTGGTGACCGTACAGGCGATCAGCCAGTCTGCCATGCGCTGCAGATCGTCGGTAAAACTCTCGAATTCCCGTACCGGCTGCTCACTCGTCCCTTCCGGCACCGCCACAAAATGGCTCCGCGAGCCGACATCGATACCAGCTGCATGAAGGTTGATGTGCTGTAGGTGTTGGGGGAGATTCATCTTTGCTGCCATCGAAAACGATCCTTCTCCAATCTTTCTCCAGTCGTTTATGCCAGAGGCAAAAACCGTTGCGATCCCAATACAGGATCTTCACCATATCCCTCTTCCGGTTGCAGAAACAAAACAGATAGCCGGAGAACGGATCCAGATCGAGCCGATCGGCAACCAAAATTGATAGGCTGTCGATCGACTTGCGCATATCTGTTGAACCGGTGGCAAGGTATACTTGCACGGATTTTCCTGGGAAAAACATCAGCGAGCCATAAGCAAATTCAACAATCTCTTCAGCGTTGCATCGGAAAAGTTGTCGCCCACGGCAATCGTTCTCTTCCCCGGCAAAACAAGGGTCTGGTCGGCAGCACTCCCATAACCGGTACTCCGACAAGGTTCTGCTTGCAGGGTGATTGGTGCCAGAGCGACATTATTGCCGCCCGTTTTGCACAGCTTTCTCCGCCAATACGGAAAGGCGTGGTAGGAGACCTGTTCCGACGGCAGTATTCGGAGCGGCTCAATTCGCTCTTTGTTTGCTCGGCAAAATGGGCCAGCCATTTCTTGGTCTCGCCTGTTTGGCTTTATTGGTTGCTCCGGATTGTCATGGGCTACATCCTTCATATTTTAAGGTTGCCCCATTATGACATGCCCAGCATGGTGCGGAAAGATGTGGTTGTTTTCGCGGTTCCGGAACTGTTATCTTCACACACCGTTTCGAAAACCTTGATCCTGATGGGTGACCGGTGCGGCAAATTTTCTGCCGATAAGCAAAAACGAAATATCGGGCGCATCAAGGGGCTGAAAACCATCAACAGTGGCCCATTCACAATTCACACATCAACCCTCGCAAGGGAAAAATTGTGCTTTTTTCTTTTTCTTCATATACCTCAAGGGAGCACTGAAATGTGTCCTGTTTACCGGGGCTGGAGTGTTGCAGTTGACGTTGGCAACACACAACACTTCTATAGCATGCAACACTTAATGGTCTTTCCACATCCACCGAAATACTAGCATTTCAGCTTCCATCATAATTAATTCATTAAGAAAATATTAATTATGGAGTTCAACAATATTCCCTGCACAATTCTTGCTTATGTAAAGAAGTTAGAAACCATGGGTTCTAATCTCGCTGAGGAGTTGACTGGTTACAAGACATTTTTGCTGCTCTCTCCCATTATCTTGTCCTTTTTGCTCATTCTTCTGATTTCTCTCGCTGTCAATCCTGTGATTCTCCGAATGCGGGCTTTATAACAGGCGGGAGAAAAATACCGACGGCATTGATCACGGTCGGATTGATTGCGTGTATTGCTTTGCTGGGCTGGGCTTTGTTCGGCCCCATGAAGACTTCGATTATAAAATTCTCGGAATCGCTGCCCGATTACTGGGAGCGTCTGCAAAAGCCCCGGATCAAAATGGAACAAAAGGCAATCATTTTCGAGAAAAAGCTTCAGGCGGAAGTAAGAACTGAAATTGCCTGGGACGAATCGGCGGCAGGGGCGCCGGAAACCCGACCTCGACTTCCTCCGGCTCCGACCACCCCCCCTGAAGAACAAAAATCCCTTCGCTCCAATTTGATTGCGATGTTCCAAGGTGTGCTCGGCAGCTTCACCTCGGTCGCCTTCAACGGGGTTCAAATACTGGTCGTTTTGGTGACGGTATTTCTTGGCGTGGTTTTTATGCTCATGAATCCCCGCCCGATCGTCGAGGCGATACTTTCCATCGTCCCCGAACGACACCACAACCAGGCCGTGGTCATCATGCAGAATCGGAAGATTTGTCCCCACCTGGGCCTTGGCCACTGTGCTGGGAATGGTGACAATCGGTACGCTGGTATTCCTGCTCATGTGGCCGATTTTCGGCTTCATGGATGCCCTGATTCTCGGGATGACAGCCGGCGTTCTGGAAGCAATTACCTATCTGGGGCCGATCTTCATCGCCATACCCGCGCTCCTGCTCGCTTTCATCATGGCACGCAGCGTGAAAGTGCATCCGTTGGCGGTGATCTTTTCCACGCTCTTATGCGTAATCGCCTTTGGTGTGCTGGGCGTGCTGGTCGCGACTCCCTTGGTTGCAATTCTGCGTATTGTCCACAACGAGCTCTTTCGCAAGCGCTTTCTTCCCTCGGTATCGGACGCAGACCTGAATCGTCTGGCAGGGATTGCTTTGCAAGAAAGGCAATCTGTCGACAAGTGAGTCTCGATCCAATGCAGCACAACGGGAAGGACTCTGCCGCAATTGGTGTTCTACTCTGAGGAGTTTTTCCAAATAATGTAGCTGGCGGTACCATCCCGGCGTTCGCAGGCACAGGAAATTTTTTATAGAAAACGCTAAAAACTATCATGGATATAAAAATGAATCTAAAACGACGATTTCCCATAGGTGCCGAGCTGCAGCCGAACGGCGGCACGCATTTCCGAGTATGGGCGCCTCGCCCGAAGAAAGTGGAAGTGCTCCTTGAGGCTGGACCTGGAGCGCCGGCGACTGTACAACTGGAACAGCAGGAAGACGGGTACTTTGCCGGCCCGGTCCCGCAGGCGACTGAGGGGACTCGCTATCGCTTCCGGCTGGATGACGCCGGTTGCTTTCCTGACCCGGCGTCACGGTATCAGCCGGACGGACCCTTCGGTGCGTCGCAGGTGGTGGATCCTTCGAGGTTCCGATGGAACGACGGTGGATGGCAGGGTGTCGACTTAAAGGGCCAGGTCATCTACGAAATGCATATCGGGACCTTCACGGAAGAAGGGACATGGCAGGCCGCGCAGCACGAGCTTGCGGAGTTGGCTGACTGCGGAATTACCCTTCTCGAAGTGATGCCCGTGGCCGATTTCCCCGGTCGTTTTGGATGGGGCTATGATGGCGTCGGGATGTTCGCTCCGGTTCACCTGTATGGCGAGCCGGTCGATTTCCGCCGTTTTGTCGACGAAGCCCATCGCGTTGGTTTGGGGGTGATTCTCGACGTGGTCTACAACCATTTCGGCCCGGACGGGAATCACCTGGATGAGTTTTCACCCGACTATTTCAGCGAAAAGTATGAAGGCGAGTGGGGAAAGCCTATCAACTTTGATGGCGAGAAGGCTGGTCCGGTGCGAGAATTCTTCCTCACCAACGCTGCTTACTGGATAGATGAGTTCCACCTCGATGGCCTGCGGCTGGACGCCACCCAGGCGATTTTCGACGCCTCCCCGGAACACATCATCATGGCCATCGGCAAACGCGTGCGGGCATCGGCACGCGGAAGGAAGACAATTGTTGTGGCGGAGAATGAGCCACAACACACGAAACTGGTGCGCCCGATCGAGAGCGGCGGCTACGGGCTGGATGCTCTCTGGAACGACGACTTCCATCACAGCGCCATGGTCGCGATGACAGGGCGTAATGAAGCCTACTACACCGACTATCTGGGCAAGCCGCAGGAATTCATCTCGATGGTGAAGTACGGCTATCTCTACCAGGGACAACGTTATAAGTGGCAGAAAAAGCGGCGCGGTACACCCGGCCTCGGGCTGGCGCCGGAAAAATTCGTGACGTTTATCCAGAATCACGATCAGATCGCCAATTCCGGCTGTAGTGAACGTGTACAGTTCCTGACGAGTCCCGGGCGGTTGAGGGCGATGACCGCACTGTTATTGCTAGCACCTGGAACCCCCATGCTTTTTCAAGGGCAAGAATTCGCATCGTCAAGTCCGTTCTGTTATTTTGCTGACCATAAATCCGAGCTCGCCAGGCTTGTGGAAGAAGGGCGAACGAAGTTTCTAATGCAGTTTCGCAGTCAGGCAACGAGCGAGATGCATTCACGCCTGGCCGACCCGGCGGATCCCTCTACATTCGAGCGGTGTAAGCTTGATTTCAGCGAGCGGGCGCGTAACCGTCGCACCTACGATCTACACAGGGATCTGCTGCGTTTGCGCCGCGAAGATTCCGTCTTCGGTGCCCAGGCTCCGGGCGGTGTGGATGGGGCTGTACTTGCCGGAGAGTGCCTGTTGCTGCGTTTTTTCTGCAAGGATGATGACGATCGCCTGCTGCTGGTGAACTTCGGCGCGGATCTGCACCTGAACCCCGCGCCGGAGCCACTGCTCGCACCACCGGATGGAAGGACATGGCAGACATTGTGGTCGAGCGAGGATCCCCGCTACGGCGGCACCGGGACGCCCCCGCTCGAATCCGAAGACAACTGGCGCATCCCCGGGCATGCCGCGGTAGCATTGCATCCCATATCGGCGGAGCAAGAGAGCCATGACTGATCTTATTCGAGTTATTCAGAAAAGCATATTAAACGAAGCGCAATCGGATCCCCACCTGATGAAAGAGTGGCTGGTCACCAACGGCCTCGGCGGATATGCATCGGGAACCGTCACAGGCGCCATCACCCGCCGCTACCACGGGCTTTTGATTGCCGCTCTTCCCAATCCGCTGGGCCGCATGATGATGCTGAACGGGCTCTCCGAGCGCCTGCGCCTTCCTGACCGTCGCGTACTGTATACGGGCGCTGAGGAACTTGCGGGCAACTCTCCGGAGGCGACCCTCGCTGTCAGCGAGTTTCGGTTGGAAGCCGGACTGCCGGTGTGGCGCTACGAGGTGGATGGGTTCGTTCTTGAAAAACGTCTTATCCTTCCATACCGGCAGAACACCGTGCACGTGACGTATATTCTGCTCTCGGGCAAAGGCAGTCTGCGGTTAGGGCTACGGCCGGCGATGCATTTCCGTTCGCACGATGCGCAGGTCAGCGAGCGGCGCTCGACCCACTATAAATTATCGGTATTCGAGGACCAGTTCGAGATCACGGGGACTGAGGATCTGCCGGTGCTGCGGCTTATCGTTCATGGTCCGTCAACGGCATTTACCTTTGACCGCAAGGAAACCTCCCTGATCCCTTATCGCACCGAGCGCAATCGAGGGTACGAGTGGCAAGGGTCGCTTTGGAGTCCCGGTTACTTTCGTGTAGATCTGCGCGAAGGCGACCGGACCACGCTCGTGGCGTCAAACGAAAAGTGGGAAACGATTCGGGCACTATCGCCTGAGGGAACTTACCGTGCTGAACTCGATCGCCGCAAGCTGCTGCTGAACGCCGCTTCGCCGGAAGCGCGGGAGGGACCAGCTGCGGAACTGGTGCTTGCCGCCGATCAGTTCCTCATCACGCCGGCCGGGCGCTTGGAGAACCCGGCTCCCGACGATGGGGGAAAGACTGTTATCGCGGGATACCACTGGTTTACGGACTGGGGCCGCGACACTATGATAAGCCTGGAAGGACTCACCCTGAAAACCGGCCGCAGGAATGAGGCTGCCCAGATTCTGCTCACATTTGCCAATTATGTCCGCGATGGACTGATCCCCAATATGTTTCCCGAAGGCGAGAGGGAAGGACTCTATCATACCGCCGACGCCACATTGTGGTTTTTTCACGCCATCCACCGATATGAGCAGCTAACGAACGACCGCGAGACGCTGAGGCTGCTGCTGCCCATATTGATGAAAATCATCGAGCATCACATGAGCGGAACGGTATTCGGCATCGGCATGGATGCAGAGGACGCGTTGCTGCAGCAGGGGCAGCAAGGATATCAACTCACCTGGATGGATGCAAAGGTGGGAGACTGGGTTGTTACGCCGCGGCGGGGTAAAGCAGTGGAGATCAACGCCCTCTGGTACAATGCACTGCGGTTGATGGAGGGGTGGCTGAAGGAAGAGGACCAGGAGATTGCCATGCGCCGGATGAAAGAGACGGCCGATCGTGTGCGAGAGTCTTTCAATCTGCGGTTCTGGTATGAACAAGGGGGGTACCTTTATGACGTGGTGGATGATGAAAACGGCGGCAATGACGACGCATGCCGCCCGAACCAGATTTTTACGATCTCACTCGATCACCCTGTGCTCGACGAAGCTCGATGGCAACAGGTAATAGACGTGGTGACGGATCGCCTGCTCACACCCGTTGGATTGCGTTCTCTCGCGCCCGGGCATCCGGATTACAAAGCTCGATATTACGGCGATCTACGCTCGCGCGATGCAGCATATCATCAGGGCACAGTGTGGGCATGGTTAATCGGTCCTTATGTGGATGCGTGGCTAAAGCTGAATACGGGCAAGGAGGTGGAGGCCAGACAATTTCTGTTGGGTTTAACGGCACATATGAATGACGCCTGTATCGGTTCGGTCAGCGAAGTCTTCGATGCCGAAGAACCGTACACCCCTCGCGGTTGCGTAGCGCAGGCATGGAGTGTAGCAGAGTTGCTGCGCTGCTGGGTGAAAACAGCAAGTTCTTAAAGTAGGGACTTCAGCGGCCAGACCATAAGACCGCAACCACCTTTTGTAGTCTTGAAACCTCACAAATCATTCTCATTTGATAGGCAGAAAGACAGTAAACGTTGAACCTTTCCCTGGCTGGCTCTCACCACAATGCTGTCAGGCGCACCAATCTTTGCCCCTGACGCCCAGGCGATGAATAATACCAAAGTAGGCACGATGAATGGAGGATATTCCATCCTCGGCAGCAAATTCATCGGCATGGATATCGAAAATCCCAAGAGCGACAATTTGGGGGAAGTAAAAGACATCATTATCGACTCCACCGGACGGGTGCGTTATGCCGTTGTCTTCTACGGAGGATTTATGGGCATGGGCGATAAGATGTATGCCGTGCCGATGGATGCCTTTACCTTCAAGCGGGATAAAGATATGTTTTTCGATGACGACAAACTGATTCTCAATGTACGCAAGGACCAACTGAAAGATGAAAAAGGATTCGACAACAAGAACTGGCCGAATCTGGATGATGAGACTTATCGGAAGCAGCTGGATACACGGTATAACGTCGATCGTTCGCATATGAACAACTAAGAAGTAATTAAGCGTGGTCCTATTTTTACGGAAATATACGCATGGTAGACTTCAGGCGACTGGGATCATCCTACCGGTCGCCTCTTTTTGTGGCATTGAGGCTCGATTTTCATGCACTGAGAAAAAGATTAATAACAGGGGTAGCCATGAAAGAGAAAAAATCACCAATAAACGAATCGACTGCCGAGGTTATTAGGGGAAAAGACGGCGAACTGCATCAGTTGGCCGGAGGCGAGATAGAGACAATGACGACGCAGCAGGGGGGTCCTGTTGCCGACGATCAAAATTCGCTGCGAACCGGGGCGCGGGGACCGACGTTGCTCGAGGATCATATTCTCCGGGAGGAAATTTTTCGCTTTGATCACGAACGTATTCCGGAACGAGTGGTTCATGCCAGAGGCTTTGGTGTCCACGGTTACTTTGAGACCTACGAAACACTGGCCGATATAACCTGCGCCGATATTTTTCAGCGCAAGCGCGAAAAAACCCCGGTCTTCGTTCGTTTTTCGACCGTTGCCGGAAGCAAAGGCTCGGTTGATCTGACCAGGGACGTGCGGGGTTTTGCCGTGAAATTTTACACCACCCAGGGCAACTGGGATCTTGTCGGCAATAATATCCCGATCTTTTTTATTCAGGATGCCATTAAATTTCCCGATCTGATTCACGCCACCAAGGTTGCCCCTGATCGCGGCTTTCCCCAAGCGCAGACCGCCGCACACGACAACTTCTGGGATTTTATCTCACTGACCCCGGAGAGCATGCATATGGTCATGTGGATCATGTCTGATCGGGCGATTCCCCGATCATTTCGTTTTATGGAAGGATTCGGCGTACACACGTTCCGTTTCGTCAATGAAGAAAACAAGGCGACGTTTGTTAAATTTCATTGGAAACCAAAACTCGGCGTACAGTCGGTGATGTGGAATGAAGCGGTCAAGATCAACGGTGCCGATCCCGAATTCCATCGGCGGGATTTGTGGAATGCCATCACTGCCGGAGAGTTTCCCGAGTGGGAGATGGGCGTGCAGCTGTTTGACGAACGCTTCGCAGAAAAATTCGATTTCGATGTGTTTGATGCCACCAAACTGATCCCGGAAGAAGAGGTGCCGGTCCGAATCATCGGCCGGATGGTGCTGGACAGGGTGGCTGATAACTTATTTGCCGAAACCGAACGGGTGGCTTTCTGTACCCAGAACATCGTCAGGGGGATCGAGCAGGCCGAGGACCCTTTGCTCCAGGGGCGTAATTTTTCCTACCTGAAAACACAGATCAAGCAGCTCGGGGGCCGAATTTCACCCATCTACCTATTAATGCGGCCAAGTGCCCGGTGCACCATTTTCAGCAGGACGGGCATATGGCTATGCATAATCCCAAGGGACGGGCCAACTATGAGCCCAACAGCTGGGGAAAGACTGGTGGCCCGCCAGAAATTCCGCACAAAGGGTTTACCACTTATTCCTTGTGGATCGAAGGCGAAAAACGACTGGTCCGCTCGGAAACCTTTGCCGATCATTACAGCCAGGCGCGACAATTTTATATCAGCCAGACCGAGGTGGAACAGAAACATATCTGTGATGCCCTGGTGTTCGAACTGAGCAAGGTAGAAAAAGAGGCAATAAGAGAGTTGATGGTCGCCCGCCTGTTGAACATCAATGAAGATCTGGCGAAAAAGGTGGCTGATAAACTGGGCCTCGAGAAGATGCCGAAGCCGGTCGAGGCGGCGAAGCCTACCCTCAAATCGCTCAAGGCATCCGATAAGCTGAGTATCCTGAAAAACACTCCCGGCTCCTTTAAAGGCCGGAAAATCGGGGTATTGATGACCGAAAAGGCGGATGGGGCGATCTATTCCTCGCTTTGCAAGGCCGTTGAAGATGAAGGCGCCAGGCTGGAAGTCGTTGCCCCGCGTATCGGCGGAGTACGGGACAGCAAGGGACAGTTCATCAAGGTCCAGCAGAATGTCAAAGGCGGTCCGTCGGTGCTCTACGACGCCGTCGTTATCCTGCCTTCTACGAACGGAGGGAAGATGCTGGCGGATGAGCCGACGGCCCGGGACTTTGTCAGCGACGCCTTCATCCATTGCAAGTTTATCGGCTATTGCCCAGCGGCGACGCCCCTTCTCGAAGCTGCCGGAGTGGCAAAGATACTTGACGACGGCTGCATGTTGCTGGATGGAAGCGACGGCGGCGAAAAGTTCATCAAGATGTGCCGTGCGCTGCGATACTGGCCAAGAGAGATGAAGAACGATAAGACATGACGGCGGCGTCGTTATTTTTTATGGCATCAATACCAGAAGTAGGTGATTTAATCCGGTTGCATCGCCTCAATTTCCCCCTTCGTCTTTCTGGGTTTCCCGAATATGTCCGTAGTTCAGCAGGGCGACGAAGATGGAACCGCCAACCATATTACCGAAGATAGTCACGACGACAAAACGAATGACCTGGGGAAGGGAGAAACTATCGCTGATCAGGTAGGCGGTGAACATCTCAACCGAGCCGGCAATCGAATGATGCAGCCCGCCGATGCCGATTATAAAGGTAACGATATAGATGGAGGCCATCTGGCTTAGCGCCGAGGAGGTCGCCTTGACCAGCCAGGCACCGAGGGCCATCAGCCAACCGGCAAGCATCGCGCTGAAAAAAAGCGGCTGCAGGCCGTACTCCACCAGATGCTTCCCTAATTGAATATATCCCGGTTTGGCCCTGATGACATCTTCCGCCAGGATAAGAAATGCGGCAATGATAACGGCACCGAAGAGATTGCCGATGATGACCACCAACCACAGGCGTAACAGCTTTTGGACGCTGCCTCGGCGGTCAAGCATTGGAAAAACAGCCGTTGCCGTATGTTCGGTGAAGAGTTGGGTGCCACTCATGATGCACAGCACGAAACCGAGGGGATAGACCAGAGCCGTGGCCAGACGAGCGAAAAAGACGGGATCAAGAAGCAGCATCTGACTCTCGACAATAGCCACGGACATAGCGGTAAACCCGAGAATCAGGCCTGCTGCTATGGCGGATAGAAGCAGGGAAAAAAAAGCACGATCCTGCTGTTCTATCCCATCCTCGATAGCCTTTTCCAGAATATCGTCGGGATGTCTTAATGCCTCATCTGTCCTCTTGACGATGACGGGGACATAATCTTTATCCTCTTCATTTCGTTCTTTTTCTCGTTTTGTATGCATATATGGGGTGGGTTGCCTTTGATTTTTTTATAAGACAATCTTGTCAAATTTCCCGGTGACTATGTCGTCGGGCTGAACGTCGGATGATTTGTAGTACCTTACAGATTAAGATGAGGTTTTTGGTTTTCGGATGTCGAGTTTACGCATACGAAAGCGCAAGGTGCTGCGGTCGAGCCCGAGGATTTCAGCCGCGCCGTTTTTTCCAGCGACTTTCCAGTGGACCTGTTCAAGTGTTTGTATAATATGGTCGCGCTCAACCGCTTTCAGGGTTTTTGGGCTTGTGCTGGAACCCTTGGACGGCTTCTTGAGTTCATCAACCAGGTGCAGTTTGGGACCAGACGAATCTATCATCGCTCGTTCCAGGACGTTTTCCAGCTCCCGGACATTTCCAGGCCAGTGATAATCCTGCAGCGCATTCATTACGCCCGCCGGTACGATTTCAATGGTCTTGCCCATTCGTTTGGAAATCTTTTTGACGTAAAAATCCACAAGAAGTGGGATGTCACCCCTGCGCTCCCGGAGAGGCGGCAAGGTTATCGGAAAAACATTTAACCGATACCAGAGATCTTCACGGAAATGGCCTTTTCGGACTTCCTCTTCCAGGTTGCGATTTGTGGCGGCAATTATCCGTACATTGACTTTGATGGTGCTGGAGCCGCCGAGCCTTTCAAATTCGCCGTCCTGGAGCACTCTGAGCAGCTTTGACTGCAGTTCCAGAGGCAATTCGCCGATTTCATCCAGAAAAAGGGTGGCGGCGTTTGCAACTTCGAATCGCCCAAGGTGTCTGGATTGAGCACCGGTGTAAGCGCCTTTCTCATGACCGAACAATTCACTTTCGATCAGATTTGAGGGCAATGCGGCGCAATTGACTTTTACCAGAGCCCGATTTTTGCGCTTGCTCAACGCATGAATGGCCCGTGCGGCCAATTCCTTGCCGGTTCCCGTCTCGCCCAGAACCAAAACTGTGGTGTCGCTGCCGGCAATTTGTTCAGCTTTATAGAGCACGTATTTGAGCCCGTCACTTTGACCGATAATGTTCTCATGGTTGTTTTCCAGTTGAATTTCTTCCTGCAAATACGCCCTTTCGGCTTCCAGTTGATCTTTTAACTTTTTGATTTCGGAAAGGGCGTCTTCGGCTATTAGTTTTCTCTTTTCCACCTTTTCCATTGCAACGACAAGCTCAGCCGTCCGCTCCGCGACCTGCTGTTCGAGCTTTTCATGGGATTCTTGCAGTGCTTTCTCCGCTCGGTCACGTTCAGCCCGCAGCCTCAGCGATGTGATTCCGAATGCGAGATTGTCGGCCAGTTCCGTCAACAAAATGACCTCATCTTCACTAAAGGGATCCGGTTGTCTGTTATAAATATTGATAGCACCAAAGCTTCGTCCCTCTGCCATCAAAGGCAGAACGATGGATGAGGCATATCCGCGTTTGAGGGCTTCCTTGCGCCACGGGGCGAATTGGGGATCCGTCAGAATGTTCGCACAGATGCTTATCTGTCCGGTGCGGATGGCTGTGCCCGTAGGACCGCAACCACGCTCGGAATCCGCATAGGTGATATTCAGTTTCTCGATGTATTCGGTTTCAAAACCGGCGCTGGCCACGGGGCGAATGGACTTGCCGGCATCATTCTCGGTGTAACAGATCCAGACCATGGCGTGTCCACAGTCCTTCACGATATTCTTGCAGATTTTCTGCAGATACGCCTTTTCCTCTGTGGCGCACATCATGTCCACGCTGCTGTGGCTGAGAGCCTTGAGCGTCCGGTTGAGTTTCTGAAGTTTATCCTCACGGCTCTTTTGCTCGGTGATGTCACGGATAGCGGCGAAGTGCCTGCCCGGAGACAGCGGCCGGCCATGCGCTTCGACAATGATCCTCGTCCCGTCCTTGCACAACATATCGGATTCGGCCACCGACTCCCGTTCCTGATGGATATTCGCCATCACGCGGTCGCGGTCTTCGGGGGCGATCAGATTGGCAATCTCCATCCCCCTCATCTCGGTTTCCGGATAGCCCAAAATCCGGGTGAACTGCTCGTTGCAGTCCACAATCCGCCCCGCATCAATTTCGATGATTCCTTCAAATGTCGCCGCCGCGAATGTCGCCAACCGTGCCTGGCTCTGGTGCAAGCGCCTTTCGGCTGCATGCTTATAAAGCGCCATCTCGATCTGCGTTTGTAGTTCACGATTTTCAAATGGCTTTATGATAAATCCGAACGCTTCCACCTGCCGTGCTCGTTGGATCGTACTCTTCTCTGAATGGGCCGAAAGAAACACCACAGGCAATTGGCACTCCTGCCGGATTGTATCCGCAGCTGCGATACCGTCCATTGCCCCAGCCAGGCGAATGTCCATAAGAACTATGGATGGTTGAAACTTGTGGGCAAGTTTAACCGCTTCCTCTCCGGTGTCGGTCGAACCCACAACCTCGTACCCAAGTCTTCGTAGCTTATTGGCAATGTCAGCGGAAATGATGGCTTCATCTTCAACGATCAACACGGAAGGATTGCTCATAATGGGTTTCCTGAATAGAATTCCTCTGTTATCTCGCAGGTTGCATAAAAATCTTTCATTTCCCCCTCCTCCGGTTGAGATTCATCCATATGAAAGTCTGAGGTGGTCCACGTTAGCCCAAGTTTTTGCAAATCATTATCAAACTCACACCTAGGCCCTATTCCAAAGATTTTCCTGAAATATATCCACTGTAATTTAAGAGACATATAATTTCAAAGAATTTTGTAGTGTCATTATTATTTGGTGTGGTATTGACAAATTTTTGCTTTTATATCAAGTTCGGTTCCATGGTTATTCGCAAAACACCTATCAAAAAAAGGGGCGATTGCTCGCAGTATTACAGCTACCGACTTGTCGAATCAAAGCGTACCGAGAAAGGTGCGCAACAACACACATTGCTCAACCTTGGTGCCGATTTTTCCCTTCCGAGAGAAGAGTGGGGTCGGATAGGACTTGCCCTAGTGGCTATAAGCAATTGATCGTAGTGTTCCCAATGCTCGGTGGAGGAATTTAGATTTTTCACCAGAACCTTCTGCTTTCCCGGGTCGATTATGGTAACTTCGTGCCTGGTATATACTTGAATGTTGTGTTTTTTGCGGAACGTTTGTGGCGTTCTAGCAATGAGGGCCTCTTCCCTGTCAACCAGACCGGTGACATAATAGGAAATACCTCTGGCCGAAAAAGATGTATGTGGGCCGCGCTCAAAAACAGTTATATCAGTCTCAGGCCTCAGCTTGCGAACCAGCGATCCGGCGCTTATTCCCGCAGCATCGCCACCTATTACAATGAGCATTATACCCTCATTTTTGCGTGGTGTTTTGATTGGTTCCTACCAGGCAAGAGCTGACAGGGAGAAAATGAAGAGGATGCAGGGATAATAGCTTGCCCGGTTGAACAGGTCCGAGGCCTCATCCCTGCCCCTGGCTTGAAAAAGGCGCAGAGACGGTAAAATCAGCAGGTAAATTCCAACAAAAATGGTGGCAAGGTAGAGAGGGAGAGGTAATTGAAGTGGAGCGACGTGGAAAAGTACTCCGCTCAGAACGAGGCTTACACAGAGAGTTGAAAGGACAATGGTGCTCGCGATCTTTGGGCCGAAAGAAACCGGCACGGTTCGGGCATGCAGGGTCATATCCTCCTGGATATCGTGCCAGTCAGCCGGTACATTCTGACCGCCTATCTCCCAGAAAAACAGCCAGAAAAAAATCAACAACAACAGATTTGGCTCAGGAGAGGCATCAACCGCGAATATCGCCGCAAGTCCACCGAGGGTTTTCACGATCCCGCTCACCAGCGTCCGCAGGTGGCTGACCTGCAGCAGCAGACAATACAGAATTTCCAGGATGCAGCCGCAGACCAGAATGAGGGCGCAGACCGGATTGAGCAGGTAGGCGTAGAACAGGGAAACCATCATCCAGCCGCCCGCCCAGGTAATGGCTTCCGGCATGCTTAAAAGTCCTTGGGCCAGGGGGTGACGGATATAGGCGGCATCAAGATAGCCAGTGTCCTGACCAAATCCAGTCTGGCAGATTTTTTTCTTATCATTTCGATAATCGACTATGTCATTCAGGGCATAGACCGCAGTGTATCCGGCAAAGGCGGCAATTATGCCTTTCAGGATAACCTGTGGTTGAGGAGGATGGCCCAGCCACAGCAGGGCTACCAGTAATGGTGTGCACATATCGAGCAGGCCGTGCGGAGTTCTGGAAAGAGCCATGAACAGCTTAATTTTGGAATATTCACTCTGTTCGGTAACGTTCATAGTATCCTCTGAATTTATTGCTGCACATTCCTACGGGCATGAGATTATGGGAGCTGCGTCTTCAGAAAATCCCAGCAGTTGCGATGGAAAAAGACCCAGCAGCACGATGAGGGCCTAAGAAATTCCCAGGACTGCACTCTCGAAAACGTTGATATTCTCCCCATTTTTCTGTTCGGATAGTTGCAGGCATAGTCCCGAACTCGTACCCATGGCTGAAACGTGGGGCTAATCGCCGCCATACCCTTCAAGGGTTGTTTTACCGCGGAAAATCCAGTAGCTGTAGCTTGTATACGTCAGAATAATCGGCAGTAGAACGGCCATGACCACCAGCATAAACCGGAGGGTCGTTGGACTGGCGGCGACGTCCTCGACCGTGAGACCGGCGGAGTCGATACTCGGAATCATGCCGGGGTACAGGCCGATCGAAAGACCGGTGAAGGAAAAAATGATGATCAGCCAGTTCCAGACCAGCGGTGCTACATGCTTTTTCAAGCCTAGGCTGCGAAAATACAGGACAAAAGCGCCTATGGTCAGCAAGGCGAAGAGATAGAGATAAGACGGCGGCCAAGCGGTCCATTTTACGGCCATTTCTTTATGCAGAACACTGGTGCCGACATAGACTGCGGCCGAGACGATGAGGGTAAATCCACCAGACAACCTGGCCGCGCGATAACTCCACCCCTGCAGTTTCCCGATCGTCCGGGCGATCAGGAAATCCGCACCCAGCATGAGATAGCCGAAGACGACGCCTGCAGCGGCTATTACCGAAAACCAGTTCATCCAGTCCGAGGGCTGTCCGGCGAATGTATCAGACCGCACTGCTATGCCGCCCAGTAGCCCGCCAAGGGCGAATCCCTGGCCCAGGGTGGCCATGAGGCTGCCAACGCCGAATGATACGAGCCACACCGATTTCCACCTGGCATTGGCGTGAAATTCAAATGCCACTCCGCGAAAAATTAAACCGAACAGCATCAGAACAAACGGAATATAGAGTGCCGAGAGGACAATTGAATAAAAGAGCGGAAAAGCGCCGAAAAGCATGCCTCCGAGAATGACGAGCCAGGTCTGGTTGCCATGCCAGATGGTATCGATGGAGTGCATCATTGCTTCTTTCTTTTCCCAGTCCCGGGTAAAAAGCGTCAGCATACCGATGCCGAGATCCGCGCCATCGGTAAGGGCATAGTACAACAGAAAAAAACCGATAAGTACCAGCCAGATCGTGGCGAGATTCGAATCTATTATATCCATCGAAATATGTCCTGTTTACCTGGTTTTCTTTGCAGAAAGTCACCCATTGCCGGTTTCTCCGGAGTAACGGCTCAAGTCCGGACCTTGGTTCAATAATCGCCTGGCAAAAACGAGAAAAAGAATAAACAACAGGGAGTAAATTGCCACAAAGCCGAGCAGCGAACCGGCAACCGTCTCTGCCGGCAGTCCGCTCACGCCTTTCTCGGTCCGCAATATTCCCTGTATCACCCAGGGTTGCCTGCCCACCTCCCGGACAATCCACCCTGCTTCCATGGCCACATAACTGAGCGGAATCGCAGCCATCCAGGAAGAGAGCAGCCATTTTTGCAGCCCTACCCGCTGCGGCACCAACTCTCCTTTCCTCCAGGTCCACAGGGACCAGAGCATCAGCAGAACCAGGACAATGCCTATGCCCAACATGATCCTGAAGGAATAAAACGGCAGCAGCAGCGGCGGCTGATCCTCAACCGGAAATTCCCGCAGACCGATGACCCGCCCGGTCGGCGAAAGGGTAGTGATAAGACTGAGTGCATACGGCACCTCGAAGGCCCAGACATTTTTCTGCAAGGCCTTATCAGGCCAGGCCAGTATATTCCAGGCAGCTCCTTCGCCCTCGGTATTTGTCTGCCAGTGCGCCTCCATGGCCGCAAGTTTAGCCGGCTGACGCTGAAAAACGGACTTGCCTGCCCCGTCCCCGACCACAACCTGGAGGGTGGTGATAACAACGGCGGCAATAATCATCATCTTGAAAGAGATAAGAAAAAATTGGGTGTTCCGCTCCCGCAACAGGTACCAGGCACTGATGCCGCCGATGACAAAGACTGAAATCTCCAGACAGGCAAGCCACATATGGGTGATGCCCCAGAAGGCATCCGGATTCCATATTGCTGCGAACATATCTGTCAGCAGAAAACGGTTGTTGATGAATTCTCCGCCGACCGGGGTCTGCATCCAGGAATTGGCCGCCATTATCCAGAAGGCGGACAGCGAGCCGCCGAAAGCCACCATGCAGGTGGCGAAAAGGTGCATGCCCGGAGACACCCGCTTCCAGCCGAAGGCCATAATACCCAGAAAAGCGGCCTCCAGCATAAAGGCCATTGACGCCTCGAAGCCGAGCATATGCCCAAAGATATCGCCGCCCGCCCGAGAAAAGGCACTCCAGTTTGTGCCGAATTGAAATTCCATGGGGATGCCGCTCACCACGCCCACGGCAAAATTAAGCAGGAAAAGGCGCATCCAGAATCGGGCATGGTGATAGTAATGCTCCTCACGGGTAATGCGCCAGCACGCCTCCATCACAACAAGAAAGATGCTCAGCCCGATGGTAAGAACCGGCCAGATGATATGGAAAATGGCGGTAAAAGCAAAATGCAGGCGGGAGAGGAAAACATGATCCTGAAAAATTTCCATATCCGACTACCCCCGAGTTGATGTTTTGGCCTTACTCCTCACCGTCCTTAACTGCCACACCCAAAATTGCAAAGCGCGACTCCTTATACCCTTCGAACAAGCGCAGACCCGATTCGCCAAGGGCTGCCCGATACTGGGGGCCGTAAAAACGATTTTCCCGCGGATGCGCCAGGATCCTCCGGAAGAGGAGATTGGCGTACAGGGGAGGATAAATTTCCTCAAAGAAAAAGACGCCGTCGTCCTTAAGCACCCTGGCTATCTCTGTGATACCCTTCTGCCAATTTTCCAGGTGATGGACAATACCGTAGTTAAAAACAGCATCAAAAGAGCGATCAGGAAACGGCAGTTCCTGGGCATCACCCACCAGCAGGTGCAGGGGTACGTTTTTCCAGGTTGTCCCTTTTCTTTTTGCGGCACGCAGCATGTCCACATCAATATCGAGGGCATGGATAGAGGCCGGAGCGAAGGACCGAGAGATTATCTGTGCTCCGACACCGCAGCCGCACCCGATCTCCAGACATTTGCCGCCAGGAGAAAGAAGACCCATTCTCCTGAAGAACCGGGTTTCCAGCAGTTGTACGAATCGCCGTACCGGGCTGTTTACCCAGAGTCGTTCCAGCCAGCTTACCTTCATTGCGCCTCTTTACTGCCCTGGAATATTTTGGCTATACCAAAGGTCAGTTTCTTGATCCTGAGATTGCCAAAGCCCGCCGCAGCGATTTCAGCGACAAACTGCTGATCATCAGGAAATGAATCCACCGATTCGGCCAGATAACTGTAGGCATAATCGGTACCGGAGATAAGGTTGCCCATGGGCGGCAGGATATGGTCGAAATAAAACCGGTACAACCGGTGCAGCACCGGCTGATCAGGATAGGAAAATTCCATGATAAAAAGCCTGCCCCCCGGTTTCAGGACACGACAGAATTCGCCGAGAGCCTGGTTGCGCTCCTCCATATTGCGGATGCCGAACGATATGGTCACAGCATCAACTGAACCGCTTCGGATCGGCAGCTGTCGACCATCTCCCGCGGTCAGATTCACTTTGCCTCTGAACCCTCGGGCAGCAATTTTTTTGTTTCCCACATCCAACATGGCGGGTGAAAAATCAACGCCTACCACATGCACCCGGGGATACCTGAGACTGATGGCAAGGGCGGTCTCAGCGGTGCCGACAGCGACATCCAAAACTGTACCACCCTTTTCCAGCTGAAGGAGTTCGGCCAGAACCCGCCGCCAGTAGGTATCCCGGCGCAGGGAAAGAAAGCTGTTCTGAAAATCGTATCCCAGGGCGATGGTTTCAAACATCGACTTAACGGCCGAATCATTCATTGTGTGCTCCCGATAGTTCCGGCCACCCATTCGATCTCGCGGATAAGGCAATCAGTAACGGAATCGCCCTGCAGGTCCGGCGGAAGAATGGTCCAGGTATAGGTTTCCACCTCCAGGAGCAGATGTGGAGGGAACAGGGGCAGTATCTCCTGAAGGAAAAAACGGGTACTACCGGAGGCGCTCGTCTTATCCAAAAAAACCGGCATATGAAAATGAACGCGCCACTCCTCCACATCAGCAGGTGCAGCGGAAATGGCCTGGTCAAGATCATCATAGTGCAGCAGTTCACCGCTTGCTTTTTTACCGACTGTCTGATGTAGATAACAGGATTCTCGAAACCCCTGCAGAAGACCGATGTCAGGTTTCAACAATCGGAGGGCTGAGGACACCTGCACGTGGCCGATCCTGATATCATTGTCCGCCAAGAGTTTTAAGGATTCGGTCGGACTCTCGAACTGCAGCGCCTGGTGACAGCAGTCATAACAGACCGCCAGACGGGCCTGCTGGGAGGGCGACAGGGCAAGACGAGCGAAAAGGTCAACAACATCGCGAGTCGTTTCCAGGACGCAGCCGGGCTCCGGCTCCATGGAGAGGAGGATTTCCCTGCCGGTCTTCTGCGCCAGATGGTCCAGAAAATCAAGAGCGACCTGGATATTTTTTTTCACCGTCGGAAAGTCCTCCAGGCTGATACAGGAATGAAATCCCACCGGTACCGTGGAAATGGAACCTGTCATGCCTTCCGGTAGCCACATGGTCAGCAGCTCTGCAAGTTTCTTCGTATAATCAAGTCGCTCAACAAAACGCCAGTCGGGTAGATAGACTGCTTGCTTGACTGGTACATGATGAAAAATGCCATAGGGAAAGCCATTAACACTTGCCACATAAAACCCCTCTTCCTGGCACCAGCGGTGGAAACCCGCAGCCACTTCAAGGGTTATTTCCCGGGCTGCCCGGCCGGACAACCGCAGACCGATTGGAAAGGGGGCGTCAGGGGACAAGCACTCCTTGACCACCGGCGCATGGCTACGGACTGCAGAAAAAATCTCCGCCCAGCTTTCCCCCGGGTGAATGTTCGTGCAATACGTTATCGCCGATAGAACAGCATTACCCCGTCTATCCCCCAACATGTCATTTTCCGTGGCTCGGCAGGCATCAAAGGGTAGCGTCAATTTGACTCTCCATATAGAGGTGAGTACCTGCCGCTTTGATCGGCTCCATGCCCATGCTTATGTAATACAGCATCAGTTCCTTGACGCAGCGCTCCATAAGGGATATGTCGATCTGGTCAACCTCTTTTTTGCTGCCGATGCCGGTAAGCAGCGTTATTGCCAACTCCCCACCCAGGTGTTCCCGGAATTCACCGAGAGCAGCACTGACATCAAGCGCAGCAAGAGCCGAGTGATACAATGGCAGCCCTACATCGCCAATCAGGGTGAAAATCTGTCGCAACTCACTTTCATCTATCATTCCCTTATAATATGAATAGAGGCTGTCCAGGGCCATGCCAATGGAAACCGCTTCACCATGCAAGAGCAGGCCGCCGGTCATCTCTTCGAGTTTGTGCGCCGACCAGTGACCGAAATCAAGAGGCCGAGCCGAGCCCAATTCGAAAGGATCCCCTCCGGTACTGATATGGTGTATATGCAGGGACGCACAGCGATGGATCATCTCTTCCATCGGCTGGCGACTGAAAGAGGCAAGACCGAACCTCTGATTATAGAGATAGGTAAAAAAGGATCTGTCCTTGATCAGTGCCACCTTCACGGCTTCAGCCATACCGGCCCGCAAATCCCGGTGCGGAAGGGTATCCAGAAAGGCGAAGTCATTGATAACGGCAAACGGGGGAGCAAAGGTTCCGATAAAATTTTTTCTGCCTAAAAAATTGATGCCGTTTTTCACGCCGACTCCGGCATCGTTCTGACCCAGAACAGTCGTCGGCATTCGAATGAGTCGCAACCCCCTGTGAGCGACAGCCGCACCATAACCGACGGCATCAAGCATGGCTCCGCCGCCTATCGCCAGTATAAAAGAATGTCGGCACAGATGATATTCCTGGACGCACTTCAATATCGTGTCAACTACCGTCAGCCCGGCGGCTTTACAGCTCTCACCGCCCTCCACAGTGAGCACAGGCCCGCACAGCTGCATAACCTCCCGATGAGCCTCAGCGTAATATTCAATCTGACCAGGAAGTGAAGGATGCTCAGCGAGGACACCTGCATCAGCGACACAAAGTACGTTGTGACGTTTTTCCCCTCCCTTCGAAAATACCGAGGCCAGTAGTGGATCCTCTGCCCGAAAAACATTCCGGCTAAAAAAAACAGGAAAGGAATATTGGATGCTGAACTGTTGTTGGAGCGTCTGCATGGAAAGATCCAGATTCATATCGATACACTAAGAAAATTTTTATCAGCGCTGGGAATCATCCCTGTTTTTTTGTCCAGTTTCAATGTCCACTTAGAGCTCTTTTCAACGGAGCAAAAACGCCAAATATTTCTTCACCATGACGTAGTAATGCCTCGGCTGGGTGGTGCCGATGACGGATGGTTTCAGCATCTAGACTATCAAGATCTGTGCCAAGGAGGCAAATATACTGTTCATTCCATTTTAAAATGTTATTACATTATTATAGGAATGAGTGGTGCGATTGACGTTCTGCAACTGGCATGAAAATAGTGTTGCGCGCAACGTAATTGTTGCGCTGGTTTTGCAACAGACGCAACGATTCTCCATGGAGAACATACAAAAACGAGTGAAGTTCTCTACCTGTCCAAAAACCTAGACAGGAGAAAGCATTTGAAAGATATTTCAGTGGGGTTACCCCCATGCGTGAAATCGCAGCCATGTTTTCATTGGCCCTCCCTCGGCTGACTCTATATATTTGTTGACCCTCAGTGCTTATAATAACTTCGCTGAGGCCGAGGATATTGTGGCCCGGATGCTTTGAGACGGTATAGGTAGAACTCTTACAGGGTACTCTAAAGGCATTAATCATTGTCTCATACACGACTGCCGAAGTGGACATGAAAAGA
>Ga0105047_10004520_pt1 | contig 24169 bp, 14 predicted proteins | sample MAT04_FD_78384 | JGI IMG/M metagenome (GOLD analysis project Ga0105047, IMG submission 78384) | Freshwater microbial communities from Lake Fryxell liftoff mats and glacier meltwater in Antarctica - MAT-04 (megahit assembly) | ecosystem: Environmental > Aquatic > Freshwater > Ice > Liftoff...
ACACCACCGGCACATGTGAGCTCCAGCAGCTTTGGCGACTGGGTGCTGCGCTGCGAGAACCGCACAGCCCCTGCGAATGGCCGCGCCTGCGAGGTGCTGCAATCGCTCCAAAGCGAACGTGGCCAGCCCGTGGCACAATTCGCACTGGGCCGCGCGGCAGTTTCAGACCCGATGCGGCTCCTTGTGCTGATCCCGGCCAATATTACGGTGGCCACGCCCATCTTGCTGCAACTGAACGACCGCGCCGCGTCCATCCCCGTCACCTTGCGAGCTTGCGGCCCCAGGGGTTGCGTGGCCGATGTGGACTTGAATGCCGCGCAGCTTGCCCGGATCCGCGCGCGGGAGGGGCAAGGAGCGGGCGGCGGGCGGCTTGAATACCGCAACGCGCTCAATGGCGAAGTCGCCCTGCCCTTTTCCACAAGGGGCTTCGGGCAGGCGCTGGACGGGCTGGCCCGCGAAGGGTTCTGACGCGCAGTTGCGCCAAGCGCTCTCAGAACCGCGAGCGCAGCCGCATCAGAAAGGTCGTCTCGTTCCAATCGGCCGAGAGGTTATAGCGGAAGGCGGCATTCAGATCGACGCGCGGTGTCAGCGCATAATCCGCATCAGCGCGCAGGCCGCCCACGAAATTCTGCTTGCTCTGCGCCGGGAAGGCCGCAAAGAGCGTGGACGTCGGCCCGCCCAGCGCGCTCACCTGCGCTTGAAGTTGCGACTGCAGTGTGGGGTTGTTCGGAAACACATTTGAGGAAGACTCGCGCCAGACCGCATAGCCCGCCGTGGCCCCCACGCGGTAGCGCAGGTCGCCCATGCGGCCTCGGTAATCAATCGGCACATTCAGCGCCCAATAGGATTGCGGACTGTAATACCCGCCCTGGCCTAACGTGAAATTCCGCAGATTCTGGTCATAGCCGAAGTACACGAGGTCGGTCCCGATGCTCAGCTCGCCATCGGGGCCACGAATTACCGGGTAGGAGAAGCCGGCGCCGCCCTCGATGCGGTTGTTACTGGCGACATTGTTGCCCTCGAATACCGAGTATCCGCCGCCGACATAGGCAAAGCCCGGCCCGATCGGCAGCTCGACCTGGGCGCGGCCGCCCGTGCGCACCACCTGCCCCCAGCGTTGGCCGGTGCGCGAATCGCGCTGGCCCGCCCAGGAGAGCAGGCTGTCCTCCACCGAACGGCGTTCACCCGTCAGGCGCAGCCGGATGCGGCCGATTTCCGGCGCGACCTCGAGCCCGCCAACCATCGTGGTGGTGGCAAAGCCGAGCGGCGAGGAGCCGACATCGAAGCGGAAGCTATCGCCGCGACGGTAGTTTGCGCCAAGCATGGCGCCAGCCGCCGTGCCGGTGGGCCGTTGGGCCGGCCCGCCCAGCATATTGGTGCCGAACACCACCTGCGAGCTTCGATTGGTGCCCAGATTGCCGGAATCCAGATAAACACCCGTGACGTTCGCAGTGAGCCGCCCGCCAATGGCTGGCGGCGTGACCTCAGCCTCCAGCGGCGCGCGCAAATCCCTCAGGCGATCAACCCCCGATGAGCCTGAGCGCAACCGGGCCGAACCCGCGGCGGCCATGCGCGGCGCCGTCGCGGCTTCCAGCGCGGCTGTCTCCTGCGCGATCTCGCGCGAAACGCGGTCCGCCGGCAAAGGTGCTCCGGCGATCACTGGCAAAGCTGATGTGGCGCCAGGCCGGACAAAAGGGTTGGGGATGTCCGAGCGCGAGGCTGCGACGGCGCCCGGCAGCCCGGCCACCTGGCCCAGTTCGGCCCGGCGCTGCCCGGCAGCCGTCTCCAGCGCACGCATCGCCCTGCCGTCCTCGTTGAACCTGCGCGCCAGCCGCGCCTCCAGCAGGGAGAGCCTGCTGTCATTGGGAAACAGGTCCTTGCCCTCCGCCAGCAACGTCTCGGCACGCCGCTTCTGGCCAAGCGCGATGGCGGAATCTACCGCCCCCTGACGGGCGTCGAAATTGCGGGGATTGCGGGCCAGCAGGGCCTCGGCGATGCGCTGCGCCTCTGCCGGGTCGCGCGCTCCTTGATAGAGCCGCGCGAGGGCCAGGTTGGCGGCGGCATTGTCAGGCTCGCGCTCCAGCGTGGGGCGCAGTCGCTCGAAGGCCTGGGCCTGGTTGCCCTCGGCGTTGAGTCGGTCCGCCGCGCGGATGGCGATGCCGCCGCGCAAGGCCGCGAGGTCGCGGCGTTGTTCGCCGGTCAGATTGCCGCCGGCGAGTTGGTCGGCCAGCGCGCCCGCTTCGCCATCAAGCCCCGCGCCCAGCAGCGCCCCGGCGATGGAAACGCGCAGCGGAACGCCCGCCGTCCGGTTCGCGGCCTCCCCCACACGCGCTGCTTCGGCCGCGCCGAAGCGATCTCCTGCATTGCCGAAGGCGGAGATGACGGCCGCCGCCGTGGCTCCCGAAGGGTCGGGCCGGGCGGCGATGGTCAGAAGCGCGGTGCGCGCTTCGGCAGGGTTGCGCGCATAGGTTTGCGCCACGCGCTGCACATCGCGCTGGGTGCGGAGCCGGGCCTGAAGGCGCGACATGTCCGGCGTGCGGCTGCCCGGCGGGATGCGGCTGAGCAGCGCATCGGCCTCGCCAAGGCGACCATCCTCATCGGCGAAGAGGGCGGCTGCAAAGAAGGCATCGGGGCGGGAATCGCGCGCCGCGAGTTCTTCCAGCATGGCCAGGGCCTCGTTCGCGCGGCCCTGGCGGCGCAGCACGCGGGCGAGGTCGAGGCGCAGCCACGGATCGTTGGGCGCGGTGGTCATGGCCTGCCGCAGCAACGCCTCGGCGACGACGGAATCGGTGACGCGCGCGGCTTCGGAACGAAGTCGCCCCGCCTCGCCCGATGTGCCCGAAGCCCCGCCTTCGCTCGGCGCCGGCTGCGCACCGGCAATGCGCGGCAGTTCGGCAAGGCGGCCTTGCGCACGCAGCGCCTGGGTCAATCCTTCCCTGGCAGGCGCAAAACCGGGGCGGCGGCTCAATGCCGTGCGGAAGCGCTGCTCGGCCGCAGGGGCATCGCCGCGGCGCAGCGCCACTTGGCCCAAAAGTACTTCGGCGTCGGTGCGGTCCTCGACGCTGCGGCGTGCGGCGCTGCGGGCGATCGTATCGGCGGCGTCAATATCGTTGCGACGCAGTGCGGCCCGGCCCTCGGCGAGTTCCAGCCCATAGGCCGCACCATCCAGCGCGGATTGCCATTGCGCGGCGCGCGAGGGGTCCGCCGCGACGGCACGTTCTAGCAACTGCCGCGCTTCGGCCGGGCGATTCTCGCGCAGGCGCACAATGCCAAGCCCCCCCAGCGCATCCGCGTCACGGGGGTTGGCTGCCAGCGCGGCCTCGAATTGCCGGGCGCTGTCGCGCAGGCCGGCCGCACCGCCTGTCTCCAGGCGCTGGAAGCCCTCCTGGCGAAGCGTGGCTCCCGGATCGGGGCGCGGAGCAGCGACCAGGGAAGCCCGCTGCGCCTGGCGGATTTCCGTATCGTCTGGAAAGCGCTGGAGATAGGCCTCAATCTGGGGCGCAAAGGCCGGATCTCCGGCGCTCCAGATCAGCGCCTGGCGCCAGGCCTGACGCGCTTCGCGCCCCAATTCGGGGTCGCCCACCAGGGCCTGGAGGCGGCGGATGCCCTCCTGACGGGTGCCGGGCTGGAAGGTCTGGGTCTGCGCGAAGGCCAGACGTGTGCGCGGCGTCGCACTCGGAGCTTCGGCGAGGCGGCCGAGGCCGCGCTGGCCTTCCTCCGTCCCGGCGCGGGTGCCGGCCAGGGCGGAGAAAAACTCCTGGGCGTATTGCGGTGGCGGGCCGGCGGCACCGAAAATGGCACGATAGCGGGCGGCCGCATCCTCGTTGCGGCCATCGCGAGCGAGGCGCCGCGCCTCCTCGATGGCGTTTCGGTCAATCGAGGCCGAGCGAACTGCGGTCTCGGCTGTGGCACGCTGTTCGTCGGTGGCGCCGGCCTCACGCAGCCTTGCCACGATTGCGGCAGCGGCGCCGCGGTTGCCGCGACCGGCTTCGATGCGCGCCGAAAGCGCAAGCGCGGCGGGGTTGCGCGGTTCAACGGCAAGTGCTCGCTCGATCGAGGATACGGCGAGGTCAAATCTCTCCAATGAGAGCCAGCGCTCTGCCTGCCGGATCAGGATATCCACCGGACGCGCAGACGCGGGCACTACGGATGACGGATCAGCCGCAGGCGGTTGCGTCTGCGCGGCGGCAGGGGCCAGAGCTGCTCCCCCGAGCAGCAAGGCCAACCGCACACCACGCATCGAATAAGTCCCCCAATAGGGAGAATCTCACGAAGTGGTGCGTGCGCGCAACCGGGAAATTGCGCGGCGGCGCAAGATCCAGAAGAAAGGGACGCCAACCAGCGCGCCCACGCTGAACATCAACAGCAACATCCGCTCCGGACGTTCCGCCAACCAGAGTTGCGGGCGCAGCCACCACGGAAGCTCACCCACCGAATAGGCCGAGGCGGTGCGGAAGCTCGCCATCCGCCCGCCCGCGAGAACCGCCATGTCTCCCTGGATGCGTGGCGCCAGATCAGGATCGCGCAAGGCGGCGACCACCTGAGAGATGGCGGCTGGGGTCACACCCGTGATGGCAACGATGGAACGGCCCGATTGCAGCGGGCTTTCGCCACCCAGCATTGCGCCCAATCCCTCACCGCCTTCCTGAAGCATGGCGCTGGCGCGGCCACGTTCGGCACTGGTGGGCGCATCGAGGAACATGGCGCGCACATCCTGCAACGCGTCTGGCGCGGCCAGCGTCAGGCGGTCATTCTCCACGCGGATGGGCGTGTCGCGCAGCAGCGTGTTCAAAGCCGGGTGGCGGCCCAGCGTGCCGATCACCAGCAAGTCCCGCGCGGCAACACTTTGCAGCCCGGCGGGCGTGACCACCTGGATGCCGGTGGAGGCGAGGCCCGTGGTCGCGGCCAGTTGCCCGACCACATCCAGAAAGGCCGTCAGCTCCACGGTATTGGCACGCTCGGGCAGGACCACGGCTGTGCCCGAGAGATCGGCCATGCGGGTGAAGGGAAAGCCGGACGATGCGAAAAAGCCGAGATTGGGCATTCGCGCATGGCGATAACCGCGCCGCAGATCCACCGTGCTGCCTGGGTCAATGGCCGCGCGGGGCTCAGCCGGCACCGCCACGCAATCGCCGCGTGAGAGGGGACGCATGTCGAATCGCAATTGCAGTTCGTCTCGCCCCAGCACCAGGTAATGCGGGATGGTGAAGCGGCCATGCCGCGTCTGCGATGCGAGGCCAAGCTGCGTGGCCACCCATTCAAAGGCGTTGGTCAGCGGCGGAATCCATTCCGGATCAGAAAGCCGGAAGGAGCGGAGATAGGCGCCCGAGAAGGCCGCATCCAGACGCGAGGCCGAGATGTCAATGATCGGTCCGTCGGGCGCGCGGTATTGGATGTCCACGGGAAAGCCCCGGCCGCGCCAGGTGTAGAGATCAGGCGCGGTGCGGACGGGAATGCGGATGGAGCCGGGCGAATAGCCGCTGGATTGCAGCTCCTCGCGCCCGACCAGGCTGCCGAAGCTCACGGGCTGATCCGTGCGGATCCAGCGCGGGGAATCATAGGGTTGGCGGGCGGGAATGGCGGGTGCGACGACGCGTGCGATTTCGCCCGTCAGCGTGGCACGTCCCGCGACCAGGGCTTGGGACGCCGCGACCAGTTCGGCCTCGCTGCGCCCGCCGATCACCAGCAGCGTGCCAAACGCGTCCGTCGGATTGGGCACGAGTGCCAGGGTGGGGCCGTCCAGGCGCGGGATGGTCAGGCCGGGGACGGCGTCGCTGCCCATGGCCAGCACCACTCCATCGCCACGCTCAGGCAGGTTGCGGGCGACGGGGAAGCTCGCTCCGCGATAATCCGCCTGGACCGAGAACCATGATGCCGTGATCGCCGCGGCCCGCAAGCCGGCGGGGCCCAGCGCCTCGGGCAGGATCATGGGCACCGTAACCACGCCTGAGAGGATGCGGCGATCAAAGATCGGCTCGGGCAGGCGTGCAAGATCGCGCTGCGGCGGCAGACGCTCGATGCGCAGTTGCACGCTTGAGAGGTCGCTCACCGTGGCCCAGAGCAGGCCCGACAGCGGATCATTGCATTCGGTGGTGTAGCGCCCGGCGAAGCGGAAATTCAGCCGGTTGACCTCGGAGAAATACAGCGGGTCCAGGGGAAAATCGAGCGGGCCGAAGCTTTGCCGTGCAGCATCCATAGCGACGGTGCCCACGAACTGGTCGTTCAGCGTCAGCGAAATCTGGCTGAGCGAGGGGATGAGCGCGGGCGAGGCCCCGCCAGCAACGGTGATGCGCGCCTGCGTCACCACTTCATCGGCGCGCAGGCCGAACAGCACTCCCTGGAGATCATTGATTCCGCGCAACTGCATGGGGCCGGAGAGGCCCAGTTCGCGGAGGGAGCGCGTGACGATGCGCGCGCCGGGCGGCAGCGCCTCCGCGTCAAGCGGCGCCAGGACGGCCCCGGTTGGCTGCGCGGCCGCCGGCGAGGCGAAGACGAGGCCAAGCAGAAGCAGCGCGGCCGTTGTGGCCCTGGCCGTGGTGTTGGCGGGTGGTGGCATGTTGGGCCGGCGCGGCTCCACGATATCGGTCACGCGCGGCGCCTGCGGCTTTGCGGGGCCGGCGGCGGGCTTGGCCGAGCGCAGAATGCCGAAACGGTATTTGCGGAAGACGGCATCGGCCGAGGCGAGAACAACAGTCCATAGTGAGCGCAGCGGTTTGTCCTCGGGCCATTTGTCCCAGTAGAGCCAGGCATCGGGCCGCCCGAAGAAGGCGCGCACGACGCTTGCTTCGTCGGTGATGTTTTCGATCACGAATTGCAGATAGACCTCATTGCCATCCCAGCGGATCACTTCGGCCTTGAGTTCGACGATCTCGCCGCCCGTCTCGAAGGCCACCTTCACCTGGTGGCCCTCGGCCACACCCACTGCGCGGTCAATGATGAGCCGTGCCCCGGAAAGCGACAGATTGGCGCTATGGGCCGGCAGCCGCTCGCCCGAGGCGAGGATGAGTTCACCGGGCAGATCGGCCTCGACACAGGCGCGCACGCGCGATTGCTCGCGCTCCCGCCCCACGGCCACGCTGCCGGCGATTGGGATGAGGACAAGCCCCGCCCAGATGGTGTTGAGCAGGTAGGCGCGGCCCTGGAGACTGTCCATGTCGTGGGTGAAGATGCCCCAGATGCCGATCGAAAAGCCGATGGTCAGCAGGAACAGCAAGATGAGGTTGGGGGCGACAGCGCGGAAATCGAGATAGCCCGCCTCCAGGATGCCGCCCTTGTCGGTGACGTTGAATTTGCCCTTGGAGGGATCCCACAGGGTCAGCACCGTCACGGGAAGAAGCGGCACGGCGAGGGACGCCTCGTAGATCTCGGACCAGAAGGAATGGCGATGCTTTCCATTGAGCCGCGCCGTGGTGGCGATGGCGTGGAACATGTGGCTGCCGGCATAGGCGATGATGGCGACCGGGCTCGCCGCGATCACGCTTTCGCCGAAAAACAGGAAGGCGAGTGGCGAGGTCAGGAAGATCACGCGCGGCAGGGCAAAAAGGAAGCCGAAGCCGGCGATGAAATAGCAAAATCGCTGCATCCATTTCAGACCGGGCGCGAACAGCGTGTTCTCCGTGCGCATGATCTGGAGCATGCCGCGCCCCCAGCGCAATCGCTGGCCGATATGCAGTGCGAGGCGTTCCGTGGCGAGGCCGGCGGCCAGCGGAATACGGATATAGGCGGTGTGCCAGCCCTTCTGCTGCATCTTGAGCGCGCAGTGGCAATCCTCGGTCACGGTTACATGCGGCACGCCGCCCACCTCCTCCAGCGCGGTACGGCGAAGAACGGCGCAGGAGCCGCAGAAGAAGGAGGCGTTCCACAAATCGCTGCCCGGCTGGATGGCGCCGTAGAATAGCAGCCCTTCATTCGGCACGTGGCGCTGGCGGACCAGGTTCCGCTCGAAGGGATCGGGCGAGTAGAAATGGTGCGGTGTCTGCACCAGGGCGATGCGCCTGTCACGGATCAGCCAGCCCACCGTCATTTGCAAAAAGGCGCGCGTCGGCGCGTGATCGCAATCGAAAATCGCGATGAATTCGCCATGGGTATAGCGCAGCGCGTGGTTGAGGTTGCCGGCCTTCGCCCCCTTGTTGTCGGGCCGAATGATATATCCACAGCCGCATTCCTCGGCGAAATCGCGGAATTCCGGGCGGCGGCCGTCATCCAGGATCCAGACGTTCAGCTTGTCGCGCGGGTAGTCCATGTTCATTGCCGCCAGCACGGTGGGGCGCACCAGGTCCAGGCTCTCATTGTAGCTGGGGATATAGACATCCACCGTGGGCCAGGTGTCTGGGTCCACTGGCATGGGAACGGGTTTGCGTTCCAAAGGGTAGCTCGTCTGGATGTAGGAGAGCGTCATCAACGCGCCGGCGAAGAGTTCCGCGCCGAACAGCAGCGTGCCCAGGATGGACTGCAACAGCGTCTCGAATTCCAACGTCTCGGTGGCCCGCCAGAATAGGTAGCGCGAGGTGATCATCACCGAGAGCACAACGAGAAGCAGGCCCATCTTGCGGGATTTGTTGCGGTTCAGGATCACGAACAAAGCGATGCCGCCGATGGTCAGCCAGACTTGGCCTTCTTCCTCCATGGGCACGGTGATGAAGACGAGTGCCCCGGCGAAGCCCAGCAATATGGCGATGCCGCGTTGCATGCGGCCCCAGAAGGGGGCTTCGCCCGGGAAGGTTTGCACAAATTCGGAAAAGCGCTCGCCGCTCACAGCCGCCCCCACTCGAAGAGTGCGGCGAAACCGCCATCGGGCCCTCCGGGGCGGGGGAGTTTCAGCCGCTTCACGATGGCCTCGGCCAGCAATTGCAGATCCTCTCCGGCGCCAGGCTCACCTTGAAGCAGCATGCGCTTATCCGCCAGTGCCTCGGCGAGGTCCTGGTCGCGGCAGATGGCGCCGATCAGCCGGTTACCGAGCGCGCTGCGGGCCATCTCGAAAACGGCGTCCGAGAGCGGCTCGGCCTCATCCACCTGATTGAGCACCAGTACCGCGCGGTCGGCTGAGCGGGTGGCCAGCGTGCCGCGCCCCAGAAAGCGATTGCTGGCAATCTGCGGGATGATCGCCGCACTTCCGGCGTCGGCCATCAGCAGGATCACCATCAGGTCCAGCCAGGGGGTGAGGGCCGCCAACGCCGCATTGGGGCCGGGGGGGCTGTCCAGCACCACGATCAGGTCCGGCACGGCCAACATTTCGCGCACCGGATCGGCCAGGAGTTGCGGCTGAGCGGTCAGCATCTGGGCGATTTCGATGGCGCGCAGGGGGTCCGCGGGGCCGAAGGGCAGGACGCGGACCCCAGCCTCGGCTTCCACCACGGCATCGCGCCACGCCGGATCTGTGCCCAGACGGCAAAGAAAGCTGCGCCCCTCGCGCAGGGGAACGCCCAGGTGGAAACGGAGGGCGTTTTGCGGATCAAGGTCGAGGGCAATGACCTTGTGGCCGCGCCGCGCCAGCAGGGCCGCCACATGGGCCGCAACCGTGGTCTTGCCGACGCCACCTTTGGGCGAGGCAAAGGCGATCAGGGCCATGGCGGCGCCATGGGGTTCGGCTTCAGCCGGTTTTGACTTTGGCCGATGGGCTGAGTTTGGCTTTGATCAATTCGGGTGCGCTGGCGGCGGGGCCTCAGCTCGATGGCGATATCGTTCAACAGGGCATAGCGAGGGCTCGTTTGCGCATTGCTCGCCAGGCTTTCGGTCGCGGCCAGTTCGGAAAGGCGGCGCAAGCGGCCGGGGGCCGGGGGCGACCTTGTCTCTTCCAGGGGCTTTTCGGGGGGCTCTCCCCATTCGGCCAAGCGTCGCATTGCGGCCAATGGGGCAGCCTGTGGGGCATCAATCGGAAGGTTGGCGTCATGGATATTCGGAGAGCCAGCCGGAGAAGGAACCAGAGAGGGAGCCAGAGAGGGAGCCAGAGATGCGATGACGGGAATGCCGTGCGCTGCTTCGACAGCCTCTGGCGTGACAACCAAGGCCGCGCTCGGCCTTGGCGCAACAGCCTCAGGAAGCTGGGAGCCCGGGTGAAATTCCAGCGTCGGCGCTTCGGTCGCGGGTGTGGTTGCCGGTGTCTGGAAGACGACTGGCGGGAACGAGATGTAGCGCATACCCCGCATAGCGCAGGACGCCATCACATGTGCAATCTCTCGTTGCAATTGCCGCCATCCTCCCATCGAGCCAAGAAGGCGCACCAATGTGACTCACCTTGCAGCACAAGCCGAAGATTCGCACCAGTTTCATCAGCGGATATTTCACGGTCGGGGGCGGTGACCGGGACGGCCCAGCCAGGGCATGATGCAAGCTTCACCGGAGACTTGCTTGCATGCGTTTCGTCATGATCGTGCTCGACGGGCTACGGCCCGACTTGGTTTCGCCCGCCTTGATGCCCGCGCTTTCAGCCCTTTTGGCTCGGGGCGTCCGCTTTGCCGAAGCTCGCAGCGTCTTCCCCAGTGAGACGCGGGTGGCGACACCTTCCCTCGTCACGGGGTGCCGGCCAGCGGGGCATGGCATGGTGGCGAACACGGTCTTCGACGCGGCATTGGCACCGGACCGCCTGCTGCGCACCAAGGACGCCGCGGATTTCCATGTGCTCTCGGCCGGTGCCGAATCGCCGCTGCAAAGGCTGACCATGGGCGAGCGTCTGGGAGCAGCGGGGCGCAGCTTCGCCGTGGTCTCGGCCGGCACGCCGGGGCAGACGCTGGTCGCGCATCCCGCGGCGCAGCGGCTTGGGCATTTCCGCTGGAATGCAGCGGATACCAGCACGCCCGATGCGCTGGCCGCCGCGGCGCGGCTGGGCCCCGTCCCTCCGGCGGATGTGCCCAATCTGGCGCGCAATCGCCATGCCTGCCGCGTGCTGACGGAGTTCGTCCTGCCGGAACTGTGCCCCGATGTGGCGCTCTTTTGGTGCTCGGAGCCCGATGTCAGCTTTCACTACCGGGGCCTGGGCGATGCGCAGGCGGCCCTGGCCATGGCGGATGAATGCGTGGCGCGCATTGTCGCCTGGCGGGACGCGCAGTCCGATGCGGGGGAGATCGGCCTGGTTGTCCTTTCGGATCACGGGCACGTGACGGGGCATCGAAAAATCCCCGTGGCGGAACTGATGGCGCGCGACGGGCTACCGGCCGGGGCGGGCGGCACGGCGATCACTGTCGCACCAGCCGGCGCACCGGGCATCTGGCTCCGCGAGGCAGGAATGGCCGGCCAGGTGGCGGATTGGCTCGGGCGGCAGGACTGGGCGGGGCCGCTGCTGGCACGCGACCCCAGCATCTTGCCAGGGAGGGTTGCGCCGCTGGCGCTGGTGGATGCCGCGCATCCGCGCTCGGCCGATCTGGTGCTGCTCTTTGCCGGGGACGAGGCGGCGGATCACTACGGGCTGCCCGGACGCGCACCCTTCGATGCGGGGGATGTGCCCGAAGGCGGTGGTATGCATGGCGGCCTGCATCGCCGGGAATTGGCGACGTTGCTGGGGTTTGAGGGCGCTATGTTCGGCGTGGCCGGCGTGGCGCAGGCGATGGCCGATCTGACCGATGTGGCGCCGACCTTGCTGCATTTGCTGGGCGTGCCGGTAAGCGGCATGGATGGCCGCGTGTTGATGGAGGCGTTCGGTGGCGCGGACGCGCCGGCCGATAAGGTGAAGGTGGACCTGCCCGGCGGATTTGCCTTGCACGGAGGGCGTCAGGCCGGAAGGTTCTACCCGACGGCATTGCTGCGTTGACGGCGCAGGCATCTGTTCAGCGCAGCTCGCGCAGAAACTCCTGGATCAATCCAGCCACCTGCCCGGCTTGCTCCTGCTGCACCCAATGGCCGGCAGCGGGAACCAAATGGCATCCCCGCATGTCCCGGCAGCCCACGCCCTGCATGAGCTCGAACTCACCTGGCTTCTGGTAGATGCCCCAATCCGCTGCGCCGGCGATGAAGCAGGCGGGCACCTCTATGCCGCGTCCGGCAAAGAGCCGCATATCCGCCGCCGCCTGGCCGGAGGTGGTGCAGCGATAGGATTGCAGCCCGCCCTGGAAGCCGGTGCGGCCATACTCCTGTGCATAGACGGCCAACGCCGCGTCAGGCAGCCAGGTATTGGCCGCGATGATGGCAGCGTCGGGCATTTCAGCGGCCACCGTCGCGGCCATGCCGAGCCCGGCCGGCATGAGGTAGTAGGTTGGCATCACGGCTAGGTCCGCCGCTGTCCAGCCGGCCAGCTTGTGGGGTTTGTTGCCGGCCCAGTCGGCGCTTTTGTGATGGTAGTAGGCGCGAAGGAAGGCTTGCAGGCCTTGCGGTGCGTGGTGCATGTCCGCATCCGCCTCGGGCTTTGAATAGAACCACTGGTAGTGCTGGCGCGGCGGGTCCAGCCGGCCCAACGCCGCATGCAGTTCCGGCGAGGCGAGGCCCCCCAAAGGCTCCGCGGAGGATTGCGCGCCGCGCGGCCAGGCGCGAGGTCCGCCATAGGGCGCGCTCATCATCACGACGGAGCGGAAGACATCCGGCCTGCTCAACGCGGCGTTCCCGGCCACAGGCGCGCCGAAATCATGGCCAACGACGCAGGCCACCTCGCTGTGGCCCAGCGCCGCCACCAGCGCCAGCGCATCTCGCACATAGCCCAGCGGACGGTAGGGGGTGAGGTCCTGATCGTACTCAACAGCCAGCCCCGTGGTCCGGCCGTAGCCGCGCTGATCTGGGGCAACAACATGGTAACCAACCCCAGCGAGCGGCAGCATGATGTTGCGCCAGGAATAGGCCAGTTCCGGGAAGCCGTGCAGCAGCAGCAGCAGGGGCCTACCGGCCTCGCCCGCCTCCAGCAGATGCATGTTCAACCCGTTCACATGGGGCAGGAAGCGAGCGCGCACGCCTTCGGGTAAATGCGTCGCGGCGAGCGGTTCGAGCATGGTGTTCCTCCGGGTTGGTGAGGAAGCTAGAGCATCATCCGTTCAAACGGAATCGTTTGAAGGGATCAAGATGATCGGAAAACAGCGGGTTAGAGCGTGTGGAGTGAGCCCTTTCGAACGGAACATGCTCTAGACGCCCTCTGGCACGCGCGTCACGCTGACGGATACCTCCATGCCCAGAAAATCCGCCGCCCGCCCGGTGAAGCTGCCGCTGACGGGTGCGGCCTGGCGGATATCGCGAACAGTCGCCACGCGGATCAGATTGCGCCCACCCGTCTCGCCATTGGTCGGGTCAAAGGCGATCCAGCCTGCGCCGGGCAGAAAGATCTCGCACCAGGCATGGGTGGAACCACCGCCCAGCGTGCCCTCCTCCACGTGCAGATAGCCAGTCGAGAGCCGCGCGCCGAACCCCATGGCGCGGCAGGTCTCGATCATCAGCACGGCGAAATCCCGGCAGGTGCCCGAGCCTTGGGCCAAGGTCTCCAGCGGCGTTTGCGTCCCCTCCTCCTCCCGCGCGCGATAGGCGAAGCCGGATTGGATGCTGGAATTGATGTCGCGTAGCAGGCCAAGCGTCGGCGTGGGATTGCCGGCCACAAAGCCCTGCGCCCAGGCGAGCAGCTTGCCTTCAACATCCGCATATTGCGGCTCGAGGTTCGCGCCAAGGTCAATCCGGTCATCGGCCGGATAGACGAACGGCCAGGCCTGGGCGAGGGGGGCGATCTCGGCGGCGATATCGCGCGCGGGGGTGTCCGCGCCGAAGCGCTCCACGGTCAGGTCGCTGCGAATGATCAGTTCACTGACCGGGGCGACAAACTCGGCGGTTGCGATGCTGTTGCCGAAGACGTCGTAGGCCCAATGGAGGCTGCCCGGCGGCGAGAGGGTCAGCTCGGCTGAAAGCAGGCGCATGTCGTGGCTGTCGCGCGGACGCAGCATCAACCGATGCGGACCGAGGCGCACGGGCGTTGCATAGCGATACCGCGTCGTATGGCTGACGGCGAGGATGTCGCGCTGGCGCGGCTCGGTCTTGGGGAGGGTGGGCGCTACATCGGGCATCTGGGCTGATAACATGGAAACCTCTCACCGGGTTGCGTCTGAGGCGCAACGAAACCCTAGCCGTTTGCGCCCAGCCGAGTTACGCTTCGCAACTTGTTGAGGAAACAACGGCTCATGGCTCGTCATCTGGTCCATCGCGCAACGGCAGTTTTCGCCGCATCCCTCATGCTTGCGGGCTGCGTCAGCACCCAGGCCGGACGCATCGGCTTCGATGATGGACGAGACGCTTGCCGCCCGCAGCTCCTCGCCCTTGACAGCACCGGCGATTTCTATGGCGAGCAGATCCTCCAAGGTGCGGCAGTCGGCGCGCTGACCGGAGCGCTGGTCGGCGGCCTTGCCACGGGCCGCTGGCAGGGCGCGCTGATCGGTGCCGCGGTTGGCGGCGCGGGCGGTGCCGCAGTTGGCTATTACGCGGCGTTGCAGCGCCAGGCAGGGGACCAGCAGGCGCTGGTGCTCCAGCTCAGCGGGGATCTGGGCCGCGAGAACGCCCAACTCGACCGCACGCTGGTCGCCTTCAACGGGCTGATGGATTGCCGCCTCAACGCCGCCGATCAGATCCGCCTGACGGTGCGCAACGGGCGGCTGGACCGCTCCACCGCCCAGGCCCAGCTGACTGAAATCAGAGCCCGTTTTATCAATGATGTGGCACTGGCGCAAAGCATCAACGGCCGCATCGCCGCGCGTGGTGCGGAATTCGACACCGCGATTGACGCCTCGGTGCCCGGCGGCAAGGCCGCGATACAGACCGCCTCCCTTCGCCGACCGCCGGTGCGCGTGGCGCCGCGCCGCCCCGTGGACATCAAATTCTCCCCCAGCCCGACCAGCGCCAGCATCGGTACCGTCGCCGCTGGCAGCGTGGTTGCCGTCCGCCCCGGTCCGCCCGGCTTCACCGAGGTGCAGACCGCCAGTGGCGTGCGCGGCTATGCGCCCGCCGACGCCTTCCCGACCCAACGCGGCACAGTCGCTCCAGAGGCGCGCGATGGCGATGTCCGCTCGCTGGCGGCCACCAACATCTCCCGCCGCGAGAATTTCGCCGCGAGTGTGAACAATGCAGAGCGCCTGGCCCAGGCGGGCGGCTTCGAACTGACCAGTTGATGCGCCACTTGTGGCGCGCGCTCGCAGCTTTCACGCTGCTGGGCAGCCTCGCAGGCCATGCACAGGAGCCGCCCCAGGCGCCCATCCTGCGCGTTGAGGCGGCGGCGCATACTGCCCCCGTGTCGCGCCTCTCCACGGATGCGGCCGGGCGCATCCTCGCCTCCGTCTCCGACGACAAGACGCTCCGCCTTTGGGCCTTACCGGACGGCACGCCCCTCGGGGTGCTCCGACCACCCATTGGCGACGGGCATGAAGGCGAGCTTTATGCCGTGGCCCTCAGCCCGGACGGCACGCGCGCTTTTGCCGCCGGGCACACCGGGCGCGGGTGGGACCAGGGCTTCTCGGTTTATGTGTTCGACACCGCCACCAGCCGCCTCATCGCCCGACTGCCCAATCAGCCTGCCCCTATCCAGCATCTGGCCGTCTCGGCCGATGGGGCGCGTGTGGCGGCAGCGCTGGGGGGCCGGGCAGGAATTCGCATCTGGGATGCCCGCAACGGGCGCCAATTGGCCGAGGACAATGCCGGCTGGCAGGGCCCGGCGCGCATGGTGGCTTTTGACAGCACAGGCCGCCTGGCCGCCACATCGTCGGATGGCAAGCTGCGCGTCTATGACCGTGAAGGCCGCCGCATCGCCGAGCGCGCGCCGGTGCAGGGCGGGCGCCCCTATGGGCTGGCATGGTCGCCAGACGGATCGCTGATCGCCATAGGCTTCGAGGACCGCCTTCGGGTCGAGATCCTCCAGGCAAGCGATCTGCGCACCATCCTCACCCCCGAGACCGCCGGGCTTCTGGGCGAGGGACTTCCAGCCGTCACCTGGGCCAGTGACGGGCGTGGCGGTGTGCAGCTATACGCAGCCGGCTATGCGCGCACGGCGAGCACCGCGCCGGGGACGGCCAATTTCGTGATCCGCCGCTGGGCCGATTTCGGGCTTGGCCCCGCGCAGGATATTGTAGCCGCGCGCGATGCCATTGCGCATCTGCTCCCTTTGCCCGGGGGCGGCTTGGCCTTCGCCGCGGCCGATCCGGGCTGGGGGCGGCTTGCTCCTGACGGCACGCTGGCCCAGCCCCCTGCCCCGCCGGGTGGTGATTTTCGCAACACCGGCGCGGCGCTCGCCGTCAGCGCCGATGGACAATCCGTGCGCTTCCAGTTGCGCCAGGGCGGGCCGGGTCTCGTGTTCGACGGGCAAGCGGGCCGGCTCGATCCGGGCGAGGGTGCAAGCTTTGTCACGGCGCGTCGCCAATCGGCGCGGCTCAACATCACGGATTGGCAAAACCGCGACCGGCCGCGCCTGAACGGCCAGCCGCTGCGCCTCAATGAGGGCGAATTCAGCCGCAGCATTGCGATCCTGCCGGGCGATGAGGGGTTTCTGCTGGGCAGCGACACGCATCTGCGCCTGTTCGACCGCACCGGTCGGCAGCTGGACCAGCGCGCATTGCCAGGCGCAGTCTGGGGCGTTGTGGCATTCCAGGGTGGCGCGGTCGTGGCGCTGGGCGATGGCACGATCCGCTGGTTCGAGGCAACCGCAAGGCTGATCGAGCGGGGCGCGCTTTTCGTGCATGCCGACGGGTCGCGCTGGGTTGCCTTCACGCCTGAGGGACTGTTTGACCACGCGCCGCAGGGCGGCCAGGAATTGGTAGGCGTGCATCTCAACAACGGCCGCGCCCAGACGCCCGAATGGGCCAGTTTCCAACAAGCCTATCGCGCACTCTACGCGCCAGCGGCACTTCGCGCGCGGCTACGCGGTGACCCTGGCCTGGCGCAGGCCCGCATGAATGATCTGGGAGATGTCCGCCAGCGGATCGGACGCTTGCCAAGCCTGCTGCCCGGCTCTGCCTGCGCGGTCACCGGGAATGATTGCACCCCCGTGGCATGGGCGGGTGGGGAGTTGCCGGCCGGCGCCACCGCCCTGCGACTGACCTTCAGCACCACCGATCGCGGCATGGGTCTTGGTCCGCTCGACGTCATGGTGAATGACCGCATCGCCATGCGCAGCGTGGCGGTGGCTGGTCAGAATGCGGTCGAGGTGCCGCTCGATCCCGGTCCCAACCGAGTCGCCGCCCGGCTTTACGCCGAAGATCGCTCCCTCTTCGCCGAAACCCCCGCGCTGGAACTGCGTCGCGCGGGCCAGGCAGCGCCGCCGCCCGGTGCAGGGCGGCTCATCATCGTCGCGGTCGGCGTGGATGAGTATCAGCAGCGCGACCTGAACCTGCGCTTTGCCGTCGCTGATGCCCGCACCGTGGTGGAAACCCTGCGCGAACGCGCGGGCGGCGTGTTCCGCGAGGTGATCGCGACCACGCTGACCAATCGCGACGCGACGCGCGCCAACATCCTCGCCGCCCTGGGCAATGCAGCGCAGACCGCGCGGCCAGAGGATACCTTCGTTCTGTATCTGGCCGGGCATGGCCTGCGCTCGGAGCCTGACCGGCGTTTCCTGTTTCTGCCCCACGAGACGGCCTCCACAGCAAATTGGGACGCGATCCGCCGGGTCGCTTTGGATGAAGGGACGCTGGTTTCGGCTCTGGCGCGGATCAGGGCACGGGACGGGTTCCTTTTCATTGACACCTGCCATGCGGGTCAGGTCACGATTGACAGCCTCGCCGCCCTTGGGAACGAGACGGGCCGGTTCCTTCTCGCCGCCAGTTCCTCGGTACAGGAGGCCCTCGATTCCTATGACGACCGCAATGGCGTCTTCGCGTTCGCCGTGCGTGAGGCCATGAGCGGCCGGGCTGCCATGGATGGCGATGGCCGTGTGTCGGCCCTGGCTTTGGGGGAATGGGTGACACGGCGCGTGCCGCAACTTGCCGCCGAAAAGCGGCACCGCCAGGATGCCGTCTTTCGCACCGCCCAGCGCGAGCTTCGCAGCTTTCCCATGGGTGCGGTGGCGCGCTGATGCCCTGGTACTCCATTGCCGACGCCAGTGGCCGCGGCGGCTGGGCCTTTGACCCAGACGGCGCCGCGCATGTGATTCGCAGCAACCACTACAACCGCGAGCTGGTACGCCGTTCGCGCCTGATCCGGCGCAATCATGGCTTCCTGATGCCCACGACGACCGAGGTGGAGACGGATTTCACCAATATCCGCGCCGATGTCGGTCGCCTCGCGCAGGTCACTGTGACCGAGTTGGAGCGCGAAGCGGCTCAAAATCCCCGCCGGCTTTATGAATTCCTGGTGAGCCTGCGCAACGATGGCGAGTCGGCCGGGGATAGCTGGCGGCAGATGATGCGCACGGCAAGCCAGGCGAGTGCTGATGCGATCGACAACAACGTCTCGCGCTGGGAAAATGGGCTGTCGGTTGCGCGCTTCGTGCGGGACACCTCCGCCGGCGTGCTGTTCGTCGGCGCCACGGTGCTTTCAGGCGGCACGGCCCTGGCCGTGGGCGCGGGAGCCACGGGCCTGACCTTCACCGGCGGCACGCAGGATAACCTGGCGAACAACCAGACCATGCGCCAGGCCATGGGCAACGCGGCCATCTCCACCGGCTTTGCCGTGGTTACGAATCTGCTGGTCCCGCGCGGACTTTCGGCTGTGGGCCGCGGCATGACGAGCGTCTCAGCCACTGGGCAGGCCGCACGCTCCCTCACGATGGGTGAGAATGTTGTGCTGGGCTTGATCTCGGTGCAGGCCAATATCGCAAGCGATGCCATCAAGACCGCGCTGACCGCGGATGCCACTTCAGGCGCAGTGGCCAACGAGGCCAAGCAGCAGCTGGAGCGGCAGATCGGCGCGCGAAGCGGATTTGAGATCAGCGCCATGGTGTTCCAGTCCTGGCTGTCATCACGCGGCATTCCTGCGGCCGCCTTCCTCAACCGCAATTCGGATGCGGTCAGCAGCGTGACGGGGGGCGCACTGGCTGCCGTGGGCGACCGGATCGTTTCCGCCATTGCCACGCAAGATCAACAGGCGCGACAGGACGGCCGTTTGGGTTCCCCCGATCTGGACCTGGTCATGACCCGGCTGGCGCGTACCATGGATGCAGAAAACTATGTGCGCGATCTGGCCATGCGGCCACTCTGATTGCCGAATTCATCCGTTGTTTTGATATCTGGTACAGCTAAACTACGCTGCTGCGCGGCAGCTAAAAGGGGCGGCTGAAAGGGGAGTAAATCTTTTTGAGCGGCGAGTTGAACCTCACCCACAAGGATCGCCTGCTGGAGATCACGACGCCGCTCGGCGCGGATGCCGTGACCCTGCGTCGGCTGAAGGTGACGGAGGCGATTGGCCGCCCGTTTCACATGGCCGCTGAAATCATCAGCGCACAATCGGACTTGCAGCCCTCCGCGCTCATTGGAAAGGCCATCACCTGCTCCATCAAGACCGATCATGTGGAGGTACGGCACTTCCATGGGATCGTGCGCAGCTTCACCCGCCTTGGGGCCTATGGTCGCGGTCTGGCGTCCTATTGGCTGGAGGCGGTGCCCCGCTTCTGGCAATTGTCGCGCACGGGCGACTGCCGGATCTTCCAGGACAAGTCCGCCAAGGACATTGCCAGCATCATCTTCAGCGAACACGATGTCGCGCCGGTACGCTGGGGCGGGGCGGTGCCTACGCAGCCGCGCACCTATTGCGTCCAGTTCAACGAGACGGATATGGATTTTGTCCAGCGCCTCCTGGACGAGACTGGCTGCGGCTATTTCTTTGAGCATAGCCAGAGCGACCACAAATTGATCATCTGCGGTGCCAATTCCGATTACCCGTTGGTGCCCGGCGACCCGCAGGTGGTCCGCCCGCATCGCGACATTCATGGCGCCCTGACCAATTGGCACCCGGCTTCCGCCTTGCAGCCCGGAAAGGTGGCGGCCGAGGATTTCGACGGGCTGAAACCCTCGACATTGTTGAAGAAGCAGGCCAACACCCTGCTCGGCACGCCCAATGCCAGCAGCTTCGAGATTTACCGCTGGCCCTCGGGACAGAGCGTCCGGCCCGAAGGGGACCTCGCCAAGCTCGGCATGGAGGGCTTTGAGTCCGACGCCGATCGCGTCGAGGCCACAGGCAATGACCCGACCGTCTTCGCGGGCGGGCGTTTGAAGGTGAAGCCAGGGATTGACGCGACGCAAAGCGTGACCTGGCTGGTATCCTCTGTTGTCCATGATGCGTTTGACGAGACTCACCTCGCGGGCGGCGGCAATTCGGGATACAGCAACTCCCTCATCCTGATGGCCGCCGACAGGACATGGCGGCCGCTGGCACCGCGCTCGCGCCCACCCATGCAGGGGGTGCACTCCGCCATCGTCACCGGACCCGCAGGCGAGGAAATCCACTGCGACGAATATGGGCGTGTGAAGGTGCATTTCCTTTGGGACCGCGCCGGCAACAGTGACGAGACCTCTTCCTGCTGGGTGCGCGTGGCGCAGAGCTTTTCAGGTAAATGGGGTGGGTCCTGGACCTTGCCGCGCATTGGCGATGAGGTGCTGATAGCCTTTGTGGATGGCGACCCCGACCGGCCGGTGGCCATCGGCAGCGTCTACAACGCGGAGCAGAAACCGATCTACGCGCTGCCCGCCAACAAGACACAATCGGGCATCAAGACGAAATCGAGCAAGGGCGGCGGGGCTGCGAACTTCAACGAGCTGCGCTTTGAGGATAAGAAAGGCTCGGAGGAGATCCACGTTCAGGCCGAGCGGGACATGACGCTCCTCATCAAGCGCAACCGACGCGAGGATGTATGGGTCAACCGCACCGAGACGGTCGGCGGCAAGCATACCGAGACAGTGACCCAGGACCGGACCGCGACCGTGACCAAAGGCAACGAAAGCCTGACCGTCGAGATGGGCAAGATGACGACCCTGGTGAAAATGGGCGACATCAGCACCAAGGCATCGCTCGGCAAGATTGAGATCGAGGCGATGACCTCCATCACGCTGACCTGCGGCGCGAGCAAGATCCACATGACGCCGACCGGCATCACGGTCGAATCGGTGACCATCGACACCAAGGCCAGCGCCATGCTCAGCACCAAGGCGGGTGGGCCAATGACGATCCAGGGCCTCGTGGTGAAGATCAACTAGGATGAGCACACCACCGAACAAGCTTGCCGTTCCACTGGCGCCACTGCTGCCGCGCCTAGAACTCGACGAGGCCGGCCTGGCGACGGTGGCGGCCCTGCCCAGTGCAAGCGCGGCGCTGGAGGTGCTGGTCGCTGCCGACCGCATGCCCGACGCGATGCGACTGATCGCGCATGCCTTGCCCAGGCGCGAGGCGGTTTGGTGGGCATGCATGTGCGCCCGCGGCGTTCCCGCGCTCGAACCAAAGCCGCTCGACATCGAGGCGCTGACGGCGGCCGAGCTCTGGGTGCGTCGCCCCGATGAGGCAACGCGTCGCGCTGCGATGGAGATCGCCGAGAAAGGTGGTTTTCGCAGTCCCGAAGGATGGGCCGCGGTGGGTGCTTTCTGGTCCGGCGGCAGCATCATGCCCGAAGGCCAAGCGGAAGTCGTCGCCCCCGACCACCTGACCGGCGTCGCGGTGGCAAGCGCGATCATCATGTCCGCACTGCGCCATACGCCCGTGCGGGCGGGCAGCCGCTTCACCCGCTTTGTAACCTCGGCGCGCGATATCGCCGCTGGCGGCGCGGGCCGCATCCCGCCCGAGGATGGTTGAGGATGCCGCCCGCCGCCCGTATCACCGACTTGCAGAATTGCCCGATGGCAACGCCGATCCCACCGAGCCCGATTCCGGTGCCGCATGTGGCGGGCCCGATCATGACCGGCTCGCCCAACGTCATCACCGGGATGATGCCTCAAGCCCGCGTAACCGACATGGTCCTGTGTGCGGTCCCGATTCCACCCAACGCCATCGCCAAGGGGAGCCTGACCGTCTTCGTCAACAACCTGCCGGCAGCGCGGATCGGCGATCTGACCATGCATGGCGGCGCCATCTCGACCGGCTTTCCGACAGTCATCATCGGCGATGGGACGGGAGGCGGTGCGGGAGGCGCAGGGGGCGTCTCGCTGGCAATTGCACGCATGCTCGTCACCCCTGGTGGTTCTGGCACGGCCGAGGACGCGGAACTGGTGGCGGCCGAGCTGGCGAAGCTGCCACCATCCATTTTGGCTCGCATGTTGGCCAACGGCACCAGGGTCGTGGCGTGCCGCGGGAGCGTCACTGATTACCGTACCGAACTGCAAGGCGTCGCGCCGCGCGGTTGGCCGGCAGGGTCAACCTGGGACAATGTGCCCGGCAGCTTCATGCCCGGCAGCAATGAGGTCGTGATCGCGACTATCGGCCACCCGGCCAACCCACATGTGCCTGCAACCGGCGAGGGGCATGGCAGCGCCAACCTCGTCGTGCATGAAGGTCTGCACGGTTATGATAAAGGCGCTGGCGGGCACGTGTCGGATAGTCCAGACTTTGCCGCCGCCCGCGCCGCGGACACGGGCCCCGGGACTTCCACGTATGAGCAGCAGGCCGGAGTGGCGGGCCAGGAGGAAAGCTATGCCGAATCAGGCGCGCGCTACTATTCGGACCCTGCCGGCTCAAGCACGGCGGAACCGAATCTAGGAAATTACTGGGCGGGACAATGATATGAGCAACGCTCCTCCCGGTGCTGGCCTGTCCTTGCCCGCTGCTCCCATCGGCAATGCCACCATGGCACCGGACGGCACCATAACCCTTGACTTGCGGGCGAATGACAACGGCATGCGCGGCATGGCGAGATTCGTCTATCCGTCGAGCCATCCGCAATACCGCATGATCTTCGACCACCTGGGCGGCATATGCCCCGGCGAGCAAAAACTGGTCCCACCGTTTTCGCCTCCATGACACACGGACGTGCTTGACGGAGGGGTGGGGGCGGCCGCTTACTTCCGCGTGCCTCCGGTACAGACGCCGCAGCCGGCGCTGGGGCGCGGAAAGGAGCAAAGCATCCCATGCCTCTCGTTCTGTCCGTCCTGCGTTGCCCCGACCGGTCCGTGCCCGAGCAGCGGCGCGTGCCGGGTGGCGAATACGTCCTGGGCCGCGGTGCGGAATGCGACTGGATGCTCCCCGACCCGGATCGCGTCTTGTCCAAACGCCATTGCGCCGTTGAGTTCCTCTCCGGCGGGTGGCAAGTGCGGGACCTCTCGACCAACGGCACCTTCCTCAATGATTCCGGCGAAGCTGTGGGCCGAGACCAGACGCGAAATCTGCGCGATGGCGACCGCATCCGCGTAGGCGCCTATGAGATCGAATGCCGCGTCGAGGAGGAGGCGCAATATGGCAGCGGGCGCTGGCAATCCTCCAAAGCCATCCCCGACCCCATGGCGCCGGCGCCGGTTTCCGACATTTTTTCCGCGCCTCTCCCGGGCCTTTCGCCAGCAGGCGGACCTCCGCAGGGCAATGCGCCCCTGCTGCCGGCGGATTTCGACCCCTTCGCTGCGGAAGACCCCGGGCCCGTGATGCCCGACCACCGGCCGAGCACGAATGACGTGTTCACGCCGCCCCGGGCCACGATGCCCGACCTGTTGCCCACTGACTGGGACGCACCCTCGGCAAAGCGACCTTTGGCGGACCCCTTCGCTGACTTGCCCGACCCCTTTGCCGAGGCGCCGCCCCCCGCGCGCGGAACGCCACCGCTCCCCGTCGCCCCGGTTGCCAAGCTCCCTGATGCCTTCGCCGAACTGGGCCTTCCGCCGGCCGAAAGACTTGTTGATCCCTTCGCGGATATTGGTCTGCCACCGCCGACGAAGTCGCCCGGCACGACCATGGCCGCGGCCGCCCTGGCCGACCCATTTGCCGAGGCTGGCATTCCCTCAATTGCGCCTTTGTCCCTACCCACCGCGCTGACGCCCAACGTTCAACACCCCATTTCGACGCCCGCAGCAGAGCCAGTCTCAGGCGATGGGCTGATGGCGGCGCTCTCCTTGATCCACGAGGCGGCCGGCTTGGGTCCGCCGGCACCCGGCACCGATGCCGCGGCCGCGCTCGCCGCCGTGGGGGGAGGCATGCGCGCCGCCGTCTCGGGCATGCGCGGCCTGCTCATCGCGCGCGCGGATGTGAAGCGGGAATTCCGCATCGAACAGACCATGCTGCGCGCCGCAGGCAACAATCCGGTGAAATTCGCCGCGACCGACGAGGCCGCGCTGCTGGCCCTGCTCGGCCCCAAGGGCAATGGCCCGGCCGCCCTCAAGGAGACGGTGCA
>Ga0105047_10004522_pt1 | contig 24168 bp, 28 predicted proteins | sample MAT04_FD_78384 | JGI IMG/M metagenome (GOLD analysis project Ga0105047, IMG submission 78384) | Freshwater microbial communities from Lake Fryxell liftoff mats and glacier meltwater in Antarctica - MAT-04 (megahit assembly) | ecosystem: Environmental > Aquatic > Freshwater > Ice > Liftoff...
AAAAAGCACGAAATACTAAAAAAACGATTAGACAATGTTTATACCGATAAACTGGACGGCAAGATTACAGAAGCCGACTACGAAAGAAGATTCGAAGAATATAGCAAAGAACTTAAACAAGTAGACAAGAAGCTAAACGGTCTAAGTAATTCCACCTTAAAGTTCTTTGAATTAAGCAATAACTTTTACGAAGTATCCCAACACGCCAGGGAAATTTATAAAAGGGCAAAGACAATAGAAAAGAAACGAAGCCTGATTAAACTTATTTTCAGAAATCTAACTCTAAATGAAGGCGTACTAAGTATTGAATATACCGAGGAATATCAAATACTTTACGAAGCTGTAAAGAAGACTAATAGTTCGAAAGACCTTCAAATGATAGATAAAGCATTAGGGAATTTCGAACTTGCAGAAAAGGCTGATATTACGGCCCAAACGGACGGTTTTATTAAAGCCCGTCCTATTTTGCTCCCCCGGTAGGGCTCGAACCTACGACATCTTCCTTAACAGGGAAGCGCTCTACCGACTGAGCTACAGGGGATCGATTATTCACTTGTTAACAAGGGTGATTATAACATCCAAACTTGCTTTTTGAGGATCAATCATATCCACATGAATTTCCCTGTGATAGTCCGAGCGAACTAAAATATATTTACATTTCACACCTGGGGAAGAATAGGGTGGGATACTTAATTTTACAATTTTGATACACTTGAGTTGTGAATAAAAAATCGTATTTTTACTGAGCGAAAAATGCTTAATAACAGGCACGAAGCAAACTTTCTGTAGTACCAAAACACAAAGATTGCGTTTTTTCCTAAACGAAACAGAATCGTCAAAGGTGTTGGACCTAGAAATACAACCTGGAGACGCTTTGCGCATTACATACGGGGATTAACATTAAGATTTATGAAGGAATCCAAGGTAAAGAAACCAGATTAATACTATGAACATGTTCAAGACTACATTAGCTACAATTCCTGATGAGTATATTTCTTTATTTGAAGAACCGAGAAAAACTGAGATTAAGCAACTACACAACTTGATTCATGAAACTGTTCCAATCGATCTATGTTTGTGCGATAGATAAGGATGTTTATTTGGCTGAAACTACATAAAATAATGAAAGCCAATGCGCCGATGTTGATATCAAAAACTTGGTACGATATGCCGGCGTACCTCACTTAAAGAGGGGAAAGTGGTTTGTGTTTAAGGCAAAATATGCCACTTTTGGATTTAGCGACCTGGCCATACTGGACGAAGGTAAAATGTGGCTAAATTCTTTTGCGCTTACTGATATAGTTGCCAAAGATGAAGCAAAGATTATTGAGCTCGTAAAACAGTCAGTCAAAAAAATTGTGTAAGCCGTATCACATAATATTTGTAATTAAAATTACAGATAAGATCTCGCAATAAATATAATATTCGACTATGGAAAAAAATAATCAAACCAATAAATATTTAATTCTCGGTGGAGTGACTATTCTCGTTCTCCTGGGGTGGAATTATTACAATGGTAAGCCAACAACTTTAAATTTACAGGAAACTTCAAACCCAACATCGACAGCAGAAGCCGTGAATTGGAAAACATATACCAATACTCAGTTTGGTTTTTCCTTCAATTACCCACAGAATTTTTCTTCGGATGTGACTATCCCCAATGGTGTAGGAGTTTCTTTTGCACCAATTACATATAGGGATTTAGATTTTCAAAATCTTCCCATGGTCAGTCTTTCTGTCTTTGAAAAAGAGACAAATCAACAGAATTTTATAAAATCTTTACAGTCCCCAGCGTACTCAAACATTCAAAATGTTAAAACTAGTATACTGAATGGGTACGAGGTAACCAAGTTTAGTTCCACAAATACACAGGCAGGATCAGGGGGAGTGGCTATGAACACGGTAATAAATTTAAAACAAGGTTTAGTTATGATCACACTAGCAAACTCAGAAAAGGGCATGATAGATACTTATAACGAAATTCTTTCCACTTTCAAATTAAGTAATTAATTTTAAAGTTCTTCACTTAAGTCCTCATCTATCTTTTCCAGATTGAAAACGCTTACAATTATATAATGAACATGAATTAACTGAGCTTGAGTCTTTTTGTGGCAGTAGAAATAATAGTAGCTATCAACTGTTTAAAATTTTAGCCATGAACCATCGCCGAAATGGTGAAAAAAGAAGATTTGTTGGGATCGGACATGAGTCCTGGGGGTGATTGATTTGCATTGCTAATTCTTGGCTAAGTTTGGCGAGACAGAGCACTGTCGCTTCCATTGGGATCTCTCCTGTGGCTTTGTAGATAAATTTGGCCTCATAGGTATTGATGGCAGGGACACCTATGGGAAAACTAGCAAAGTTAACTTCGACAATCGAGAGGGTGATCAGATCAGTTCCATTGCCTATTGCCGTTACGGCAAACTCTCGAGCTGGTGAATATTTACAATCTTTTTGATCGCAAACATCATTATAAAAAGATTATGCAATCCAAGTATTTTAGCTGGACACTTGCCTGTATTGGGAACTCATAATTCCCTCTCCTAGATGTGATCAGACTTGTCTGCGTCGGCCTCTACTTTGGTTTTGTGGATCGTGCCATCTTTGTGATGGGGAGGGGAGTAGATAGTATAGATTTTGAGCGAGGCAGTTGCTGAAGTGTTTATGACATTGTGACTTGCTTTGGCTGGGACGACAAAGGCGTCGCCCGCTTTGATACTTTGCTCCTGAGCATCCATGATAACCTTGCCTTCGCCCTCTTCTATTCGCAGAAACTGATCAACGATTTCGTGAACTTCTTGCCCGATCTCTTCTCCTGGTTTGAGCGACATCACTACCAATTGCATGTGCTGACCTGTGTAGAGCACCTGGCGAAAGTACTCGTTGGAGAGTGTAATAGTCTCGATATTTTGTAGGTATCCGATCATATAGGTGCTCCTTATGTGAGTTAATAAAACTTTACGATATTATGGTTAGTATGCACGAGTATCATACTAATTACAATTTTGCAGAGCTTCTTGTATAAGAAAAAGTTGGTTTTGCGGGATTTGGGGCAAGTTGTCAAAGTTGAAAAGACCGAACTGGGTTACTTCGGCGCTGGGTGCAAAGGTGCCACCGATAAACTTGCCAACATAACAGAGATCAAGTCTCGCAGTTTTGCGATCGGTTCTGGTGCGTAGCTCTCTGTCTGTGCTCACTATTAGTCCCGATTCCTCTTTGATCTCTCTTTCTAGCCCTTCAGATGGATGTTCGCGGGCTTTGAGATAGCCACCAGGGAGGCTCCATGTACCATCGCGATAAGAATGCTTGAACAGTAAGATTTCTTTTTTGTTATTTAAGAAAATGCCTGTAACACCAACTAAAAATTGATCTTGCAGGATGCGCATGAGAAAAAGTTGAAAACCTGTAGGGAGATGGAGCGCTTTCCAAAGCTTGGCGAAGAATAATTTCACAACGATTTGTGATCAAAGCTGTCTGGGTCGACATCTTTTTTTAGAACCGCATTTTCGATCACTAATTTGTGATTGTCTTTGGTGAGTTCTACGAGTTGTTTACTATCTTGTTTGATTTGCTTATCCTTGTTGTAGATAGTCAAAGAAGTGGAGATGTAATAACTGAGGTATATGAGATAGGCGCCGATGACGCCCACAATCATTGATCCAATGATGACGTAATACAGTGGGACTGGAGGAATGGTATAGGTGAGAAAGCTTAGTGAAACTAGGGCGCTATTTTGTAGAGAAAGATAAGCGACCCCAGCTCCAAAAAACAATAAAATAATTAACGACAGCATTTACGTTTCCTTAATTATTTTTTTGGTATCTTTTACAATCCGATCGACCGTATTTTTTGCGATTTTTTGCTCTTTCTTGAGCATTAATTTGGCTTGGTCTACTTTGTTGTCTGCGGTATCTTTGATGTCGGAGACATAATCTTTGGCTTGCTTCTTTGCGCTCGAAAGGGCATCTTTTACTTTGTTCATGTTGCCTTTGTCATTGAGCGCAATGGCACCAGCTACGACTGCTCCAGCACCGAGGATCACGCCGGCGACGGCGGTGGCAATATGGCTTACTCCATTATTTTTTTTTGAATCTGTCATATATATTTTACCTTTCTATTATAAATAATTTAACGATGTAAGAGACGACCAATGAAAATCAAAACAACGGCGCCGATCGTGGAGACGATAATGCTGTAGAGATTGAAACCGGTAATGCCACTTTGGCCTAGCGAATTGAGAATCCAGCCTCCGACAAAGGAGCCTACTATGCCAAGAATGATATCTTCGACTATGCCGTGATCGCTATGCATCACAATATCTGCGAGCCAGCCAGCGACTGCTCCAAGGACTATCCAAAGTAATAAGTTCATAATGTACCTCCCCTAATATATATAATGATTATTGAGTTATGTTCGATATGTGTGCAGTATGAACTTGTTGGAATGAAATGACTGTGAGCTGGGTTACTAAAATATAGCAAGCAAGATTATTGAGCAGGCATAGCGTAAGCAGTAAGCTATGGTTATGCTAAATACAAATGGACAGCCAGAAGCGAAGGGTAGCCCTCCCCAACAAGTGTATGAGACCAAAAGTCTCATTGTGCGGTTTAACCAAGTTATTTGGTATATTTTGGGAATCATGGAAACACTCCTTGCATTTCGATTAATTCTAAAAATATTGGGCGCGAGTCTAACGAGTGGGTTTACGCGGTTTATTTACAATGTCACTGAACCAATGGCAAGGCCATTTCGGGGTATTCTAGGAGTTAGTAGCGCGGGTACTTCTACGATGGAGTGGACCACAATCATTGCAGCCCTGGTTTACTTTTGTGTCGCTTGGGGACTGATCTACATGCTCCAATTGTTTTTCCCGATCACTCCAAATGATGTAGAGACAGAATAAAAATTATAAAATAATTCCGGTGGTGCTGAGTTTCTTTAATTTTTCGAGTAGCTCCTTGCGACTATGGATTGTAATGTCGATATCCTCTGTGCGCGAGATGATGACAAGTTGTGCAAAAAGAATACTTGTGTTGATAAAAACATTGGAAATATCTTTAGCGCGCTAAAATGATATTGGAGTTTTGTACCATACCAGCGACTATTTGTTTGTCGGTTTTTTCTTCTGCAATAATTGTTCTCATGGTCGTACCATTATCACCTGTAACTGACAAAGACGCTGTGAACTAGGTCACAGATAGTTTGTAACCACATACTAGTGGTAGTTTAAGATACTATTTGATTGATAATTGGGGTATAATATAACATATAAGAGAATAGGGCGACATTATGGATAACGATAAATTACTTCAGTTTGAAGAATTTTATTCTCAATTTGTGACGCGAGATTATAAAAAGGGAGAGATACTCATTCGAGCCGATGACGATCCTCAGGGTATTTTTTGCCTCAAGAAGGGGTATGTGCGTCAATACACAATTTCTCAAACTGGTGGTGAACTAACCCTCCGCATCCTCAAACCAATCATATATTTCCCGTTGGTATGGGCGATCAATGGTACTCCAAATGAATACTTTTATGAGGCACTCACCGCCGTAGAAGTAGGACGAGCTCCAAGAGACAAGACGGTTACCTTTATAAAAGATAAGCCCGTAGTAATGTTTGAACTAATGAGTCAACTACTTGAGGATTATGCGGAAAGTTTGACACGTGTTGAGCACCTAGTTTTTAGTGATGCGCATCGGAGGGTAGTTTCGATCCTCTTGTATATCGCTAAACATTTTGGCGAAGCACAGGACAAAAGTATTGTCGTCAAGCACCGATTTACTCAGCAAGATGTGGCAACCTTGGTAGGTGTGGCACGTGAAACGGCCAGTATAGAACTACTGAAATTAGAAAAGAAAGGGATCATAAAGTACGACGATCATTCGATGGTATTTGCAAATATGAAAAAACTTGAGTCCGAACTCAAAATAGTGGGTACATGAAGCGAGATGAACACACCTAGTAGTATGCGAGTTTTATTCCCTGTGTGGGAACTGGAACCTTTTATAAAAGTGGGAGGGCTTGGCGTGGTAGCACGATCGTTGCCCACAGCCCTCAAACAGAACGGTATTGATATCCGAGTGGTAATCCCGCATTACAAAGCGGTCAAAATGTTTCATCAACGTGCGCAGGTGTTGGGCATTGTCTATGTGCCCTACGGGGACAAGATGATCCCCGTGACTGTTTCGATGATGCATTTTTTACATGAAGATATTCCGGTTTATTTGCTCGCCAACAAGCATTATTTTGATAAGCCGATTCCCGAAACATTTGCTTTGTTTGCTGGTGCAGTCACTGCGCTTGTACAGTCTCCACTTTTGCAGGGATGGGTGCCTGAGGTTGTCCACTGTAATGATAATCACTGTGGACTGATCCCACTGCTCTTTAAAATCAAGTACATACCCATTAAAACAATTCTCACTATTCACTGTTTATCGCATCAGCGTAAGTCTCCCGCCGTGTTTGCGACCAAGCTGGGGATCCCCCCTGCCAGTCTGAGCTTGTCGCAATGGGACACGAAACAAAAACAGCTTAACTTTTTAACGGAAGGCATCACGCACGCCGACTTAGTAACAACTGTATCGCCAACATATCTCAAAGAAATCCAAACGGAGGAGCTGGGAGCGGGTCTTGATGATCTAATGAGAACTCACCTAAGTAAAACACACGCAATACTTAACGGGATTGATTATGCATTACATGATCCCGCAACTCATCCTGCACTAGCTAAAAAATTTAGCGTCCACCAGAATTTGATCAAAGCTCGCCAAACCAATAAAGCGCGTTTGCAAAAACAATTTGGTTTGCCCGTAAAACGTGATGTGACGGTGATTGGATTTGTGGGGAGATTTGACGTAAACCAAAAGGGGATCGATATCATTCATAGGATGATCTCGCGGGAACAGTTTACTAAATGTCAGTTTGTGATTATGGGGCACGGAAAAGAATCCTGGGAAGAACGCTTTGGGACACTGGCCACATTTTTGCCCCGCAGTGTCTCGGTGACTACCACCTACGATGACAATCTAGCCACATTGCTGTATGCAGGGGCGGATTTTGTGTTAATACCTTCTCATTTTGAGCCCTGTTGCTTAATCCAAATGTATGCGATGCGTTATGGCGCTATCCCCATTGCCCGGGCGACTGGTGGGCTCAAGGACACGATAAATGATGAAGTGAATGGTTTCTTGTATGCATCGCCAACTGCACGGGAACTAAAAACAGCTATTACCAAAGCAATTACAGTGAAAAAAACCCGACCTGAAGATTTTCAGGCAATGATTGAGAATGCGATGCAGACCGAATTTTCGTGGAATAAATCGGCACAAGCATATATTGCACTCTACCGCTCCCTGATTACACGAGCTTGAGTCTAGTGGTGGCGGTCTTAAGAATACGACCAATTAGCTCTGCAAAGGTCCAGCCCTGTGCTTTTGCGGCGATGGTAAAGAAGGAGGACTCGTTGGGGTCCGACATCATTCCTGGAGGGTGATTGATCTCTATGACAGCAGGGATTCCTTTGTCATCTAGGCGGATGTCGACGCGACCAAAATCCTGACAACCAATGGTTTTATAGGCAACGACTGCTAAGTTGTTGATCTGTTTGGCTAATTTTGGGGTGATGAGAGCGGGACAAAATTCGGTTGCGTGCATATCGACCATACCCGTGGCACCGTAGATAAACTTGGCTTCGTAGGAATCAATGGGGGGGACGCCAGCGGGGAATCCCGCGAAGTTGATCTCGACGATGGGGAGCGTCTCGACCTGATCCTCATTGCCAATGAGCGCGACCGTAAATTCACGACCTGGTAGATATGTTTCAATTAGGGCTGGTTGATGATATTCATTGAGAATGAGGGTAATTGCGTGGCGTAGCTCCGCCACATTTTTAACTATGGAGTGAGCTTTGATCCCGATACCTGATCCCTCATTGCTGGGTTTGACGATCAGTGGGTAAGACAAGGATTTTTTGAGCAAGGTCGTGCGGGAGGTAAAGAGTTGTGAGTCAGGGGTATTGACTCCGTTTGCTCGCCAAATTTCTTTGGCACGAGACTTGTTGAGGATGAGTGCAGCGGAGAGGGGACCAGGGCCCGTGTGGGGGATGGCAAGTATTTGCGCAATCATGGGGATCTGTGCCTCTCTGTCGGATCCCTCACTGACTCCCTCTGAGAGATTAAAGAGCAGATCAATGGTAGATTTTGCGGTTTTGAGTCGCTCGTAGATAGTGTCATCAATTTTGAAGTATTCTACGGTGTGATGATGGCTCGCTATCGCTTGTCCAATGGCTTTGACTGTCTTCCATTCGTCACCTTCAATGTGCTTTTCCAGGAGTGGATCGATCCGATCGTAATTCTGAGGACGTTCATTGTAAACCAAGGCAATTTTCATGATTTGACAGAAAGTTTTTGAAATTCACCGCGTCTAAACATTTCCATAATTATGGCATAAACTGCGATGTCTTTAATATTGTCGGCAATGCTTTCGTTGACAGGATCTTGTTTGGTCATAGTATTATTATGACATGAATTTTGCGAGGTTCGAGATGATTACCAAAGAACGCTCGGAGGAGGATGGGTTTTTTCACGCTAAGCCTATAATTTGCTAATTAAAAATTAGTATGATATACTGCACTTGTTAATTTACATGACGCATCTATTATATTGTAGGCGCGAGATTTTGGACTAGGGAAGAAAACTTAAGTTCGGGGTCTTTCCTAATTTTTTAGAAGTGTCGAAAGAGAATAAATATGTCGCAACAGCGAAGCTGGTTTGGTGGATCCAAACCCAATTATAGAAGTGCAGGTCGTGGTAACTCACGCGGTGGTAACAAGATCAAGTATATGTCGGTTAGTCCCGCCATGTTGGTCAAAAAAGCTACCCCCCTAGAGACAAGAATTTATACTCCAAAGAATAAATTTATTGATTTCCCACTTGATCCCCAGATCCAGAAAAATATTGCTCATAAAGGCTATATCAATCCAACACCAATTCAAGATCAGGTAATCCCAGTGATTCTAGAGGGGCATGATGTCATTGGATTAGCTTCAACAGGAACAGGCAAGACTGCCGCTTTCTTACTACCTTTGATTGATAAAATCGTCAAACACCCTGGACAGAAAGTCCTAATTGTTACCCCAACTCGCGAACTCGCGGTACAAATAATGGAAGAGGGCAAAGCCTTCTCATTTGGAACCAGAACGTTCTTCACTATTTGTATTGGAGGGGTCGATCTAGGTCGACAAGTCAGGGAACTACGTCGCAATCCACAGTTTGTGGTTGGGACACCTGGACGCTTGCGTGATTTGTCTGAACGTGGTGAGCTACGACTACACGAATATCGCTCCATCGTGCTGGACGAAGTTGATCGCATGCTCGACATGGGATTTGTGAATGAAATGCGAGATTTAGTATCACAACTACCAAAAGAACGATGCTCATTGTTCTTCTCGGCTACGATGTCGGATAAAGCTCGTGTAATTGCGCGGGAATTCCTGCACGAACCAATTACCGTTGAAGTAGCTACCCAGCGAGCTAGTGAAAATGTAGACCAAGATATTGTGAAACTGAATGGTCGTAACAAGGTCGAGGTGCTTCATGAAATGTTAATTCGACCTGAATTTGAAAAAGTTCTTCTGTTTGGTCGTACTAAACATGGAATGGAAAAACTCACGATGGAACTGGAGAAGCGGGGATTTGCTGCTACCTCCATTCACGGAAATAAGTCTCAATCTCAACGTCAAAGGGCTCTACAAGCATTTAAGAATAATCAAGTGCAAGTTTTACTTGCGACTGATGTGGCGGCTCGAGGACTTGATATTGATAGTGTGTCTCACGTGATCAACTGGGAGCTACCTGAGTCTTACGATGACTATATCCATCGTATTGGTCGCACAGGCCGAGCTGACAAAGCTGGATGCGCGCTAACTTTCATCGACTAAGCTAGAATAGGGGTATGAAAACCGATCTAGTGCGAGATGGATACGACAAAATTGCCCAGATTTATTTGGCGAACCGTGACCGACTTAAAACCGGTAAATACATTCAACAACTAATTAAATACTTGCCCAAGCAATCGACCATTCTGGATCTTGGGTGTGGAGCAGGGATCCCAGTTGATGATGTTTTTTTGAAAACTGGATACTCTGTAATTGGAATCGATATTTCTAGTGAGCAAATTAAATTGGCCAGAAAAAATTGTCCACGAGGAGAGTACGTAATTGGTGATATTGCAAATTTGATTGAAAAAGAATACCAGGTTCAAGCAATAGTTTCTTTTTATACGATTTTTCATATATCAAGAGAAAGTCATGGTAAGTGGCTAAAAATAATCGCGACATATTTGCAAAAAGGAGGACTACTATTGATCACCATGGGGGATAGAGAGTTTGAGGGAGAACACGAATTCCATGGAACAAATATGTGGTCTAGTCAGTATGGTACGATGAAAAATAGTAATTTAGTTGAGTCGGCAGGATTTAAAATAATTAGCACAGAAATAGATAGCTCTGGGGGCGAGCGACATCAAGTAATATTGGCAGAAAAGTTATGATAAACGATATTGCACAGCTTCACGTACAAGCTTTACCCCATACCTTGAGCTCACGGATCGGGGTTAAATTTGTCCAATTTTTGTATCAGGTTGTATCCATTGTAGGATTTGTAGAAATAATCAAGAAAAATGGGGTATTGGTGGGAGTAATTTCTGGAATTGGCGGATTTGTTTTAACTGTGGCCGTGGAGCCAAGTTGGCAACATAAAGGAATAGGGAGCGAACTAATTGGGAACAGGAAAGGGAAGTTGTTTGTTTATACAGAAGAGAAGAGTTTTGGGTTTTATATCAAGCAGGGATTTGAGCAAATATTTCGACTAGGTAGGACGATATTTTTATGGAGAAAATAATTAGAAAAGGGTGGGTTTATATAATTGGAGTGATGCTCGTACTTGTGTATGCATGGGGTGTTAAAAACATGTATTTTCATCAAGATGATTTGGACTGGTTTATCTTGGCCAATAAACCATTTTTGCAAGTTTTACAGGCTCCAATAGCGGATCATGTCAATTACCTGTGGCGATTACTATTGAGCTTGGAGTGGAATATATTTCAGCTTCATTTTGCACCATACCTGGTTGTGTCACTGCTTTTGCATACTGCAGTTATTTGGTTGTTATACAAAATTGCTTTTGAGACAACTAAACGAAGAGATTTGAGTGGAATTGTGGCAATAATTTTTGCGATTAATACTAATTGGACAGAAATTATTTTGTGGATATCTGGACAAACTATTTCTATTACGGTGTTTTTTGTACTCCTGGCAATGTATGCAATGTTGCGTAAGAGAGGTCAAATGGTGACAATGTTGATGAGTGGAATCACCTCAGCACTCTCACTAGGACTACCGATTGCGAGTTTGCTAGTTTATGGATACGACTATGATAGGCGAAAATTAAATAGGATTGGAATTGTGGCAATTGCCACATTGCTTATAGTTATTTGTGCTTATTATTTTATGGGAGGAGATGGAACTACGATCGAATATAGTTTGAATTGGATTTTAAAGGTGGGTGAAGTAGTGTTTCTGATGATGATTAATACTGTTGTTGGACGAACCTTAATCCCGTTTGATAAATATGAAATTTGGCGAATAGGAATTGTGATAACTGGCGCGATTTTATTGGGATTAAAATATCGAAGCAAATTTATAGAAATATGGAGAGATAATTGGAGTCGATTTTTAATATTTCAATTGTTTTTTTACAATTTGATCGTGGCGATAGGCAGAGCACAATACGGGGTGGGGATTATGCGGGCAGAGCGATATGCTTATTTAGGCTTGGCTTTAACTTTGTTAATCATTGCACGGACTTTGCGTAATACCAAAATTAACAAATTGATTTGGATCTTAGCTGTATTGATGATAATCCAAATAGTTGGATTTTATCGAAGAGCAGGTGATTATATCGAGAGACCAGTGAAACTGAAACAATTAATTATTGAGATAAAGAGGGGAGATAAACATCCTGACAACGATGAGTATTTGCCTTATTTTGTGCTAAATGACGAAAGACTCAAATACGGTGATTTATACAACTTAATGAAGCGTTGACCAAATGACATAAGTCTGCCATTATTAAGTAATATGGCAGAACAAAATGCTCAAGATATAAATCAGATGATGTCAGCAACGGCTGATATGGTTGTTTCTGCACCAAAAAAATCAAAGTTTTTATGGATTGTGCTGGGATGCGTGGTAGTGGGAGTAGGTCTTGGGGTAGTTGTTTATCAACAATCGACTAAAGCGCCTACGCCAACTCCAAAGTCAAGTGTAAAGCCTGTAAGTACCCCACAAGTTAATGTGGTCCCTAGTCCACAATCACCAACTGTCAATCTGGTTGAAGCTGAGCTAAACTCGGTTTCATTCCCCAAAGCTGGAGAAATCAGGGTCTATTATGAAGTGGGTGGATGGGTGCCACTTGGAATGATTTTAAAAGATGTTGCAGGTACTCATGAATTTAATTTTACTGCTGGTGCCCCAAGCGATAGAATGAAAATACTTGATACAGGCTATATTCTGAGTGGTCCAACTATAGTCAAAATTGATTCTTTTTTGGGAACGGACAAAACGAAATTATCACTTGGATGGGCAAAACCGGCTACCAATAAATGTGGGTTTAATGGTTATACAGCGATTGATATTACCCCCAATGTCGATTTTGCGACCGCACAAGCTGGTGCTGAGCCGATTGTTTCTGTGCAATGTTGGGGGGACTATTCGCCAAATCCAAAAGACCCTAGCTCAAAAGACTTTAATGACTACACTTTGATTTGGTCTTATAAGCCGAGTGGATCTGTGGCTTCGACTTTACCTTCAGCGACTCCAATTGCGAGCAAGTCACCTAGTCCAAGTGTCAAAGCTAGTGCAGTAGCTAGTGCAGTAGCTAGTGCAACACCAACACCAACACCAACTCCAATTGCTTCACCAAGAGTGGTCATGCCTGATACATCTGATGGAACACCAGTAACTGGCGTTTTTGAAATAACGGTTGGGACAATATCAGTTGGGCTAATTTTATTAATTCTTGGTTTGTTTAGCTTGTTGGCACTTTAAATTTCAGATGTCGTGATAAAATATAGAGATTGGCAGGGTAGCTCAGTTGGTTAGTAGCACCACATTCATAACGTGGAGGTCATGGGTCCGAATCCCATCCCTGCTACATGTGTGTTCTAGAAAATATTTGAGTTGTTTTCGGATTACTCTTCGACCGCTGATTGTAGAATGGAGAGATAGTACATTTGAGCATAATTGTAGAACTTTGGGCCCCACCCGGTTGATATGAAAAAGCCGCTATTAAGCGGCATTTTTCATTGAATAACCTGGGTTGCGGAGCCTGGAGTTGGACCAGGTCTGTGAGATTATGCGATCTGTTGCCTCCAATTACTTGGAGTGTCGGACTATATCTTCATCCACTAATTATGGATGTCTGGCGTGTAGTCTCTACGGGTTTCCCGATGTCTGTTGGGATCTTCCCTCGGTATTGCCCACTGGGGGTTTCACCGATATAGCCAAATTCACCTATTCTAATTACTTAGGTAGGGGCCCATTTTGAGCCTCACGTGCACCGTACACTACCCCGCGCGTTTGTTTTAAAGAACTAGGTTATTGTATCTCGAAGTAGGAGATATTGCAATATTTATGTACCCGTATATACTGATAATAGGAACTGAATATGGCAAAGTCTGAAAAAAAATTACAAGCTAGGGAGTTAAGACGACAAGGACAGAGCGTGAAAGGAATTGCCAGAGATTTGCAGGTTTCTCATGGATCTGTTAGTTTGTGGTGTCGGGACATTGTTTTAACGGATGAACAATTACAAATACTGGAGAAAAATTCGAACGATCCTAATTACGGCAAGAGACTTCAAAACTCTTTGAAACAACAAGGAATTAGAATACAAAAAACAGAAAAATTAATGAAAGAGGGAATCGAAGAGGTAGGTGAGCTATCAAAAAAAGAGTTATTGCTTGTTGGCACTGCTTTGTACTGGGCTGAGGGTTTTAAGAAAGATTCTCAAGTTGGATTGGGTAGTTCTGATCCTAAGATGATGAGGCTATATGTTAGGTGGTTGCAAGATTGCTTTGGATATTCAATAAGTGATTTAATGTTTCGCGTCACGATAAACGAGTCGCATGAATATAGAATTTATGAAATTGTAAAATACTGGGCTGATATATTTGGTATTGATAAATCTGATTTTCAAAAGTCTTTTTATCAGAAAGCTAAATGGCAGAAAGTATATGAACACCCAGAAGAATATTTTGGTGTGCTACGAATTAGAGTTAGAAAAAGCTCTGATTTTTTGCGAAAAATACATGGATTAATTCAGGGTTTGAAAGAGAATGCTTGATATCATGATTTAAATCATGATATCACCTAGTTTTGTGGATATAAATTGATTCATAAGCAAAACTTAACAAGTAATAATAATTTATATAAAGTTTTAAAAAATTAGAGGTACAATAGAGCAAGAGGAGGTAATATGAAACAAAGAATACTGTCAGGGATTACGCCTAGTGGGAGCGCGCTACATATCGGCAACTATTACGGGGCAGTGGCGCCGCAGATTGCGCTCCAAGATACCCACGAGACCTATTATTTTGTGGCGGATCTACACGCGTTGACCACTGTCCATGACCGTGAGCAGATAAAACATAACGTGATGGGGGTGGTGCTGGACTACCTCGCGCTGGGACTTGATCCTGAGAAATGTGTCTTTTTCCGACAGTCGGACGTGCCGGAGCATTCACAGCTCGCAATCGTGCTCGCCAACTATGTCAGCTATGGCCAAATGAAGCGGATGCATGCTTACAAAGATAAATTGCAAACCGGGACGAGTGAGGAATCTATCAACATGGGATTATTTAATTATCCGATACTTATGGCGGCGGACATTTTGCTTTACAAGCCATACGGAGTGCCAGTAGGGGAGGATCAACGCCAACACATCGAACTCACCCGCGATATCGCCGAGAACTTTAATAAAATATACAAAACCAACACTTTTCCACTCCCTGAACCATTGATTTCCACAGAAGTAGGGCGAATTGTGGGAACTGATGGAACGCGAAAGATGAGTAAGTCACTGGGTAATATAATTGGAATTTTTGATGATGAAAAAATTATCGAGAAACAGATCATGAGTTGTTTCACTGACCCAACTCGCCTCAAGGCGACTGACCCAGGGAAAGTGGAGGGGAACCCAGTATTTCTTTACCACGATTTAATGAATGATAACAAGACAGAAGTGGAAGATTTGAAAAAACGCTACCGAGAGGGCACGGTAGGGGATGTTGAGGTGAAACGCAAGCTAATCGATGCCCACAAGCGTGCATTTGAAAGTACGAGAGCGCATAGGAAAGAGCTATCTGGGAATATAGAACTAGTTAAGCAGATTTTGAATAAAGGAGCAGGAAAGGCGAGTATGTTGGCTAGTAAAACTCTAGCAGAAGTATATGAAGTAATTGGTGAAAGAAATAAATTAAATTTATGAAACCAATAATTGATTTTTCGGTATACGCACAGAGTGAGATCAGAGTGGGGAAAATTGTTGAGGCGATTGTGCCAGAGGGGAGCAATAAACTGATTCAGTTTCGGGTTGACTTTGGGGATGAGCAGAGGACGATATTTAGTGGAATTAAAGAATGGTACAACCCAGAGGATTTAGTAGGGGTAGTCACTATGTGGGTGACCAATATCCCACCAAAGAAGACGCCATTTGGAGAATCAAATGGGATGTTATTTGCGTGTGATGACGCAGTAGGTAAACCTATTGTCGTGAAATTGAATGAAGAGACTCCTTTGGGCAGTGAGTTTCACTAAACTTCTGGTAGAATAGACAACATGGCCAAAAAAGAAGTGAAATTACCTCCTGAAATTAAACCAGTGAAGATATGGAGTTTCAAATTTGATCTCAAGAAAATGCTGGTGTGGGGATTAATTTTGTTTTTGTTTGTGCCTGCGATTATGACTTGGCTAGGAGGAGCGGCAGCGGACCTGAACGTGACGATTTCTCAGGCGATGATGGATATTAAAGAGGAAAAAGTGAAGGGAGTGGAAGTGGTCGGAGATCAAGTGTTGTTAGATTACGGTGATCAGGTGATGAAATTTAGCACTAAAGAGACGGGCCAAAGTTTTACAGAATTATTGACTCAGTATCAGATTGATCCTTCTACCGTAAACTTTAAAGTGAAAAATGGTAGTTTCATGGATAAGCTCGGAGGGATACTCAATATTCTCTCGTTCTTGCTTATGGCACTATTTTTCGTGATAATCCTACGTCAAATGAAGGGTGGGGGAGCTGGCGGGATGGGTGGAGGCATGTTTGGCATGGGTAAATCAAAAGCTAAGCTATTTGCTAAGGGCAAGCAAAATGTAAAGTTTGCTGATGTAGCAGGAGTCGACGAAGCCAAGATGGAGCTAGAAGAAGTAGTCGATTTTTTGAAGAATCCAGATAAATATGCCAAAGTTGGAGCTAGAACTCCACGTGGCGTTCTACTGATTGGTCCAGCTGGAGTAGGGAAAACTCTTATGGCTCGGGCGGTGGCAGGGGAGGCTGGCGTACCATTTTTCTCGATGGCAGGAAGCGAATTTATGGAGATGCTCGTAGGAGTGGGGGCATCGCGCGTGCGCGATCTCTTTGACACAGCCAAGAAAGCTAGTCCTGCCATCATTTTTATCGATGAGATTGACGCTATTGGTCGGACTCGTGGTGGGGGAAGCATGGGTGGACATGACGAGAGAGATCAGACCTTGAACCAAATCCTTGTCGAGATGGACGGATTTACTGTTAAGGAAAATGTAGTAGTGCTTGCTGCAACTAATAGACCTGATGTGCTAGACCCAGCCTTGGTACGCCCTGGTCGCTTTGATAGGCGGGTGTCGCTAGATATGCCAGATATTGAGGGCCGTAAAAAAACCCTAGCGATTCATGCCAAAGGCAAGCCATTTGCGGACAATATAGACTGGACATCGGTCGCCAAACGCACTGTCGGATTCACGGGTGCTGACCTAGAAAATATGTTGAACGAAGCGGCCATCCTGATAGCTCGAGAAAACAGAGCCAAGATTACTTTTGACGATATTGAAGAGGCAGCAACCAAGGTGAAGATGGGACCATCGAAAAAAAGGATTCAAACAGACGAAGACCGCAAGATGACTGCATGGCACGAGGCAGGACACGCTATCACGACCCATTTCCTGACTCACACGGACCCAGTCCACCGAATCTCGATCATTTCCCGCGGGCGAGCACTTGGATTTACCATGATCCCACCAGCTGCTGACAAATATCAAAGTACACGTACAGAGCTATTAGAAGAAATTTGTACGCTCCTGGGTGGGCGGGCAGCAGAGAAGCTGATTTACAACGATTTGACGGCTGGGGCATCTTCGGATATCGACCGAGTGACGAAGATCGCACGGGCGATGGTGATCGACTATGGTATGTCACCACTGGGACCAATCGATTTTGGACCACAAGAAGGGTTGTCGGAGTGGGGGCGCAATTTTATGGAGCCAACTGACGTATCTGACTCGAAGCGGGCAGAGATTGACGCTGAGGTCAAGCGAATTGTAAATGCGTGCGAAGTGACCACTATGGAAATTTTGACGAAAGAAAAGAAGACTATGGGAAAAGTAGTGGATGCATTGATGGAAAAAGAATCCCTTGAGCGAGAAGAATTTGAAAAAATTGTTGGCGTAACTGAAGCACAAGTAAAATCTGCCCACAAATACCGTGTCGCCTATGAGTAATAAACAAGTCCGACAAATTGCCGTGAAACTATCACATAGTGGTAGATTTAAGAAGATTCTGAGTGGTTTGGTGGTTGCAGTTGTTGTCCTTGGACTGTTGATGTCGCCAGTTGAAAAAAATGCCCCTGGAGCGGTTATTTTAAATGAAGGTGATGGGCTCTGGTTTGCGATCACGACTGTGACTGGTGTGGGATATGGGGATATGGTGCCAGTTACTGCTTTAGGACGAATTATCGCAGTTTTCCTTGAGGTTTTTGGCGTTGTGCTGTTTGGGTCCGTCATGGCATTTGTGTCGGTTGAGCTCCTAAGATACCAAGAAGATTTTAATATGAAGAGACTCCTGGGGAGAATGGATGAGCAAGATCGGAAAATGGAGGAGATTAAGAAGCATTTGGATTACTTGGTTAAGAAATGAGTAAATTATTGTTGGTTGATGGGAGTGCGCTACTCCACAGGGCTTATCATGCGTATCCGCCATTCACTACTAAAACGGGCGTAATAGTGGGGGCAGTGTATGGGGTGGCGAGTATCTTGATTTCGGCAATTGAAGAGGTGCAACCCACTCATCTGATGGTGGCCTGGGATCTACCCAAACCAACTTTTCGTCATTTAAAATATGTAGGTTACAAAGCTCAAAGACCGAAAGCTGATACTGAAATGGTTGAACAAATCCCAATGGTTAAAGAAGTGATTGAGACAATGGGGATAGTACAGCTGGCAGAGGAAGGTTATGAGGCGGATGATATTATTGGAACTTTATCAAAAATGGGATCTAGTGAGAATGAAGTAGTGATTTTGACTGGTGATCAGGACACGATGCAACTGGTGAGTCCACATGTGCGGGTGCTGACTCCTGCCAAGGGACAAAATCCACCTGTACTGTATGGACAGGGTGAAGTGCTTAATAAGTATGGCGTACAACCTGAGCAAATTGTGGACTACAAGGCGCTAATTGGTGACTCTAGCGACAATATCCCGGGTGTGTCTGGGATAGGGCCTGTGATGGCATCAAAGCTGATAAATGAATATGGGAGTTTGGACGAAATATATAGACAACTAAATAGCATACCAATAATTCAACGGAGAAAATTGGAAGAAGGGAAGGAGAGTGCGATGCTATCTCAAGACTTGTCGCGCATTGTGACTGACATGAAGATAGATATTGCGATCGAGAAGATGGAGTACAAAGGATTTATGACAGACGAGGTGAAAGATAAATTTGAGGAATTAGGATTTAAGAGTTTGATTAAAAGATTTTTTGCACAAGATGAAATAAAAAAACCCGATCCACAGATGGAGTTATTTTAATATGAAAATAGCCATAGTACATGATTATCTAAACGAATCAGGTGGGGCCGAGAGGGTGCTTAAAGTATTGGTGGAAATGTATCCCCAGGCACCAATTTATACTTCTTTTGCAAAAAACGGGACAGCCAAGCTGAAATTTGACGATAGAAAAATTATCGAAAGCAAGTGGGCAGGGTTTTTGAAGATTGGCCGGTTTTACAGTTACTTTAGATTTTTGATCCCATTTGTGTGGAAGAGTATAAATTTAACCAAATATGACATCGTGATCACGAGTTGTTCGGGATACATTGCCCGTGGATTTAAAGTTGGGAAAGAGACTAAAGTTATCGCCTACTGCCATACCCCGCCTCGATGGTTGTATGGGTATGATACCCCAACTGGTGCAGACAAAAAATGGTGGGGCCAGGCATATATGTGGATTGTGGGTCCGTTTGTGCGCTACTTTGATTTTCAGTCTGCGCAACGAGTGGATACTTGGATTGCCAACTCCCAGGAAGTGGCAAAAAGAATTAAAAAGTTTTATCGTAAAGATGCCATTGTGATATATCCACCAGTGGAAATGCAGGATTGCAAAAGTTTTGATCACTCGCCTATAATCGCGCAAGGATCGGAACTGGGATACTATCTTATGATTTCGAGAATTGTAGGAGGGAAGGGGATTGAGGAGGCATACTCGGCGTTTAAGAAACTTGGAATAGAACTCAAAATTGTGGGTGAAATAGTCGATACAAAATTGGGAGAAAAAGTGAGAAGTATAGGCAGGGTAGATGAGATAGAATTGGCAAGCTTATACGAAAAGGCAAAGGGGTTTGTGGCACTCTCACGAGACGAAGATTTTGGAATGACGGTTGTGGAGTCTATGATGCATGGCACACCCGTACTGGCGTATAACGGTGGAGGATATAAAGAGACCGTTGTGCCTGGAAAAAATGGAATACTCATTGAGGGAGTTGACGCAAAAAGTGTGGGAGAGGGGATAAAACAAATGGAGAAAATTAAGTGGGATAGGGCGGGTATACAAAACTGGGCGGGGAAATTTGGGAGAGCGAGATTTGAGCGCGAAATCAGAGAGGTTGTGAATGCCTGAATTACCTGAGGTTGAGACAGTTCGTAAGCAACTAGAGCAAGAAATCCTAGGATCAACTATTACTAGCGTGGTGGTACGCGATGATCATTGCTACACTGGATTGCCATGGAGCAAGACAGAGAAAATCGTGGAGATATCCCGAATGGGGAAATATCTTTTTGTGGTATTTGAGTCGGGCAGGGGATTGCAGATTCATTTAAAAATGACAGGAAGGCTCATTTTGCAGGACCAGTTTTATGAAACTGCGACCCATACCAGAGTGGTGATGAAACTCTTGGACGGACGCAAAATTTACTACTGGGATACTCGCATGTTTGGGTATATTCGATTCGAAAATAATTTAAAATTATCAATGGACAATTTACAAAAAAGAATGGGTCCTGAGCCGTGGGATATTGGTGATAATGACTTTTTACGCAAACTACAAAAGACGGGTAGAGCTATAAAAGAAGCCATTCTTGATCAAAGTTTGTTAGCAGGGGTAGGAAACATTTATGCCAATGACGGATTGTGGCTGGCAGGGATTGATCCACAGCGTAAAGCCAATAGCTTGAAACTGTTGGAAGTAAAGAAATTGCGGGCCAGTTTGTGCCAAGTTTTGGAGCGAGGGCTAGCAGTTGGAGGAGCAAGTGATAATACTTATCGTGATTTTTATGGAGGTCAAGGCGAGTATCAAAATGAGTTTTTGACGTATGGGAGGACCGGGGAGCCGTGCCATAAATGTGGATCTTTGCTGATGCGAATTGTAGTGGGAGGACGTGGGACATGGATGTGTACAAAGTGTCAGGTATAATAGAGTTAGGATGAGACTAGAGCGACTAACATTAAATAATTTTCGTAGTTATAAGAAGAAAGTATTTCATTTTGGGGACACGTCGATTATCGTGGCACCAAATGGAGCGGGCAAGACCAATATTTTGGAGGCAATCTATTTACTCTCAACTGGTACGAGCGAGCGAGCGAGCCTGACTGAGGAGATGATTACTTTTGATAAAGACATAGGGAGTGTGGTGGGTGTTGTAGAACACAATGAGGAGCGAAACGAGCTGTCGGTAGTGCTGACTCGGGGAGTGTATATGGGTAAGCGTACTCAGAAGCGAAGATATCTAGTGGATGGAGTCGCTCGTACTAGGGCAGGCATCGTAGGTAAACTGATATCGGTGCTTTTTCGCCCCGAGGATATGCGACTGATCGAGGGGTCGCCATCTCGCAGACGAGGATATCTGGACGATACTTTAGCTATGACACATTCAGAATATGCTCGAGCCCTGTCTGTTTATGAGGCCTCACTCAAACGTCGCAATAGATTGCTGGATGCTATCCGCGACGGACTCGCTAGGCGTGAACAATTGTCCTACTGGGATCAGTCGATCGTTAAAAATGGCAATATTCTGACTGATTATAGGCGTGAATTCCTGGATTATTTAACTCAAGTGAAAACTAGTTTTGGAGAGTATGGACTAAATTATGATGCCTCAACTATTTCACCTACACGACTGGCACAATATAGCGATGCCGAAGTGGCTGTGGGGTATACCTTGGTTGGGCCACACAAGGATGATTTTGTGATTAAGAGCGAGGGTAGAGATCTGATGAAGTATGGCAGTCGGGGGGAGCAGAGGCTAGCCGTGTTGTTTTTGAAAATTGGAGCCATGCAATACAGCGAGGCAAAACTGGGGACGAAATCGATTTTATTACTCGACGATATTTTTTCTGAGCTTGATGAGGTACATAGGGTGGAAATTATGCAGATGATGAAAGGCAGGCAGACGATAGTGACGACGGCGGAAGAGGATGCGGCAGTTTTATTTGGAGAGCGGGGAAAAGTGTTACGACTTGATGAGGGAATGGAAAGTTAGCGGGATTTGAGTAATTAAACCGACAGGAGAGAAGAAAGGGCCCATCTTTTTAGCTAGTTCTTCTGAGGATAATTTGTTGACGTAAGAGGCGATGACACAGGAGTCAAAAGCGGGAGATTTGGCGTACAGTCCTGCCACGAGGCCTGCTAGGACATCGCCCGTGCCACCTTTAGTGAGACCAGGATTGCCACCTATGACCTTGAGAATTTTTTCACCTGTTGTAATTGTGTCGACTGGGCCTTTGGATAATATGGTGCAGGGGAGTGGTCCCGGGAGGTGTGCGAGTTCTTTGATGTTTGGGGTCACGATCATGTTTTGGGTAAGGAGAACTGGATCTACTTCTTGTAGTGCGCCTCCGTCGATCACCCATTTTTTGTCTGGGTATTTTTTCAGTAAATTATTAATAATGGTGCGTGTTTCTTCACCCCTAGTCATCCCTGGGCCAATCAGGATGGCATCATCCTCTTTGATGTAGTGATCCAGCTCTTCGTAGGGGACGACGATACCGTCCCAAAACTTCTCTTTGGCTTTTACACGCATGAGATCATTGTTTTCCATGGCGGGACTCGTGAAGTGCACCATGTCGACGATGCGACTGGCCATACTGGCGCTCCAGAATGAGGCAACATGAAAGAGCTCGCTCCCACCAATCACAAGGACACGGCCGTTGTCACCTTTGGTGGAATTCTTTTGAGGAAGGACAATTTTGGCGAGGTATGGTTTTAGGTCTAGTGATTGCATGGTTTTATGATACACCAAACAAAGTAACGAACCTTGTTTGATTGGCTGGTGGATATTTGAAGTATGTGTTGAAGTGTGGCGGAGATATGGTAGGATACATTTAAGGATACAGACCTATAGGCATACACACGCGGTGCGTATGGATATTTGAGTCCTATAGTGGTAAGATGAGGGACTTATTATTTAAATTGCTTATTGAGGTCGCATGGTATGACAGGTGGAATTTCTGAAGCAGGTGGGGGATTTAAAGTTGATATGGGAGCTTTGGATGTGCAATTACGTATGCTGAGAATTGCGACAGTAGATGCTTTCTCTGTATTTGTTTTGCCAGTGGTAATGGGGATTGGTGCAATTGGAGAATTTGGTGCTAAAGCGCTCCTGGTGGCCAGGGGCAAATTGACATTGACGCTTCTTACACTTGCAATGGGTGTGACTGCGTGTGCTGCGGAAATGCAAACTACAGAGAAACCTAATTTTTATCCAACAATTACTCCTGCAGGAAATGCGGACGAAAATACAGAGGTGCCATATCAAAAAACTCCAGTACCGGAAAATGAATTTGTTTCAGATGAAAATGCTACATACAAAGAGATGCCTCAAGATAGATTGTTGGAATTAAGTAAAAAATATAAAGATGGTGAGGTTACCGTTTATAAGTCAAGCTACGATTCCGAAGCTCAAACATTTAAAAACTTTCTATCTACACTCCCGTATAAATATAAACAAAGGCATAATGTTGTGGGTGGTATTATTTTTGATTCAAAAAGTGGTGGGAGTAGCGAATTTTTGATAGTTGAAAACGCGGGGGAGTATACCTTAGTACGTAACAATCAAAATGGTATGTCAAGCCTGCTGAGATTGCAATATCAAGAAAATATTTTGTATGGTGATTACAAAGACAACGAAGGTAATTATCCAGTTCCCGAACCAAAGCTTGGCGAAGGTTCATTTAACTCGTGGATGGTTTTTGATCCTGCGGGCGATGTTTGGATGCTAGGTGAGTCAGACTTAAAACTACACAAAGTCGAACATGGTAATACTATATTTAAAAATGCTTTGCCTATTACGGTTTTTGGAATTTTTGAACAGGCGGATTCTTTAATGGATAAAAATGGTGATTATAAATTTAATCGTAATCCTGATGGCCAGGCTCAAATACTGTTTGATAACGGAAAAGTCTTTGAGTGGAAAGGTGGTAAATTGGTGGAGGTGGAAGCTGTCCCCCTCACGCCAGAGTTTATCGCCCTGCAAGAATCTGTCGCTGCAACGGGCGTGCGATTTACCCTGATGAGCGACGGCTCTTTGACCGACGCCCAAAACGAAGGTGTTGCGGTGGCTGGACTAAATGGCAAAGACGGTAAAT